>Ga0326728_10015684_pt1 | contig 15690 bp, 10 predicted proteins | sample MB3enrmetagenome_FD_207602 | JGI IMG/M metagenome (GOLD analysis project Ga0326728, IMG submission 207602) | Lab enriched peat soil microbial communities from McLean, Ithaca, NY, United States - MB31MN | ecosystem: Environmental > Terrestrial > Soil > Wetlands > Peat | place: USA: New York...
AGATTGAAGCGTGAACTCACAAAAAAAGCGCCAGCGTTCTGGACCTGGCCACCCCGCAGCGGATCCGGGTACGGCACGGACCATGGCCGCGGATTAAAGTCCACCTTGTTGCCGTCCTGGAAGTCGAAGGGATTGTAGACCACTTCCAGAAAGGTGTTGGACAAAGACCCGAGTTGGCCGATGTCCCACAGGCCCTTCCCCACCCACATGGGGATGCGGATCTCGTCCCATGATTCTATTTGGGCGTGCCAAGTGAAGTCGAGCGGATTAAAGCAGTCCATCACCCGGAACTCGTCGCTCTCGCCCCAGATCACCTGCTGGCGCCCGAGGCGGAAGCTGAGCGGCTCGCCCTGGATCTTGAAGTCGACGTACGCTTCGCGCAGCCGGTTCTCGTACTTCCGGCCATTGCGGTCCGCGGCACTCCACCGGCTGTAGGTACCAGGCAGCAACGGCTTAAAGACCCCGTTTGTCGGGCCTTGGGGGCACGGGCCGCCTACGCACTGGCCCGGAGTGTTGCCGGCGATGGGTCCGCCGATGAGGTCGTCAGAGCGCTCTTGCCCTCTTTGCAGATCGGTAGGAGCGATATCATAGAAACCGTCGTACACTCCGCGGTACAGCAAAAACACTTTCGACCGCTCGATGAACGGCACGGAGAACCGGTCCACCAAGAGGCCGTTCTGCAGCCAATCCCAGTCGACCCGGAGCCGCACGGCGTTGCGGTTCATGATGTACTGGTAGCTAGTTGGGTTCGAGTCGCGAACGAAATTCAAGGAATCCACGTTGCCCGAGATTTGCAGCGGGCCGTATCTCATGACCGCTCGGGCGGGTGGGCCGAGGGCAGCGTTCATGAACAACGCCAAGGCAACTGCCAGGGTCACATCCCGCCGGAAACGGCCTCCACCCCTTACCTCGCGCATTGCACCCCTCCTTGCTCTCATAGCGGCGGCTTGGCTGTGGGTCCCGATAATTCGATCATCCTGAAATCTCGGGTGTAATTTCGATCGTCATCGACGGCATTGAGTCCGCCCGCCGGCAACGATAAGGCAGGCGGCCATGCAAGCCGTGGTGATAGCTGTGGTGACAAGCCTCGCTGCCATCGTCCGCTCCCGCATGGCGTTGCAGATCGAAATTCTCGCACTGCGCCACCAGCTCGCCGTCTACCACAGAGCCGGGCGCCGCCCGCAGCTTGGACCGGCCGACCGTCTCCTGTGGGTCTGGCTCTCACGAGCCTGGTCCGGATGGCGAGCGGCCCTCGTCATTGTGCAACCGCGCACGGTGATTGCCTGGCAGCGCAAACGCTTGCGAGAGTATCGGACGCGCTTGAGCCGCCAGGCCCAGCGCGGCCGTCTGCCGGTCGGTAAGGAGATCCGGGACCTGATCCGCAAGATGTCGGCAGCCAACCCGACATGGGGTGCGCCCCGCACTGCGGGAGAACTGGGCAAGCTCGGCATCGCGGTGGCGAAGTCGACGGTGGAGAAGTACCGTGTACGCGCATCCACGCCACCCTCACCCACCTGGCGGACCTTCTTGGCCACGCACGCCAAGGACCTCGTCGCAATGTCCCATCGCGTTCGCTTCCGCCGGTCGTTGGAGGCACGGGCTCTTCAGTCGGCTAGCGCAGCGCGAGCCGGTTCACCGAGCTGTTTCGCATCGAGAAATCGTATCCCTTCATGTCGTTCGCGGCCAGCCGCTTCGAGTCGCACTGGTGCAGGCACTTGCCGCAGAAGTCCCCGCAGATCAGGCCGAAGCAATTCTCCAGCATGATCTTGTCGAACAGGTGCATGCCGTCGCCCTGTCGTTCGCCGTACAGGTGCTCAAAGCGCCCCGGGCCTTCGGGGATCTGGACCCGCGATCGGCCTCCGGCGCCCTCGATCATGCCGTAGATCCCGTACGTGCAGCGGACGTCGTCGCGCACGGCATAGGTGGCCGTCTTGCTTCCGATGCTGAGCGTCTGCCCTTCGGTTTCCGCCAGCGCCCGGGCCGGGCACTGGCGCGCGCACTTGGTCTTGCACGCCTCTTTGCGGCACAGCTCGGGGCCGTCATAGAGCGGCGTTGGGTCGAGCTCCGCCGAGGTGAGGATCGAGTTGAAGCGTTGCATGGCACCGAACTCCGGTGTGAGTGCTAACGTGTTCCAGCCGAAGTCGGCGATGCCTGCTGCCACCGCCGCGTGCCGGTGCGAGAACTCTGCTTTGATCTTTCCGGCCAGCACGGTCTCGTCGTAGTACTTGTACATACTCGTGGTCCACGTGGGCAGGAAGCAGAGTGTCCTGTGTCCCATGTACTCCAGCTGCTTGGCCATCCGGTTGACCATCCGCGAGCTTTCCAGGTTGGTCAGCCCGTAGCCGTAGAAGAGATACGGGCTGATCGTTTTCCCGGGGCGGTCCGGCTCGCCCCACACGTCGGCGGTCCCCTGAAAGAGGTGCAGTGCGATCGAAATGACCGACTTGCACTCCGGCAGGAAGTCCGTCGGCTTGTGTCCCTCCGGAGCATTCGCAAAGCGTTCGACGGGAGCGATCCCGACCAGGTCGGCCCCCCAGTCCAGCAGTGTGTCGATGACCTTCTTCGTGAGCGTTGCCATTTGCTTGCCCTTCCTTCAGCGACCCGTCGGCATGGCAGTGAGGTCCAGTCGTTCGCCGTTCAGCCACGGGCCGCCCGAACCTTATACCGACGCTTCCCGAGCGATGGAATCGCTGCGACTGCCGCAGACACGAATCCCCGCGACCGATTGGTCCGAGCGGCAGCAGGGTTGCGGTTGGTGTGTCAGCTGCTGCGCGGGCGCGAGGCGTGGGCGGCTGCCGAGAGAGTGCGTGGCGAGCCGCCATTCGTCGACCACGTGTGCGCGACCCTGCCAGGTGGTTATGCGATTCGTCCCGCTGCGCATCCGACGGCGCGGCATCGAGATGCGGCTGGTGGCCGACGACACCGCGGCGCCGTCGCGAGTCGATCGTGCGCTGCTCCAGACGGTGGCCCGCGCCTATCGCTGGGCAGACGACCTGCTCTCGGCCCGCGCGCAGTCGGTGGGGTGAGGTTCCGCCCACAGTTACGCGAATCATCTATAACCACTTGGAGTGACTCGTCCTACCCACGACGCGAGCCTTCGACCAGGCGCTCAAGGGCGCGCACAGTCACGGTGACGCCGTCCTCCGATCGCAGCGCGCGTCCGAGTCGCTGGCTGCCGTCGGCGAGCGCGGCGTTATCGAGCGCGTCGCGGATCGCGGCGGCGAGCCGTGGAGCGGTGGCGCTCGCGTAGCAGAGAGGCGCGCAGGCGGCCCCCGCGCGCTGCAGACGCCGGCCCCACCACCGCTGCTCGTCGACGAACGGGACAACCACCGACGGTACGCCCGCCAGCGCTACCGTCTGGGTCGTGCCCGCGCCGCCGTGGTGTACGACCACGGCGCAACGCGGGAAAAGGCTCGCATGGCGAACCCGACCGACGAACAGGACGTCGCCCTCCTGGCGATCTTCGACCACGCGCCGACTCTTCAGCTGCACGATCGCACGCCGCCCGCACGTGCGCGCCGCCTCCACGAGCAATGAGCCGGCGCGGGCCGGATCGATCTGCTCCGACGACCCGAGGCTCAAGAAGACGGGTGGCAGTCCCGAGGCAAGGAATGCCTGCAGCGCGACCGAGAACGGCGCCGGCTCGCCCGCCTCGGGCACGGAGACGCAGCCGGTGACGAGCGTGCGACCGGCCCAGTCCGGCGGCGGCGGAAAGAGGCACGGGCTCGTGGGTACGAGATTGAGCCGGGGCGAGAGCACGACATCGTCGAGCACCGAGCGTACCGGGGCCAGACGTTCTCGTCGCAGGAAGGCGTTCACCCGTCCTCGAAAGCCGAGATGGACGAGCGCGCGGAAGAGGGTCCAACCGGGTCTTCGGAGGATGGACCATGGTGGCAGCATGCCGGGGGGCGATGCCTGCGTGGGGATGAGTCCCGGCCAAGGCACGAGCGCCGCGAACGGACGTTCCGCCGCCTCCGCCAACGGTCGCACGAACCAGGCCGCGAAGTGGCCGACGACGACGTCGCTGGTGGCCACCAGCGCTCGCGCGGCATCGACCATCACCGCTAAGTGAGGATCGAAGGCCTCTTCGAGCAAGAGCCGGAGCGCGCGCGGCGAGCCGACGTGGCCTCCGGCCCTTCGCGCGATACTCGCGAGGTCCGCCCCGACCCGTTCCGGGACCATCTGGAGAGGGATCTGGAGTGCCCGGCAGAGACCCCGGTAGTCGGTGTCGTCGACGCTCGTCGCGACGAGGCGGACCTCGTGTCCCGCGGCGGAGAGACCCGCCGCCACCGCCACCATCGGGCGGATGTCCCCGTCCGACCCCCAAACTTGCAACCCCACGCGCACGGCGCGACCCTATCACGCCGGCGAGAGGAACGCGCTGCATGGAGCGTATTCCTCCTACGTTAGGGCCGCAGAGTGAGCTGGACGGTGCCGAGCGACGGCCGCGCGCAATGGCAACGCGAGCGCAACCGACAATCTAAACGGGGAGCGCGTCGGTGAAGTGAGCCCCCCGGAACGAGCCGCATAGAAAACCGCCCTGAGCGGGCGGCGAGTGAAGGCAGGGGTGAGGTAGGGGGTTCGGTGTGAGGTTGGTCGTCGGCCGAGAGCGGGGACACCTGGGGCGCCCGACACCCGGCTGGGGGCCTAGTTGACTATGTGCCTCCCCGAAGCAAGGATTTCTCGCAGGAGGCAGAACGCCATGTCGATCTTTCACAAACACGACGATCAAACCTTTTAGCTACAAGGTAACCACATGACTGTGCAACCGCGCACGGTGATCAGCTGGCAGCGCAAACGCTTCCGCGACCACTGGACGCGCCTGAGCCGCCAGGGCCGGCGCGGCCGTCCGCCCGTTGCCCAGGAGATCCGGGACCTCATCCGCAAGATCTCGGCCACCAACCCGACGTGGGGGTCCCCCCGCATCATGGGGGAGCTGCGCAAGCTCGGCATCGCGGTGGCGAAGTCGAATAGGCACTACGAGCGCCGGGCGGCCTGAGGTCCACGCGCGAAGGAGCCCCACGGCTCATGCACGTCGCGGAGCCGTGGTGCTCCGCGCCTGCATAGCCCTACACCGAGACCTGTGGTGGCTATACCACTGCTTGCGGCCGAGCCTTGCCGTGCGCCGCGCCATGATCACACCGCAAGAATGTACCAGCACGAGTTCTCAGGAGGGACACCCAATGCGCCTGATCAAGAAGCGTCCTCCTCGGGGTAGGGCATTGCCAATGCGCATGGGTGCCTCTCTATCAGAGTGTCACCCATCTTTCTGAACGAGTTCAGCCGCTTCACCCCCCTTGCTTCGGGGGGACCGCAGTGATAGTTGTAAAAGCAATTATTGTTTCAGAAAACAATGGACGGTGACGCATGCTGAAAAGAGACCTGGGTGGAGAAGAACCTATCGGCCTGCTCATTGCCGCCGCGCGGCACCGCATCAAACAGGCTGTCGGGAGCCGGGTGCGCCCCTATGATCTGACGACGCAGCAGTTCTGGGTCCTGGTGGCGATCTACGAGCATCCCGGCTTCTCCTTGGGAGAGCTCGCGGCGCACATTCGCATGGACACACCTACCGCGTCGCGCGTGGTGTTCGCGCTGATGAACCGGAAGCTGGTGGAGATCAGAGACGACGCCGAGGACCGCCGCCGCGCGCGCCTGCATCTAAGACCCGCAGCCGCGGCCCTGGCGAAGACGCTCCATGCGCTGGCGACCGCCACCCGTGCAGCCCTCGTCCAGGGCCTGAGCGCAACGGAGCAAGCTGCCCTCCGCATGTCGCTCCGCAAGATCATCGCCAATATGGACCGCCTGCAAAACGGCGATGCTGCCGAGAGTCCGGCCCAGGCGCATCACCGCTAGTGAGGAAGAAGATGCCCCGGCGCCCCGCCGCGGAATGAATTCTTAAGGAGAGCGTGAATGTCTTCGTCGGCATCGGAGGGAAACTCACCCCAATCCACCGGAAAACCGGACGCGGCACGCGCGTCCGGCCGCTTTCGCTGGTGGGTGTGGCTGCTCGTGCTGGGCGTGCTCGGCTACGCCAGCTGGCGTATGATTGGCCACTCCGACGATACTCAGGCGCAAAGTCCGGCAGGAGGCAGAAGGGAGATGGCTATCGGCGAGGTGCCGATCCTTTCCGCCACGGCGCAGGAGGGCGATATCGGCGTCTACGTCAATGCGCTGGGCACCGTTACCCCGGTCTACACGGTTACCGTGACGAGCCGCGTGCAGGGCCAGATCATGGAGGTGCACTACCGCGAGGGGCAGATGGTGCGCAAAGGCGACCCGCTGCTGGAGATTGACGCCCGGCCGTACCAGGCCGCGCTCACCCAGGCGGAAGGCCAGTTGGCTCACGACGAGGCCGCGTTGACGGAAGCCCGCATTGATTTGGACCGCTACCAGGCCGCCTTCACCCGCAACGCCATCGCCAAACAGCAACTCGATGACCAGACGCAGGTCGTCCGGCAGGATGAGGGTACGGTGAAGAACGATGAGGGCCTGGTCGAGAATGCCAGAGTCAATTTAATCTATTGCCATATCACGTCGCCGATTGACGGGCGGGTGGGCCTGCGCCTGGTCGATCCTGGGAATATCGTGCAGGCCAACAGCACGACTCCACTGGTCATGGTCACGCAGCTCCAGCCGATTACCGTGATCTTCAGCGTGGCCGAAGATTCTCTGGGAGAGATTCAGGCGCAGATGCTCCACGGGAAGACGCTGACAGTTGATGTCTTTGATCGTTCCCTCCAGAAAAAGCTGGCCAGCGGCACGCTGCTCACCGTGGACAACCAGATTGACACGTCCACCGGCACTGTGAAACTGCGGGCCATCTTCTCGAACGGCGAGTTCACGCTGTTCCCAAACCAGTTCGTGAATGCCCGGCTTCTGGTGGACATGCTTCATGACGTGATCCTGCTTCCGTCGCCCGCGGTCCAGCGGAATGCGCAGGGCGCCTACGTGTACGTGATCAGCCCGGACCAGAAAGCCTCGATCCGTCAGGTCAAAGATGGCACGACGGACGGCGCCATGACCGAGGTCGAAGGCGTGAAGGCCGAAGAGATCGTGGCCACTGACGGGTTCGACAAACTTCAGGATGGCGTCAAAGTTCGCATGCGCGGCGGGTCCGGCGGGGCGCTGGCCAACGCGGCGCCAGCGCAGAGCCCAGGCACGGAGGCAGCAACGCGGTGAGTCCGTCCCGGCCGTTCATTCTTCGCCCGGTCGCGACCTCGCTGTTGATGGCCGCGATCCTGCTCGCAGGGTTCGTGGCCTACCTGCTATTGCCTGTCTCGGCTCTTCCGCAGGTGGATTACCCCACGATTCAGGTGGTCACGTTTTACCCGGGCGCGAGCCCGGACGTGATGGCCTCCGCGGTCACGGCGCCGCTCGAGCGCCAGTTCGGCCAGGTCCCCGGACTGAACCAGATGACCTCGACGAGCTCCGACGGGAGTTCCGTGATCGTCCTGCAGTTTTCGCTCGACCTAAACATTGACGTGGCCGAGCAGGAGGTGCAGGAGGCCATCAACGCGGCGCAGACCTACCTGCCGCCCGATCTGCCGACCCCTCCGATTTACAGCAAATCGAACCCTGCGGACGCGCCGATCCTGACGCTCGCGCTTACTTCCACGGCGATCCCGCTGACGCAGGTGGAAGATCTGGCGGACACGCGGCTGGTGCAGAAGATCTCACAATTGCCGGGCGTCGGGCTGGTGAGCATCAGCGGCGGGCAGAAGCCGTCGGTGCGGGTGCAGGTGAATCCCACGGCGCTCTCCGATTACGGAATCAACCTGGAGGATGTGCGGACGGCGCTGCAGCAGACCAGCCTTGACCTCGCCAAAGGCAATTTTGACGGGCCCAACCAGGACTACCAGATCCAGGCCAACGATCAGCTCCTCACCAGCAAAGACTTCAAATCCGTGGTGATTTCGTACCGCAACAACGCGCCGATTGTCCTTTCCGACGTGGCCAAGGTGATTGACGCGCCGGAAAACGTGAAGCAGGCGGCGTGGTGGGGAGAAGTGAAGGACGGCAAGATCGAAACGAGGCCGGCGGTCATCGTGAACATCCAGCGGCAGCCCGGCGCCAACATCATCCAGGTGGTGGACCGCATCAAGAAGCGCCTGCCCCTTCTGACGAGCAGCCTGCCCGCCTCCGTCGAGGTGACCGTGCTGACGGATCGCACGACGACCATCCGCGCGTCGGTGGCAGACGTGGAATTCGAGCTGATGCTGACCGTGGTGCTCGTGGTGATGGTCATCTTTCTGTTCCTGCGGAATGTTTCGGCCACGATCATTCCCAGCGTGGCCGTGCCGCTCTCCCTGGTGGGCACCTTCGGAGTCATGTATCTGGCGGGCTACAGCCTGAACAACCTCACGCTCATGGCCCTGACGATTTCCACCGGCTTCGTGGTGGACGATGCCATCGTAATGATCGAGAACATCCACCGGTTCCTGGAGGCGGGGGACCAGCCGCTGGAGGCGGCGCTGAAGGGTTCGGAACAGATCGGCTTCACCATCGTTTCGCTGACCATCTCCCTGATCGCCGTGCTGATCCCGCTGCTGTTCATGGGCGACATCGTGGGCCGGCTGTTCCGGGAGTTCGCGGTGACGCTCAGCGTGACGATCCTGGTCTCCGCGGTGGTTTCCCTGACGCTCACGCCGATGATGTGCGCGCGCCTCCTGCACCAAAAATCGGAGGCGAAAGAAGGGCGGATCTTCAAAGCCTCGGAGCGCGCCTTCGACGACAGCATCGCATTCTACGCACGGACGCTCCGCTGGGTGCTGAAGCATCAGACTGCGACGCTCCTTGTAGCCGCCGCGACTCTGGTCCTGACGGTGGTTCTCTATATCATGGTGCCGAAGGGCTTTTTCCCCGTTCAGGATACCGGCATCATCCAGGGCATTTCAGAAGCGCCGCAGACTATCTCGTTCACCGGCATGGCGGAGCAGCAGCAGGCGCTGGCCCGGGTGATCCTGCAGGATAAGGCCGTGGAGAGCCTTTCGTCGTTCATCGGCATAGATGGAACGAACACTACGCTAAACAGCGGTCGCATCCTGATCAACCTGAAGCCGCTCGGCGAGCGCGGCGTGAGCGCCTCTGATGTGATTCGCCGCCTCCAGCCGCAACTCGACCAGCTGGAAGGCATCACGCTGTACATGCAACCGGTGCAAGACCTGACCGTGGAAGACCGCGTGAGCCGTACGCAGTTTCAGTACACGTTGGAGACCCCGGACCCCGCCGAGTTGAACCGAGTGACCCGGCGGATGCTGGAGGGAATGAAGCAGCTGCCCGAGCTCCGCGACGTGGCCACCGACCAGCAAACCAGCGGCCTGGCCGCCGCTCTGGTGATTGACCGCGCCACCGCCTCGCGCATGGGCATCACTCCCCAGTTGATTGACCAGACGCTCTACGACGCCTTCGGCCAGCGCGAAATCTCCACCATGTACACGCAGTTGAACCAGTACCACGTGGTTCTGGAGACGAATCCGGAGTTTCAGAAGGACCCTGCGAAGTTGCACGACATCTACCTGCGATCCGCGCTCGCGACGCCGGTCGTGACCACGAGCGTTCAGGTGATCACCGCCAGTTCCGGCGGCTCTTCCTCCTCGAATGCCAGCCCCTCGGGCCCCGCGGCGAACGCGACCTCGGGAGCGGCGAATCCGCCCGCAGTCCCGGCGCTGAACGGCGCCGCGGTTCCGCTGAGCACTTTTGCGCATTTCGAGACGAGGACGGCGCCGCTGGCCGTGAATCACCAGGGACAGTTTCCGGTCGTCACTTTCTCCTTCAACCTGACGCCTGGCGCCTCCTTGGGAGACGCGACGCAGGCCATCCAAAAGCTCGAGAAGCAACTCCAACTGCCGTTGAGCGTGCAGGCGGCCTTCCAGGGGACGGCGGCGTCGTTCCAGGCTTCGTTGAGCAACGAGCCGCTGCTGATTCTGGCCGCGCTGATCGCGGTCTACATCGTGCTGGGGGTTCTCTACGAGAGCTACATCCACCCGATCACGATTCTCTCCACTCTGCCTTCGGCGGGAGTGGGCGCCTGCCTGGCGCTTTTGATTTGCCGGGAGGAACTGACCGTGGTGGCGCTGATCGGAATCATCCTGCTGATCGGCATCGTGAAAAAGAACGGGATCATGATGATTGACTTTGCTCTGGAGGCGGAGCGGAAAGACGGGAAAGCCCCGGAAGAGGCCATCTACCAGGCCTGCCTGCTACGCTTCCGGCCGATCATGATGACCACCATGGCCGCACTGCTTGCCGGACTGCCGCTGGCGCTCGGCACGGGCATCGGCTCCGAGCTGCGCCGGCCCCTGGGAATCTCGATGGTGGGCGGGCTGATCCTGAGCCAGGTCTTAACGCTGTATACCACGCCCGTGATTTACATCTTCTTCGACCGGCTGGCCCGGCGGCGCGCCGGGGCGCAGGCCGATGAGGGGACCGGCACGGCGGCTCCGGTCCCGGCGCATTAGCGATGAGCCTCTCGACTCCATTCATCCACCGGCCCGTGGCCACCACGCTGCTCACTGCGGCGATCGCGCTGGCGGGTATTGTGGCCTTCAATTTCCTTCCGGTCTCGCCGCTCCCGCAGATTGATTTTCCGACCATTTCGGTGCAAGCGGCGCTGCCCGGCGCCAGTCCGGAGATCATGGCGTCTTCGGTGGCGACGCCGCTCGAACGCCAGTTCGGACGTATCGCGGGCGTCACGGAAATGACCTCCTCGAGCTATCTCGGGACCACCGGCGTCACGCTCCAGTTCGATTTGAACCGCAACATTGACGGGGCGGCGCGCGACGTGCAGGCCGCCATCAATGCCGCGCGCAGCTACTTGCCCATCAACCTTCCCTCCAACCCGACCTACCGGAAAGTGAACCCGGCGGATGCGCCCATCATGATCCTGGCGCTGACCTCGTCCGTCTACGACCGCGGCAAGCTTTACGATACCGCGTCCACGATCGTGGCCCAGCGGTTGTCCCAGATTCAGGGCGTCGGCCAGGTGACCGTGGGAGGGAGTTCGCTGGCCGCGGTGCGCGTGGAGTTGAACCCTACCCAGTTGCAGAACTTCGGGCTGGGGCTCCAGAACGTAAGCGCGCTGCTGAACTCCCAGAACGCGAACTCCCCCAAAGGCCAGATCGCCGACGAGCTGAGTTCTCGCGACATCCTGGCAAACGATCAGTTGCTCACCGCCGGGGATTACAAACCGCTCGTTGTGGGCTACCACAACGGTGCGGCGATCAAACTTTCGGACATCGCCGAGGTGCAGGATTCCACCGAGAACCTCCGGGCCGCCGGCTTCGTGAATGGCAAGCCGTCGGTGTTGCTCATTATTTTCCGCCAGCCGGGCGCGAACATCATTCAGACGGTGGACCGGATCGGGGCCGCGCTGCCTTCCCTGAGGGCCTCCATCCCCGCGGCGATTGACCTGACTGTGACCATGGACCGGTCCCAGAACGTCCGGGCGTCGGTGCACGACGTGGAGCGCACGCTGCTGATTTCCATCACCCTGGTAATCCTGGTGGTGTTCGCCTTCCTGCGCAACCCGCGGGCTACCCTGATCCCCAGCGTGGCCGTCCCGGTCTCCCTGATCGCCACGTTCGGAGTCATGTACATCTGTCACTACAGCATTGACAACCTGTCGCTCATGGCGCTGACAATTTCGACCGGCTTCGTCGTGGATGACGCAATTGTGGTAATCGAAAACGTGGCGCGCTACCTGGAGAAGGGCATGGGCCCGATGGAAGCGGCCCTGGCAGGCGCAAAAGAAATCGGTTTCACGGTGCTGTCCATCAGCCTGTCGCTGGTCGCCGTCTTCGTTCCCATCTTGCTGATGGGGGGCATCGTGGGTCGGCTGCTCCGCGAATTCGCGGTGGTCCTTTCCGTTGCCATCCTGGTCTCCCTGGTGATTTCGCTCACCACCACGCCGATGATGTGCTCGCGGATGCTGAAGCGCGAGCGGCCGGAGGACCATGGACGGATTTACAAGGCCAGCGAGAGCGCGTTCAACTGGGTCCTGAAGACCTACGACCGCACCCTGGTCCGGGTCCTGAAGCACCCGGCCATCACCCTCGCCGTCCTGCTCCTGACGATCGCGGTGAACATCTACCTGCTTCTCAGCGTGCCCAAAGGTTTCTTCCCCCAGCAGGACAACGGGACGATTTACGGGGGGATTCTGGGCGCGCAGGACATTTCCTTCCAGGCCATGCAGGTGGACACGCAGCGCTTCGTCGAAATCATCAAAGGCGATCCCGCCGTCGCCAACGTCATGGCCTTTACCGGGGGCGGTGGCGCCACCAACGGTGGCTTCATATATGTGGGCCTGAAGCCTCTCAACCAGCGCGATGCCAACGCCAGCCAGATCATCAACCGCCTGCGCCGCCAATTGCTGAGCATCCCCGGCGCGACGGTGTTCCTGCAGGCCGGCCAGGACTTGCGCATCGGCGGGCGCATGAGCAGCGCGCAGTACCAATACACGATTCAGAGCGAAAACCTGGACGACTTGGTTCAATGGGGACCCAGGCTGTTGCAGGAAATGCGGAAAATCTCGATCCTGACCGACGTGAATACCGACCAGCAGAACAGCGGGCTCCAGGCCTCACTGGTCTACGACCGCCCGACCGCCGCGCGGCTCGGCATCACCCCGCAGATGATTGACAACACGCTTTATCTGGCCTTCGGGCAGGCCCAGGTGTCCACGATGTACACGGCGCTGAATCAGTACCACGTGGTGATGGAGGTGGCGCCCCGGTTCTGGCAAAACCCCACCGGTTTGAACGAAATCTACGTGCACCCGGTCACCGGGGGCGAGGTTCCCCTCAGCGCCATCACGCATTTCGCGACCACCACCGCCCCGCTGGCCGTCAATCACCAGGGGCAGTTTCCTTCAGTCACAGTTTCGTTCAATCTCGCCCCCGGCGTTGCGCTCGGCGATGCCGCCGCCAGCATCACGACGTTGGAACAGGGAATGGGTCTTCCGCAGACCATCCACGGTACGTTTTCTGGCGCGTTGCAGGCCTTCCAGGATTCTCTGGCCACCATGCCGCTCTTGCTCATCACCGCTTTCCTGGCCGTGTACATCGTGCTGGGAATCCTGTACGAGAGTTACATCCACCCGATCACCATTCTGTCCACGATTTTCTCCGCGGGTGTTGGTGCTGTCGTGGCCCTGATGGTCTTCGGCATGGACTTGAGCCTGATCGCCATCATCGGGATGATCCTGCTTATCGGCATCGTCAAGAAGAACGCGATCCTGATGATTGACTTCGCGATCGCCGCCGAGCGGAACGAAGGCAAGAATTCGAGGGACGCGATCTATCAGGCCTGCCTGCTGCGGTTCCGCCCCATCATCATGACAACGATGGCGGCTATGCTGGGCGCGCTCCCCTTGGCCCTGGGCAGCGGGACCGGTTCGGAACTGCGCCGGCCGTTGGGGATCGCCATTGTCGGCGGGCTGATCTTCAGCCAGATGCTGACGCTCTATACGACGCCGGTGGTGTACCTGTATCTGGACCGGCTGGGGTTGTGGTGGGAAGCGGTTCGCCACGGCCCGAGGCCGGCGCCGCATCAGATGCCTGGGGATTGAGGAGATGGAAGAAGCAGGCGGAGGGCAGCGCGCCGGGATGGCGCTCATGAGAGGCGGGAACGCAGAATCTCGCTCCACAAGGGCTGCGGGGCTCTCCCGAAGTCTCGGGGCGCGCCGCGCTCCACGAGCCATGCGAACCATAAACAAGAACTGTCGCTCGGCGCTGGCGGTACTCCTGAGCCTCGTGCTGTTCGGGGCCTGCACGGTCGGCCCGAAGTACCACACGCCCACTGTCCAGACACCTGAGGCTTACACAGAGCTGACGCCGAAGGATTTCAGCCAGACCGAAGGATGGAAGACGGCCCAGCCGAAAGACGATGCGCTGCGCGGCAAATGGTGGGAAATCTTCAACGACCCGGAACTCAACGCGCTGGAAGAGAAGGTGAACGTGTCGAACCAGAACGTGCTGGCGGCGACCTCCAGCTTCTTTGCCGCGCGTGCCCTGGTGCGGCAGGCGCGGGCGCAGTATTTTCCGACGGTTACGACCAGCCCCTCCATTACCCCCCAGCGACCCTCCGCCACGGCTGAGGGAAGCAGCGCTGCTACCGCGACGACCTTTACGGATTACTCGCTCCCTTTTGACGCCACTTGGCAGCCCGATCTCTTCGGCCGCGTGCGGAACACGGTGCGGTCGAGCGTCGCGGGAGCGCAGGCCAGCGCTGCTGACCTGGAGAACGTTCGGCTCACGATTCAGGCGGAGTTGGCCGGAGATTATTTCTCCCTGCGCGGCGAGGACGCCCTGAAGAAGCTCTTGGGCGACACCGTCGTGGCCTTCCAGAAATCACTGGACCTGACGAAAGTGCTATACGAAACCGGCATCGACTCAGACGAAGCCGTGGCGCAGGCCGAGACCCAACTGGAAACCACGCAAGCGCAGGCCACGGCCGTCGAAATTTCCCGCGCGCAATTCCAGCACGCCATCGCTGCGCTCGTCGGAGAGCCGGCCTCGACGTTCTCCATCCGGGAGGCATCGCTCAGCGCCAAGCCTCCCGCTATCCCCTTCGGCGTGCCCTCGCAGCTTCTCGAGCGGCGCCCGGACATCGCCTCATCCGAGCGCCTCGTGGCCCAGGCCAACGCGCAAATCGGAATCGCGCAGACGGCTTATTTCCCGACCGTGTCGCTGAGCGCTTTGGCGGGCTTCGAAAGTGCGCAGATCGCCCAATGGTTCGCCTGGCCCAGCCGCTTCTTTTCCGTCGGGCCCGCGCTGGCGGAAACCATTTTCGAAGGGGGCCTGCGGCGGGCCACGGTGCAGCAGTTCCGGGCGCAATACGATCAGAGCGTGGCGAATTACCGGCAGACGGTCCTCACCGCTTTCCAGCAGGTGGAGGACAGTCTTGCCGGTCTGCGCATTCTTTCGGTGGAGATCGGGCAGCAGGACACCGCGGTGGCTTCGGCCAGGCGGAACCTGACCATCGCCACCGACCGCTATAAATTGGGAATTGATCCTTACCTGAACGTACTCACGGCGCAGACGCTCCTGCTCGGAGACCAGGTGACGGCGGTGAACTTGCGCACGTCGCAGATGACCACCAGCGTGCTCCTGATCGAGGCGCTGGGCGGCGGGTGGGACGCTTCGCAGATTCCGGCGCCGCAGCAACTGATTTCCGAGGCGCCGCAGAATCTGAAGCGGGCTCCTTGAAGCGCGGCCGGCATTTCAGCGCAGCCAGCCCGGCGGGAGGGTCGCGGTAGGGACGCCGATCGCTCGGCGCCCCCCGCAGTCGGGTAGGGCCGAGGCGCGAACCGGGCTTCGAATGATGCCGACGTTTCCTCGACCCTTGTGCCTCGCCAAAATCCCATCTGCTCCTCCTCAGGCGGCGTCGCGGTTACGGTGGACGAGATCCTCACGGGCGTAAACATCGCGCTCGGCCTGACGCCGGTCTCCCTGTGTGAATCCCTCGACGCGAACGGCGACGGCCAGGTCACCATTGTTGAGATCCTTCAGGCAGTCGACCACGCGCTGTCCGGGTGTTAAGAGTATGGATGGTGCCTTTCGCGGCGTCGTCAATAGTACGGTGGCGTGTCAACCGGGTGGCTAGCGCGCTCGTTACTTGGGTCGAGAGGCCTTGTGTGGATCACGTTCTGATCTCCGCCCGCAACCGGCGTATGGTGCACCTGTCGCGGGCTTT
>Ga0326728_10015685_pt1 | contig 15689 bp, 14 predicted proteins | sample MB3enrmetagenome_FD_207602 | JGI IMG/M metagenome (GOLD analysis project Ga0326728, IMG submission 207602) | Lab enriched peat soil microbial communities from McLean, Ithaca, NY, United States - MB31MN | ecosystem: Environmental > Terrestrial > Soil > Wetlands > Peat | place: USA: New York...
ACGTGCTGCCCGCCGGCGCCGCTCGATCGCATGGTGTCGACCTTCAAATCCGCCTCGTCGATGACGAGGTCGAGTTCCTGCGCCTCGGGAAGGACGGCGACCGTGGCGGCCGAAGTGTGGATGCGCCCCTGCGCCTCGGTCGCGGGAACGCGCTGCACGCGATGAACGCCGCTCTCGAACTTCAGCCGCGCGAACGCGCCCCGCCCCGCGATTTCCGCGACGATCTCCTTGTAGCCGCCCGCCGCTCCCTCGCTCAGCGAGAGGATATCGACCTTCCAACCCTTGGCTTCGGCATATTTGAGATACATGCGAAAGAGGTCGCCGGCGAAAAGGGCGGCCTCGTCGCCGCCCGTCCCGGCGCGCAACTCCAGGATGACGTTGCCTTCGTCGGCCGCGTCCCTGGGCAGCAGGGCGATGCGGATCGCCTGCGCCATCGCCTGCGCGTCCGCGGCGACGCGTTCGAACTCGACCCCGGCCATCGCGCGCATTTCCGCATCGAGATCGGGCTCGGCGAGCAACGCCGCGAGGTCCGAGCGCTCTTTATCCTTGGCGCGCCAGGCTTTGATCGCCCCGACGATGGGATCGAGTTCGGCGCGTTCGCGCGACAACGCGGCGTATTCGCCGCCCGCCACGCCCTCGGTCAGGCGCGCATCGATTTCGCCGTGGCGACGCAGGATGATGTCGAAATTGTCGTTGGCTGACATGGCTGGCGTTTGGCGAACGGGAAAGGAGCGAAGCGGAAAACGGCGCGCGGCCGCTACAGGCGAACCGCAAGGCGGGTGGCGAGGTCTTGCAGCGGCGCGCGCAGCGAGTCGCTACGGTCGGGCGACGCCAACATGGCGTTCAACTCTCGAGTCGCCGCCTCGGCGTCGAGCGAAAGGACCATGGCCTTCATCGGACCGATCGCCGTCGCCGCCATCGAGATATGGCGATAGCCGAGCCCGATCAGCGCCATCGCCTCGAGCGGACGCCCGCCGATTTCGCCGCACAGGGCGACCGGTTTGCGGTGTCGCGCCCCCGCCTCGGCGATCGACCTCAGCGCGCGCAGGAATGCCGGCGAAAGCGGATCGAACCGACCGGCCACGCGCTTGTTGTCGCGGTCGGCGGCGTAGAGATATTGCATAAGGTCGTTCGAGCCGACCGACAGGAAGTCCGCCAGGGCGGCGATTTCGTCGAGCTGCCAGAGCAACGCGGGGACTTCGACCATCGCGCCGAACTTGATTTCGCGCGGCCGCTCGCGCCCGCATCGATCGGCGAAAGCGATTTCCTGTTGCAAGATGCCCTGCGCCGAGGCGAATTCGCCGACCGTCGAAATCATCGGGATCATGACGCGCAATTCGCGTCCCGCGGCGGCGCGCAGCATCGCGCGCAACTGCGTGCGCAACAGCGCCGGGCGGTCGAGGCCGATGCGGATCGCGCGCCATCCGAGCGCGGGATTCCCCTCGTCCAGCCTCTTCATGTAAGGCAGCAACTTGTCGCCGCCGATATCGAGGGTGCGAAAGGTGACGGAGCGGTCGCCCGCGGCGTCGAGAACGGATCGATAAATGGCCTCCTGCGCGCCCAGACGCGGAAAGCGCGAGGCCAGCATGAATTGCAGTTCGGTGCGAAACAGCCCGATCGACAGGGCGCCGGTCTCGCTCAGGTGCGGCATGTCGATGAGCAGGCCGGCGTTCATGTGCAGGCCGATCTCGACGCCGTCCAGGGTGAGCGCGGGACGATCGCGCAACGCGCGATACTGGTCCTGCCGCTGGGCGCGCAAGCGCGCCTCGGCGGCGTAAGAGGCCTCGACGTCGGGCGGCGGGCGCAAATGCACTTGGCCGGCGGCGCCGTCGACGACGATCGCGTCGCCCTGTTCGGCGATCTCCGAGATATTCGGGATGTCGCTGACCACGGGGATCGCCAGCGCGCGCGCCACGATGGCGATGTGGCTCGAAGCCCCGCCTTCCTCCAACACCACCCCGCGCAGGCGCCCGCGATCGTAATCGAGCAGCGCCGCCGGGCTCATCGAGCGCGCGACGAGCACGGCGTTTTCCGGCAGTTCGCTGGGCAGGAGAACGAGGCTCTGACCCGCCAGTTGATGCAGCAGGCGGTTGGCGATGTCGGTCAAATCGTGGAGGCGGTCGCGCAAATAGGGGTCGGTCTGACGCTGCAACCTGGCGCGCGCGTCGTTTTGCACCCGCTCGACCGCCGCTTCGGCCGTCAGCCCGCTGGCGACCGCCTCGCGCAGCCGGCGCAGCCAACCGCGATCATGGGCGATCATCCGGAACGCCTCGAGCACCTCGCGATGTTCGCCGGCGCCGCCGTCGTCGCTGCGGTCGATCAGATCGTCGACCGAGGCGCGCATCGCCTCGATCGCCCTCTCCAACCGATCCATTTCGAACGCGATGTCGTCGGCGACGATCTTGGTCACTATGACGCGCGGCTGATGCAGGACGACGTGGCCGAGGCCGAGGCCGTCGGCGATCGGAGCGCCGGTCAGGGAGAGCGGCCTGGCCGCGGCGATCGGCGCGCCCTGCCCCCCGAGGGACTGCAATTGACCGGAGGCGACCATTTCCGCGAGCAGCATCGCGGTGGTCTGCAGCGCCTCGATTTCCTCCTCGGAATAGCTGCGGCGCGCGCGGTTCTGCACCACCAGCACGCCGAGCGTCGCGCCGCCGCGCAGCACCGGCACGCCGAGGAACGAATGGTAGATTTCTTCGCCGGTCTCCGGCTTGTAGGAAAAAGCCGGATGTTTTTGCGCGTCGGACAGGGCGAGCGGTTCGGCGGTGGCGGCGATCAAGCCGACGAGGCCCTCGCCGGGGCGCAAGGTGGTCAAATGGACGGCCTCGCGGTTGAGGCCTTCGGTGGCGAACAGCTCGAGCGGCCCGTCGGCGCGCGCGACATAGAGCGAGCACACCTCGGCGACCATGTTCGAAGCGATGAGAACGACGATGCGGTCGAGGCGCGCCTGCGCGGCGACCGGCTCCGCCATGACCTCGCGGAGCCGTCGCAGCAACAGTCGCGGTCCGCCCGGCGCGCGCATCAACGAATCCTTAGCTTCTTCTTCAGGCGAAACGCCCGAATTCCGCGTCTCGCCGCTCGCCGATGCGCCCCGTCTCGCGCCCCCTTGCCTCGAATCGCGCGCTGGCGCCCGATCGGCCGCCTTGAGAGCGGTATAGCCAATCCGTTGGCTGCGCGGCAAGGGCGACGCCCGCCAGCGGCTCCCTGTCGCTCCTAGCAAAACGGGCGCCGCGGCCGTCGCTCCGCCGTCCCGCCGAGCGCAGGCGCGCAGAGAGCGGGCGGCGAGGCGTATTGGCCGGCGCGCGTTGACTCGGCCAATCCCGCCGATTAGGGGTGGCGGCCGCGACAGCTCGGCCGGCGCGCAAACGACATGACAGGTTTCTCGGCGCCATGAAAATCCTCGTGCCGGCAAAGCGGGTGGTCGACTACAACGTCGCCATACGCGTCAGGCCCGACGGATCGGGCGTCGAGCTGGCCAATGTGAAGATGTCGATGAACCCGTTCGACGAAATCGCCGTCGAAGAGGCGTTGCGCCAGAAAGAAGCGGGAAGCGCCAGCGAGGTCGTCGTCGTCGCCATCGGCCCGGCGCAAGCCGCCGAGACTTTGCGCGCCGCGCTGGCGATGGGCGCCGATCGCGGAATTCTGGTCAAGACCGAGGCGCTGGTCGAACCACTGGCGGTCGCCAAGCTGCTCAAGGGGGTCATCGGCCTCGAACAGCCGGGCCTCGTCATCATGGGCAAGCAGGCGATCGACGACGATTGCAATCAGGCCGGCCAGATGCTGGCGGCGCTGATGGGTTGGGGACAGGGAACCTTCGCCTCCAAGGTCGTCGTCGGCGACGGCAAGGTCGCGGTGACGCGCGAAGTCGACGGCGGCTTGCAGACCGTCGAATTAAAGCTGCCGGCGATCGTGACCGCCGACTTGCGCCTCAACCAGCCGCGCTACGTCTCTTTGCCCAACCTCATCAAGGCCAAAAAGAAGCCGATCGAGGAGAAGACGCCGGCCGATTTCGGCGTCGACGTCGCGCCGCGGTTGAAAGTGCTGAAGACGGCGGCGCCGAGCGGCCGCAAGGCCGGCGCAAGGGTCGCGACGGCAGCCGAGCTCGTCGCCAAGCTGCGCGACGAAGCCGGGGTGATCTAGCGATGGCGACCCTGCTGCTGGCCGAGGCCGCGGACGGCCGTTTGAGCGACCTGACCGCGCGCGCGTTGACCGCCGCGCGGCAACTGGGCGCCCCGGTCGATATTCTGGTGGCGGGCGCAGGCGTCGCCGACGCCGCGGCGGCGGCGGCCAGGCTTGCCGGCGTCGCGCGCGTGCGCGTCGCCGACGCTTCCCTCTATGAGCACGGCCTCGCCGAACCGCTCGCCGCGCTGATCGTCGCCCTGGCGCCCGATTATGCGGCGATCCTGGCCGCCTCGAGCCCCTATGCGCGAAACGCGCTGCCGCGCGCCGCGGCGCTGCTCGACGTGATGCAGGTCTCCGATATCGTCAAGGTCGTCTCTCCCAACACCTTCGAACGGCCGATCTACGCCGGCGCCGCGATCCAGACGGTCCAGGCGAGCGACGCGAAGATCGTCGCGACGGTGCGCGCCGCCGCGTTCGCGGCGACGCCCGAGGGCGGCGACGCGCCGATCGAGCCGGTCGCCGCGGCCGCCGATCCGGGCCTGTCGACTTTCGCCGGCGAAACGCTGGCGACCTTGGATCGGCCGGAGCTGACCTCGGCCAAGATCGTCATTGCCGGCGGGCGGGGGCTGCAGAGCGCGGAGAACTTCAGGCGCCTGATCGAGCCGGTCGCCGATCGGCTCGGCGCCGCGATCGGCGCTTCGCGCGCCGCGGTCGACGCGGGCTACGCCCCCAACGACTGGCAGGTCGGCCAGACCGGCAAGGCGGTGGCGCCCGATCTCTATATCGCGGTCGGCATATCCGGGGCGATCCAGCATCTGGCGGGGATGAAGGACTCCAAGGTCATCGTCGCGATCAACAAGGACGAAGACGCGCCGATCTTCCGCGTCGCCGACTATGGCCTGGTCGCCGACCTCCACACAGCGCTGCCCGAACTGGCGCGGGAGCTGGCGAAGATCGGCCGGTGAAGTTTCGGCGCGGCGGGGCCGATCCGCTCTGGACGCGCCGGCGCGCTCGTCTATGATCCGCGCTCTTGGCGCGGGCTCCGTCGCCTGGGGATGACAAGAATGGCGCTCTCGATCAACAAAGTCGGCGTCGTCGGCGCGGGACAGATGGGCGCCGGCATCGCGCTGGTGTGCGCGCAGGCCGGAATGGACGTTCTGCTCAACGACGTTGCGGAAGAGCGGGTCAAGGCGGCGCTGGCGACGATCAACGGCTTCATGTCGCGCCAGATCGCCAAGGGGCAGCTCGACGAGGCCGGCCGCCAGGCGGCGCTGGCGCGAATCGGCGTCGCCAGCGATTACGGCGCCTTCGCCGACTGCGATCTCATCGTCGAAGCGGCGACCGAGAGCGAGGACGTCAAGCGCAAGGCGTTCGCCGCCCTGCGTCCGTTCGTGAGGGCGGAAACGATCGTCGCGTCCAACACCTCGTCGATTTCGATCACCCGTCTGGCTTCGGTCACCGCCCACCCCGAACGCTTCATCGGCATCCATTTCATGAATCCGGCGCCGCGCATGCAATTGGTCGAACTGATCCGCGGCATCGCGACGACGGACGAGACATTCGAGACCGCCAAGGCGTTCGTCGCGCGGCTCGGCAAGACCCCGACGATGTCCGAGGACTTCCCCGGCTTCATCGTCAATCGCATTCTGCTGCCGATGATCAACGAGGCGATCTACACCCTCTACGAGGGGGTCGGTTCGGTCGAAGCGATCGACACCGCGATGCGGCTGGGCGCCAACCACCCGATGGGGCCGCTGCAACTGGCCGATTTCATCGGCCTCGACACCTGCCTCGGCGTGATGCAGGTGCTGCACGAGGGCCTCGCCGATTCCAAGTACCGGCCCTGCCCGCTGCTGGTCAAATACGTCGAGGCGGGCTGGCTCGGCCGCAAGTCGCAGCGCGGCTTCTACGACTATCGCGGCGACCGTCCGGCGCCGACGCGCTGAAGCGCCGAGCGTCGCTCACGCCAGATCCGGCCGCCGCTCCCGGGTGATCCGCAGCGCCTCCTCGCGCCGCCATTTCTCGATGCGCGCGTGGTCGCCCGACAACAGGACGTCGGGAATGGCGCGCCCCTCCCATTCGCGCGGCCGGGTGTAATGCGGATATTCGAGCACGCCGGCCTCGAAACTCTCGCTCTCGCCCGACTCGGTCTTGCCCATCACGCCCGGGATCAGCCGCACGCAGGCGTCGAGGATCGCCAGCGCGGCGATCTCGCCGCCCGACAGCACGTAATCGCCGATCGAGACTTCGGTCAGAGCGCGCGCCTCGATAAGGCGCTCGTCGACGCCTTCGAAACGCGGGCAGACGACGACCAGGCCGGGGCCGGCGGCCCATGCGCGCGCTTGGGGCTGAGTGAGCCGCGCGCCGCGCGGGCTCATGATCAGGCGCGGGCGCGGATCGTCGGGACGAAGCGCCGCGTCGAGGCTCGCCGCCAGCACGTCGGCGCGCATCACCATGCCCGGCCCGCCGCCGGCCGGCGTGTCGTCGACGGCGCGATGGCGCCCGATCCCCTGCTCGCGAATGTCGCGCGCTTCCAGCGACCACAGGCCGCGCTCGAGCGCGTCGCCGGCGAGCGACAAGCCGAGCGGGCCGGGGAACATTTCCGGGAACAAAGTGAGGATCGTGGCGGCGAACATCGGCGCGCTCCTATGCCTCAGGCTCCCCCTCGACCTCGCGCGGCGGCTCGATCACGATCCGCCCGGCGGAAAAATCGATGGCGACCGCGACCGCGCGGGTGAACGGCAGCATGAGGGTTTCGCCGCCGCCCTCCGGCGCGATCTCCAGAATGTCGCCCGCGCCGAAATTGTTCAAGGCGACGACACGGCCGAGGGCGGCGCCTTCGCGCGTCACGGCGGCGAGGCCGACGAGGTCGTCGCAGTAGAATTCGTCTTCGCCGGGCGGCGGCAATTGCTCGCGCCGCGCGTAGAGTTCGACGCCGTTCAGCGCTTCGGCACCTTCGCGCGTCGCAACCCCCTTCACCCGCGCGACGACCATGTCGTCGCGAAGCGGACGTAGCGCCTCGAAGGCGAAGACGCGCGCGCCGGCCTTGTCGGTCAGCGCGCCGTAGCCGCCGATCGCCTCGGGGTCCGCGGTGAACGACTTGATCCGGACCTCGCCGCGCACGCCTCGCGCGGCGCCGAAGACGCCGAGGAGGATGAGACGCTCAGGGCTCGGCACGGAGCGCGCGGTCAGGCGCCGGGGGCGGCGGCGGCGGCCTTCGCGGCGGCGGCCACGGCCGCAGCGGCGCGCTCCTGCGTCTTCTTCCTCGGCTGAGCCTTCTGCGGATTGTTGCGCGGCTCGCGCTTGGCGAGTCCGAGGCCGTCGAGCAGGCGCAGCACGCGGTCGGTCGGCTGAGCGCCCTTGGCGAGCCAGGCCTTGGCCTTTTCGGCGTCGAGCACGAGGCGCGTCGCGTCGTCCTTGGGCTTGAGAGGATCGAAGGCGCCGATCTTCTCGACGAAGCGGCCGTCGCGCGGCATGCGCGCGTCGGCGACGACGATGCGGTAGAACGGACGCTTCTTCGCGCCGGCGCGGGAGAGACGGATTTTCAGCGACATTTCATTTTCCTTCCAGTGAAATTTTGAATGCGTCGAGGCGCGACTCCCCTTCCCCCACAAGGGGAGAAGGGATTAGCGCTTCCCTCATTTCTTCTTCCCTGCGAACGGATCGAAGCCGCGGCCGAGGCCGGGCAGGCCGGGAAATTGGGGGGGAAGGTTGAACGCGCCCGGCGGCGGCGCGGCGGGAATGCCGGAAGACGGCGCGCCGGCGCCGCCGGCCAGCTTGCGCATCGATTCCAGTTGTTCAGGGCTCGGCATCGGCGGGCCGCCGCCGAAGCCCATCATCTGGCCGAGCTGGCCCATCATGCCGCGCTTGCCGGCCGAAGCGCCCATCGCCTTCATCATGTCGGCCATCTGGCGGTGCTGCTTGAGCAAGCGGTTGACCAATTCGACGCTGACCCCGGCGCCGGCGGCGATGCGCTTCTTGCGCGAGGCCTTGAGCAGGTCGGGATTGCGCCGCTCCCGGGGCGTCATCGAGGAGATGATGGCGCGTTGGCGCTTGACCGCCTTGTCGTCGAAATGGGCGGAAGCGAGTTGGTCCTTGAGCTTGGCGACGCCCGGCAGCATCCCCATGACGCCGCCCATGCCGCCCAGCTTTTCGATCTGCGCGAGCTGTTCGGAGAGGTCGGCGAGGTCGAAGGCGCCCTTGCGCATCTTCTCGGCCATCTTGGCCGCCTGCTCGGCGTCGATCGCCTCGGCCGCCTTCTCGACTAGGCCGACGATGTCGCCCATGCCGAGAATGCGGTCGGCGAGGCGTTGGGGGTGAAACTCCTCCAGCGCGTCCATCTTTTCGCCGACGCCGATCAGCTTGATCGGCTTTCCCGTGACCGCGCGCATCGACAGCGCCGCGCCGCCGCGCCCGTCGCCGTCGACGCGGGTCAGCACGATGCCGGTGACGCCGACGCGCGCGTTGAAATTCTTGGCGAGATTGACCGCGTCCTGGCCGGTGAGCGCGTCGGCTACCAGCAGAATTTCATGTGGGCGGGCGGCGTCGCGGATCTCGGCCATCTCGGCCATCAGCGGCTCGTCGATATGGGTGCGCCCCGCCGTGTCGAGCAGCACCACGTCGAAGCCCTGCAGCCGCGCGACGCTCGCGGCGCGGCGCGCGATCGCCGCCGGGTCTTGGCCCGCCACGATCGGCAGGGTCTCGACGCCGACCTGACGGCCGAGCGCCGCGAGCTGCTCCTGGGCGGCCGGGCGCTTCACGTCGAGCGAGGCCATCAGCACCTTGGCCTTGTTGCGCTCGGTCAGGCGCTTGGCGATCTTGGCGGCGGTCGTCGTCTTGCCCGCGCCCTGCAGGCCGACCAGCATGATCGCCACCGGCGCCGGCGCATCGAGATCGATCGCCTGCGACTCGCGGCCCAAGGTTTCGACCAGCGAGTCGTGGACGATCTTGACCACCATCTGGCCGGGCTTGACCGACTTGATCACCGCCGCGCCGACCGCCTTCGTCCGCGTGCGGTCGATGAACGAGCGCACGACCTCGAGCGCCACGTCCGCCTCGATCAGCGCGCGGCGCACTTCGCGCATCGCGGCGTTGACGTCGTCCTCGGAGAGGGCGCCGCGGCCGGTCAGCTTGTCCAATATGCCGGAGAGCTTTTCCGAAAGGCTCTCAAACATGAATTGCTCCTTACGAGGCAGTCGCGAATGGCGAGTGGCGAATAGCGAGTGGACCAGCCGACGCGTTGTCTATTCGCTATTCGCTACTACCCTATCGCAGCCAACAACAATTGCGCCCGGGGGCGCGACGCGCTGCCGGACGGGGACCGCTGGCCTCGAGGGGACAGACGGCTTCAATCGACGAGGCGAGAACCTGACGAAGATCGGCGCGGGTCTTAGGCGGCCGAAGGGAGGAAGTCAAATTCGGGCGGCGGCGGCGATGTCGTCGAGCCAGCCGGGAAGCTCGGCAAGGGACGCCAACTGCCGAAAGCGCGGCTGCGCCGGCGGCGTCTCGGCGCGTTCATGCGCCCAAACGAGCCGATGGGGGACGAGCGCCGCGTAAGCGCCGGCTTCCAGAGCGGGCAAGATGTCGGAGCGCAGCGAATTGCCGACCATCACCGCTTCCTCGGGCTTGACGCCGTAGCGGGCGAACAGGCGGCGGTAGGTCTCGGCGGACTTCTCGCTGACGATTTCGACGCCGGAGAACCGATCCCCGATGCCCGACGCCGCGAGCTTGGATTCCTGGTCGAACAGGTCGCCTTTGGTGATCAACGCCAGCGTTCCCTTTTCCGCCAGGCGGCCCAGAGCCTCGGCGACGCCGTCGATGAGATGGATCGGATGCCGCATCAGGTCGCGGCCCACGGCCAGCACCGCTCTCGTCGTCGCCGCCGACAGGCGATCGCCGGCGATCTCCAGCGCCGTCTCCAGCATGGAAAGCGTGAAGCCTTTCACGCCGTAGCCGTAGAGGCCGAGGTTCCGGCGCTCGATCGCGATCAGCCGCTCTTGCGAAAACGCGGCGTCGGCGAAAGGCTCGAGCAATTCGACGAAGCGCTGGGCCGACAGGCGAAAGTAGCTCTCGTGCTCCCACAGCGTGTCGTCGGCGTCGAGACAGATGAGGCGGATCGGCGCCAAGGGGCCTCGCAAGCGACGGAATGGCCAAAGTCGACTGTTAGCCGGCTATCGCAACGTCGTCGAGCCTCCCCCGGGGGCTTTCGCCGCCCGGCCCGCTCGCCGCCCGCGCCCCTTCAACCCCCGTGAAGCCCGGCTCTCAACTGCAGGATGGGGACGAGCGCCGCCGCCGCAATCGCCAAATAGCAACCCCCCACTGCCGCGGCGACGAATTCCAGCGGCGGCCTGGCCTGGCCGCTTGGCCAGTTTTTCAGCAAAATCAAAGCCAGCAGCGTCCCCGCGAATACGCCGCCGCCATGCGCGGCGTAGTCGATCGTCACGCCTTTGTCCGCCAAGACAATCGGCAAGAGGGCCGGCGCGACGGTCAGCGCCGCGCGCATTTGCAGCCGCGATCGGGCCGCGCCCGGAGGCAGGCGGTAGGCGATGACGAACAGCGCGCCCAGCAGGCCGATGATGCCGCCGGAGGCGCCGACGCTGACGATGGCGGGCGGGTCGGCCAAAAGCGACGCGACCGAGCCGGCGAGCGCGCTGACCGCGAAAATCGCGCCAAGCCAACGCCAGCCGACAAGCCTCTCCAGCGCGGTCCCCGCCATCCAGAGAACGACGCCGTTGAGCGCGATGTGCGCGGGGCCGGCGTGCAGGAAAGCCGCGGTGAAGAGGCGCCACCACTCGCCGTTATGCCAAATGCGATTTCCGATGTTTCCGCCCATGTAGGCGAGCGTCAAGACGCTCGGCGAGCCGGCATGGCTGGCGCCGACGGCGAAGCTCAGTTCGCAGGCGAAAACGATGGCGAGCAGCGCCAGCAGCGCATAGGTCAGCCACGGTCGATGCGTCTGGATCACGGCGTCGGGCGGCGGGCGAATGATCCGTCCTTGCGCCGCCGACGCGGCGTGGGCGGAGCGCCAACGCGCCTCGCATTCCGCCGCGATCGCGTCGGGGGGGCCTCTCAGCCTGGTCAAGACGACCGAGGCGTTGGCGCTCCGCGGAACGATCCGGGCCAGTCCTCGACGCGTCAGCGTCGCCGCGACCGCGGGGTCGAGTTTCAACACCAGCGCATCGCTACGGCCGAACTTCACCCGATTCATCGCGACGATGCTGGTCCAAGCGATCGCCTCGTTGGCGAAGCGCGGCAAACGCAATCCGGAGTCGGAAATCACGAGTCCCGGACTGCGGCTGAAAAGAGAGCGTCCGATGAGAACGGCGACGAGCCCAAAAAAGACAACCCCGAACGCCAGGACCGCGCGCGTCGATTGCGCGAGCGTCTTGACGACGACGACATCGAGGCCGCAAAGCGTCGCCATCAGGATCGCGAACCCGGCGAACCTGAGCGCCCGGCCCCGGTCGATCGCATATTCGCGAACGTCTCCCTCCGGCGCCGTCATCGCATCGCCCTCCCGAGAATTGGAGATGTCCCGAAGCGCGCGCCGCGCGCTTGGCGCCGTTGCTACGCCCCGGCGCCGCGGCCGACGCCCTCGTAGCGGAAGCCGAGCGCGCTCATCGTCTCCAGCGAATAGATGTTGCGCAGGTCGACCACCACCGGCTGGCGCAACGCGGCCTTCACCCGCGCGAGGTCGAGGGCGCGGAACGCGTCCCATTCGGTGACGACGACCAGAGCGTCGGCCCCTTCGAGGCAGGCGTAGGGGCCGCTGGCGAATTCGACGCCGGGCAGCAGCGCCTCGGCCGATTTGGCGCCTTCGGGATCGAAGGCGACGATCCGCGCGCCCTGGGCTTGCAGGATGGGAACGATGACCAGGCTGGGGGCGTCGCGCATGTCGTCGGTGTTGGGCTTGTAGGTCAAGCCGAGCACGGCGATCGTCTTGCCCTCGACCGAGCCGCCGCACGCCTTGACGATCTTCGCCGCCATCGCGACCTTGCGCTTCTCGTTGACGTCGACCAGCGTCTCCACCAGGCGCATCGGCGAGCGCGCCTCGGCGGCGAGCTTCGTCAGCGCCAGCGTGTCCTTGGGAAAGCACGAGCCGCCGAACCCGGGGCCTGGATTGAGAAACTTGTGGCCGATGCGCTTGTCCAGGCCGACGCCGTTGGCGACGTCGAGCACGTCGCCGCCGACTTTTTCGCAAAGATCGGCGATCTCGTTGATGAAGGTGACCTTCATCGCCAGGAAGACGTTGGCGGCGTATTTGATCAGCTCGGAGGTGCGCCGGCTGGTGCACACGATCGGACTGCCGTTGCGCTCGAGCGGCCGGTAGATCTCGCGCATGACCAGGCGCGCCGCGTCGTCCTCGACGCCAATGACCACGCGATCGGGTCGTTTGAAGTCGTCGATCGCGGCGCCCTCGCGCAGGAACTCCGGGTTGGAGACGACGGCAAAGCGGTCCTTGGCGACCCGTTCGCCGATCAGCCGCTCGATCGCGTCGCAGGTTCCGATCGGCGAGGTCGACTTGTTGACGACGACGACGAAGGATTCGATGGCGTCGGCGATCTCGCGCGCCGCCTGAAAGACGTAGCGCATATCGGCCGCGCCGTTGCCGGCGAGCGTCGGCGTGCCGACCGCGATGAATACGGCCTGAGCGCCGTTCATGCCCTCGGCGATGTCGGTGGCGAAGGATAGCCGGCCGGCGCGCTGGTTGGCGACGACGAGTTCGCCGAGGCCCGGCTCGTAGATCGGCGCCTGGCCTTCGCGCAGGGCGGCGATCTTGGCCGCGTCCTTGTCGACGCAGACGACTTCGTGGCCGAAATCGGCCAGACACGCGCCCGAGACCAAGCCGACGTAGCCGGCGCCCACCATCGCAATTCGCATCGACTCACCGCTCCCCTGGCGCCGAACGAGGCGTTCTAACCACCGGACGGGGGCGGGGCAAGGCGACCCGGCAGGCGTGCGCGCAGGAATTCGACGAATTCGGCCGCCGTCTCGGCGCCGGCGAAGACGCGGGTCGGCACGATCGCCGGCGCGCCCGAGCGCGGCCAGAGGTAGACGAGGCCGCCGGCGTCTTCGGCTTCGTGGCAATCGGCGAAATTCCAGCGCAACGGCGCGCCCGCGCCGGCAAAGCCGAGCCCCGTCTCGTCGACGCTCAGGACCAGCCTCCCCGCCTCGCGCATCGCCTCGACTTCGCGAAGGCAGGCGCGCCGCGCCGCGGCGAACCGCCGCAGCGTCGTCAGGCGCTGGGCCATGAACGCGGCGATCGCCAGCAGCAGCGCGGCCTCGCCGCCGCGCCGCCCGATCAGCCCCGTCAGCGCCAAGATCGCGGTGAAGGAAATCGCCAGGACGAAGGCGGCCAGCGGCGCGAGATGGGCCGAGGTCAGCCGCCCCGCCAGCGCGCGGCGCAAGCCGAAGCGCGCGGCGGCGACGCGCGTCTCGTCTTCGGTCAGCGCGAAAGCGTAAGGTCCGAAGCGCGGCGCCGACGGGCTTTCGCTCATGCTTCGCCCGGCGCCAGCGTCTTCAGCGCCAGCGCGTGGACGCCGGCCGCCAATTCGTCGGCGAGCAGCGCGTTGACCATGCGATGACGCTCCAGTCGGCCCTTGCCGGCGAAGGCGGCGCTGACGATATAGACGCGGAAGTGGGTCTCGCCGCCCTCGCGCGCGCCCGCGTGGCCTTTGTGGCGATCCGATTCGTCGACGATATCGAGCGTGGTCGGGGCGAGGCCCCGCGTCAGTTTGGCCGCGATCCGTTGTTGCATGGTCATGGGCGTCGCTTCCCCAGGAATTGGCCGCGCCGACTTGCTCCGGGGCTCGCGACTTGTCAAAGACGGGCGCGAACGTGGCGTTTTGGTCACGGGTCGTTATCGGCTTGGCGCCAAAATACGGCGTTTTGCAACTCGACGCTTGCCGGCCGGCGTGTCGGCGCCTAAGGTTCGCCGATGGATCTCAATTCGCGCCTGTTCGATCGGATACGGGTCAAGCCCACGCGCAAGCCGGCCGAACCGGCCCCCGCGACGCCGTGCAGCTATCCCGGCTGCAAGGCCGACGGCGTGTTCCGCGCGCCCAAAGGACGCGACCGCGAGGGCGAGTACTTCTGCTTCTGCATCGACCATGTCCGGGAATACAACGCCACTTACGACTATTTTCGCGGGATGGACGAGGAGTCCTTCGCCAAGTTTCGCCAGGAGGAAGCGATCGGCCACCGGCCGACGTGGAAAATGGGCCCGCGCGGCGGCGCGCAGGGCGCGCAGCACGTCGACGAGACGATCTACGCCGAGGCCCGCGCGGCGCGGCGGCGCGGCGCACGGCGCGGCGGCGGCGCGCCGGACGCGCCGCGTTACAACGCGCTGGCGCTCAAGGCCCTCGACGCCCTCGAACTCGACGCTCACGCGACCGTCGTCGCGATCAAGGCGCGCTACAAGGAGCTGGTCAAGCGTCACCACCCCGACGCCAACGGCGGCGACCGCTCGAATGAAGACAAATTGCGCGAAATCATCCAGGCCTATAATTACCTGAGGGCGAACAAGCTGGTTTGATCGCGCCCCGAGGCCCGCCGCGCCGGATTTCGCGAAAACGCGAGGACGCGGTCGGCGTTTTGTCGCGGGCGAGGTTATCGATATAGGATTGGCGTCCCGCCGCTCGCGCGACGGGACATGGAGGAGAGATGAAAGCCGCGCCTACGCCGTCGCCGATCGAAACGCCGCCCGCCGTCGCCGGAGAGCCGGACAAACGAATTTCCGTTCGAAAAGTCTTCCGCATCGATTCGGACATGGAAGCGCCGGCCTATTCGACCGCGGACGAGCACGTTCCCGATCTCGATCCCGACTATATCTTCGATCGCGACACCACGCTGGCGATCCTCGCCGGCTTCGCCTTCAATCGCCGCGTGATCATCGCCGGCTATCACGGCACCGGCAAGTCGACCCATATCGAACAGGTCGCCGCGCGGCTCAACTGGCCGCTGGTGCGCATCAACCTCGACAGCCACGTCTCGCGCATCGATCTGGTCGGCAAGGACGCGATCGTGCTCAAGGACGGTAAGCAGATCACCGAGTTTCGCGACGGCATGTTGCCCTGGGCGCTGCAAAATAATGTCGCCCTGTGCTTCGACGAATACGACGCCGGCCGCCCCGACGTGATGTTCGTCATTCAGCGCGTGCTCGAAGTCTCGGGCAAGCTGACGCTGCTCGATCAGCGCCGCGTCATCCGCCCGCACCCGGGGTTCCGGCTGTTCGCCACCGCCAACACCATCGGCCTCGGCGACACCTCGGGGCTCTATCACGGCACGCAGCAGATCAATCAGGGCCAGATGGACCGCTGGTCGATCGTGGCGACGCTCAACTACCTCCCGCACGACAAGGAAGTCGACATCGTGCTCGCCAAGTCGCCGATCCACAAGGCGACCAAGGAGGGGCGCGACGTCGTCAACAAGATGGTGCGCGTCGCCGACCTCACCCGAAACGCCTTCATCAACGGCGACCTGTCGACGGTGATGAGCCCGCGCACGGTGATCACCTGGGCCGAGAACGCCGACATCTTCAAGGACGTCGGCTTCGCCTTCCGCTTGAC
>Ga0326728_10015686_pt1 | contig 15689 bp, 19 predicted proteins | sample MB3enrmetagenome_FD_207602 | JGI IMG/M metagenome (GOLD analysis project Ga0326728, IMG submission 207602) | Lab enriched peat soil microbial communities from McLean, Ithaca, NY, United States - MB31MN | ecosystem: Environmental > Terrestrial > Soil > Wetlands > Peat | place: USA: New York...
GGCGCCCAGCCTGTGGAAATGTGGACGACGCCAACGCGTCGCCCACAGTCCCACAGGAGAACAAAAGCAGAAGAAGCGGACATTTGATGTGCTACCAAAACCGGCCAACTTAATTAGCTATCGACACCGCCGATCGCGCCGCGCACGATCGGCTCGAGCCATTCGCGCAGCGGCGCGCCGGGCGCGCTCGCCAGCTTCAGCGCCATCGCGCAGCTGACGACGACGATCAGCGGTCGCGCCAGCCGCGCGCCCGCCCGGAGCGCCGAATGCGCGCCGAGGCGCGCGCCCAGGAAAGCGCCGAGCCCCATCGCCAGCCCCGGCGCCAGCGCGATATGGCCGCCGAGCGCGTAGACCGCCAGCGAGCCGGCGTTGGAGCCGAAATTGGCGATGCGGGCGGCGGCGATCGCGCCGATCAGGCCGAAGCCGGCGAGAGCGAAGAAGCCGATCATGTAGAACGAGCCGGCGCCCGGGCCGAAGACGCCGTCGTAGAAGCCGATCGCCGGCGCCAGGGTCAGCGCGGCGAGGCGCGGGCCGAGGCGCGCCTTGCCCCGCTTCGGCCCCATCTCCGGCGCCAGCGCGAAATAGAGCGCGACGGCGATCAGCACGAACGGCAGCGCGGCGCCGAGCGCCTGGCGCGGCGCACAGGGCAGCGCCAGCGCCCCCGCCGCCCCGCCGACGAGCGCGGCGAGCGCCGAGCCCGACATGGTCGCCAAATCGATCTCGCCCGCGCGCGCGAACGCCAGCGTCGCCGAGCCCGAGCCGAATACGCCGCCGAGCTTGTTCGTCGCCACCGCGGCGACCGGATCGAGGCCGGCGAGCGCGAGGGCGGGCAGGGTGATGAGGCCGCCGCCGCCGGCGATCGCGTCGACGAAGCCGGCGGCGAAGCCGACGAGCGCGAGCAGCGCGAGAAGGGAGGGCGTCATCGGGCGCCGGAGGCCGCTAACCCGCGGACTGATCGGCCGCAAGCGGCGGCGCGCCCGAAGGCGCCGGCGGCTTGTTGGCGCGCTTCGTCGCGGCGCCGGTCTGCAGATCGCGCCAGGTGTCGTTCTGCGCGATCATCCGCCGGATCGCCTCGACGTTGGCTTTCGCGGCCTCGGCCGACATGTCCCGGCGGTCGACCTGTTCGGCCTCGGCGAATTTGCCCTCCAGCGCCAGGATCAGCGCCAGATTGTCGCGCACTCGCGCGTCGGCGCGAGGGCTGGCGTTCGCCTGCCGCAGGGCGTCCTCGGCGAGCGGCAATTGCTTGGTCAGCGCATAGGAAAGGCCGAGGTTGGAGAGCGTCGAGGGCTCGCCCGGCGCGATCTTCAGCGCGTCGCGATAGAATTGCTGCGCGGCCTGGTGGTCGTTCAGCCGATCGGCGACCGAGCCTTGCACCGACATGATCGTCCAATCCGGCCGTTCGGGCGCGTACGCGCGCGACAGCACCTCCTTGGCCTGTTCGAACTGTCCGGAATCGGCGAGCGCCTTGCCGTAGGCGCCGAGCACTTCGAAATCCTTGGGGGCCTTGACCGCCGCCGCCTGCATCACCGCCGCCGCTTCGGCGTAGCGCGTCAACGCGCGCAGCGCCCGCGCGTAATTGATCGAAGCGACTTTCGCGCCGGGATCGCGGTCGTAGCGCTTGCCCCAGTCGTCGGCGTAGGCGCGCAACGCCGCGTCGTCGGTCGGCAGCGCCTGCTGCGTCGCGGCGATCGATCCCGTCACGTCGCTGAAATCGCGGCAACCCTCGAGCGGGCCCAAGGCGGCGGCGAGGGCGAACAGCGCGACGGCGCCGAGCCGACGCGGCGCCAGGGAAAATTCGAGGACGAGCGACATGACGGGGCCTATGGACGCCAACTTCCCTTTGAGCAGTAAATCGTTAACGCTAATGGGCGGTTAACACGGAAATTCGGGACTCGGCGACGCCGGCGGGCGCCGTTATGATCGGGCATCGCCAATCGAATCGAAACGGAATCCGCCCTTGCACGCTTGCTTCGCTCCGCCCGCTTCCCCCGCCGTTCCCGTGTGGTTCGCCAGCGCGGAAAATTGGGACGAACTGCGCAAGGCGATCGGCGCGAGCGCCGCGCGTTTCGCCGCGGCCTGCGGCTTCGCGCCGAAGGCGGGGCGCCTGCAATGTCTGCCCGACGCCGCAGGGGGCCTCGCCGGCGTCCTATTCGGCTTGGCCGAGAGGGGCGCGAGGGGGCGCGATCCGATGGCGCCGGGCGCGCTGGCGAGCGCGCTTCCCGAAGGGGTCTACCGCTTCGCCAACGCGCCGCATGAGCCGGAACTCGCGGCGCTGGCGTTCCTGCTCGGGCTCTACCGCTTCGAGCGCTACCATGCCGAGGGCGCGCCGCGGCCGCGCCTGATCGCGCCCGAGGGCGTCGACGCCGCGCGCCTCGAGCGCATCGCCGAGGCGGTCGCGTTTGGCCGCGACCTGGTCAACACGCCCGCCAACGACCTCGGGCCGGACGCGCTGGAGCGCGAGGCGGCTCGCCTGGCCGAAGAATTCGGCGCCGGCCTCGACGTGACGCGCGGGCCAGCGCTGATCGAACGCGGCCTGCCTCTCGTTCACGCGGTCGGCCGCGCCAGCGCCGAAGCGCCGCGCCTCGTCGATTTCGTCTGGGGGCGCGCCGACGCGCCCAAGGTCACCCTGATCGGCAAGGGCGTCGCATTCGATTCGGGCGGCCTCGACATCAAGCCGTCGAGCGGCATGCGGTTGATGAAGAAGGACATGGGCGGCGCCGCCGCCGCGCTCTGCCTGGCGCGCCTGATCATGCAGTCCGGCCTCGACGTGCGCCTGCGCGCGCTCGTCCCGGTCGTCGAGAACGCGATTTCGGCCGATTCGATGCGCCCCGGCGACGTGCTGCGCGGCCGCAAGGGGCTGACGGTCGAGATCGGCAACACCGACGCCGAGGGGCGGCTCATTCTCGCCGACGCGCTGGCGCTCGCCGACGAGGAGGCGCCGGATCTGCTGTTCGATTTCGCCACCCTGACCGGCGCGGCGCGGGTCGCGCTCGGCCCCGATCTGCCGCCCTTCTACACCGACGACGAGGCGCTCGCCGCCGAGATCGTCGAGAGCGCGGCGCGCGTCTGCGATCCGCTATGGCGCCTGCCGCTGTGGCGTCCCTACGAGGCGATGCTGGAGAGCAAGGTCGCCGATCTCGACAACGCGCCGGGCGGCGGCTTCGCCGGATCGGTGACGGCGGCGCTGTTTCTTTCGCGCTTCGTTTCGGCCGCCAAGGCGTGGGCGCATTTCGACATCTACGCCTGGAACCCCAAGCCGCGCGCCCACGGCCCCCAGGGCGGCGAAGTGCAGGCGGCGCGCGCCGTGTTCGACCTGTTGGAGGCGCGCTACCGGCGCTGAGCTTTCCGATCCGCCTATCGCGCCACGGGGCCTTCCTCGACCAGGCGCGTCAGCAGCGCGACCTCGTCGGGGTTCGCGCCGGCGGCGACGAACCCATAGCCGGCGCCGGTCCACGCCGCCAGGCTGATCCCGTCGGATCGGCGCAGGCTCGGCTTCGACGGCGCCGGGTCGTCGAGCGGCTCGATCAGCAGGCCGACGCGTTCGCCGCCGCGATCCTGGTAGACGAGAAACGCGGCGCTCGCCCGGGATCCCGGCGCGACGCGCGCGCCCAGCAGCGTCAGCGCGTCGGACGAGAATCCGGGAACGGCGATCCCTCTGACGAATTGCGGCGTCAGCCATTTCGCCAGCGCTTGCGGATCGCGGGCGCGGAATTCGATCGGCGCGTCGGCCGCCGCCGCGAAGGCGCGGTAGGCGGCAAGCGCCGCCTCGGCCAGTCGATCGTGCGGGGGCGTCGGGCCGCCCGACCCGCTGACGACGAGCAGGATCGCCGCCAGCGCTGCGACCGCCGCGAGGCGCCGCAGCGCGCGGAAGCGGGCGGAGGCGGCGCGCGCCGGCGCCGCGCGAGCCTCGTCGTTCGCGCGTCTCGCAGCGGCGCCCGGCTGCTTGGGGATCGCCGACTTCATCCAGCCGGAAACGTTCTCGTTGGCGTTGCCGGCGAATTCGAGCGGAGCGCGCGCCGACGCCGGGGCGCCGTAGGCGGCGCGGATCGCCTCGTTCTGCGACTGCCACAGCGCGACTTGGCGCCTCAGCGCCGGGTCCTCCCGCAGCCGCGCCTCGAACGCCCGCCGATCGGCCGGGGCGAGGCAATGGTCGACGAAGGCGAAGGCGTCCGCCGTCTCGAACCGCTTCGTCACTTGACGAGCCGGAGATGCGCGGCGTTCGGTTGCAGGGCCTGCGCCGCCGTTCCGCGCGCCGAGCTGATGCGCGCGCGCGCCCGCGCCAGGCGATCGATGACCGCGGTCAAGGGAATGTCGAGCGCTTCGGCCGCCTCGATATGCGAAAAGCCGGCCAGAACCACCAGCAACAGCGTCTCGCGCAGTTCGAGCGGCAGATCGCGCACGGCTGAAGTCGCCGAAGCGTCGGCGCGCCCGGCCGGCGGGGGCGCCTCGGGCCAACCGGCGTCGGCGTCATCCGCCGCCAGGCCGCGAACGTGACGCCGGTAGAGCCGGATGAACTGGGCGAAAGCGCGCGCCTTGGCGCTGCGGGCGTCGTCGCGAGCGTCGTCGATCACGGTCAGCGAGGCCTGGCGGAACAGTTTTTCGACCAACGCGGCGGCCGAAGAATCGTCGCAGACGAACCGGTCGTCGCGCGCCAGCGCCAACCCAAAGCGCCGCATGGCGCCCGCGTCGTCACACCATTCCCGGCTCGAAGGCACGAAACGACGTCCGCAAATGGGAATTAGCGTTAACGACTCTAATGCGAACGTTTGTCGCTTCCAAGGGGATTTGTGAGCGATTTCACATATTTTGTGACGCGCGGAAGCGACGCGGACCCTTCCCATGGGCCGCCGCCGACGCTAAGGGAAGCGCCTTATCGCCTCCGAGGGGCGGAGGCGACAAGGGGGGCGAGGTCGCGATGGCGCAGCAAGGCTCGGGCGGAACCGGTGAAGGCGGCCTGATGGCCGGGTTGCGCGGCGTCGTTTTCGGCGTCGCCAACAATCGTTCGATCGCCTGGGGCATCGCCAAGGCCGCGCGCGCCGCCGGCGCCGAGATCGCGCTGACCTATCAGGGCGAGGCGCTGGAGAAGCGCGTCCGGCCGCTGGCGCAGGAATTGGGCGCGCATGTCCTCGGCCATTGCGACGTGACCGACGGCGCGACCATCGACGCGGTCTTCGCCGAGACGGACCGACTGTGGGGCGGCCTGGACTTCGTCGTCCATTGCATCGCCTTCGCCGACAAGGACGAATTGACCGGCCGCTACGTCGACACCAGCGAAGGCAATTTCACCAAGTCGCTCGCCATCTCCTGCTATTCGTTCACCGCGATCGCGCAGCGGGCGGAAAAGCTGATGCGCAACGGCGGCTCGCTGCTCACCCTGACCTATTACGGCGCCGAGAAATGGATGCCGCACTACAACGTCATGGGCGTCGCCAAGGCCGCGCTGGAAGCGAGCGTGAAGTACCTCGCCGCCGACCTCGGCGAGAAGGCGATCCGCGTCAACGCCATTTCCTCCGGACCGATCAAGACGCTGGCGGCTTCGGGCATCGGCGATTTCCGCTACATCCTGCGCTGGAACGAATGGAACGCGCCGCTGCGCCGTTCCGTCACCGCCGAGGAGATCGGGCAGACGGCGGTCTATCTGATGTCGCCGATGTCGCGCGGCGTCACCGGCGAAATCGTGCACGTCGACGCGGGCTACCACGTCGTCGGCATGAAGAACCCCGCCGCGCCGGACATCTCCGTCGTCAAGGAATAGGCCGCCGGGCCTTCGCCGCGGCGCGGGCGTCGCCGACGAGGCTTTGCAGCGCGAACGCCGCGATGGCGACGTGCACGATCGCGGCTTGCGCGAACAGCGCCGCCGGGCCGAACGCGCGCATCAGCAGCGAGGCCAGCGCCGGCGCCGCGATCGCCCCGACGCAGTAGATGCACAGCAGCCCGGCGGAGACCAGCACCATTTCGCTCGGCCGCGCGCGGTCGTTGGCGTGCGCGACGGCGAGCGTATAGATCGTGTAGGTGGTCAGGCCGACCAGGAAGCCGAGGATGATCAGCGGCGCGCCGGCCAGCCTGAGGCCGGCGAGCGCGATCTCCGCGGCGGCGCCCGCCGCCATCGCCAAGACCATCACCAGGCGGCGGTCCATCCGATCGGAAAGCACGCCGGCGGGATAGACGCCGAGCGCCGAGCCGGCGACGATCGCCGCGGTGAACAGCGGGACCGCCGACGGCGCCATGCCGACGCCGAGGGCGTAGACCGGCCCCAGCGCGAAGCAGGCGCCGTTGGCCGCGCCCGCCGCCAGCGCGGCGAACGCCGAAACCGGCGCCAGCCGGAAGAGCCAGCGCAGCCGCAGCCGCACCGATCTCGGCTGGGCGGGCGGGTCGACGCTGGTCATTGTCATCGGCACGATCGCCAGCGCCAGCAGCGCGCCGGCGACGGAGAAGGGCAAGTACGAGGCCGGCGCGAACGCCACCAGCAGCAGTTGCCCGCCCGCCGAGCCGACGAAACTGACGATCTGATAGACGGCGTAGAGCGCGCCGCGGTTGGCGTTGCTCGCCTTGGCGTTGATCCAGGTTTCGGCGACCGCGTAAATCCCGGCGAAGACGAAGCCGAACGCGCCGCGCGCGACCATCCACGGCGCCGGCGCGATCCAACCGGGCATCAGGACGGCGGCGACCACGCTGAGCGCGACGAAGGCCGAAAAGGCGCGGATATGCCCGGCCCGGCGCACGATCGTCGGCGCGGCCAGCGTCCCCGCCAGCATCCCGGCGAAATAGACCGAGCCGAGCAGGCCGATGGTCAGGTCGGAGAACCCGTCGAGCGTGGCGCGCAACGGCGTCAGCACGCCGACCAGGTTGTTGCCGGCGAGGAGCAGGAACACCGAGAAGAGCAGAGCGGCGAGGGAGGAGAGAGCTTTCACGGGGCGAATCAGGGCGGGCGGGGGCGGCGGGCCGCCATGCTGGCACGTCGGAGCGCGCGGCGCGACCTCGGAGGCGGATAAGACGCGACGCGTGACGCCCGAAGGACAGCGCGCCGGGAGTGGGGAGGCGATGTACGCCCCACAATTTTGTATAGGCTAATCGCTTGATATTTCAGCTTCCAAGCTGACGAGCGCAATTTTTGGTTTTCGCACATCAGGTGTGTGCTCTTAGCGGCGCTAGTTAGCTTCATTCCACTTTTTATAAATAGCCATAGGGCCATCCGTGAAATCCGGCGCATCCCCTCCACGGTAAGCGGCGAATCGAGAAAACCGCCGTTTCCCGAATGCGTCCGTGTAATTGACTGCTCCACACAAATAGAGAGCAGCTTTACCAGATTGTATACCGTTGATTTCGTCAGTCGTTATTGGCACATCGGGCTTTACGAACGAATGAGTTTCCATCCCTGGCCCAACATGTGCGATGGATTCCGTTGGACCTGTCTCAGGGGGTTTAGGTTCTTCTTCCAGAGGAAATACAGCAACAGCCATAGACGCCCATACGACCTTATCGTAAGCCGGCGTCTGCCCGCAATTCTTGAAAGTAATTGTGACGGTTGGGTCGGAATTCAAGTTTGTAATAATGATATCTTTTGGGAACACGTAAGCTCGCAATTGCCGTTCAGCGGTTTTTTCACTGGTAAGCCACAATTTGTGAGTGGCCCTCCAGAGCGTGAGGGTGAAACTGGCAATGGCGAGAGTTGCAAGAGCCGCAAAAAATCCTGCATGCCGGTCGACAAGGTGCATGGAGCACAGTATCTGGACCTTGACGGCCCCACTGATCGCGAGGGCCTTGTCCTGAGTTGCTTCGGTACCTTGTTGGCTGGCGGGTTGACTTATACAGGACTGAAAAGAGGGTACAATCGTATTTTCGGCCGCCACAAAGACAGCCATCGAAATAAACAATGCCGCGAACACGGCAAGAATATCTCTTAGCATCCCCTGATCACTTTCGTAACCGTCCTGGTATCCCCCAACCTGCTAGAACACCTACCGCCCCAAAGGTCTTGATTGCGCGGACATGACATGCGTTGCCAATTATCAAGGTGCCTAACCTGTTCAAGGCACCCCGAGCGACGCAATGCATATCATGCTCGTGACTACCACGAAAACGTAGTAAATAATGCGCAAAGACGTCGATCACTCTTGCAACTCGGCCTCGACGAGAGCGCGAAGCGGCGGCAGCGCTTCCTGGATCGTCGCCCAGACCCGCCGCTCCAAGACATCCTCATAGTTATGGCGGTCGATGTCGCCGGACCCGGCGACCGCCTTCCAACGAATGTCGGGGAACCGCCGCTTGAAGGCGGGCGAGAGCCGCCGCGACGCCTCAGAGATGATTTCGAGGGCGCGCGTCGCGGCGTAGAAGCTCTTCATGTCGGCAAGGAAACCCTCGAGATCGAGGCCACGAACGAATTGCGTCACGCGGGCGATGTTGTCCCGCATGTCCTCCAACGCGCCCCTGTCGGCGTCAGAAAGCATAGACGGCGTCGGCGGCGGCTCTGGGCCGCACGCGGGGTTTCAGGGCTTCGCGATCGACGACGTCGACCGAGACCTCGAATAGGCCGGCGACGTAATCCTTGACGCCGGCGTAGTCGAACATCGTCACTACGATCTCAGGATCGAGGTCCACCAGAATGTCGATGTCGCTTTTCGCATTGTGCTCGTCGCGGGCGACCGAGCCGAATACGGCGGCGTGCGTCACGCCGTGAGCCCGCAAGTCCGCCTCGCGCTCCTTCAACGTCTCGATGATCTCGTCGCGTTTCATCGATCGAAATATACCGTAAGGAGCGTGAAAAAACACCCTCGATTCCGCGTTTACGCGTTTACGGTGACCCAGGTGTGGAGTGGACCCCGAAGTTGAGACACGGGTAAAAGGGTGACATGGCGTCCGATGAGGATGCATGTCGGAACCTGAGAAGAGTCCGCGTCAGTTTTCGGACGCGTTCAAAGAAGCCGCGGTGCGGCGGCTGGAAGCTGGCGAGAAGATCGCCGCGGTGGGCGCGGCGATTGGGGTCAGGCGGAAGCTTTTGTATCAGTGGCGCGACGCCTGGCGGGCGATGGGGTCGGCCGGGTTCAACCGCAAGCGTGGGCGGAAGCCGGGCTGGAAGGCCGCCGAGGCCGGCGCGGCGGCCGCTCCGTCATCCTCTGTTGACGCCGTCGCGCCCGCCGCGCCGGCCTCGCAGGAGTTGAGGAAAGCGCAGGCGCGCATCGCCGAGTTGGAACGGCTCATCGGACGCCAGCAGGCGGATCTGCATTTTTTTCGCGAAGCCTTGCGGCTTTGGGACGCGACGAGCCCGAGCGGCGGCGCGCCCGTCTCTACGCGGTCGTCCAAAAAATGACCGCCGACGAGTCGCAGGGCTTTCTCGAAGACGACGCCAACATCCGGCGCCTGTGCGCTCTCGGGGAGGTGTCGCGCGCCGGCTACTATCGCCACTTCGGCCCGCACGCCCCGGCCCGCGAGGACGCCGACTTACGCGACCTCATCCAGCGCGAAGCGCTCGCCCATCGCCATTACGGCTATCGCCGCGTCACGCAGGCGCTGCGCCGGCAAGGCCTGATCGTCAACGCCAAGCGCGTGCTCAGGCTGATGCGCGAGGACAACCTGCTCAGCCTGCGCGCCAAGCCGTTCGCGCCGCGCACGACCGACAGTCGGCACGGCTTGGCGATCCGGCCGAACCTGGCGCGCTCGCTGCGTCCCAGCGGCCTCGACCAGCTCTGGGTCGCCGACATCACTTATGTCCGGCTCGCCGAGGACTTCGTCTATCTGGCCGTCGTCATCGACGCGTTCTCGCGCAAAGTGGTGGGCTGGGCGCTCGCCGGCCATCTCGAGGCTTCGCTCGCTCTCGAAGCGCTCGATCGGGCGCTCGCGGCGCGCCAGCCTCCGCCCGAAAGCCTCATCCATCACTCCGACCGCGGCGTGCAGTACGCGTGTTCGGACTATGTCGAGCGGCTGGAGGCGCGCAAAATCGCGATCAGCATGAGCCGGCCCGGCAACCCTTACGACAACGCCAAGGCCGAAAGCTTCATGAAGACGCTGAAAACCGAGGAGGTGAACGGCAAAGCCTACGCCAACATCGAAGACGCCCGCCGGCGGATCGGCGCCTTCATTGAAACCATCTACAATCGCCAGCGCCTGCACTCGGCGCTAGGCTACAAACCGCCGGTCGAGTTCGAAGCCGAACTGCGCCCGGTCGCGCCAACGCTAAACCAGGACGAAGCGCTGTCACTCAATTAGCGTGTCTCACCAGAGGGGTGCAGTCCAGGTGGCGTCACTGTAATCCCACGCGCATCGGCCGGCGGACCCGCGCGGGTTCGCCGACGCCATCACGAACGCCCGGCGCGCACCAGGACCGGCTCGGCCCGATAGGCTTCGGGGAACAGCCGCTTCAGGTTGTCGATCTTCGGCAGGTCGTTGAACACGATGTAGGGATAGCCAGGGTTCAGGGCGAGGAAGTCCTGGTGATAGTCCTCGGCGGGATAGAAGGTCCGGCCCGGCTCGATCTTGGTGACGATGGGCGCGTTGAAGACATGCGCCGCATCGAGTTGGGCGACATAAGCCTTGGCGACGCTCGCCTGCTCGTCATCAGCGGGAAAGATCGCCGAACGATATTGCGTCCCCTCGTCGGGACCCTGTCGGTTGAGTTCGGTCGGATCGTGCGCGACCGAGAAATAGATCTGCAATATGCGCCCGTAGCTGATCTCGTTCGGATTGAACGTGATCCGCACGGATTCGGCGTGGCCGGTGTCGCCGCCGCTCGTCATTTCGTAATGCGCCGTCGCCGCTTCGCCGCCGTCGTAGCCGGAAACCGCGCTCGTGACGCCCTTCACGTGCTGGAAGACGCCCTGCACGCCCCAGAAACAGCCGCCCGCGAGCACGGCGATCTCGCTCGCCGATGGCGCCGCTCGCTCGTCGACGGCGGGCGGCGGAACGACGCGCGCCCCTTCGGCCGCCTGCGCGGGCGCGCCGAGCCAGCAAGCCGAGAGGATCGCGACGATCGGCGCGGCGCGAGGACCTCGCGCGGCGAAGCGCTTGAGCGACAGGGGCATGAGCGGTCTCCCTTCGTGACGATCGGACTCTCTTCGCTGGTTATTCGGCGCACAAGTCCGTCCGTTTCAAGGAAAGGGAGAAATATCGCCTGCGCGACCGCATAGGCGAAAGGAGGAAGTCGCGCGCCGGCGTCGGCCAAACTCCGCATATCGCCATCGCCGCCCCGTTCCTATATAGACGGCCCACGCGAGGAGCGGCCGGCGCCGCTCCCGAAAGTGCGGAATTGTCGGTCGAGGCGAGTGAAGATGGCGCAGAGCCGCTGGAGTCCCGAGAGCTGGAGGCGAATGCCGATCGAGCAGGCGCCGGTCTATCCCGACGCCGCGGCGCTTCATGAGGTCGAGCGTCAGCTCGCCGGCTATCCCCCGCTGGTGTTCGCCGGCGAAGCGCGCAAGCTCAAGCGCGCGCTCGGCAAGGCGATGGTCGGCGAGGCGTTCCTGTTGCAGGGCGGCGACTGCGCCGAGAGCTTCGGCGAGCATTCGGCCGACAACATCCGCGACTTCTTCCGCGTCTTCCTGCAGATGGCGGTGGTGATGACCTACGCGGCGGCCTCGCCGATCATCAAGGTCGGGCGCGTCGCCGGGCAATTCGCCAAGCCGCGGTCGTCGGATGAGGAGACCATCGGCGGCGTCACCCTGCCCGCTTACCGCGGCGACATCGTCAACGACATCGAATTCACCGCCGAGGCGCGCACGCCCGACCCGCGCCGGCAGGTGGAGGCCTATCGCCAGTCGGCGGCGACGCTCAATCTGCTGCGGGCGTTCGCCACCGGCGGCTACGCCAACCTCGAAAACGCCCATCGCTGGATGCTCGGCTTCGTCAACGACAGCCCGCAATCGGAGCGTTATCAGGAAGTCGCCGACCGCATCACCGAAACGCTCGGCTTCATGCGCGCGATCGGCCTCGACGCCGAGGCCCAGCCGGAGCTGCGCGCCACCGACTTCTACACTTCGCACGAGGCGCTGCTGCTCGGCTACGAGCAGGCGATGACGCGGCTCGATTCGACCTCCGGCGAGCATTACGCGACTTCGGGCCACATGCTGTGGATCGGCGACCGCACCCGCGCGCTCGGCGGCGCGCATGTCGAATATTGCCGCGGCATTCGCAACCCGATCGGCCTCAAGTGCGGGCCGACGCTGCAGCCCGACGAACTCATGCGCCTGATCGACGCGCTCGATCCCATGCAAGAGCCGGGGCGGCTGACGCTGATCTGCCGCTTCGGCGCCGACAAGGTCGAGGCCGCGCTGCCGGCGCTGATCCGCGCCGCGAAACGCGACGGGCGCAAGGCGCTGTGGGTGTGCGACCCGATGCACGGCAACACGATCAAGACCGCGACCGGCTACAAGACCCGCCCGACCGAGCGCATCGCCGCGGAAATCCGCTCCTTCTTCGCGATCTGCCGCGCCGAAGCAACCTACGCCGGCGGCGTCCATCTGGAGATGACCGGCAAGAACGTCACCGAGTGCACCGGCGGCGCGCGCGCGATTTCCGAGGGCGACCTGCGCAACCGCTACCACACCTATTGCGACCCGCGCCTCAACGCCGAGCAGGCGATCGAGCTGGCGTTCCTGATCGCCGAACTGCTCAAGGCCGAGCGCCTCGCCGCCCCGGCGCGCCCGGTCGAGGCGGCCGAGTAGGGCCGTATCCTAATTGGGCTCTCGGTGCGCTATGTTGGTTGAGTGGGTGCCCTAATTCGATGTCCTGAGGATGGTCAAGTCAGCGCGATCAAGTTTGACACTTGTCATCGTGCGGCTTCCCTTGAAGTCGGTCGAGAAATACTCCACAAAGCAATCATTTATCTCGGTCAGCTCCTGGGGGCGTTTTCCGAGAAACCAAAAGGGGACCAGTACGCTTTCGCCGGGGCTCACGATCATTGGCCGTCCGTCTCCGTTAGCAGCAAGAGGAAAGAGGTTTTCCTTATTTGTGTCACGACCAACGATTAGAAGGCCGCCGACGCCGGTTATGGTACCCGGACGGACGCCTTGGTTCGAAACGAGTACTGAGATTTCCTGGGCGTTTACTGCCTGAAACGTTGCTATGAGGCGAGAGTTTGCAGGAGTAAGCGCTGTCACGACTATTGGAGTAACCCATCCAATAACAACTGTTAAAGCAACCGTTAGTGACAGGACCGTTGTGCCCAATCCAAGGTGACGGCTCCAATCTTGCCAACTACCACAGTGGATACATTTGCGCGCAGTGAGATTTATTTCCTCACCGCACACGCGGCATCTCTTGGTTTGGTTCGCATCGGGATTAAAATGCTTCGTGTCAGACATGTCCATCCCTATCAGTGCGAAAGTGTGTCAAGAATGCCTAGTATTGTAACTTGGCCTGGCGGACTAACTTGAAGCTTCTATAGGCGACTTAAAACCAAAGTCCACGTTCAAACTCTCAAGATCCGTCAGGAACCAGCAGGCTCAACTCGGGAAAGTAGGTCCGATAGCGCCGCGCGTCGCGCGTCAGCAGCGGCAGTTTGAGAACGCTCGCGTGCGCGCCGATGAAAAAATCCGGCAGGACGGCGACGCGGGCGCCCCCCGCCTGCCGATATTCGCGAAAGGCTTGCGCGGCGCGGAACGCCGCCTCGCGAGGGATTTCCGCCATCGTCAAATCGAACGGCGCCAGTTCGGCGTCGCAGTCGCTCGCCCGCCCGAAGCTGACGGCGAACTCGGCGTAGACCACGACGTTGATCAGCAAGGCCCCGCGCGAATGGGCCGCGCTCAGCGCGCGGCGCGACCAGTCTGCCCATTCCCGATTGTTCGTCGCGACGTCGATCAGGACATTGGTGTCCGCGAACGTCAATCTTCACCCCGGGTGATCGCCATGATCTCTTCCGTCGAAGCGCCCCGGATCGGCCTTCGGCGACTGACGGCTTCGAGCGCGCGCAGGTAGGCGTCGGCGTTCTCGCCGCGCGCCGCGCGCTCGACGATGACGCCGCCCTCCGCTCGCGCCCGCACCTCGACGAGGTCGCCGGGGCGAATGCCCGCCGCTTCGCGCACGGCCTTCGGCAACGTGACTTGCCCCTTGACGGTGACGGTGGTCGCCAAAACGGACTCCGTATTACGTGTATGAATTCGGTATTACGATCGGCCCCCGACGTCAAGGCAACCCGACGAAATGCGCCGGAGACGATGCGGCCGGCGGCCGGCGGTGGTCGGAGCGAGGATTCCGGCGGGCCCGGTCGCCCGCGGGCCGCGTCATTCCTCCAGCCGCCGCGCCTCCTCGGGGAGCATGATCGGGATGCCGTCGCGGATGGGATAGGCGAGCTTGGCCGCGCGCGAGATCAGCTCCTGGCGCTCCTTGTCGTAGCTCAGCGTCGCCCGCGTCAACGGGCAGACCAGGATTTCGAGCAGTCGCGGATCGACGCGGGTCGGCTCGGCGGGGGCCGGCGAGGCCGGATTGTCATCGGTCATGGCGCGCCATCCCACTGCCGCGGCGCGGCGCCGCGCCGCCAATATAGCGCTTCGGCCGAAATTTTCACCCGCCGAGGCCGTTTTCGGCCCAAGCCCCGCGGCCCATCGAACGCGCGGCCCGTTTTCGCGGGCCGCGCTGCGCTTCAGAACTTCAGCGCCTTGGCCTGCTTCACCCCGGGAAGCTTGGCCACCTTGGCGAGCACGCCTTCGGGCGCCGGGCCGTCGACCGCGACCAGCGCGATCGCCGAGCCGCCCATCTGGTCGCGCCCGAGGGCGAAGGTGGCGATGTTGACCCCCGCCTCCCCGAGCAGGCTGGCGAACCGCCCGATGAAGCCCGGCTTGTCCTCGTTGGTGACGTAGATCATCCACGGCGTGAATTCGGCGTTCACCTTGATGCCCTTAATCGACAGGATGCGCGGCTTGCCGTCGTGGAACACCGTGCCGCCGACCGAACGCTCCTGTTTGGCGGTGGTCACCGTCAGCGTGATGAAGCTTTCGTAGTCGCCGGCGGCGGCGCGGGTCGCCTCCTCGATCACAACGCCGCGGCCGGCGGCGACGGAAGGCGCGGAGACGACGTTGACGTCCTCGAGCGAGGGCCTCAGCAGACCGGCGATCGCCGCCGACGTCAACGCCTTGATCTTCAGCGCGGCGACCGCGCCTTCGTAGGCGATCGTGACCTTGGCGATCGGGTCGTCGGTGAGCTGCCCGGCGAACGAGCCGAGCCCCTCGGCCAGCGCGATGTAGGGTTTGAGCGTCGGCGCCTCTTCCGCGGTGATCGAGGGGAAATTGACCGCGTTGGCGATCGCGCCGCGCGTCAGATAATCCGACATCTGCTCGGCCACCTGCAGCGCGACGTTCTCCTGCGCCTCGCTGGTCGAGGCGCCGAGATGCGGCGTCGCCACCACGTTGGGATGGCCGAACAGCGGGTTCTTGGTCGCCGTCGAGCGCCGCGCGCAGCGCGACTTCGTCGACCAGGCCGCCGCGCGCGCAATTGACGATGCGCACGCCCTTTTTGGTCTTGGCGATGGCTTCCGCGGAAAGAATGTTCTTGGTCTGCGCGGTCATCGGCGTGTGCAGGGTGATGACGTCAGCGCGCTTCAGCAGCTCGTCGATTTCGACTTTCTCGACGCCGATTTCGGCGGCGCGCTCGGCGCTGAGGAACGGATCATAGGCGATGACGCGCATCTTCAGGCCGAGGCCGCGCGCGGCGACGTTCGAGCCGATGTTGCCGCAGCCGATGATCCCCAGCGTCTTGCCGGTCAGCTC
>Ga0326728_10015687_pt1 | contig 15688 bp, 12 predicted proteins | sample MB3enrmetagenome_FD_207602 | JGI IMG/M metagenome (GOLD analysis project Ga0326728, IMG submission 207602) | Lab enriched peat soil microbial communities from McLean, Ithaca, NY, United States - MB31MN | ecosystem: Environmental > Terrestrial > Soil > Wetlands > Peat | place: USA: New York...
GCACAAGGCCTCTGGTTCCTGGCGCAAGCCATCTTTTTCGGCGATCCAGACGCGGCGGCCGCAGCGGCGACGGATTTTGAAGCAGCGGCGGAATGGGGCGCGATTGCTGGTGTGGCGGGCGCAGCAGCAGCCGCCATGCCTGGTGGCGGCGGAGGCGGTCGCGGAGCGGCCGCGTCGCGCTACGGCGGGAGCGAGGGAGGTTATGGCGGCGGAGCTCCACAACTGGGCGGCTACGGCCTTGCACCTGGCGCAGCCAGCGCGCTCAATCCCCCCAGCGGGCGGCTCACGGTGATGGTGGTGGGCGAGGCGCAGGCGGGGCAGTGGCTTGCGACCACGCTCAACACGGCCGTGCAGCGTGGCGTGCCGCTGAATGCCACAACCGTGCAGAAGAGTCCGTATGCGGCAGGTTAATTCTAAAGTGTGAAGCATAAAGGATAAAGTAAGGGCAGTTCAGCCTTCACACTTTACACTTCAAACTTTTGAGCTGGACACGATGAGTAACCCGAAGATAGTTTACGATCCAGGAACTGGCCCAACGACTCTGACGTTTCTGCGCCCGCCACGCAAGGTGCCGGCTTATGAATACAACGCGGTCCGGCACGACAACATTTCCAGCGCCGGGGTGCGCGAGGCTGTGCTCGAGCGCATCGACACTTTCCTCGAGTTCGAGATGGACTGGGTGGCGATCGGCGCGGACGTGCAGGCATGGAATCGGTTCATGCAATTCGCCCTCGGCGGTGGGCAGTTCGGCTACTACCCGGACGCCTCGCTCCCTAGCTTCGCGAACTACTGGCTGGAGGACTCCAACTGGACGGCGGCCTACAAATCGCCGGGACTGTACAGCTTCAAGCTGAAGTTCCGGCAGGTCGTAACCTGAATGGTGAATAGTGAATGGTGAATAGTGAATTATGAAGTGAACTCCGAGTTGTTGTTCGTCGCGGGCTGCTGGATTGGGGCCATTGCGGTGATCGGGTGCGCATCTGAGCATCTGCACGAAGACGGCTTTCGGCTTGCCTGGCTCGTTCTTTTGCTTTTCGGCGTGCCACTGGACGTCGCCGGGTGCCTCGCACATGTCTACGGGCCGCTGTGAGCCTTGCACTGCCAATTTACTATTCACCATTCACTATTCACCATTTGGTGAAACCATGATTCAAGGAAACCAGACATGGCAGCTCGCGCTGGCGCAGCCGCAGAAGCAGGCGTACTATACGGTCGAGATCCCGGACTTCGCTATCGCCATCGCCAGCTTTACCGCCTCGGCTCAGGCACCGACAATGCTCAGCGGCTACGGCGTCATACTCTACGGCATTGGTCTTTACGGGACATAAAAAGGGTAAAGGATGAAGGGTGAAGGATGAATTTGTAATTTATACCTTACACTTTACACTTTCATGAATTGCTGAATTTATGCCGACAGTCTCGCAGTACTATCCCGGCGACTTCTACGGCGACACCGCCCAGTCGCTGGCTTGGCTCTATTCGCGCCAACTGAAGCTGGTGCAGGGCTGGGAAGCGAATGCTCTCGAGACGGGCTTCCCAGTGACCTCGCTGCCCGGGGCGCCGTGCGTACCGACCACGCCGCCCTTCATTGAGTGTGGCATCGTTTCGCAGAATGACCTCAGCCAGATTGCTCAGACTGCTTGCGAGAACATCTGCATGGTGCCACCCGGCATATTGATGCTGGGAATGGATGACCAGCTTGGCCCGGACGGCTGCCCCATAGACCTCTCGCCGATCGGCCTTCCTTTCGGAAACCTTTTTCCTCCTGTCCTGCCAGTTACCAGCGCGCAGATCAGCGCCTCCTACCAGCAGATGTACAACGCCAATCCCAGTGGCTCCGTGATCAACGGTGTGACTTATCCCGTGCTGGCGGGCCTGACGATCTACGGTTATCTCTTCAATCCCCAGCAGAGCATGCTCAATTACCGCATTGATCTTTTCAGCAAGACCGACATCTTCTATTACCAAGGCAGCGCGGTGGGGACAGGGGCTTACACCAGCGGCCCAATGAAAGGGCAGTATCCTTCGCCGTCACAGTTCCAATCACTGCTCGTTCAGCAAGGCTTGTACGGCTATTGGGGCGCGCAAGTGCTTGGAGCTGGTGTGGTCTTAGCGGTGCTCTACCCGACGAGCGTGGCGCAGCCAGCCGTGGGCTCATCGTTCAGTGTTTTGCCGGCAGGCTGGATCTGCCACTCGAACACCGGCGTGGGCTACAAACTTTCGAGTTATTTTGCGCGCATTTACGCCAAGACGGACGTCGAATACTTGCAGGAAGACAACATCCCCATCATCGTGCAGGATGATTTCCATGCGCGCTGCGGCTCGAGCCTGGTCCTGCATCCAGGCACTCCCACGGTGCATGTGATGTACGTGGACCCGGTGAAGGGTCCCACGCAGGTTTGCACATCGCTGGCGGCTGATTGGGCTTTTCCATCACTGCCACTTTCTTTTATCGTACCCACGTCCGACCCACTCTACTTCCCCGATCCCACGATGACGGAGGGGGCGGCGCTGCAAAACCGCAGCTACATCTACGATTGCGCGCTGGCGATTACCGCTTTTGCGGGGTCGGGCAACTTCGTCGCCGCCGCCCGGATCATCAAGCAGCTCGACGCGATTCTCGACAGTCCCGGCTACCTTGCTTCCATTATTTTCGAGAATGGCGAAGATGGGGAATCGGCGACCCGATGGACAAAGAGCAACTCTGCCGACTCTGTAACCGATGTCAATGACCCCACAGAGCCACCTTATGGCACCGGTCTGGTGGTCGATTTCCACGCCACTGCCGCCAACGATACCTTCACCTATTCTGGCAGCGGCTTCCCGGACACCACCGATACGCAGGTCCAATTTGAGCACAAGGAAGTGGAGGCGGTCGGGTTCAATTTCGCCATCGGGGTCACGACGGCAGGCGGCAAAGTCACAAGCGTTCAGGTAACCTCGGCGGCGGTTGCAGCGGCGTCGCTGGTCCCGCGAAGCGGGATCATCACCATCGCTGTCGGACCCGGCAACGGCCTTTATCGTTTCCACCTCATCAACCTCGCTCAGCTCATCTCGACGCTCGCGGGCGACACGCTCAGCTCCATCACTGGGTTCGTGGTCACATTGAGCGCACCGGGAGACCTTTACTTTGACAATTTCTCTGCGGGTAACCTGGAGCCAGCGAACTCCCTGGCCTTCAGCTACGATACTTACTATGGCCTCGTGGACCAAGCTTACATCCGCACTGGGGCCATGGCCTGGGTGTGTTACGCCTACTGCATCTATATGCAGATCACCCAGGACTTCAGCCCTGCGCTCTACCTCCAGCGCATGATCAATTTCTTGCTCACCCTGCAATCCACAGCCTCCGACCTCACGAACGGGCTGTTTTATCTCGGCTGGGGAACATACGAGAATCCCGGCTATCAGTTCGTGCCTGGTCTTATGCAGCGCGTTTCGACCGAACACCAGATCGACGTCTATTTTGCTTTCATGCGCAGCGCCGCGACTCTCCCGACTGCGGCTGTTCAGCTTCAAAAAACCACTTTGATCACCTCCGCACAGGCAGCTTCGCTTAACGCCACGGCCTCGCAATTGCTGACTATCGCGGATGTTATTGCCACCAAGGTTGTTGCCAATCTCTATATCGCCCCGAGCGGCGGGGTGCCCGGCCACTTTGCCCAGGGCGCAGGCTCCGAAGCGACACCACCTGCTGGACTTGATACCAGCCAGGCTTGTGATGCCGCCGGCGCCTGGGCGGCGCTTTTCTGCCATGCCATCGGACGCGATGACCTCGCGCTGCAATGCCTGGAGTTCGTAGACCAAAATTTCCTGCTTCAGAATCAGCAGATTTTGCTATCTGCCGCGACGAACTCCTACAACGAAACTTACCAGCAGCCCACTCCCTTCAACGGCTTCAAGTTTTTCAATGATTCTGCCGGCGGTTATTCAGGCTCTCCTCTCAGTGTCTCGCAGGAACAGAGCTGGAGCATGCTCCTGGCGCTGCTCGATCTCTACAATATCCCAGGGGTCGCGGATTACTTTGCTAGCGTGTATGGCAGCCTCGATGCCTATCTCACTAAGCTCATCACCAGCCAGCGCACCGTGCGCTCCACTACAGGCGATGGCTCGTTGCTTTCGTATTCCTTGGCCTCGCGTGATTTGCCTTACGAATTTGAAGTGTGGCCAGCCTTCACGGCAACCGCGTGGTTTTATCTGGTCTCGACAAATCCCGGCCTGCTGCTTTCCCTCGGCAATACTCCGACTATTATCCCCTACCTGCAAATTCCGCAGGGAGCCAGCCAGTCCGTGAACGAGCTCGAGGGGCAATCCTCGCTGGGCAGCATGACCGTCACCTGCATCGATCCGAATGGCACGCTCAAGGGCCTCGCGGCTCAGGATGTGCTGATCGGCAGGATGGTGCAGCTCAAGCAGGGCTTTCCGGGGCTTGCGCTGGGCGATTTCACCATTCTGCAAACCATGCAGATTACTCAAGTGGGCCAGGACACGGACGGCCGCATCACTATTCAGTGCGTGGATGTGCAGCGTTTTATCCAGGGAATGCAGATTTGGCTGCGTGGCGGCCCGCTCTGGTGGACACCAGGCGGTCCCATGGCGCAACAACCCATCGGCGCTTCGTGGTTGGAGAACGGCTATCAGGTGGGCGACCAAAACCCGCGCTACGTGGCAGGCAACCCCATCGACATCATCCTGGCGGTGCTCCAGAACGAGCTGGGCGTGGGTCAGGACCCGGCCCTCCTGACCTCGAATTACGTGATGCAAAGCCTCGCACCAATCTACCAGTCGCAACAGGACTACGAACCTTTGCCGCCGCCAGAAGGTTGGGCTATCTATGAGCCCGGCCAGGACTCGACGCTGATCAATCCCAATCCCTACATCGACATTCCCGGCTTCCTGGCCTTGCGGGACCGCGAATTTTCCGGGGCTTGGTTTGATTTTGTGATTACGCGGCCTATCGATGGCAAGCAGTTCCTCGAGGAGCAAATCTTGAAGCCACTGGGACTTTATACGATCGTGCGAGCCAATGGCCAGCTCTCGCTCAAGACCATGAAGCCGCCCGTCGAGCAGACGCCCGTGTTCGCCTTCAGCTCCAAAAACATCATGGGGATCCCCCAGACCCTGCGGCAGAACATCATCAACCTGGTTACTCTCCAGATGGATGTGCAGCAAGGCGGCATCACCACGGCGGCGCGCAGCTATGGTTACCAGGTGAGCTACCAGCAGCAAACTTCACTGATAACTTATCGGCAGGTGTACGAGCAGCAAATCCAGTCCACCGGCCTGCGCGTGGAACGCGGGGGCATGATGCTCTCCCGTTTGCTCGCTGACCGCATCTTTCGCCGCCACGCTTTCGAGCCGCCCGCCTACAAGTTCACTGCCCAGCTCGCCACCTTGCAGGTGGAGCTGGGCGACTACGTGTGGCTGACCCACCCGAAAGTCCTCGATCTGACAGTCGGCAAGCTGGGGCTGAGCAATGTGGTCTGCGAAGTGATCGACAAGCAGCCCAATTACAGTCAGGGAACAGTCGATTTCACCCTGCTCGATACGCGGTTCATCAATCTATCGACAGCTTTTTCTATTGCGGCTGGCGCTGCGAATATCCCGAACTACGCCGCCGCCACGCCGAGCCAGCGCGCGCAATATATGTACATCTCCTCCGCCGCTACAGGGGGCGAGAACAGCGACGGGACGGCGGGGAACACGATTTTCTGATTGGTGATTGGTGAATGGTGAATTTTGAAGGGCAAAGGGTGAAGGGTAAAGGCGAAAGCATGAGCTGTGGACGCAAACTCGGCCACCCTGTCATCCTGAGCGAAGCGAAGGATCTCGCTCTGAGTGCGGTCGAGACTTTAACTCTTTGAGCGAGGACTGATAACTTCAATGTCTCAACTCACGTTAGGTGCGATTCCCGGCTTTTTCGACCTTGCCGACAGCGCCATCGCCGCCGGCCAGGTGCTTACGGACAGCACCATGCTTGCGATGTCCCACAATGGTAAGTTCGCCACTGTGCGCGGCAAGCTGATTTTTATGGGCTTCTATGCGAATGGCACCACGGTGCCTACGCCAATCGACCCCGACGATGGCTACGCTTACGCGCGCACCGAGTGCCAGTTCATGTGCATGATCTATAGCAACCGCGCGCCAGCGCCAGGATTCGTGCCCGGGCAGGCACTTCCGCCCGCTCAGTCAAGTTCGCAGGCTGGCCCACTTTATAATTTCCCCGGGGGTTGGGCCATCAACGACCTCACAGGGCTTGTGACTCTTTGGACGACTTACTATTCAAAGGGGACGGAAACCGTTAACAACGATGGTATCATCAAAGTCTACGCTATCTGCTCGCGTATGAGCTTGACTACTCGCCCTGGACCGCCGGCGCCTACGGCCCCCACTCCGCCTACTCCTGCCCCGCCCGCTCCTGGTACGCCTGCGCCTCCTGCTCCTGCGGCGCCGGTGGTCGGGAGCGTCTCGCTGACAGGCCAAACCGCCGCCCTCGGGAGCGCCACCGGCCCCGTGACGATATTCACGGTGGGCGAGTCCAACGCGGATTTCACCTTGTCGTGCGCCATAAACGTTACGGCTCCAGATACCGGGGTCCTCAATTCCGAGGGGCAGCCCGCAGAGGCAATGGTGACCTTGGTCTATGGCTGGACGTACCCAACTCCGCAGCCGTGGAGCGGCACGATAAGCGCGGAGGCCTTCGATACGCCAAACCTCTTTCAGGGTTCTAACGCTCAGGTTGCGGCGTTCGGGGCAGAGGCGGGAACAACCATCTGGTATTACACGATCTGGACGGTAGACAGCGAGATCGCCGCGGAGTCCTCCTACGATCTCAGCATAACGCTCAAGCAAACATCATCCTAGTTTGTCGAATGGAGCACCATGGCTCAATTGACATTAGCTGCGATTCCTGGTTTTTTCGATCTGGCCGACAGCGCCATCGCCGCCGGCCAGCCGCTCACCGACGATTCCATGCTCAAGATGTCCCACAACGCTAAATTTGGCGCGGTGCGCAGTAAATTGATCTTCATGGGCTTCTACGCGAACGGCAACACGGTGCCCACGCCCGTCGATCCCGACGACGGCTATGCTTACTCGCGGGCCGAGTGCCAGTTCGTCTGGATGATTTACAGCAACCGCTCGCCCGCGCCGGGATTCGAAGCTGGCCAGGCCAGCCTGCCCGGTCAATCAAACTCGCAGCCTGGCTCGCTCTATAACTTTCCGGGCGGCTGGGACATCAACGATGCGACCGGCGTCGTGACGTTGAGGACAACCTACTGGCAGAATGGAAGTGAGGTTGTGAACAACGACGGTATCCTCAAGGTTTATGCGGTCTGCCTGCGCCTGAGCCTGAACAGCGCGAACTGAGAGGGAATAGTGAATGGTGAATAGTAAATTGAGGATTTCGACGGTTGTTTTGGACTACGCCATTCACTATTTAGCATGTACTATTCTTTGAACACGGAGCGCGTATGGCCGTTACAAGAACAGTTCTTCCCCGCAAGGGTCTAATCCAGTCGCAACACGGCTTGACCAGCTACGAGGCTGACCAGGACCAGAACTGGGCGCTCCTGGATGCCAATGTCGCCTTCATGAGTGATCTGCCACTTACACCCTTTCTGCAACTCGGATGGAATGGACTAATTTCCGGCTTCCTCCTTTCCACTTCCAGCACCTTGGTTCCTGGTATCACAGCAGGCAGCCTTTACGCGCAGGGCACAGGCTATGCGCCGGCGACTGCGCCAACACTCCCGCCCGCGCCGGCCAGCCAAATAAGTTACCTGTTCTACAACTCCGTAAGCGGCTTCTATTACCAACCGGGCGCCGTGGGCGCGACGGCCGGCGACGCCCTGATCGGCGTGGTCACCACCAACGCCTCAGCGGTTATCGCAGTCCAGCAGGCGACGCCGCTGTTCGGCGCAGTCAGCGTGGCTTCCAGCGCGGCGGGAAATTGCACAGTTCCGCATCTACTCGGTCGTGTTCCCGTCTGTGCAGTCATTCAAATGACCAGCAGCGGCGCCATCTGGTTTCAAAGCCCGACCAGCTACGATGGCACGAATCTTTATCTAGTGGCTTCCGACGCGGGAGTCACAGGAAAGGTGATCGTATGGTGAACAGAAAAGGATTCGGGATTCATCCGCCAATAAGAATGGCGGAAGGATTCAGGGTCTCCAATTTCGAATTTCAAATTGCGCGCCTTCGCAGATCGTTCCTCGAGCTGGCCCCGGCGCTGCCACTCGCCTGCCTATTGGTCTCCGGCTTGCTCAGAGGTCAGATACCCACCGGCACTCCCATCTTCAACGTCAACGCCAAGTGGGTCACTGACCGCGGCAGCCAGGTCTACAACGTCAAGGCCTACAACGCGAAGTGCGATGGAGTGACCGACGACAGTGCGGCATTCACGGCGACGGCAGCTGCGATTCCACCGGGCGGCGGGACGTTCTTTATCCCACCTAGCGCCACTGCTTGCAATCTGGCTTCTGCGCGCTTGGCCATAACTACCAGCAACGTCTTAATTTCCGGCTACGGAGCGACCTTGCTCTGCTCGGTTGCCGATGATTGTGTGACACTGGGTAATTTCCCTGGTACCCCTTGGGTTCTTAATGATTCCATAAGAGGCCTCATAATCGAGCCTGGAGCGGGATCGGTCGGTCACTCGGCTATTCGATACAACACGCAGGGCAGTATCATCGAGGACGTTAACCTTATGGGAAATGGCAGCTACAGGTTCAATCACGGGATCGAGGACGATGACGACCAAGGGTCAACTGTGAGGCACATCTACCTGAATGGCAACGTCATAAGATGCGATTCGACCTTTTGCGGGTCGGTGATATGGGGACCTGGGCCGTATTCAACGAATGCGGGGATCACCTTTCTCTCGGATTTCAGTTTTTCGCCCGAATGCTCAGGGAACGGCATTGACTGGTGGAATGGAAACGACCTCGAAGTTTCGGGGGGCGTGATTCAAGGTTTCAATCAGTACGCAATTCGTATCGGCCCTACATTGAATGTAACTGACCATATCAGTGAAGTGCATGTTGAGGCGGGAAGTTGTAGCAACCCGTTTGGCAACCTCGGGACGACCGGACTCCTTCTCCAAGGCGTAACAGCCTACAACTTTGGTGGGGCCTTGGGTGCTGGCGTACCGATGTTCCCGCAGGCTGGAACCACCGGCGGCACTTGGTATGGCTATTACATCGTTGGCCATTCTAGCAGCGGCGCAACTCCCCCCATGGCCGCCGGAGGGCTCAACAACGGAAATGCGACGATCAACTCCGCCAACAACATCACTGCGACTTGGTACGACTTCGGCGGCGCGGGTACAACCTACGACGTACTACGCTACCCGGGGACAAGTCCCAGGACGGCTCCTTATGGGACGGGGAACTGGGCGGTGGCCACAGGCTTGGCAGAATCAAGCGTCTGTACCGGTGGGGTTTGCACTTTCGTGGACACCGTGACGAGCCCGAGTTCCTACGCCGTCCCTGGGTTTGGCGGTTGGACACCCGCAATTTCGATGTGGCCTGGCGCGATTGTCCTTTCCGGTAGCAGTGGTAGCTGTAACTACGCTGGGAGATATTTTGGAGATTCCCAGTGGCAGGGGTCAACCATCACCAACATGTGCGGCGGAACTCCGGGAACGGTCACTTTCACGCAGGGTCTCGCTGATTTTCAGAGCGATTGGGTTCCGCTTGCTCCAGGATATGTGACACAACCGAACTCTAGCCTGCCAACTGGTGCCGGAGGCGCTGCGCTCGTGCTCCAAGCGGCACCCTACACAGTTGGGGGCGCGGGACTCAAAGGCGGACTCAATATGAGTGCCAGCGGGAGCACAAATCCAGGCGGTGGGCCGACCGATATAATCACGCTTCAGGATTCTAATACCGCCAAGACTTACTCGCACGTAATCCAACGTCCCGCCTACGATGCTGCCGACACTGCGGCGTGCTTGGACGCAACTGGGTTCTGTTTTAGGGCGCCAACCAGCATTTCGCAGTATATCAACAGCCTGCCCGATAACGCGAGTTGGCTGGAGCGCCTGACTTCAAGCCTCAAGATGTTCACGGTGCCCTTGGGTAGCTTTACAGTAGGCCAAATCAGTCCATCATTCATAGCTGGCGGTTATGATGTAGCGACCGGTGGCACGTTGCCTCCGAACACGCCAGAATGCTATCGGGTTACTGCCTTGGACAACCTGGGTGAAAGCACGCCTGATGCCCAGTATTGTCAGACCACAGCCAATGATGGCAACAGTACCCATCAGGTCCAGATATATTTCCACACGATTCCGGGGGCGACGCGGGGATACAACGTCTACGGGCGTACTACTGGCGCTGAGCAACTGATGACCCCGACCCCTCTCCCCAATACTTGGTCAAATACTTACATAACTTGGACCGACACAGGTTCGGTGACTCCGAGCGGGGCGATGCCGCTGAGCAACACGACGGGACAGATTAAACCGGCACTTTACTCAACGGCAACGAACTGCTCCTCGTCTGCGAGCCCCGCAGTATGCGGTTCCGCAACGGCAGGATCGGTCGTAATTGCGGCCTCGGCAACCTCCGTGGTCGTGGACACCACGGCGGTGACAGCCAATAGCCAGATTTTGCTCACCGAGGATTCAAGCCTAGGGACGAAGCTGGGCGTTACCTGTAATACGCAGTCGTTGCTCACCCTAGGAGTCCCGAAGGTGACCGCACGCACCGCTGGGACAAATTTCACGATAAGCATAGAGGTTGCGCCTACAACCAATCCTCTGTGCATCAGTTACGCGATTTTCAACTAGTGTCCTGAGTCAGAAGTTAGCTGACAAAGTCTTCCCGTTTCGGGTGGCCGTTCCACAGCCCCGACAGGGGCGCAAGATCGTAGCCCAGGGCGCCAGCCCTGGGGGAAGAAGCCCTCGCCCCGCCTTCGGCACCCCTCTCCCGCGCGGGCGGGAGAGGGGACAGGGGGAGAGGGAGGGTTCGCATACCCACGGCTGACGCCGTGGGCTACCCTCTTTCGCCCGTCAGCTGACGGGCTGACTTCATCAGCCAACTTCTGACTCAGGACGCTAGTAGGCGCGATGTCCTGAATAGTGGAAGGCGATCAATGATGACCCAAGCTAATGGCTTGGCCGCGAAAAGTCGAGTACGGCGAGCAGGTTTAGGAGCACTTGAAAGTGGGCGGCGATCATCTTGCCAGCCCCAACCAGTAACGGCAAACGTGCATTGGTCACCTTCAATTGTGTCTGCTTCGCGAGAGGACCGCCTAGCGGACAACCGCCGCAGAGTGGGCACACCGATCTCCCTGCACGCCGACCACACCCATCAACCCTGCACTTTTCCGCAGCCCACCCCAAGAATGCCCACCCTGGCGTTAACCTATTTTACTGACCAAGCGTCACAAGGCGGCGGTCGTTAGCATCTCGGTCCCAATCCAGCTGAGCTTTCCGCTCCCGCTTTGAGTGCGGTGTCACCTGTTTGCGTTTGGCTTTGATCTCGCTCTTAGGCACGTTAACTAGCTTTCCCAATAGAGATTCAAAGCGCCCCATCGCCTTGCCGGGCTCTCCTGCCTCAAACGTCTCCGCTTTCACTTTCACACGGTCGCTCCGATCAATTGCTTGCAGCCGCTAGCCACTTCTCAAGGGGAATGGCAGAATCCTGGGAGGTCGTTCCAGCCTTGAGCGAGAACTTCGCGCGCCCGTGCTTCCCGTGACACTCCCGCACCCGAGCATTTGACAAGCAGGTGGCGTGCGACGAGTGGCAGCTCGGGCAGCGAACCACGCCATGCCTCCAGCGAGCCTCGACCATGAACTTGCTGCAGTTCTCGAAATCGCTGAAAAACTTCACCGCCTCCAGCAGCGTTTTCGGGTTATCATTAGTGTTCGTAATGGTGGGCATAGTACCTTAAGACGATTGGTCTGCCATCTACTTTATTTCAAGGAGAACCAACCACATAGAAGCACAGTCGGTTATGGGCAAAAGGCATCGCACGAATGTAACCAAAAGCGAAACCAATGCCAATCAAAGCCCAAGCCATAAGCGCAAGTTCCTTGGCGCTGAAATAGGATTTCTCGACAAGGTTCTTGGAGTATCGGGCGCTATCTTGTTGGCAGTCGGGGGCTTGCTTGCTTCTTACTATCCTCATAATGAGACCCTCGGAGTTTCTTTCATTCTCTCTGGCTCGTTTTCCCTTATTTTGTTGGTTAATCTTCATTGGCGTAGCAGGCGCACAGGACATAGGCCGCTTGGCGGTTTTCTGTCCAAGATTCTCCTCTGTGCTGCTGCCCTGTTCCTATTAGCCGGCGCGCTGTCGGGCTTGTTGCCGCGAATTGGAAGAGGCGTAGTCGGGCCATTTAGCATTTCTTGCGATCCCGCACTGCTCACTCCCGGCAGGCCACTGCTGGCCCCTATCATGGTGCAATATCCTTCAAAGTACGGCTCCACGATCTCCCCTGTTCACCTTATGATCTCAGTGACTCTTGTGAACCTGCAGCCAGAGCCGTCGACGATAGACGGGTATTCGCTGGAATGGAGCGTCAAGAAGAACGGACCTTGGCTACCGATGAAGCCGATCTCAACAACTTCGACCCATGTGTTTTGGGCGTTCGATCTCAAGTCTTCTGTAGCTCTAGATATGAGTACAAATGGACTAGACTTCGAATTGGGAGGAAGACAGTTAAATTCCCACGAGACCGTGCGCGGTTGGACCTTATGGGAATGCCTGGACCCATCTGGTTGCTCGTACACGTTTGTGAGATTCTCCGTACGGGACACGGCCGGCATGCAGGGTTTCGCTACTTGCCGCCCCACTAGCTCTAGCTTAAAGCCTGAAGCAGAGCCAAATATGTCATACTGGAAATTCCTGCCTGGACGATTCGACCTATCAAACGCGCACCGGGTTTTCAGCAGCGAATGCTGCCCGTGAACAACCCCAAGCCTACCAAGAATTGCTCTTCCCGCTCTTGGTCAGGTAAGTATGTTAATGCCTAGATTTAGCTAGGTTGGGCATCGTCTTTTTTCCTTCCAAGACCACCGCGCAGCTGTGCCTCTTGCGGTATACTTCTAAGCTTGTAGGTGACTATTCCCAATACTTGTGTCGGTACGTAAGAATTTCGAGGTTCGCGAGGGACTTCAGTTGATCCTGCCTTGCAACGAAGGTGAGAGCCCAATGCCAGTTTCGGCTCGTGTGGTTCGCCAACACCTACCTTGTGGGGGGGATTCGCCACTATGGCGTAGCCGTTCGCTTGCCAACCCGAGGGGGTCAAATCAATGAGGTGGAGCCTACTACCCCTCGTATTAAGGAACAGTCCAGTACAGGAGGATAAATCAATGTTTCGTCTGCGCGCTCCGTCCTTTTACGTAGTTGTGGCGATATGCCTGGCAAGCTGTGCTTGGAGCTCTATCTCTGAGGCGCAGGTCGCCCAGACTTTGCGCGCCGGCCAGGCCAATCCCTTTACCGTGGAAGGCAAGATCAATACCCTCGACCAGAATAAACTCACTCTGAACACTGAAGAAAACATGATTTTCCACGTGCGCTACGATGACAAGACCGAGTTCAAGAGTGACGACGGCAGCCCCGCCGGCAGCAAAGATTTGCGCGTCGGTTTAAGGATCAGGGTTGAGGGTGATCTTACCGAAAGCGGTGAGATTGTGGCTCAGAGGATTGTATTGCTGAAGACACCGCCCAAAAAGTGAGCCTTCTCGCCTGCGCTGCTGAGAGAGGATTCAGAATTCAGGATTCAGGAGTCAGGATTCAGGGAAAAAGCCAGGCTCTTCTCTGAATCCTGAATCCTAATTCAACGCACCCACCAGATTATGGCTGAAGCAGCCGGCGCTAAGGCCAGCCCGGCAACAAAGTACGGGAATGCCGACCTCAAGAAGGGGATCTTATAGAGGAAGGATGTCTGCTGCCAACTGAGATTTGACACTCAGTGCGGGAGGCCGAGCTCTTCTGCGTGGTGGTCAAGAGCTACGTTAATTTCATGCAGCAAATCCTTGCGCAGGCGTTTGGTCTTCGCGGTCTCCGCAGAGAGATTCAGGGAAAGAAACGCGAAGCGAGTTCGATGGCGCAGCAGCCAAGCGTAGCGCCAGAGGTATAGGCCCGAGAGAGGAAGGGTGGGTGCGTAGTACCCCGCCGCGCGCCGACCCCAAAAGCGGGCGACCAGGAAAACCTCTAGCGCATAACACCCCAATACCACCAAGCCGCGCGCCAGCCATTCCATGATTCTGTCCCGGTCGCTTTCCTTCTTAAGTAATCCCGTCAAATAGAGGAGCGCGACTGCCATGAGATGATTGAGCAGGCCGTAAAAGGCGACGACAAACCCTGCCACACTTTCAAGCCAGCCTAGGCCTCGGCTCACCGGCCGGTTCAACCAGGCGCCAGCCTCTTCGAGTTCGAGGCGATGCAGCGAGCCAAGTCGCCGGGCCTCGCGCCATGCCTCCACTGACTCACGCAACGAAACCAGCAGGCCCGGATGCAAGTAATTCATCTGCTCCGCCCATTCGACCACAAACCGGCTCAGTTCAAACCCATCCTGCTTCTGTTTCCCTGCCGGGTGCGCCGCGCGTTCTTCCTGAAAGTCATCGCGTAGTGCCTGTTCCAGGTCGCCCAGGAATTCCGCCAGATCCGCGGGCTGGAGCCGGAAGGGGTTCTCCTGACATCTTCTTTCCAAAAGCTGGGCAAGTTCTTGTACCTGATCGTGCGGAGTGCCGCCAGCGCGAGAAATGTAATCTTGTGCAGTCTCCGGTTGATCTATGTCGATCAGTAACTCTCTGGCGTGTGTGTGTCCCACCGGTAGGAAGAGGTGAACCGGAAACAACATGAGTCCTAGGCCGCCGGCATGGCGACACTCCGCTTCCACAGCTATGGAGGCGGCAGCGGAAGTGAGCCTGCTCTCCCCAGCAGGATGCGCTGGGCCGGGCTCAGCGAAGGTCACGAGGGCTGCCTTCTCCGCCAGGACGGCACAGCACTTTTCCAGAGCCGACTGCCGGTCTTCGGGGAGGAAGCTAATCATGCCCAAGCCTCGCGCCATCAGAGGCTGGAGCAGACCGTGGATTAATCTTGCGGGGATGACGCACCGCACATAACGCTCGAACCCCGCCACCAGAATGAGGGCGTCGAGAAAGCTTTCCGGGTGGCAAACCACCAGGAGGGCTGGATCCGGCCTCTTCAACCGCTCCTCATGGAGCACACAGATTTTGCGAAAGGTGAGGGCAAACCACAGCCGGATTACTCCCCGCCAGAACCTGTAAACTACAGGCTTGGTTGGAGCCGGAATCGGAGGAGGAGTGTCTGGTGGCATAGAACCTTCCATCCTAACCGCTCTCAGACGAACTTCTCTCGCAGGTTGCCGAAGCAAGCCATTCCCGTGTCATGGCAAGAATCATACCCCCACACCATTTTCCCGCAACCTTCTGATCCGTTAACGGCGGCGCCGCCCACGTCGTAAGGAAGACTGAGTCGGCATGGCATTGCTCTCCCATCCCTCCACGATCCCCAGTGGGCGCGTGATGGTATTAAACAGACCGTACACCTTCTGAATTTTATTCGCATCCTTATCAACCAGGTGCAGGCGGAAATACGGGACATTGCCTGTCTGCACAACGCGAATGGGAAAGTACCCTTGAAGCCCGCTTTCGACGTAGGCCGTAACGTACCGGTGATTCTTGACCCACCATGTGAAGACCCGAATGCGGGT
>Ga0326728_10015691_pt1 | contig 15686 bp, 16 predicted proteins | sample MB3enrmetagenome_FD_207602 | JGI IMG/M metagenome (GOLD analysis project Ga0326728, IMG submission 207602) | Lab enriched peat soil microbial communities from McLean, Ithaca, NY, United States - MB31MN | ecosystem: Environmental > Terrestrial > Soil > Wetlands > Peat | place: USA: New York...
TGGCCACCGCCTGGTCGATCACCGCATAGTTTTCCGCCCGCAGCTCCAGCAGCATATTCGCCCGCGCCTCATCCTCGATGCGAAAAGCCTAGCACGTCAGCGCAATCTGTTGGTGCAGAGTGCGCGCGATCTCACTCCGTGCTCGGCGAGATTGGCTCATTCGCCTTCTTTGTACACATTTCCGAAGCGCGCGGGTAAAACGCCTGACACATCCCAGAGAAAAAGGAGGCCCATCTCAGTATTGAGTACCACCCGCGATCATAATTCAAACCGTCAGTGTATCCCCATATATGAAGCCTGTATCCATGCACTGTCCAACGCCACACAGCGAAATCGAGACCAGCACAGGCCAAGCCGAAGATCACCGGCCCAATCGCTAATATGATCCACCAACGTCCTACACCCATTTGAAGCAGTCGCCGCGTTACAAAAAATAACAGCACCCCAACCACCGGCCACCACAGCAATACGAACAGCGTCTCCATGCTCACTCCCCGCTCGGCGGCGCCGTTTTCTCCGCCTTCTTTGGCCACAGCCCTGGAGCCAGCTTGTCTTGCAGAAAATAGAAAAGCAGATACGAAATCATCCACAACAGTACCATCAAAATTTCTTCTCGCCAGCCTTCCGGATTGAGAAAGTCGGCTCGCACCACCGCACCATGAATATGCAAATGAAACGCTAGACGCTGTAAGCAAATCAGCGCCACAAACAGGCACACTAGGTACTCAAGGAATATCCACCCTCGCCTAACGCCCTTGTGGAACAGCCACACCGACAGTAGAGCAATCAGAGTCGCAAACAACGGCCAGTACAGCAACAGGATCAGCGTCTTCATTCTCACATCCCTCCCGGCACTCCCTGCCCTCCCGGCGCTCCACCGCCCTCACCGCCTCCGCCGCCCATTCCGCCGCCGCCACCCATTCCTCCGCCGCCGCCCATTCCGCCTCCGCCACCCATCCCTCGCCCGCCCATGCCCATTCCGCCACCGCCAGACATGCCACGCATGAAGTAGCTGGTTTCGAAGCTGGCAGGTTTTCCATTCTCCACATATGGAATAAACTGCAGCAACGTTGCACGCGAGTAGCCCGCGTCCGCGGCTTCCTTATCGTCGGCATCCTCCACCACGGCCTTCGATACCATCCCCTTTTCATCCACCCAAACCCGCAGTTGGGCCTGTCCGCTGGCGTTATACGGGGTGGGCTGCGGCGCACCTGGTTTTCTCTGATTCACAGGCATCTGTGGGTGCGCATCCGCACGCAACACAATCCCACGCTGCTCATCGATCTTCGTGCCTGCGGGCTCTTCGGTCGCCCCAGCCGGAACGGCCAGCGCATCCCCCGATACCGTATCCGACGCGTCAACCAACTTCGCCTCAAATAGCTCATGTTTCCCATAGGTCTTGCGGACAGTGGTAGCCAGATGCAGTGGGCCAACCTGCTTCCAGTCCTCGTACGCCACCTTCTCCTCGTCCCTGACGACCAGCGCGACGTACCCGGTTGCCGGATCGAAGCAGACAGCGCCTCTCGCGTCCTCCCCTCCGCACATCAGCGAAGCGCCATCCACCGTGCGCGCCTTCATCTTTTGGTCTCCGCGCATGGCAGTCATCAGCACACTGCGATACATCTCATGTACTTCCGCAAATTCCATGGTCCGCAGAGGCCGCAGGCCCTTTTCCATCGCCCATACACTGTCGCCCTTGGTCAGATCGCTCTCGTCGTAGGCGTCTGTATGGATCGCGGTGCGCGCCCCGTCTTTGCTGATCCACGTCTCGTAGGTGCCTGTGTGCGGCTTGTTCTTGTAGTCCGTCATCTTCAGCTCGTAGCGCAGGTGCAAGGGAGTAGCTGGTTCACCCTTCGCATTCACTGCCTGCGTTGCAACCAGAATCCGCTGCAAGGCCTGGGTAAGGGTGTCATCTCCCATGGCGCGCGGCAGCCCGGAAGGGTTTTCCGCAGTCCCTCCTGTCGGCGGTGGAATGGGCTGCGCCGGTGCCTGCGCCCCGGCCTGCGTCCCGGCTTGTGGCCCGAACTGCCCCCCGCCCATCCCGCGTCCCTGCCCCCCACCCTGCCCCCGTCCCTGCGCCCAAACCGTCCCCGTCAGCGCCGCCAGCATCACCAGCCCTAACCCAACTCCCCGCCAACCCCCACCGGCCAGCCCTTTGTCCCCGTTCCCATCTTTCAAATTGTTCACTTCGCCTCCCTGTGCCCGCGCGCAAGCCCCACCAATCTAGGCTGCGCTTTGCATCGGAATCAAGTTAATAACCGAATCGATCCATCTCCGCCCGCGCTTCACCCTCGATACCAAAAGCCTTGCACGTTAGCGCAACGGTTGGTGCATGATGCGCTCCATGCCAAGGTGATCGCAGGAACAAAAATATATTTCTCCGTTTTTCGGGCAAACTCGGCGTGTCAAGCCCCTTGGCCCCGAAAAAATCAATAACATAAATAAAATCAATTACTTGCCAATAAAAATAGTTGGCATGATAGATATGCCCCAACCTGTATACTGGAAGTAGTAAAGCAATCGGGAGAACTCCGGCGGGTGCGCTGGGATTCTCCCGTTGCTTTTGTATGTATAAACAACCTATTTGTATTCTTATTGTTTACCTGTAACTCATATTGAATGAATACTTTGCAATCTATTTCTCGCATTTCTTTGAATCCAGATACTTTAGCTCGGTGGGGGGTGGGAGGGGGGAGGTACTACCTGATTAACAATTCATGTAATTGCATAGCTCTCCATGCTCACTCCTCGTCATCTAGCGGCGCTTTATCTTCCTCGTCCGCAGGCGGCGTTTTAGCCGCCTTCGTTGGATACAACCCGGGAGCAAGCTTCCCTTGCAGATAGAAGAAGAGTGCGTACGTAGCCGTCCACAGAAGCACCGTCAACAGATCTTCCCGCCAGCCTTCCGGGTTGAGAAAGTCGGCCCGCACCGCAAAGCCTTGCAGATGCCGATGCACCACGACGAACCGCAGGCCGAACATCACCACAGACAGGCACACCACCTGCACCAGGTAGATCCATCGCCGTCCAATTCCCCTGTGAAACAGCCATCCGGACAGCAGGGCAATCAGGACCCCAACCAGCGGCCAGTACAGTAACAGAATCAGAGTCTTCATAACGCACCATCCAACGGCGCGCTCAGTGTAGCAGCACCGCTCCTCGCCGGTCAGATAATTTCTCGAACCCATGAGTATACCCGCGCCCCACCCCCGCCGCGCCACGCCTTACAATGGTGCTAATGATTCTGCATCCTTTGGCCCCGCCCTTCGCTCTCGCGCTCTGCTTCTTTCAGGAGGAAGCCGCGCCTCCGGTTGGCGCCTACGGCGGCGCCATCATGGAGATGGTGCGCAACTCCGGCCCTGTCGCCTTCGCCGTCCTCATCATTCTGTTGATCGCCAGCATCTGTTCGTGGGCCATCATGCTCTCCAAGTGGCGCCGTTTCGGCCGCGCGCGACGCCAGAGCCAGGGTTTTCTGCGCGCCTTCCGCAAGTCCGGCCGCCTCTCCGAGATCGCCTCCATTGCCGGCAACTACAGGCCCAGCCCGCTGGTCTCCGTCTTTAACGAGATCTACGACGAGTACCAGCGCCAGAGCGGAGGCCGCGGCACGCCGCGCAACCCCGTCGCCATGGAGCGCGCCGCCCAGACCGCCTCCTCCGAGGCCCTCACCGCCATGGAGTCGCGCATGACCTGGCTGGCCACCATCGCCAACGGGGCCACCTTTGTCGGCCTCTTCGGCACCGTCTGGGGCATCATCGACGCCTTCCACGGCCTGGGCACCGCCGGCGCCGCGACCCTGCGCGCCGTCGCGCCCGGCATCTCCGAGGCGCTCATCACCACTGCCGCCGGCCTGGCCGTCGCCATCCCCGCGCTGGTCGGCTACAACCAGCTCACCGCGCAGTTGCGCGATTTCGCCGCCCGCATGGACGACTTCGGCCGCGAGCTGCTGAACGCCATCGAGAACGCGGCCCTGCTTACGCCGCAACCGCCTCCGCCCAACGACCTCGCCGCACAGCCCCTGCGAAGGACTTTTTAGAGTATGGCCTTCTCCACCAGAAGCGGCGGCCAGACGCGCACCCAGACCGCGCTGGCTGAAATCAACATCACGCCTCTGGTTGATGTCGTCCTGGTGCTTCTGCTCATCTTCATGCTCACCGCCCCGGTATTGCAGTCCGGCATCAACGTCAACGTGCCCCACACCCGCACGGTCAACCAGCTCACCGAGGAGCGCATCGTGGTCACCATCGACAAGGACCAGAACGTCTTCCTCCAGGCCGGCGGCGCGGACCGCCCAACCAACCTCGCCGACCTCACCGCCAGCCTAAGGAGCACGGGCCGCGGCGACCCGGCCAAGCGCATCATCTACCTCCGCGCCGACGAAAAAGTTCCCTTCGGCGCCTTCGCCTCAGTCATGGACGCCGTCAAACGCGCAGGCATCACCAACATCAGCATCGTCACCCAGCCGCTGGAATCCACCCCAGTCACTGAAGCAGCAACAAAGTAGGTTTTGTGATAGGGCGGGACTTTAGTCCCGCTGCAAGTACCATAAGTACGATTGGGCTTTAGCCCCTGAGGGAATCTTTCCGAACCGCAATTATTCCCCACCCCCATGGAAACCCAGCTCACAACCCGCGCCTTCGACATCGCTCCCAGCGACGGCCGGCTCGTCGGCGGCTACATGGGATCCTTCGCCCTGCACGCCACGGTCGCCGCGCTGGTTCTAGGCTGTGCCTGGCTCTTCCACGGACAGAGCTGGGGCGACGCCGGCGCCACATCCGGGGCCGTCCAGGCCACCATGGTCGACGCGCTCCCGCTGCCGCCCAGGCAGCCTATGGACGAGAACAACGTCCTGGCCACCGACACGCCCTCGCCCGCACCCATCACCTCCACTGCGCACACCGTCGAAGCGCCCCAGCCCGACGCCATCGCCATCCCCGCCAAGTCCGCCAAGCCGCTCAAGACCGCCGACCAGGCCACTCCAGCCCCTCCGCTCCATCCCCAGCCCAACCAGACCAACCCCAATAAGGTTCAGACCGGCGAAGCCACTGGCCTTAACATCGCCATGAGCACCACTCAGACCAGCGCCGGCGCCGTCAATGTCGGCACCGACACCGCCTTCAACACCCGCTTCGCATACTACGTCCAGCAGATTCGCCAGAAGATCGCCTCGGAGTGGTACACCGGGATGCTCGATTCGCAGGCTCCCGGACACCGCGTCTACATCAGCTTCCGAGTCGAGCGCGACGGCTCCCTGACAAACATCAAGCTCTCCCAACGCAGCGGCGACGCCACGCTCGACAGCACCGCCCTCAACGCCGTCCGCCACATCGACACCTTCGGCCCCCTGCCCGACGCCTACACCGGAAGCTACGTCAACGTCACCTACTACTTCGATCCCTCGCCCCGCCCATAGGAATGAAGTCATCATCCTGAGCGGCCCTATTGAAGTTGTCATTCTGGCCCTGAGCTTGCGAAGGGGAAAAATCCCCGCATTTTGTTCAAATCAAGACAATCTCCCCCTTCACTGAGAATGTTCTCCCGCCCCCCAACGACAACCAAAGATTCCTCCCGACCATCTACCATAGAGAGCATGGACAGCACGACCCGCACATCCCGCCGGCACGCCGCCCCATTCCGATCCACTGTTCCCGTCCTGCTGCTGGCGCTGGCCGCGTCCTTCGCCCCGCCCGCCCGCGCCCAGGACAACATCTTCACCGGGACCAGCTCCGGGGCCACCGTCATCCGCATCGCCGTGGCCGACTTCAAGCCGCTCAACGCCGACCCCCAGACCGCCGCTCTCAAGCAGACCTTCGATGCCACCCTCTACGCCGACCTCGCCTCGGCCGGCATCTTCGACATCGTCTCCAAGAGCCTGATGCCGCCCGGCAATCCCGGCGCGCCCGCCGAGGTCCTGTTGCAGAGCTACTCCAACGCGCCCGCCAGCGCAGCCTTTGTCGTCTTCGGTTCGTTCGGCGTCACGGGCAGCAAGATGGTTGTCAACGGTTACCTCTTCGACGCCAAGAACACGAAGTACCCCCAGGTGCTGGCCAAGCAGTACAGCGAGGACCGCAGTGACGACTCCGCGCGCCAGGTCGCCCACCGCTTCGCCGACGAGATCATCATCCACCTCGGCGGAGGGGTCCCCGGCATCGCCGAAAGCAAAATCTTCTACGTCCAGATGACCGGCGACCTCACCCGCAACGCCAGCAAAGAGATCTGGGAGATGGACTACGACGGCGCCAACCAGCACCCCATCACCCACCTCGGCGCCATCTCCATCTCGCCGCGCGTCTCGCCAGACAACACCCGCCTCGCCTTCGCCTCGCTTGGCCGCTACGGCTTCCAGATCAAGATGTACTCGCTCCTGCTCGGTCGCTACGTCGCCTTTCCCATGGGCAACGGCAGCACCGAATCTCCCGCCTGGGCGCCCAGCGGCAACGAACTCGCCTACGCCTCCGCGCCCAACGGCTCCTTCGAGATCTGGGTCGCCGACTCCAACGGCAACCTCGGCCGCCGCATCACCAGCTTCCACGGAGGCAATGTCTCGCCCTCCTACAACCCTAAGACCGGCGCGCAGATCGCCTTCATCAGCGACCGCACCGGCCTGCCCCAGCTCTACATCATGAACTCTGACGGCTCCGGAGTGCAGCAGATGACCGATGGAGGATACGCCTCCTCGCCCTCCTGGTCTCCCAACGGGCAGTTCATCGCCTTCGCCTGGGACCGCAAGTATGGCCCCGGAGCGCCCGGCGGACAGGACATCTACGTCATGGAGGTCGCCACAAAAAAATGGACCCAGCTCACCCATGACGGAGGCCGCTGCGACTTCCCCTCCTGGTCGCCCGACGGCCGCCACATCGCCTATGCCAACTCCGCCGACGGTCACGCCGAACACATGAGGATTTGGACCCTGCTTGTCAACGACGTCTCAGTCCGCCGTCCCCTCACCGGCCCCGGCGCCGATATGCCCAACTGGAGTTGGAAATAACACGACGCAGCGTGTCAATTCCGGCAATCATGCAAATGTTGTATGACGCAAGTATTGATTTTCAGTAACATAGAATAGACAAATCGAAGGAAATAGTGCCGGACAAACCATTGGAAACGCCGTTGGATGTAGCATTGGCAGTGCAGGAGAAACCGATGACCCACACGCAATCATTACAGCCGAAGTTGCTTCTTCCCCGGTCACTTCGCTCCGCCCTTGTTCTGGCAGTCGCGCTCGCCATCGTCTCCGGCTGCCACAAGAACGCCGCTCCCGCCGTGAATCCCGAAAGCACCGCGCCCACTGCGGCGCCGCTGCCGCCCATGCCCACCGCATCGCTCACCGCCGATCCGCTGGCCATCGACCTCGGTCAATCCGTCGTCCTCAACTGGCGCACCACCGACGCCGTCAACGTCACTATCGACGGCATCGGCACGGTCAATCCCAACGGCACCCAGACCGTCTCACCCTCCGCCTCCACCAACTTCCACATCGTCGCCAAGGGCGATGGCGGCAGCACCGAGGCCAGCGTCCGCGTCACCGTCCGCGTTCCCGTCGCGCCCACCGTTCCCGCCGACAACACGGCAACTGCCGACATGGGCTCCGAGGCCGACTTCCACGCCAACGTCCAGGACATCTACTTCGACTACGATAGCTACGACCTGCGCGCCGATGGACAGGCCGCCACCGTCAAGGCCGCCTCCTACCTCGTCGCCCACCCCGACATCCGCATCGTCATCGGCGGCTACTGCGACGATCGCGGCTCCGCGGAATACAACCTGGCCCTGGGAGAGAATCGCGCCAACGCCGCCAAGACCGCGCTGGTCAACGCCGGCGTCGCCCCAGCGCGCATCCGCGTCGTCAGCTACGGTAAGGAGAAACAGTTCTGTACCGAAGAGAGCGAGTCCTGCTGGCAACAGAACCGCCGCGCTCAGTTCTCCCTCGATCAATAACTGGATCGTCGAAGGTGTTGCAATTCTTGTTTTGCTTAGGGGCACGGGTTTACCCGTGCCGCACAAGCCGCATTTACACTGCGGCTTCAGCCGCTGAGGCCGGCTTCTACGCCAATGCACGACTTCGCCAGCAATCGCTTCCAACCTTTGCCCATGCAACCCGTCGGGCCAACGATTCTGCCCCTGAGGTAAATGCACTATGATCCAACTCCATCCCCGCTACGCCTGCGCCTTTCTCGCCCTGGCCCTCGCCGCCCCTCCTGCCTTCGCCGTCAACAAGGACATGGTCCAGCTCCAGACCCAGGTCCAGGAGCTGCAGACCGCCGTCGCCCGTCTGCAGCAGTCCAACGACGAGCGCATGGGCGTCCTCAAGGACCTCGTCCAGCAGACCGCCGATTCGGTCAACAAGATGTCTGTCGCCATCGACGCACTCCAGCAACAGATGCGCACCCAGCACGACGCCACCAACGCCAAGCTTGACCAGTTCCCCACCCAGATGCAGAGCCTCGGCGACTCGCTCGACGAGGTCAAGGCACGCCTCAACAACCTGGAAAAGGCCATGCAGTCCGTGCAGAACCAGCAGCAGTCCATCGACGCCGCCCTGCAAAATCTCGCGCCTTCCACCCCCGCCCCGGCCGCACCCGATGCAACGGGCACGGCAACGCCCGCTCCGGACACATCCTCCACGCTCCCGCCGCCCATCGGGCAGCCGCCCGTCGCCAGGAATGTCAACCCGCCCGCCGCAACTGCGCCGGCCTACGCAGCGCTCGCGCCGGGCTCCGCGGCCTCCACACCGTCCAAGCTGGCCGCGCCCGCAGCATCCGCACTCTACAAGACCGCCCTCAGCGACTACATGGCCGCCCACTATCTGCTGGCCTCCTCCGAGTTCGCCGAGGTCGCCCGCACCAGCCCCAGCGACCCCCTCGCCGGCAATTCCTTCTACTACCTGGGCGAGATCGACTTCCGCTCCGGCAAGTACGCCACCGCCATCAAGGACTATGACCGCGTCCTCACGCAGTTCCCCAACAATGCCAAAGTCCCCGTCTCGCACCTGCACAAGGCCCAGGCCCTCTTCGAAACTGGCAAGCGCGAGGCTGGCATCACCGAGCTGCGCGCCCTCATCACTCGCTTTCCAACCTCCTCCGAAGCCGGCCAGGCACGCAGCAAGCTCAACGGCATGGGCGTCCCCATCACCCCCCGCCGCCCAGCCCAGTAACAGGCCTGCATCGTCCCACCGCCGCCCTTCTGAGCGTCAAATTTGTTTGTCATTCTGAGCAGAGCGAACGGGGTTCCGGCCAGCTTGCTGGCTGGGGCAGAAAGAATCCCCGCATTGGCCTTTGCCCCTTCATGCACTTTCTGGCTCCATCCTCCATCAAATGCGTCTAAGCTATAGATGCTGGGCAGTATCGCCGCTGAAGACACGAAGCTGGAGAGACATACCCACCAAGTGAAAGAGCGCATTCGCAAACTGGACAATCACAGCCGCGCACACAGCCAGCCTCTGCGGATGGTGGCCGCGGCGCTGATCCTGCGCCAGTCCGCCAGCCAGCCTGATGGCACCGAAGTCCTCGTCTGCCAGTGTCGCCCAGACCAGCCGATGGGCCTCAAATGGGAGTTTCCTGGCGGCAAGATCGAGCCCGGCGAGACCGCCGAGCAGGCCCTCGCCCGCGAGCTCAAGGAGGAGCTTGGCATCGCGGCCGACATCGGCCGCAGGGTCGCGCAGATCCGCCATCGCTATCGCAACGGCGCCGCAGTCGACCTTCAGTTCTTCGTGGTCGATCACTTCACCGGCGAGCTGGACAACCACATCTTCAACGCCATCTGCTGGTCGCCGCTCAGCCAGCTCCCCACATTTGACTTCCTCGCCGCCGACCACACCCTCGTCCGTGACCTCGCCGAAGGCAAACTCCTCTAACCCAGCGCCGCCACAATCTCCTCTGTCCGCCGCACCCGCCCGATCCGCGGAAAGATCCGTTCCACCGCATTGGCATGGCTCGCCGCGCTGCGGCCTGTCATTGCGTCCTCCGCAAACACAATCTCGTAGCCGAGCTCGTAGGCATCGCGCGCCGTGCTCTCCACGCCGAACTCGGTCGCAATCCCGCACAGCACAATCGCCGTCACTCCCCGCCGCCGCAGTTGCAGGTCCAGATCTGTTCCGTAGAATGCGCCCCACTGCCGCTTCAGGATCGCAACGTCGCCCGGCTGCCGGTCCAGCTCTGGAATGAACTCGCTCCAGTCGACAGCCGGCGGGGCAGCTCCACGCATCGGCTGGTCCACCGTCGTATGCACCCGGTCGGCCCCGTCCGCTGCGCCTCCCACATGCACCAGCACGGCCAGCGCTCCTTTGCCGCGCGCGGCCTTCAGCAGCCGCACCGTGTTCGCAATCACCGTCGCCGACGAATGCGGCGCGCCCTCGAACGCAACAATTCCCTTTTGCAGATCGATCACCACCACCGCCGTCCGCTTCGCATCTAACCCCAGTTCGCTCATCCGCCCTCCTATTCCCTGTTCCCTGTTCCCTGTTGACTGTTCCCTGTCCTCTGTTCCCTACCCGCCGTGCATCTGCTTCCAATGGATCCATGCATCGTGCAACGGATATCCCATATACAACAACAAAGAGAGCGCGATGATGATCCCCGCGGTCACCCACGCCACCCAGTTGAACCACGTCGAGTTGGTGTGCTTGCCCATCAGCTCGTGCTTGTTGATCAGCCGCAGCATGAAGATCATGATCACCGGCAACAGCACGCCATTCAAGACCTGCGACTGAATAATCACCTTCACCAGCGGGAAGTTCGGCCATAGCACCACGCCCGCTCCCAGCACGATCAGCGCGGTGTAGAACCAGTAGAAGAAAGGCGCCTCCTTCAGGCCCTTGTCCAGCCCACTCTCGAATCCCATCCCCTCGCACACCGTGTATGCCGTCGAAAGCGGCAGAATCGACGCCGAGAAGATCGATGCATTGAACAGCCCAGCCGCAAACAGGATGTACGCGAACTCCCCGGCCAGCGGCTTCATCGCGCCCGCCGCGTCCGCCGCATCTTTGATGTCGCGCATCCCGTGTGTGTACAGAGTCGCCGCGCAGGCCACAATAATGAACCACGCCACAATATCGGTGAAGAAGCACCCCACAATCACATCCAGCCGCGAGGCCTTGTACTGCCGCACCGTAATCCCCTTGTCCACCACCGACGATTGCAGATAGAACTGCATCCACGGCGCAATGGTCGTACCGATCACTCCAATCGTCAGATAGATGTAGTTCTTGTCGCTCCACACCAAGCGCGGAGGCAGCGTGATGGTCGCCTTCAGAGCCTCATGCCAGTCGGGATGGCTCACCACCCCCGCCGCAATGTATGCCAAGTAGAAGACGCTCGCAGTCAGAAAGACCTTCTCCACCATCTTGTAGTCGCCCTTCACCACCAGCGCCCACACAATCGCCGCGCAGATCGGCACGCTCTCATATTTACTGACGTGAAACAGTTGCATCGATCCCGCAATGCCGCTGAACTCCGACACCACGTTGCTGTAGTTCACGATCACCAGCAGGATCATCATCACGAACGTCATGCGCAGGCCAAACTCCTCGCGGATCAGGTCGCTCAGCCCCTTGCCCGTCACCACCCCCATGCGCGCGCTCATCTCCTGCACCACGATCAGCGCCAGCGTGATCGGCAGGATCGTCCACAGCAGCAGAAATCCGTACTGCGCGCCCGCCTGCGAGTAGGTGAAGATGCCACCCGTATCGTTGTCCACATTGGCCGTGATAAACCCCGGCCCCAGCACCGCCAGGAACAGGAGGATGCGCAGTCGCCAGTGCCGCCACCAGTGCTTCATCGCCGCCCCATTCTGGCGCACATCATCGCGCCCGGCGCAAAGCCCAGTCCTCTGCTCAACGGATTTGTGCCCAGCCGGTTCATTCCTGCCCTGGAAAGATCTTCGCCAATCCTGTTAATTCAACGTCCGCAACTGCGCGATCACCTGCTCCGCGTAGATCACGCCCGCAATCTTCTTCTCTTCGTCCACCACCGGCAGAGCGCGCAGGTTGTACTTGTCGAACAGCTCTGCAACCTTCTTCCAGCTCGTATGGATGTCGCAGGAGACGATGTGGTCGTCCGCCAGGCTGGCCAGCGGGCTTTCCCCCGGCGCCAGAAGCACCTTCAACAGCGGAACCACTCCGCACAGCACTTCATGTGCGTCCACCAGGAAGACGTGCGTCAGTGTCTCCATGTCGTCGCCAAACTCGCGCAGCGCGGTCACCGCGTCCACCGCATAGGCCCCCTGCGGCAGCGAGATGTAGTCCGTCGTCATCTGTCCCGCCGCCGAGTCGCCGGAGAACTCCAGCAGGTCTTCCACATCCTGCCGCTCCTCCGGGTCCATCTCTTCCAGGATCGCCTCCGACCGCTCCTCCGGCAGCTCCGCCAATAAGTCCGCCGCTGCCGCCGGGTCCATCTCCTCCACAATCCCGGCCACCTGCTCCGAGTCCAGCGCTTCGATCAGCGACTTCTGCATCTTCGGCTCGACCTCTTCCAGGGCCTCGGCCGCCACGGCTTCTTCCAGCGAGGTGAAGATTGCCTGCCGCTCCGCCGGAGCCAGGTCCTCCAGAATGTCCGCCAGGTCCGACGGATGCATCCTCGCCAGCTTCTCCTGTTCGATCTTCAGCCGCACCCTCCGCGACGGGTCGCGATCGATCAGATCCACAAAGTCCCACGGAATCGCGCTCGTCCGGAAGCGTCCCGAAATCCGCTCCGTCATCCGCGCCGGAAGCCCCTTCAGCAGCCGCCGGATTGCGCCACGCGTTCCCACCTCCACCTCGGCGATGCGCAACTTCAGCCCGTGCCCTGGCTGCGCTCCCCCCGCGCCAGGCTCGACCACCGGCTCCCACACCAGGTCCACGTCGTTCACCCGCACCACCTTGTGCCCATGCACGTCGATGATCTGCTGGTCCAGCAGGTCGCGCTCCAGCAGCAGGAACGACTCCTCCTCCGGCATCGGCGTGGCCTTCGCCTGCCCGCGCATCCGCAGCCCGCCCGCCGCGGTCAGATCCAGGTCGCGCACCGCCGCCATCGACATCGGCTCTCCGCGTCCCGCGCCTGCCCGCCGCAGCACCAGTCCCTGCACGTGGTTCGCATCCATCTGCGGAGACACGGCAAACTCGCGCACACGCCCCACTGTCCGCCCGCTCGCATCCGCCACCGGCGCGCCCATCAGCGCTGAGACACTCGTCTTCTGGTTAGCATGTTTTGTCATAGGCACACTTCCACGCGGGGCCGCTCCTGCAAACCCCCTACCGCATCCTACCCCACCCGGCGGTGCGCCTGCCTCCCTGCATTTGATTTACTACTCCAAGCCTCCACGCGCGCAATCAAGCGCCCATCCTTGACATTCGAATCATCCGCAAGCAAACTTCCATCATTGCCGCACTCCGCGCGCAACCCCCTTCCGGCGCCGGCGACAGGGACTCCATTGCCCGATTCCACCACAAGCCGCGTCTCCCTCACGCTCGGCTCCACGCTGGAAAGCGTCGACACCGTGGGGCAGACCGCCCAGGAATTCGCCCAGCGCGCCGGCTTCGATTCCGACACCGCGTCCAACATCGTCATGGCCGTGCGCGAGGCCGCCATCAACGCCGTCATGCACGGCAACGGCTACAACCCAGCCAAGCGCATCACCGCCTCCTTCGAGACCACCTCCGACTCCCTCATCGTCCGCATCTCGGACCAGGGCCCGGGCCTCGATCCCTCCATTCTCCCCGACCCGCTCGCCCCGGAAAACCTCCTGCGCGGCTCCGGCCGGGGAATCTTTCTTATCCGCTCCTTCATGGATGAGGTACACTTTCGCCAGTTGCATCCGGGGACTGAACTCACCCTTATCAAACATCGCGCACCGGCCCGGCCGGCCGCCTAAGCCAGAAGGAGACACATCGCATGAGCATGAAAGTAGCAATCCGCCAGGTAGACGGAGTCACCATCCTCGACCTCAGTGGCCGCATCACCCTTGGCGAAGGCAGCATCACCCTGCGCGACAGCATCCACGAAGTCCTCGCCAAAGGCTCCAAAAAAATCCTGCTCAACCTCGGCGACACCAGCTACATCGACAGCTCCGGCATCGGCGAGCTGGTCAGCGCCTTCACCTCCGTTAAAAACGCCGGGGGCGAACTCAAGCTGCTCAACCTCACCAAAAAAGTCCACGACCTGCTCCAGATCACCAAGCTCTACACCGTCTTCGACATCTGGGACAACGAGGCCTCCGCTATCGGCGCCTTCAACTGACTCATTGCTCCGGCAAGATCGAATTGGCAGTTTGCTTTGTCCCTTGCTCCGGCAAGATCGAATAAGCGCCAACGGCGCGCTCTATACCAGCCTGGGGCGCAGCCCCAGGGCAGCATTCGTAGAGAGAATCCAGAGGGCTGAAAGCCCGATCTATGGAACTTTGATCGTCAGTTACAGCCCAACAAAAAAAGGCCATCGCCCTTGCGCGACGGCCTTTTTCGTTCGCCCCTCAGCCTCTAATGCGAGAAGTCCACCTTCGGCGCCGTCTTCGAGCTCTGATCGGCCGAGTAGTACTCCGTCTTGGGATGGAACCCGGCAATCCCCGCCCAAATGTTGTTGGGGAACTGCTGGATATACACGTTGTAGTCCTTGATCGCCGCGTTATACCGCAGCCGCGACACCGCAATCCGGTTCTCCGTCCCCGCCAGCTCATCCTCCAGCCGCATGAACTGGTCGTTGCTCTTCAGTTGCGGATAGTTCTCCTGCAACCGCATCAGCGGCAGCAGGGCCACGTTCAGCCGGTCGTTGGCGGCCAGTTTCTCGTCCGGAGTCCGCGCTGTCATCAGCCCCGCCCGCGCGTTGGCAATCGCCGTCAGGATCGTCTCCTCCACGTTGGCGTAGCCCTTCACCGACGCCACCAGGTTCGGGATCAGGTCCGCCCGACGCTGCAGGTCCACGTCGATGTTGCTGAACGCCGCATCCACGTCCGCGCTCTTCTGCACCATCGTGTTCCGCGCCGTCACATAGCTGCCGAAGGTCAACAGCACCACCACAACGATCAACCCAACCACGCCCAGCACAACCCACAATGTCTTGCTCATAGTCCCTCCGCCTTCCGTCTCCGATGATTACGCAATAGCCCGTCTTTCTGTTCCCTGTTCCCTGTTCCCTTGTTCCCTGCCTTCAAAAACTTCCGCTTGCGCCCCCGCCCCCGGAGCCTCCTCCGCCAAACCCTCCAAATCCTCCGCCTCCAAACCCTCCGCCGCCTTCATCATCCCCTCCGCCGAACCCTCCACCACCACCCCCGCCCCCGCCCATCAGGCTGTATAGCAGGAAGAACAGAATCCCGATGTGCCCAGTGCGGATCAGCACCGCAATCACCACCAGCAGAATCAATATAAAAATCAGGGCCCCAATCGGGTTTACCTGCCTCTGCGGCTGCGAATCATCTCGTTCTCTCGCAGGCGCCTCGCTCCCTTCCAGCCCCGCCAGCGTCACTCCCGCATCCGTCGCAATCACCTGTGCAATCTCATGCACGCCCAGCGGGATCGCCTGGTTGTAGTCGTTTGTGTGCAGCAGCGGAACCATATCCCGCCCGATATCTCCCACCTTTCCATCGGGCAGAATCCCCTCCAGCCCGTATCCCACCTCGATCCGGTACTTCCTGGGATCCAGAGACACAATCAGCAACACGCCGCGGTCGGTCCCCTTCGTTCCCACCCCCCACTTGTCTTCCAGCGCGGTGGCAAACTCCTCAAT
>Ga0326728_10015694_pt1 | contig 15683 bp, 14 predicted proteins | sample MB3enrmetagenome_FD_207602 | JGI IMG/M metagenome (GOLD analysis project Ga0326728, IMG submission 207602) | Lab enriched peat soil microbial communities from McLean, Ithaca, NY, United States - MB31MN | ecosystem: Environmental > Terrestrial > Soil > Wetlands > Peat | place: USA: New York...
GGCGGCCTTTCTGAGGCATTGAGGCATGGAACCGGCGAGCGACAGGTTTGATTCCGTTTATCCCGACATGCTCCAGACGGGACTTGGGAAACTCGGGTTGCTCGATGCGCAAAGGGAATTGCTGGCGCTGTTTGCCGCGCTCGAACATTTCCGGCGCGACCTTCACGCCCAGGAAAACACGGATGGCATTTTGCGCTTGAGCCAACAGTATATCCAAGGCCTGAATCTGTTTCGCGCCGCCGGCTTCTGGCTGGTGAATCCAGCGGATTTGAGCTTTGAGATTGCGCTGGCGTCGCCGGCATCGGATCGTGAGACGCTGGACGGGTTGCTGAACGGGGAAATCCAAGCGGGCCGGTTCGCCTCGGCGCTGCGACAAAACGCGCCGGTCTTTTTCCCGATGGGAACGCCTGAAAACCCGGAGCGCGGGCTGCTCCATTCGCTGGCGGTTTCAAGCCAGGTGGTCGGGATGTTTTGCGGCACGTTGCGGCGCGAACTGGCGCCGAACCAGGAGATCGTTTTCAGCCTGCTCTCGCTGCTCTTGGGCGGCAGCGCGGACGCGCTGGCCACGCTGCGCAAGACAGAGAGTTTGACCGGCCAGATCAACACACTGAGCGGTTTGCTGCCCGTATGTTCGTGGTGCCGGAAGGTTCGCAATGACAGCGGGTACTGGGAGCAAATCGAGAAGTATATCACCAGCCGGACCTCAACTTCGTTTACCCACGGGATTTGTCCGGAGTGCGAGCAGAAATGCCTGTCCCAGACCAATTGAGACGGTTCGTCAGGTCGTGCCAGGGGCAGTGGCAGCAAGAGAATTAACAGTGGATAATGGACAATGGACAATTCTGAAATGCTAAAAGGCGCCAGGATCAAATCTGGAAGTCAGCCTTTTTGGACATGAAGGTGTGGATGCCGCACTCTACCTTTTTGAAACCGGTCCAGCGGCCTGCTCGTTCGCCTTCGCCATCGCCGGTTTTGCGGGTGCAGGTCATGCAGCCTATCGAATGGTAGCCTTGGTCGTGCAATGGGTTGTACGGGATTTTGTGCTGGCGGATGTATTGCCAGATGGCGTCCCGCGTCCACTGGGCCATCGGATTTAATTTGACGATTTCGGCGCCGGAGTTTTGGTCGAGGGTGTAGAGTTCGATGATCCCAATGGCGGCGCGAGTTTCGGATTGGTGGCGGCGCAGGCCGGTGATCCAGCAGTCCAGGTCATGCAACTTGGATTGGAGGGGCAGGACTTTGCGTATGGTGCAGCAGAGGTCCGGATCGCGGTCCCACAATTCTGGCCCCTGGGCTTCGGCTTGTTGGTCCACGGTCAGGTCGGGCTGGAGCGATTCTATCTTCCAGCCGTAGAAATCTTCCAACCGCTTTTGCAGTTCGATTGTTTCGGGAAAGAGCAAACCGGTGTCGAGCGTGAATACCGGGAAGGAGAGGCCGGCCTGTTTGGCCAGATGCATCATGACCAAGCCCGCTCCCTGGAAACTGGTTCCGATGCTGGCGCGTTGTCCAAAACGGCGCGACGCCCAGGCCAGAATTTCTTCGGAGCTTTGCGCCGCAAATTGGCCGTTCAACTCGGACACTTCACGGACTGTTATGATGGAGCTTTCCAAGGCGGGCCTCAAGGTTGCGCGGGAGCCGGGTTGGGCGCGGGCGCGGGCGCGGCGGCGGCCGGCAGAAGGACGCGCTGGCAAAAATCGCCAAACCGTTCCGCGCTGAGACGCTCTTTGGCGAATTGCGTGAACAAGGGACGCAATTCCGCCGCCAGATCCTCATTCTTGACGCTTTCCTTGTAGAGCCGGTTGAGACGGGTGCTGGATTCGTTGCCGCCCAGGTAAAGCGCGTATTTGCCCGGGGCGCGGCCCACGAGCGCCAGTTCCGCGGTGTAGGGGCGGGCGCAACCGTTGGGACAGCCGGTCATGCGGATGATGATTTCCTCACCGGCCAAGCCGATTTCCGCCAGCAATCGTTCGATGCGAGTGATGACATCGGGCATCACGCGCTCGGATTCGGCCAGGGCCAGGCCGCAGGTGGGGAGGGCCGGGCAAGCCATGGACGCGAGCCGCACCACGCCGGCCTGGTTGTCCACGGCCACGCCGTGTTCGGCCAGCAAGCGGGTGATGGCGTCCTTGTCTTTAGTATTGACGCTAATCAGTAGGATGTTTTGCGAAGGGGTCAGGCGGAGCTGGGGCCGGAATTGTTCGGCCACGCGGCGCAATCCGGTTTTCAGGCGGTAATCACCCGCATCCTTGATCCGGCCATTCTCGACGAAGAGGCCCAGGAACCATTTCCCGTCGAATTGCCGGCGCCAGCCGTAAAGGTCGCCTTGCCGGGTGAATTGGAAGGGCCGCGCCGTTTCGAGTTTGAAGCCGAGGCGCTTTTCCAACTCCGCGCGAAACCACGCCGCGCCGCGCTCTTGAATGACGTACTTGAGACGCGCGTGCTTGCGATTGGTGCGGTCTCCGAAATCGCGGTGGATCGTCACGGCTCCTTTGGCCGTGTCGATCACCTGCTCCGGCCTGATGAAACCGATGACATCGGCCAGGCGCGGATAGGTCTGGGCGTTGCCGTGGCTCATCCCCAACCCGCCGCCGGCGGCCAGGTTGTAGCCGGCCAGTTTGCCGTTTTCGATGATGGCGATAAAGCCGCAGTCGTTGGTAAAAATGTCAATGTCATTGAGCGGAGGAATGGCGAAGGCGACCTTGAATTTTCGCGGCAAATAAGTCTTGCCGTAAAGCGGGTCTGCGAAATGGGCGTCCTCGTCCGTCAGCTTCAATTCCACGCCTTCGACCCAAATTTGATGATAAGCACGGGTTTTGGGGAGCAGGGCGTCGGAAACGATTGCCGCCTGGCGTTGAATTTCATCCACCAAGGGGCTTGTGGCTGGCGTCGGCGCGGCCATGACATTGCGGGTGACGTCGCCGCAAGCGGCCAGAGTTGTCGCCGTGGCGTCGTTGAGGCCCTTCATGAATTTGCCCAGGTTGCCCTTGGTCACGCCATGAAACTGAAAGCCCTGGCGCGTGGTGATGCGCAGCGTATTATTGCCGTATTGGCTGGAAAGCTGGTCGAACGCCAGGTAAACGGACGGATTGACAACGCCGCCCGGCAAGCGACCGCGCACCATGTAGATGTATTGTTTGCCGGTTTTGCGTTTATCACGATCATCCTGCTGATAAATGCCGTGGAACTTCAGGAACTCGTAGTCGTCATCTGAAAACCGGTCTTTCGAGGCATCGGCCAGCGTTTGGCTGATCGTACCCGACAAAATCGGATTGCTTGCTTTAAGCAGTTCGTTGCGCGAAAGCTGCGGTGCTGACTCCGTGTTAATCATAAGTGTTCCGCTAAGGATACTAACCTATGCTTATTTAAGCGCAGATTTTCCGAAATGTCAACTGGTTTTCAGCGCTTGGACCCTGAGTTGAATGGTTTAAGTCTCAGCTCCGCAACATTGCACAATTTGCGGCCCAAAATGCCAAGAAATGGAAAGTATATTTAGTTTACAAGCGTCGGGCAATATGCTTGAATTGAAGACGCCTGGCACATATGAAAACTGGAATTGGAAGAATTCTTTTTCTCATTGGAGCCCTGGCATTTCTGATGGCGCCGGAAGCGCGAGCGGGGGTAACTTGCACCTGGCTGTACGCTATCGATGGCCATTCCGACGCGACACTCGTGCAAGACAGCAAGGGGACGCTTTATGGCACAACGATTGGGCCGGAAGTCAAAATCACGGGAACCCTCGGAGCTTATACTTACGGGACTCTTTTTGAGGCCTCGACGAATGGGCCTTCGGAAACATATTTTCCTCTTGAACGTGTTCCTGGCCTGACGAACATCTGGATCTTTCCGAACGATGATGATTCACTGCTGTCCGGCCTCGGTGGGGAGCCGAACGCCGGCGTGATCCTCGGCCCGAGCGAAAGCCTTATCGGCACAACCGCCTTCTACGGAAACTCAAATACGCTGTTTCCAACCGGAATGGGTTGCGTCTATGGCTTCTTCACCAACCGTCCCCCTCCTTCTCCGCGGTATTATCACTTCGGCGGCGTGTTGAATTCGCATGGTCAACCGCTTGATGGGGCCAGTCCACGTTCGACGCTGGCCGCGGCCTCGAACAATTATCTTTACGGGACAACGTATGAGGGCGGCTCCAATGGTTACTCCAGCGGCGGTCTCGGCTACGGGACGGTTTTTAAATTAAACACCAACGGCTTTGCTTTGACATCACTGCATTCGTTTGCCGGGACGGACGGGGCCAACCCAACCGGATTGACCTTCGGCTCCGATGGCAATTTGTATGGCGTGGCCAGTTTCGGCGGCAGCAACACCGCGGTGGTGGAAACCAACGGCAAGACCGGGTTTGGCGCCATTTATAAAATCACCACCAATGGCGCCCTCACTGTGCTCTATTCCTTCGGCACCATGACCAATTTGGCGGGCAACGCGCTGGACGGCAGCCAGCCCAATCCATTGCTGCAAGGAACAGACGGCAATTTCTACGGGACGACCGCGTTTGGCGGCTCCAATACAACCATTGTGGACAGCAGCCAGGACGTTGGCTACGGGACTTTTTTTCAAATCTCCACCAACGGCGCCTTTATTCCGCTTTATTCCTTTGGCTCTGTGACCAATTCCGCCGGAGTGCCGCTGGACGGGGCCAATCCGAGCGGGCCATTGGTGGAGGGATTGGATGGCAATTTTTACGGGGTCACACAATTTGGCGGGCCAACGAATACCGGGACAATTTTCCGGATGACGCCTCAAGGGACGTTGACAACGCTATATACATTTGGAACCAACTCGGGGATCCGGGACCCCGGCGATCCACTCGATCCATATGCACCGGCTCAGACGGGCGAATATCCGCGCGGAGGTTTGATAATTGCGGCCGATGGCAGTTTTTATGGCACAACCTACACTGGCGGGCCGGAAGCCGGTGATACGGGCGCGATTTTTCGCCTCGGGCCGTCCGTGCCGCGTTTATCCAATGCGCCCGTCAACATTACGATTCCGGCTGGGGCCACCAACATCTATTCGGCCCAAGTCTATAGTATTTACGAGACGGCCTGCCAATGGCAATTCGACGGGATCAACCTTGCCGATGGCGGCAATATTTCCGGCTCGGCCACCCCGACCCTGACCATCAGCGGCGCGACCACGGCCGACTCCGGGACCTACACGCTGGTCGCCAGCAATGTGGCGGGTTCGGCTAGCCTCTCGGGAGAACTGACTGTCGTTCCGGCTGTCATTCTGGAACAACCCGCCGGCGCAACCATTGTGGCGGGCGCGTCCAATACTTTCAGCGTCAGCGTCAACAGCATTTTGCCGCCGGGCTTCCAATGGCAGTTCGACGGGACCAACCTCTCCGACGGCGGGAATATTTCCGGCTCGGCCACCAGCAACCTGACCATCTCCGGCGCCACCATGGCGGACACGGGCATGTATTCTGTTGTCATCAGCAATTCCGCCGGCACGGTGCAAAGCGCGGGCACGTCGCTCTTGGTCATACCGTTCTTGGTCCCGTCGCCGCCCGCCAGCCTGGCTCTGCTGGCGGGAGCCAGCGGGACATTCACCGAGGACATTGAGAGCGATCTCCCCATGAGCTATCAATGGCAATTGGACGGGACCAATCTGAGCGACGGGCCGGACTTCTCCGGGTCAGAGACGAGCAACCTGACGGTCACCGCCACGATGGCGGACGCCGGAACGTACGCCGTGGTGGCGACTAACGCGGATGGAGGCGTCACCAACTTTGCCACTCTGACAGTGACGCCCTTCACTGTCATCACGCCGCCCACCAGCGCCCTGGCACTTGCGGGGGGTTCGGCCTCATTTGCCCTGGTTGTGCAGAGCGTTTATCCAATGAGTTACCAATGGGGATTCAACGGCGCAAACTTGTCCGATAGCGACCACATTGCCGGATCAGCCACCGCCACCTTGACCATCAACAATGCCGGCCCCTCTGATGCTGGAACCTATACTGTCGCCGCCACCAATGCCGCCGGCTCGACCAACTTCAACGTGGTTTTGACAGTCGTCGCGCCGTTATCGTGCGGAACCACCTTGAGCAACGTTTATTCGTTCACCGGCGGAGATGATGGAGCGAATCCCGAAGCGGCTCTGCTGCAAGCCAGTGACGGCAGTTTTTACGGCACTGCTTACAACGGCGGCGCCTATGGACAGGGGGCTGTCTTTCAATTTTCAACCAACGGCTCCTTCGTTCCGCTTTACTCTTTTGGAGCCAACATAACAGGCCTGGATGGCTACGGGCCTGCGTCTGCACTGGTGCAGGGCAACAACGGAAACTTATACGGGACAACCGAAATGGGGGGATCGGCCTACCCGGACGACTTCGGTACCATTTATGAAGTAACGCTCGGAGGAACTTTGTACGACTTGGATGCCTTCGGCTCCGACTATGGTCCGCCACTGGCGGGGCTCGTCCTCGATACCAATGGTTATTTCTACGGCGCCACGGCGGATTACGGAGTTTTCCAAATGGCCAGTGACGGCACTCTGACGACGTTTTATGTGCTTCCGTGGTTTCCCGGTTGCCAGAACACGCTACTGATCGGGGCCGATGGGAATTTCTACGGAGTGGTCGGAAACAACGGAGCCTACGGCTACGGGTGGGTCTTTTGCCTGGTGACCAACGTCGGCTTCGCCAACCTCTACTCATTTACCGGCGGCGCGGATGGCGCAAACCCGGGTGTGCCACTCATTCAGGGCAGCGATGGCGCTCTTTATGGCAGCACGCCCAGCGGCGGGGCCAGTGGTTTTGGCACTGTTTTCAGACTGACCACCAACGGAACATTTTCGGTCTTGTACTCCTTCGGCGCTGTGACCAACTGGGACGGCAGCGCGCAGGACGGAGCACAGGCCAATGGATTGCTCCTGGGCAACGATGGCAACTTTTACGGCACCACGGCCTCGGGCGGCTACAACGGCGACGGAACAATCTTTCGGCTGACTCCCGGCGGAGCATTGACCACACTGGCCTTTTTCGACGGCACGAACGGCGCCAACCCGGAAGCGGCGTTGGTGCAAGGGACCGACGGCTATTATTACGGCACCACCGCCAATGGCGGCAGCAACAATGCCGGAACAGTTTTCAGAATGTCAGTCTCACCCGGACTGACCGCCGTGAGCCAATCCAACGGCATGATTTCGTTCTGTTGCAGCGCGCTCGCCGGCCAGACGTATCAGGTTCAGTACACGTCCAGCCTGAGCCCGCCAAACTGGCTCAATTTGGGAAGCCCCATCCTTGCCACCGGCCCGGGGCTAAACTTCACTGACGCCTTCACCAATTGCCAAGGCTTCTACCGCATCGTGCAGATTTCCAGACAATGACCACACTGCCTGCATGGCGCCGAAAGAGTTTTCTCGTTGAAACACCCTGTCTTATGAGGGTAGGATTGCACAGTGAATCGTCCGCGCCCTATTCGACGTTTTCCGTTGCCGTTGGCCGCTCTGTTGTCGATTGCCCTTGCGGCAGCCTCCCTGGCGCCGGGGCAGGAGATGAATACGCCAAGCCAGCCGATAACGAATGTCGCCGGGTTGCAGCCCAAGCCCGCCGCGTCCGCCGGCGGCGACACCAACGTGAAATACACCCCGCCGTCGTCCAATTCGATTGCGTTTCAGGAAACCAGGGCGCGGGCGGAAAAGGGAGAAGCAGCCGCACAAAGTGAACTTGGCCTGATGTATGACCTTGGGCAGGGGGTCGCGCAAGACTACGCCGAGGCGGTGAAGTGGTTGCGCAAAGCGGCGGAGCAGGGGCACCCCGGCGCGCAACTTCTCCTTGGCTTGCACTGCCAAAACGGGGATGGCATCCGGCAGGACTACGCCGAAGCGGTGAAGTGGCTGCGCAAGGCGGCGGAACAGGGCGGCGCGGCGGCACAATACAGTCTGGGTGTGTGTTATGACCGCGGGCATGGGGTCACGCAAGATTACGCCGAAGCCGTCAAATGGTACCGCAAAGCGGCCGGGCAAGGCGATCCGATGGCACAATACAATCTGGGTGTGTGTTATTCCCGAGGGCAGGGTGTGCCGCAAGATGACGCCGAAGCGGTGAAGTGGTACCGCAAGGCTGCCGGGCAGGACGTGCTGGCGGCAGAATACAATCTGGGTTTGTGTTGCCATGATGGGCGGGGTGTCGCGCCAAACTACGGCGAAGCGGTGAAGTGGTTCCACAAAGCGGCGGAACAGGGCGATGCGGCGGCACAATACGATCTTGGATTCATGTATGGCGGGGGCCAGGGCGTGCCACAGGATTATGTCGAAGCTTACAAGTGGTATAACCTCGCCGCCGCACAAAATGAAACCAACGCGATTCGGAACCGCGACATCCTTTCCAGTTCCATGACGCCTTTGCAGATTGCCGAAGGCCAGCGCCTCTCCCGCGAATTCGTTGTTCGCAAAGAGGGCGGCCCTGGCAATCGGGCCGACAGCCAAAATTCGGCCCTGGTTGGAACCCTGCCCCGCTTCGCCGGCGCCGGCTTTTTCGTCACGGAGGACGGCTGCCTGCTGACCTGTTATCATGTGGTGGAGAACGCGGCCCGGATTGCCATAAGAACGAAGGCCGGCACATTCCCGGCAACGCTCGTGAAAGCGGACAAGACAAACGATGTGGCATTGTTGAAGGTGGCCGGTACGTTTCCCGCATTGCCTGTCGCGCCGAGTCGCGGGGTGAAGCTGGGCGCATCGGTCTTTACCATCGGTTTCCCGGTCATCGAATGGCAAGGTTTCGCCCCCAAGCCGGCCCAAGGCGAGATCAGCAGTTTGACGGGGGACGACCCGCGCGAGTTTCAAATCAGTGTTGCAGTGCGGCCGGGCAATGCGGGCGGGCCGCTCGTGAACGGATGCGGAAACGTTGTGGGCATGGTGGAAGGGCCACTGGCGGACATCGCCTCGCTCGAAATCACCGCCTCGATGCCGCAGAACGCCAATTACGCCATGAAAAGCTCGGTGTTGAACGTGTTGCTGGAAAGTGTGCCGGAAGTGTCGGCCAGGTTGAAAGAGCCGAACAGCAGGGAGGAGAAGTTTGAGGATGCAGCCAAGGACGCCGGGAACGCGATTGCCCTTGTCCTGGTATATTGAGGGAGCTTGTCCGCCGAGATTCTCTTAAATCTTGCCGAAACAATTTTCATGGAATACCTTTTCTCTGCGTGGATTACAGCCACATCATCACAATAGAGCCTGGCAAGCGCAGCGGCAAGCCGTGCATCCGGGGGATGAGGATCACCGTTTACGACGTCCTTGATTATCTGGCTTCCGGCATGACCGAACAGGAGATTCTGGCCGACTTCTCCGAATTGACGCGCGAGGACATCAAGGCCTGCCTGGCATTCGCCGCCGACCGTGAACGCAAGCTTTTCCCTCCAGCCGCGTGAAACTCCTGCTGGATGAGAACCTTTTGGACAGAACGCTATCTGAGGAGCCGTCCTGTATCGCAGATTCTCACAATTGCAGCCAAAGTCGTAACCGTTCATTCAACAATTGACTATCGGCAACAGCCAATTTTCCAACAACTTTCAACACCAGTCTTTCTTCAACGGTGGCCAGTTGCGCTTTGATTCCGCAAGGCACATTCAATCCAGCAGCGCGCCATTCCTTCAATGGAAAATCAGTATTCGCCAGTTGGGATGAAACGGGCGCGAGGAAAAGGTCTGCGCCGCTGCGTCCAAGGATGATGGCGGGCCGCACTTTACGGCTGGTCAAATCCGTGAACGGAATCGGCAGAAGAACGACGTCATTTCGAGAGCAAGTCATTGAAAACGTCGTCGCCAGGGTTGTCCCAGGTCTTCAACAAAGATTCTTCGGAGAGCTTCAGCCACGCCTCGCGTTCGATGTCGCCGGCCTCAATAGTCACACGCACAGGAGCGTTTTCGGGCAGGGACAGCGGTCGCGGCAGGATAATTCTGCCGTTTTCATAAATGGCATCAACCGTTGTCGTCACGTAGAAAGCTTACCGGCTTTTCCTGGCATTGGCAAGCACCGATTCAGCGCCCGAAAAAGCAAAAGCCTCCGCATCCGAAGCGCGAGCGGTGGTTCGTGTGCAGCGAGTTGTTGTTAAGCCGTGTGGCTGTGATCCTCATCTGACTTCTCCTGCTGCCGCTCCCAATCTCTCCGCTCCGCAATCATGCCCGCGAGAAACACGGCAAAGCCCAATGCAATGATGAGAAAGCCGGGGGTGGAAGCCAAGCCAGATGCCGCCACGCCTACATGGCGTGAAAGCCAAAGAAATCCGATGCCGAGAACATAAAGACCACTCCAGGCCCTCTGGTATTTCGGCATTCCGTATCGAAGTTTCATGGCGTCTTTCTCCAATGGCGTGCGAGGTTGTCAACTTTCATCCTGCAACGGCTGATTCGTATATTGCAATGAGACTGCTGACCAAAATCAAAAGTCGCAAGTTGTTCATAATCAAAAAAACCTGTCTTAATATGCACCCGCGTGTTCGTTTATTGAAATACAATTTCTCCTTTCAAGGTTGAAATGTGCCGCCTGCCAACCTTAGCTTCTGCCATGGTTTCGGAAAAATCGTGGAGCATTGATGCCGTCGCGCGCCTGTTCTTGGGCGTCATCGTGACGCTTTGCTGCGGCATGTTCCTGTCCGGGCTTTTGGAAAAAATGAAGTTGGGACTTTCACCGGATCAGCTCCAGTTTCTGCAAATGATCGTTTTGGTCGTGTTCTTCCAGGGCGCCGCCCTGGTCTGGATTGCCGTGTTTCTTCATCAGTCAAATATATCGTGGCGCGCGGCTTTCGGGCTGCGCCCGCCCTCCCGGGCCAGGGCCGTCGCCGCCGGCCTGGCGGTTGGCGTCATGGTCCTGCCGATCGTGTGGTTGTTGCAATGGATTTCGGAGGGCGTGATGGAGTGGCTGAAATTCAAGCCCGTCGCCCAGGCGGCGGTGAAGGAGTTGCAAAATGCCGCCCTGCCCGCGCCGGAAAAGATTCTGTTTGGAGTGCTCACCATTGTGCTCGCGCCCATCGCGGAAGAGGCGCTGTTCCGGGGGATTCTGTATCCGACGATCAAACAGGCGGGCCATCCGCGGTGGGCGCTGTGGGGGACCTCGGTGGTTTTTGGGGTCATGCATTTCAACATGGCCACCCTGGCGCCGTTGGTGTTTTTGGCGGTTGTGCTGGCGTTTCTCTATGAGTCCTCGGACAGCCTGCTCACGCCCATCGCGACCCACAGCATGTTTAACGCGGCGAACTTTTTCTATTTGGTTTTCACGGACCCGATCAACCGCCTGCTGCATCTCTCATGAACGAATTCGAACTCATCGCGCAATGGACTCGTTCCCTGCCGGGCAATGCCTCGGTCATTGTCGGGGCGGGCGATGATTGCGCGGTGTTGGATTCGGGCCAGCCGGGCCGGTATCTCCTGCTCAAGACGGACGCGGTCGTGCAAGGTATTCATTTTTCCGCGACGACGGAACCGGAGCGGATTGGCCACAAGGCGCTGGGGCGCTGCCTGAGCGACATTGCGGCCATGGCGGGCCGGCCGATTGCGGCGCTGATCACGATGGCGCTGCCCAGCCGTTTCGATGCCGCATTCCTGCAACGCATTTACGCCGGAATGAGCCGCCTGGCGGAGCAACACGGTGTGGCCATTGTCGGCGGGGAAACCACCAGCAACCCGGAACGGCTGCTGATCTCGGTCTGTCTACTGGGCGATGTCGCCGCGGACAAATGTATTTTGCGGTCCGGGGCGAAAGGGGGCGATGCGCTGTTTGTCACAGGCGAGTTGGGCGGTTCGCTGGCGGGAAGACATCTGGAGTTCGAGCCGCGCCTGGCTGAAGCGCGCTGGCTGGCCGGTCATTTTGCGATTCACGCGATGATTGATCTGAGTGATGGATTGGCGGGCGACTTGCGTCATTTGTTGCGGCGCAGCAACGTCGGCGCGGAAATTCTGGCCCGGGCCATCCCCATCAGCCGGGCGGCGCGGTTGCAGGCCAGGGCCGGGTCTTCCGCCAAGACCCCGCTCCTGGCCGCGCTGAGCGACGGGGAGGATTTCGAATTACTTTTCACGGTGGCGGGCAGGGACGCGGTTCCATTGCTGGACGCCTGGAAAAAACAATACCCGAAGACGCGCCTGAGCTGCATTGGCAAAATCACGTCCGCTCCCGGTTTGAAAGTGCGCGACAAAACCGGCGTGCATTTCCTCGAGGCCCATGGCTACGTTCATTTCTCATAATCCCGCCGAAACGGAATCCCTCGGCGAGGAGTGGGGACGCCAGGCCCAAAGCGGATGGCTCATCGGCCTCAGCGGCGGCCTCGGCGCGGGCAAGACGCAACTGGTCAATGGACTGGCGCGCGGGCTGGGGGCGGCCGCGCGCGCTCTCTCGCCCAGCTTCGCGCTCGTCCATGAATACCGCGGCGGACGATTGCCGCTCTTTCATCTTGACCTTTTCCGACTCGCGACGCGCGAACAAATCATTGCCGCCGGGCTGGAATCTTATCTGGTCAGGCCGCGCGGGGTCGCGGTGGTGGAATGGATCGAGCGCTGGCTTGGAGGCGAGGGCGTTCCGCCGGCCGGGAAATATCGCCGCGTGCAAATCAAAACCCTCGGCGAGACGGAGCGGGAAATTCTTTATGAAGATTTTGGCGGTTGAGTTTTCTTCCGAATGCCGGAGCGCCGCCTTGCTGCAAGACGGAACCCTGCTCGGCCACGCCGCCGAAATCGGCGGACGGCGCGCCATCGGTTTGGTGGAGCAGGCCTTGCAACAGGCCGGTTGCGAGCGGGAAGAAGTGGAAACCATCGCGGTGGGACTTGGCCCCGGCTCTTATGCCGGCATTCGCGGCGCGATTGCGTTTGCCCAGGGATGGCAATTGGGCCGGGGCGTCCATCTCATCGGCGTCAGCAGCGTCGAATGTCTGGCGGCCCGGGCTGAAATGGAAAAAATCCTCGGGCCGGTCAATATCGTGGTGGACGCGCAACGCAATGAATTTTACCTGGCGCGCTTCGAGATTGGGGCCGGGGCGCGCCGCCGGGTCGAGCCGCTGCGTTTGGCGGCGCTTTCCGAAATCGAAAAGAGGGACGCTGCCGGAGAGAAGATCATCGGGCCGGACATCACTTCATGGTTTCCGCGGGCCATAAATCTTTATCCTGACGCGGCGGTGTTGGGGGGCCTGGCCGGCGCGCGCGCCGATTTTGTTTCCGGCGACAAACTGGAACCGATCTACCTGCGCGAAACCGCCTTCAAAAAAGCGCCGCCATTGCGTATCTTGGGAAATGACTGATGCTTGACAATCCTCCATTGCGCATCGTTCAGATAACTCCTGGCGCGGGCAGGATGTTCTGCGGCGCGTGCCTGCGGGACAACGCCCTGGTCACGGCGTTGCGCCAACTGGGCCATGCGGCCTTGATGGCGCCGCTCTATCTGCCGTTGACCCTGGATGAGGAAGACCAAAGCGCCGGCAGGCCGGTTTTTTTCAGCGGCATTAACGTTTATCTCGAACAAAAGTCGGCCCTCTTTCGCCACGCGCCGGCCTGGCTGCATCAGGCGCTGGCTTCCCCCACTTTGCTGAAATGGGCGTCGGGCGCGGCGGCCAAAACGCACCCCATGGATTTGGGCGGGATGACCCTGTCCATGCTGCGCGGCGAAGAAGGCAACCAGGCGCGGGAATTGGAGGAACTGATTGACTGGCTGCGGGCCGAAAAGCCGGACGTGGTGAGTTTGTCCAACGCCTTGCTGGTCGGGATGGCGCGGCGCATCAAAGCGGCGTTGCGCGTGCCGGTGCTTTGCTCATTGCAAGGGGAGGATTGGTTTCTCGACGCGCTGCCATCGCCGGACCGCGAAACAGCCTGGCAAACAGCGGCGGAACGCGCGGCCGACGCGGACTTGTTCATCGCCCCCAGCCGCTATTTTGCGGCCCTGATGCAGCGCCGCCTGAAACTCGCGCCGGAGCGGGTGCGGGTCCTGCCCAACGGACTGAATCTGGACGGCTACGCCGCCGCCCCGCGCCAAAGGGATGTTCAGCCGCCCGTGCTCGGCTACTTCGCGCGCCTGTGCCGGGAGAAAGGTTTGGAGACATTGGTCAACGCCTTCATTATTTTGAAAAAGCGCGGACGGGTCGGGAACTTGAAGCTGCGCATTGGCGGCAGTTGCGGGCCGGCGGACCAGGTTGTGGTGGACGAATTGCGCGCGCGCCTGCAAGCGGGCGGCCTGCTGGCCGATGTTGAGTTCTGTCCGAATTTATCCCGCGCGGACAAGCAGGCTTTTCTTCGCTCGCTGTCCGTATTTTCCGTGCCCGCCGTTTATGGCGAAGCCTTCGGATTGTATGTGATCGAGGCCCTGGCGTGCGGCGTGCCGGTGGTGCAGCCGCGTCACGCCGCGTTTCCGGAGTTGATCGCGGCCACCGGGGGCGGGCTGTTGTGCGCGCCCGGGGACCAACCGGCGCTGGCCGACGCCATCGAGAGCCTGTTGCTGGACCCGGCCCGCGCGCGGTCGCTGGGCGAAGCCGGACAAAAAGCCGTCCGGGAACAGTTCGGCATCAAGACCATGGCGCGGCGGATGGCGGAACTCTGCCGGGAAGCCGGGCGGAAGGCTTGCGGTTCCTAATCTTAATCCTAATCCTAATCTTCCCAATCTGAGGATTAAGATTAATTAGGGTTATGATTAGGAGTCAGAAACCCTCAAAAAAAGACCCATTCAGACAGCGGGGGAACAAGAGGGCTTGCGCGCCGGGTTTTTCCTCTCTTTGGCTGCACGAAGAATCATCGCCGTAAGACCAATAACCATGCCTGTATACAATCCGATATGAGTCCACCAGACTTGCCGAAACCGGCTAATCCTTTCAGCGCTTAGCAAGGTGTCCAACTGCGCAGAGAACCGCGCAGGGTCAAACTTGGAAAACCCAAGCGGCAAGGCAATGCCGCCGAAAATCGCTCCTGCAACAGGCATCCAGAGCAACCGAAACAGGCAGGAAAATTCCGCCGGAGGATGCGCAGATTTTCTCCGGCTGGCATACAGGCAAACGGCGCCTCCAATGACTCCGGCGGAGAATCCAACTTGCAGTCCGAACAAGCCCGCCTGAATCTGCAAATCCGGGCTTTCCTCCATGCCTTTGCCCAAAATGAAATAGTCCGGCGAAATCGACGAGGTGATCAAATCGTTCACAAATCCGACCATTGCCCCAACCACGCCGGCTATGATCACAAAACCATATTCGCGAAACTTCACCGCCCGCGAGCCGTTCCGATAGTAATCCACCAATGACACAACCAGCATCAGGCCAAGCAGCAATGCGACTCGATATGAAAAATGAAAATAATCGTGCATACTAATATTACTCTGTTAAGTTTTTTCAATACCGAGGGGAATTCGCGGGGTTTGCAAAGACTTTCATCATTTCCGAGAATCGCAGATTTTATCAATGTTTACGGGCCTCCAAGCCCACTTTTTATGCTCAAAACCTAACAAAGTAATACTAATAGCCGCTCAAAATGCTTGCGGCAGCCCTTTGGAAAGTCCAGCATTGAGTTCCCCCGACTGCCATTCAGACAGGGCGCTTTCACTTTTTGGGGCAGCCACTTGTAATCTTCCCAATCTGGAGATTAGGATTACGATTAAGATTAGGATTAGGAGCTAAAAATGAAATGCGAAGCCGGGCGGAATTTTCCCTCGTAAATTCCGGCCCGCAAAAGTACATTTCGGGCATGGCTTACGAATTTAAAGCAATC
>Ga0326728_10015695_pt1 | contig 15680 bp, 16 predicted proteins | sample MB3enrmetagenome_FD_207602 | JGI IMG/M metagenome (GOLD analysis project Ga0326728, IMG submission 207602) | Lab enriched peat soil microbial communities from McLean, Ithaca, NY, United States - MB31MN | ecosystem: Environmental > Terrestrial > Soil > Wetlands > Peat | place: USA: New York...
GCGTAGCTCGCGAAGGTCATCGGGGGAACATAAGTCTCGCCGCGAAGATTCCCCACCTCCAGTCGCGCCCACTCCCGCCACAGGTTCAGGCCGGTGGCAACTTCAACCAGCTCGCCAATAAACGCGCCGCCGACCCTGGCCGCGATTTCAAGAAAGTAGTACCGTCCGCCGTCATGCGCGCGGATGTATTTGGCATGCGTCACGCCGCGCACCATGCCCAGAGATGGCGCCAGGCTCCCGTTCAGGGCGGTCAGTTCCTTCCAGTCGCGGCTCTCGCGGTCCACCGTGCGGGTGGTGAACACCCCGCCCTCGTGCATCATCTGCATGGGCGGCGGGCCGTACTGATGCACAACCGAGAACTTCACTTCGCACTCGCTCACCATCGAGTCCACGTAAAAGATGTCGCCAGGCACGAACTGTTCCAGCAGATAGTGGCTCTGCCGGTCGCCCAGGTCTTCAAGGATGCGCCACAACTGCTCCGGCTCCTCAATCCTGTAAATTCCCAATGCGGACCCTTCAGACCGCGGTTTGAGCAGCCACGGCGCAGGCACGCGATCCATATAGTCGCGCAGCTCGTCGTAGTTAAGCACCCGGCAAAACTCCGGAACCAGGAAGCCCAACGCGCGCGCGATCACTCTCATGGCCAGCTTGTCGCGATAGCAGCCCGCGGTGGTTGTCCCCATCCCCGGAATGCGCATGTGCTCGCGAATCTGAGCCGCCGTCTCCAGGTCGAATTCATCCAAGGCAACAATGCGATCGAATCGTCTGCCCCGCGCCATCCAGGAAACGGTGTTCAGAATCTGCTCGCGGTTTAAACCCGTAGGCATGGAAGCCAGATCCTCGAGTGCCTCGCGCGGCCAGTCCGCATCGCGAAGATTGTCCAGCGTGAGAAGTGTGGGCCTTACCCCCATCTCCGCGCACTGGCGCAGAAAGTCGCGCCCTTTTTCATAGCTGGCAATACAGAGAAATCGCTCGATTGCGTCCAACATCGGCCCTCCCGGCCAAAATCGGCCCCAGGTTTGTACCGCTGCCCCTGGTACAAACCTCTGGCTTCCCGCCCCAGTCCCTGGGAAAAGAAATCGGCTTGGACTGCCCGGCGAGGATAGTTCTACCATAGACGCTGCAACCCTAACCGGCCTCTTTGCGCCAGGGACTCTTTAGAATGCTTTCTGCGGACGCAATCATCGAACTGCAAGACCGGCAAACGCGCGACTGGCACCAGCTGCCGTCCGCCGCCGAGGCCAATGCGACAGAAGGCGCCGTAGACCTTTGGCTCCGCTCCGTCTCCCGCCAGCATCGCGCCAACTTCGACCTCTGGCACATTGAGGATGAGGCCCGCGCGCCCGGCATTACCGACGCGGAACTGGCAGCGGTGAAGCGCCGCATCGACCAGACCAACCAGCGCCGCAACGACCTGGCCGAAGAACTGGACTGCGCCTTGCTCGGCTGGCTCGAACCCCGCGGCTTGCCCAATCGGAACGCCCAGCTGAACTCCGAATCCCCGGGCCTGATCATCGACCGCCTCTCCATTCTTGCCCTCAAGATCTACCACACCCGCGAGGAGGCCGAGCGCACCGACAGCGCAGCGCCCCCGGGCCACGCAACCCGCAACCGCGATCGGCTGGCAATTCTCGAAAATCAGCGCGCCGATCTGGCCGGATGCCTCGATGCCCTGTGGCGCGAAACCCTTGCCGGCACTCGGCAATTCAAGCTTTACCGCCAGTTGAAGATGTACAACGACCCCTCTCTCAACCCCGCTATCTACCGCAACCTCCCCGGCTAACTTTTCGATGGCCGCGGCCGGTATCTTTCTGCACAGTAGACTGCCCATTGACGTATTACGGGGTTATGCGTATAAAGAGGGCCTGAGTAGCGTTGTTCCTCGCACGCAGGTTTTAGCCCGGAAGTGATTCGGCTCAATCGGGCGTTCAGGAAGACGCACTCCTGGCAAACCCATGATGCAAGAGGCCCGATCCGCGGCGCACAGCCGCAAAAAATCTGCCCCCGCGACCGCCAAATCCGACGGCCACTCCACCACGGGCACCGGTCCCGCTTTCCAGCACTATCAGGCCGCCGTGCAACTGTTGCAACAAGGCAAGTACGAGAAGGCCCTGGCTGCCTTTGAGAAGCTGCTCCCCGTGGCCCCTGTCGAGATCAAGGAACGCTGCCAGATGTACATCAACACCTGCCAGCGGCAACTCGAGCGGCCCAGCCTGACCTTCGCCACCCCCGAAGAGCATTACGACTACGCCGTCTCCAAGTTGAACACCGGCTATTACGACGAGGCCCGCGAGCAGTTCAACAAAATTCTGGCCGGCTATCCCGAAGCCGACTACGCTTTTTATGGGCTCGCCGTTTTGGATGCGATCACCGGCCAGTCTCAGGATTGCCTCACGAATCTGGCCCGGGCCATCGAGTTGAATCCCCGAAACCGGCTTCAGGCCCGTGTGGACAACGACTTTCAGAGCATGGTGGATGATCCCCGCTTTACGGAATTGCTGTATCCTGAGATTCCGTAAGGCTTGCTTTGAATTCTGCATCTCCCGCCACCGGCAACCTCCCTACGGCGCCCTCACCCGGCGCTGATGCCTCGCCATTCCCGCAGCCTATGCGCGTAGTCGCCATCGGAGGCGGCACCGGCCTTTCCACGCTGCTCCGCGGCCTGCGCCGCCACGTAATCACGGCTGGCCAGCCCGACCCACCTCCAGGCGCCATCGCCGACCTGGCCGCCGTGGTCACCGTCACCGACGACGGCGGCTCCTCGGGCCGGCTGCGCAAGGACTTCAATATGCTGGCCCCCGGCGACCTGCGCAACTGCATGGTGGCGCTCAGCGAAGAAGAAGCCCTGCTGGCTCGCCTTTTCAACCATCGCTTCCGCGCAGGCGATTCGCTCCAGGGACACAACTTCGGCAACCTCTTTCTCGCCGCGCTGACCGAAATCACCGGCGACTTTGCCCAGGCCGTCCAGCTCTCCTCCAAGATTCTTGCCACCCGTGGCCGCATCTACCCGGCTACCACCGCCAATACCACCCTGGTGGCGGAGATGGACGATGGTTCCTTTGTGCGCGGCGAAACCAACATCACCGCCAGCCATCGCCGCATCGTCGAACTCACGCTCGATCCCCCCAACCCCGCCCCGCTCCCTGAAACCATGGAGGCCATCGAGCGCGCCGACCTCATTACCGTGGGACCGGGTTCGCTCTACACTTCGCTCATCACCAACCTCCTGGTCGAAGGCATTCCTGCGGCCCTGGCCAACGCCCGCGGCATGCGCGTTTACATCTGCAACCTGATGACCCAGGCCAATGAAAGCCTGAACCTCACCGCCGCCGAACATATCGAGCGCATCTATGAGCACACCCGCGCGCCCATCTTCGATTGTGCCCTGATCAACACCGCCCCCTTTTCGCCTGAGACGCTGGCCCGCTATGCCGCCGAAGGCGCTTCCCCCATCACCCCGGATATCGAACGCATCCGGGCTCTGGGCGTGCGCTGCATCGCCGGCGACTTTGCCAGCGAAGAGGCCGTGGTCCGGCACGAGGCCGACCGCGTTGCCGGCGCTCTGCTGGCTCTGGGACGCGCCACCCATAATCCACAGAGCTGATCGTTTTTTCTTCCCCGCCCCGTCAATGCTGATTTAGAGTGAGAGGCTGAGTTAAAGTGAAAGCTCGCGCGGCCCTTGGCCTGCGAGATCGAGGAGGAGGTTTCATGCGCAAGACCAGAGTTTGGATCACGGTGGGCTGTTGTCTGTTCACCATGGCTTTGTTCGCCTGGGCTCAAGCTAACCGCAAGCCCGGCCTGTGGGAGATGACCAGCACCATGACCTGGCAAAAGTCGCCCATGCCCGCTGGAATGAATATGCCTCCAGGCATGAATTCACCGTTCGCTGCAAGTACGCACACCATGCAGGTCTGCGTCACCCAGGCCATGATCGACAAGTACGGCTCGCCCATGCCCCAGAGCCGCAACAACCAGTGCCAGGTCAGCAACGTGCAAATGACGGCCAACGGCATGACTGGCAACTGGATTTGCACCGGACAGATGGCAGGCACGGGTACCGTGGCGTCCTCCTGGACCGACGCCGACCACTCCACAACCAAAGTACACTTTGCCGGGAACATGCAGATGGGGCCAAACACAACGCCGGTCGAGTACACCATCGAGTCCTCGTCTGTGTACAAAGGCTCCGACTGCGGCAGCGTAAAACCCGCGCAAATGCCCAGCAACTAGCGCCTCCGATATTTCTGTGGAATCGGATCACCAGGACCTGTGTTTCCCATCCTTTCCGAGACGTTATCGTTGAAAGGATGGGAAGCCAATGGCCCGGCGTGTCCCCTCAGGTGCTTTTCTACGCTAGTTTTCTGAAGGCATCTCGACGTGATCGATGACCAGAACCTGTACCGGCCCTTTTGAAGATTCCAGCTTCAGTCCAAGTTGTTCCTGGATCGCCGTAAAGATCGATGGTCCGGAATCAGGCGTTGGCGCAGCCCCGGATGTTCCGCTGTCCACGGGGGTCGCACCGGTTTCCGGCGTCCACTTCAGCGTAACGTCATATCGCCCCGTAATCCCGGTCTTATCGACCACGACGCGGCCCAGCTCCTTCGACAGTGTCTGAGTCAATGCACGTGTCAACTCCGCCAGGGTAACGCCCTGGGCGGTGAACTGGCCGGTTCCCGACGATATTTTGGTATCCCCCTCGGGTTGCTTTGACACCTGCAGATTGGGCCCCTTTTTTGTGACCGCAAGTGCATAGACCGGCAGGTCCCGTGTCTCCCAATGCACACTCATTTTGAAGCGCTCTGCCAAAAGCTGCTGAAACATCCCTTGCATCTGAACCCTGCGCTGGTCGCGGCCAAGCTTTTGCAGCTGATCGTTTACCGAGCTATCTGCCTTTGCTTCAATGTCGAACGCTCCGTGTTGAGCCACTTCGGGCCGCCCAGAATACGAGCCTCCGGGATTCCGTAGGCTTCATATTGCATGAGATTCTTCAGCAGGATGTTGGACGCAGTGAAGCGCCCATGATCAAAACTGGAACCGGAGTTCGTGCTGCCTGACTTGTTCTCCCTGACGGTACTCACCTCGAACACCGGAGGCGCGGCAGCGACAGGAGCGACCGGGGGCGGCGCTGGCGGTGGCGTGGAAACCTGGGCGAATGAAGTGATGGCCGGCGGGGCCGCAATGAGCGACAGTATTCCAGCAAGAGCCATTTTTCTAACCGCACGCTCGATCATGATTGGTATGATCCTATTCACTCCGGACTCTATCTTTCCAGTTTTCTGAAGGCCCTGCGGCATAGTCGATGATGGATCAATGTAAAGGCATCACTGCTTAGCGCAGGCTGCCCCGCGTCTCGATTCTGAGATCTGGGAACCCTCACCCCTCTACCGTCCGCTTCAACTGCCCGCAGGCCGCAAAGATGTCGCGCCCCCGCGGCCGCCGCAAGTAGACAGCAATCCCCTCCGCACCTAGCGCGGCGCGAAATCTCTCCACCGCCTCCGCTTGCGGCATAGTGTATTCAATTCCAGGCCCCGGATTCCATGCAATCAGGTTCACCTTGGCCGGCAATCCGGTCCGCCGCACCAGCCGCGCAACCTCGGCGGCGTGCTCCAGCTGGTCCGTCACCCCGCCCAGCAGGACGTATTCAAACGTAATCCGCTCCCGTGAGCGCAGCCGGACTTTCCGCGCTGCCTCTATCACCGCCGCAATAGGCCATTTGCGATTGATCGGCATCACCTCGCCGCGTACTTCATCATTTGGCGCATTCAGGCTGATGGCCAGCTTGGGCCGTACCTCTGCCGGTTCCCCGGCAAACCGCTCGATGCCCGGCACAATCCCCGACGTCGAAACCGTCATCCGTTGCGGGCTCAGCCCCACTTCCTCTACCAGCAGCCGCACCGCCGCCATGAAGTTGTCGTAGTTCAAAAACGGCTCGCCCATGCCCATGAAAACCAGGTTCACGCGCTCCCGGCCCACCTCCACGCCGTGGCGTTCCAGCACTGAAACCACCTGCCCCGCAATCTCGCCCGCGCTCAAACTCCGCTGCAACCCAAGCTTCGCCGTCAGGCAAAACCGGCAATTGACCGCGCACCCCACCTGGCTGGAGACGCAGATCGTGGCCCGGCTCCGGCTTCCAGTCTCACCAGCCCACTCAGCCTCGATTCCGCTCCCGTCGCCGGCCTCGCCGCCATCTCCCTCCGGCATCCAGACGGTCTCGACAGTCAGCCCGTCCTCGTCCTGGCCCTGCACCAGGTAGCGCTCCGTCCCATCCACCGACTTGAAGACCTGCGCAATCTTCGGCCTGCCCACCTCCCAGCCCACGGCCGTCAGCCGCTGGCGCAGCGATTTTGGCAAAGTAGTAATTTCACTTAATCCCTCAACCCGTTGACGATAAATAGCTTCAGCCAACTGCTTTCCGCGCCAGGTTGGCTCGCCCGCCTCTACCATCATCGCCGTCAGAGCACTGGTATCTAAACCAAAGAGCGGCTTCCGGCTCCCTTTTTTGGAATCTAATTGAACGAGTTGGCTTGTTCTTCGGGTCACGGGCTCAGCATAGAGTATTTCATCCCTTCCTGCAGCCCGTACGCAGGCGGCCTGATCCCGGGCCCGCTTCCCGCTCTACAGCTGCTTCGAAGCCCGGAAAAGTGCCCTTTGAGCCGCGTTGGCCTACAATCGAATCGACCCGATGACCATGACTACCGAGCGAAACCTTCGCCGAACCGTACTGCCGAACGGCCTGATCGTGCTGACCGAGTGCATGGATCATCTGCGCTCGGTGGCCATGGGCGTATGGATCAAGTCCGGCTCCCGCTGCGAGCCCGCCGAGACCAACGGCATCTCACATTTCGTTGAACACATGCTCTTTAAGGGCACCCGCTCCCGCACCGCCCAGCACATCGCCCGCGAAATGGATTCCATCGGCGGCAACCTCGACGCCTTCACCGGCAAGGAAACCATCTGCTTCAACGTCAAATCGCTGGGCGATCACGTGCCCATTGCCCTGGATGTGCTTGCCGATCTGGTCCTCAACCCGGTCTTTGCTCGCTCCGATATCGAGCGCGAGCGCGGCGTCATCCTTGAAGAGATCAAGATCGACGAAGACAATCCCGACCTTCTGGTTCAGGAGCTGTTCACCCAGAGCTTTTGGAAGGGCCATCCGCTGGGCTGGCCCATCCTGGGCACCACCGAAACCGTCGCCCGCCTCGGCCAGCAGCAGCTCTTCGACTACCACGGCGACCGCTTTCACGGCGGCAACATGGTCTTTTCCGCCGCCGGCAACCTGGACCACGACCAGTTCGTCGATGCCGTTGCCGGCAAGTTCTCCTCCCTGGCCGGCGGCGAAACGCTCAGCGAAATGCCCGCTCCCGAACCCAGCGTCCGCATCGTGCTGCGCAATAAGAAATCCCTCGAGCAGGTGCAGATCTGCCTCGGCGTCCCCGCCCCGCCCATCACCGACGAAAACCGCTACGCCGTGCTCATCCTCAACACCGTGCTCGGCGGCGGCATGAGCTCCCGCCTCTTCCAGACCATCCGCGAGGAGCGCGGCATGGTCTACTCCATCTACAGCGACCTCAGCCCCTACCGCGACACCGGAACCCTCTGTGTCTATGCCGGTACCTCCGCCGCCAAGGCCCTCGAGGTTGTGGACCTCATCCTGGCCGAGTTCCGCAATCTCAAGCAGACCCCGCTCACCCACGAAGAACTCACCCGCGCCAAGGACCAGCTCAAGGGAAACCTCCTCTTGGGCCTGGAGAGTTCCACCGCGCGCATGGCCAACCTGGCTCGCCAGGAGATTTACTTCCACCAGTTCTTTACCGTCGACGAGCTCATCGCCCGCATCGAAGAGGTGGATCCCGCCCAGGTACAAGCCATGGCCCAGCACCTCTTCAAGCCCGAGCACATCGCCGTAACCCTCCTCGGCCGCCTCAACGGAGTCAAGCTAAGCCGCACCAGGCTGGTGTGTTGAAAAAGCAGCTCTTAGCTTTTAGCTATTAGCTTCCAGCTCATTTGTGCCGATATTGACTTCCGCTCGACCGCGCAGTCGCGTTCAGCGGCGAATCTCTTGCTTGATTCCAGCAATTGAGGGTTCGCAAGGCCGGCTAAGAGCGCTAAAAGCTAAGAGCTAAAAGCTGGAAGCCGTCTTTCGAGCGTCCCATTTCCCTTTCGCGTCTGTACGTTGTAGCATTTTCTCGAATGGGCCGGGAGCCTCCGGCCTGCTCCACGAGGCACTGGAACCCCATGAATCGCACGTCTTCGCTCTCCACCGCCCGCCGCGGCTCCAAAAGTCTGTCCTGTCCCAACCGCACCCGGCCGCGCCCCAACGGCTTCACGCTGATGGAGTTGCTCATCGTGATGGCAATCATCACCATCCTCGCCATGCTGGCGATTTCGAGCATAGGTGCCTACACCAAGAGGGCCGACACCCTGTCGGCGATCAACTCCGTGCAAAAGATCGTCCAGGCGCAGATGATGTATTCCGACTCCTACCCCGCGAACGGATTCGCATGCACTCTCCCGGCTTTGGGCGGGGACCCCAGTTCAGGACCGCCATCGCTTACCAGCGCTCAGCTGCTACCCCCCGACCTTGCCAGCGGATTCAAACAAGGTTACATGTTCACTCTTACCTGCAAGGACAAGGTAACGGCGAACGGCGCGGATCGGTTTAACAGCTACGTGATCACTGCTGTTCCGCAGACGGTTGGCAAGACCGGGGATCGCGGCTTCTGTAGCGACGAGACCGGCATGATCAAGTACGACCCCGCAGGCGGCGCCAACTGCTCCCAGAACCTGCAATGACCCTGGGCCCCAACTTCCGCCGCGGCGGCCGCTTGCTTCTGGCCGCCGCCCTGCTCTCAACCTGCCTCTGCGCCCAGGAACATTCACCCTCCGCGCCAGACTCCGCGAAGCAGCTGGCTTCGCGCGTCGACCGCCATTACAACCAGTTGCACTCCCTCAAAGCCGGCTTTGCCGAGAGCTATCAGGGCATGGGCATCAAGCGAACCGAGAGCGGAACCCTGCTGCTGCTCAAGCCCGGCCGCATGAAGTGGGAGTACAGTTCGCCCTCCGGCAAGCTCTTTCTCCTCGATGGCAAATACGCCTGGTTTTTTACTCCCGGCGACCCCCAGGTGCAGCGCATTCCAGCCAAGGAACTCGACGATCTGCGCTCTCCGCTGCGCTTTCTCCTCGGCCACACTGAACTCGAAAAGGAGTTGAGCAATCTGGCCCTTGCTGCAGCCCCCAACGGCTGCTTCACCCTGACCGGCCAGCCCATTGGACAGCAGGATCGCGTCCGTCGCCTCACGCTTACGGTTACCAGCGAAGGAACCATCACTGCCATTGAGATCGAAGAGACCGGCGGCGCGCTCACACGCTTCACTTTCACCGATAAGCAGACCAATCTCCCCGTCCCGGCAGATACCTTCCATTTTGCGCCTCCGCCGGGCGTGCCCGTAGTCAACGCACTCCCGCCGGTATAGACCGCGGCACGGAATTCCCCGGCTCCCTGGACCAGCAACAGCCGCAACCTCGAAAGAACTGCTGTTTGAGGGGCGCGCGGACGTGTATTTTAAATTTGTACCGATCGGAAAAGGAGCAGGGATGGCGCGAGTGGCAATTGTAGGGGTGGGTGCAATTGGAGGTGCCCTGGCCGGGCTGCTGGAGACGGCCGGACGTCATGAGATTACGCTATGCACCCGGCGCCCGATTGAGGCTTTGCTGGTGCATACGCCGGAGGGTGATGTGCGCGTCAAGGCGCGGAATGTCACCGACCCGGCGCGCGCCGAGGCTGTGGACTGGGTGATCGTAGCCACCAAGACCTACGACGCGGAGGGGGCGGCCGCGTGGTTCCCTGGCCTGTGCGCCAAGGGCGCTTCGGTGGCAGTCGTGCAGAACGGCGTCGAGCATCGCGAGCGGTTTGCGCCTTATCTCAGCGCCGGCCGGCTGCTGCCGGTGGTCATCGACTGCCCCACCGAACGGCGGCCGGACGGCAGTGTGAATGTCCGCGGCGCAACCCTGATGAAGATCGAAGATGCGCAACTGGGAAGAGACTTTGCCGGCCTCTTTACCGGAACCACCGCGAAGATGATGCTCGTGGATGATTTCATCACCGCCGCCTGGTGGAAGCTCTGCATCAACTCCGTGGGCGCGCTGAATGCGCTAACCTTGAAGCCGGTCAGCGTGCTCTGGGGAGAACAGATGAGCCGCATCGCGCTGGAGATGGCGGCCGAATGTGTTGCGGTGGGCCGGGCGGAAGGCGCGCATCTTGACGACACCTTGCCCCAACAGGTGATGGCCATGTACCGTGCCCAGCCGGCCGACTCAGTCAATTCCCTGCTGGCTGACCGGATGGCCGGAAGACAGATGGAAGCAGACGCGCGCAATGGAGCCATTGTGCGCAAAGGCGAAAAGCACGGCATCCCGACGCCCATGAATCGGATGGCGTTGGCGCTGCTGCAGGCGATGTAAGGAGCGCAATAAAATGAACGATCCGTTGGAATCGGTTGCTCATGCGTTTGTGCGGGCCATTAACCGCCAGAATGTGGATGCCCTGGCCGAGCTGATGACGCCGGAACACCGCTTCGTCGACTCGCTGGGAAGCGTGACCGAGGGCCGCGAGAAGATGCGGGTTGCATGGGCCAAGTACTTCCGCATGGTTCCCGACTTCACGGTCGCCATCGAAGAGACCTTCTGCGACGGCCCCGTGGTGGCGATGTTGGGCATGGCGCAGGGAACCTATGCGCCGGACGGGCAACTCAAACCGGAGAACCGGTGGACGACGCCCGCCGCCTTTCGCGCGTTTATTCAAGAGCAGAAGGTGGCGGAGTGGCGCGTATACTCCGACAACGAGCCGATTCGCCAGCGCATGGCCAAGAGCGGCTGAAACCTGAATGGATCAATCCGGCCCGCTAACTTGCTAACTCGCCAACCCCCGCGCAGCGGGGGCTAACTCGCTGTGCCTTTTTCAATCTCAGCCTATCTCCTCCGCAGCCTGCTCTCCGCCAGCTTCTCCGCTGCCTCCAGCGCATCTGCGGCCTTCACCTTCACATCCGGCTCCACGCCTATTCCTTCCCAGTCTCCCTTCCCAAATGGGTTAACGGCTCTCACCTCCATGATGCCCATTCCGAAGTAATCGTCGATACGATGGAAGACGCCCGCATGTGCGCCGCCCCGCGTCGTCTCGCCTACAAGCGTGGCGCGTTTCAGCATCTTCAGGTCGTAGCTGAACTGCTCTGCACCAGACCAGGTCCGGCCTGAAGTCAACACGTAGACCGGCTTGTCCGCCAGTCTGTTTCCGGGAACAGGCGATCGCGTCCACGACTGCACCGTCGGACTCTCCCGAGGGTTGAACATGTACTCCGGATGGTCGAAGAGATAGGACGCTATCAGCGAAACCATGTCGGGGTAACCGCCGCCGTTGTCCCGCAAATCGAAGATAATCGCATCCGCACCATTCAAACGAGCCATCGCAGCCGCGGCCGTTGCCTGGCAGATTGAGGGATCTGGAAACGAGTTGAGCTTGAGATAACCAATGTTGTGCTGCAGCACCTCGACCTTCTCGAACGTGCAGTCTTCCTGCTTCATCGCCTCCCGATAACGCTCGATAGCTCCGGGCGGCGGTCCCGGCGGACCAGCGCGGAGAACTTCCTGACTGTAGACAACCACCAGGTCCATGTCCTGGCTCTCCTCCCTCATCTGCCGCGTGAGCAGTTCGGCAAAGGCTCTGCTATCCGTGATCTCGCCGTAATCACCGCTCTTCTCGTGAGCCAACAGCGCGTCCGCGATCTTTTGAGCCACGTCGTGTTCCGGGTAGTGCTCCTTCAGATTCGCGATTGCGGCCTCAATCACCCGCTGTCGCTCCGCGGCATCGAGCTTGGTGCTTTGACCGGCCTGCATATCCGGGACGTTCGTCTGTCCTCGGCAGATCCCGATCATCGCAACGGACAGCAGAACCATAAGGCACACGCAGATAAGGACACGGCGGCTGCCTTGCACAATGGAAGTGCTCGTTTTCGTCTTTTGTTGCATAATGCATCCCCGTGCAAGGAGCCCCTCCTCACTAGAGTTAGCCTCTGCCGGCCTTCCGCCCAACAACATCATTCCGACGGCGGACGCGGCGGCAGCGGATCGTTCATGCTCTTCGGCATGGGCGGAAGCGCTGGCCGGCCCGCTGCGTTGGATTGCGGCTGTGCCTGCGCCTGCGGCCGCGGTTGCGGCCTCTCAAACTGCGGCACTTCAGTCTGGTCGTAAAGAAAACGCACCGGACGGCCCATCTGAATCGTGAGACGCCTCGTCATCTCATTTCCGTAAGGCGTGCCATCCAGCTCCGCGCGCGGCATTCGCAGCTGCGTCAGCTCATCCCACGGCCCAACATACAGCAGCGCGTCCGCCGCATCTCTCAGCTTCAGCCCTGACGCGGGAACGGTGCCGCCAGTCGTTACCGGCATCGCCGGCAGTTCGCCCACCCAGGTCCCGGCAAGCGACGCAATCGTAGGCGCCGGCCAGGTGTCGAAGCGTTTGTCCAGATCGTCGTAGCCGCCCGCCGCGTTGGTCCCAAACACAACCAGGTAGGGGTTAGCGCCGGCGGCGCGGATCTCCCGCTCCACAAGCCCAGGTCCGTTCCGTCGCAGGAAATGGCCTTCGCCCATGATCAGCAAGGCGCGATGGTGCTTTGCCAGAACCTCCTCCTTCACCACCTGCGCATACCACTCATCCCGGTGGGCCAGATACGGCCCCACGTCCTCTGCATCCTTGATCTTCTCCCAATCGCCATACGGATCGCCGAGCAGAATCCGCATCTGGTGTTTGCCCCGGCGCCTAAGATTCGCTTCGCGCACAGCCTTGTAAAACTGCTCGTACACCGGAGAAGGAGGGCCGACCGATCCAATCATATTGCGCCAGGCCTTCTGCACCTGCTCAATCGGAACATCCTCGCCCGCGATATAACCATCCACCGATTTCTGATAGAGCGAATTCCCGAATTCGACTACGATGTCGTCCACGCGATCGTCGAACTTCGGCGTGCTCACCATCTTGCAGAGCCATTCATACTCCTGCTTGTTTCCGTGAGTCTCGCCGAACATCACGATGTCATGTGTCTTGAACGCTTCGATGATCGCGCCTGTCGCATCCTGCGGCATTGGCTGTGTCGCTTGCGCCTGGAAAAATCCAACGCCGCCCGAAAGCGAGACCAGTTTTATTTGAAATTCTCCCGGCCTGGAGTTGGCGAATTCCAGGTCGACGGCTCCTGCGCTCCTTGTGCCTGTTGAAGCCTCTCCAGACACTCTGATCTCTTCTCCCGCACCCAATGTGCGCTGCCGTACCGGGCCCAGCCGCGGAGAGAAAAGCAAATGACTGCCGTGTTTCGCTTGTGCGGTCCAAGTGCTGGGCGGCAGCCAATTCCCTCCATGCGAAATCAGCAAAGGAATCGCGCCAAAAGTCGCCAGCGACAGCATGGCTGCGCAAAACTGCGCTCCGAGACGTGGTGCCTCGGCATCAAGAACATTGAAGCCCGGAGTACCGTGTAAACGCTGTTGCGCCGGATCACCGGCCAGCGATGCTCCCGCACAGCGATACTCGCGTGGAATGGAAACTGCCAGATCGGTTAGCAGGTCAACCCACAACCGCAGCCTCGGCAAAACGCCTCTTTCATCTCGGCAGCGGTCGCGGAACAGTTGCAACGCGTCCGCACCGCACGCCTCGCGAAAACGGAAAGGATAGAGGCCCAACAGCCAGGAATAGATCCGCTCAGACATATTCCCCCCTCAGAATCTTCTTCATGCGTGCCACGCGCAGCAGGTCGGCAAGCCTCTCAGCCTCCGAGCGTGCCAGCTTGCGTCCTGCTGTAGTAAGCCGGTAATAACGGCGCCGTTCCTGGCCGGGTCTTCCCTTCTCACGAAGGTCGACTTCTTCAATCAGCTTCTCTTCGAGCAGTGTCTGGATTGATCCGTAGAGCGTTCCAGGCCCCAGCCGCATCAGGCCGCCGGTCTGCTCCGCGACCTGGCGCATGATCCCGTATCCATGCAGATCCTCATCCGCGAGGGAGAGCAGGATCTGGAAGGCCGCCGAGGGCAATGGATCGAGTCTTCGTTTTGGCATTTTTGCTCGCTGATCGATATATCGATAAACGACTGTAACTCCAATTCAGAACTTGATGCAACACCTTTTTGTTCGAGCCTTATTCGGGATCAGAATGAGCTTCCCACGCTCCCGGGGGAGAGCACGAAAGTAGCCCAAGGCGAGGTCCGCCGTGGCGAACGAAACCCTGGAATAGCGCTCCTCTCAAACCCGTTCGTCCAGTGGGACTACGCGAAGTCTCCTATGAATCTACCTTTAAAACTATCGACTTACCACCAATCCCCAACTTCATTTTTCGTTTTGGGCTTGCAAAACTCTCTCGTTCAGGTTATTTTACTAACTAGTTAGTTAAAATGTCATCGGCCACCCCAACCCGTACCCAAACCGAGCGCGCAGACCAGACGCGTGCCCGCATCCTCGACGCCGCGGTCAGCGAATTCAGCGAAAACGGCCTCGCCGGCGCGCGCACCGAGCAAATTGCCGAGGCGGCGGGCGTCAACAAGGCCCTGCTCTATTACTACTTCGAGGGCAAGGATGCGCTCTATGCCGCCGCGCTTGAGGCGGTCGCGCAACGCGTGGTTTCCAGCAGCCTGGCAGCCATGAGCAGCGAACGGTCGGCCGGCGAGCAGGTGGTCCATTTCGCGCTCAACCACTTTGACCGCATCCACTCCCAGCAGGCTTTCCAGAGCCTGATGCAGCAGGAGATGATGCGCCTGCATCGCGGCGAGGAAAACGCGCTTACTCCCATCGTCGAAAAGGTCTTCCGGCCCATGATGATCCGGCTGCGCGACTTGTTTACCGAGGGCAAGCGCACCGGCGAGCTGATCCAGGCCGACGAGTGGCAGATCATGTATGCGGCACTGGGAGCCAATGTCTTCTACTTTCTCTCCGCGCCCGTGGTTGGGATCATGCTGGAGAGCAATCCGCTGGAGCGGAGCGCGATGGAGTTCCGCCGCAAAGCGGCCGTCGAGTATCTGGGAATGTCGATTTTTACCGACCGCAAGCACGGGGCCGAGGTTGCGGCACGAGTGCTCGCCAACACGCCGATGCCGGTGAGCGGCAAATTCAAAAAGTTCGAGGTGAAGGCCAAGTGAACGCACGCAATCGAGTTTTCATAATCCTGGCTCTGCTCACGGTGGGGTCGCTCATCTGGTACCTGGTCACGGTCAGGCCCACCGGCGACCTGCAACTGATCGGCACGGTAGACGCCAACGAGGTGCTGGTGAGCGCCAGGATTCCGGGACGCATCCAGACGCTGACCGTCAAGGAAGGCGACACTGTGAAGGCCGGGCAGTTGATCGCGGTCATCGAGAGCGATGACCTGGAGGCCGCGCTCAAGGCAGCCGAGGCCAACACGGCCAGCCAGAAGTGGAAGCTCAACGGAACAGTCGTTACCGAGCGGCAGAACAGCGGCGAAACCTCGAGCGCCGCCGTCAGCGCCGAAGCACAGCTTCAGGCTGCGCAGGCTACGCTTGCCCAGGCCAAAGCGCAGTACGACCACCAGCAGGCCGATACCAGCCGGACCGTGGCGCTGGCCCAGCAAGGGATCGTGAGCGCGCAAACGCGGGATGAGCAGGTAACCGCCCTCCAGGCTGATCAAGCCGCTGTTG
>Ga0326728_10015697_pt1 | contig 15678 bp, 12 predicted proteins | sample MB3enrmetagenome_FD_207602 | JGI IMG/M metagenome (GOLD analysis project Ga0326728, IMG submission 207602) | Lab enriched peat soil microbial communities from McLean, Ithaca, NY, United States - MB31MN | ecosystem: Environmental > Terrestrial > Soil > Wetlands > Peat | place: USA: New York...
TTTTTGAAGGATCTGATCGCGTGCGGTTTGAAAAGCCCTCTGCTCTTCTCTTTCGAGGAGTTTTGTTCGAAATTCCTGCCTCAGGGCCTCAATCGTCTCGAACTGGCCCGATCCAAGAGATTGGGCAAACTCGTCATTGAGCTCAGGGACCTCCTTTTCTTTGAGCTCTTTTACGGTCAGGTCGAAGCGAACCCTTTTTCCCGCTAGTTCAGAGGTGGGAGCGTCCTTGGGATAGTCAAGTTCAAATGAGAAACTCTCCCCCGCTTTGTGTCCCAACAACTGTTTGTCGAAATCGGGGTGTAGGCTGTTTTTGCCGATCTCTGCCATAAAGTCCCGTGTCTCTCCCTTTTCAAAGGCCACATCGTCTACGAAAGGTTTAAAATCGACGATCGCCACATCTCCCTCTTTAATGGGGCGATCCGTCTCAATGGCACGGACTTGCGCATGGCCTTCGGCAAGTTTATCCATTTCGGCCTGTATCTGCTCATCAGTGACTACGATCGCCGGCTTATAGATTTTCAAGCCTTTGTAATCAGGCAGATCGAAAGGCGGGCAGATATCGACCAGAGCCGTATAGGAAAAAGCGCCGCCCTCTTCGAAACGCGACTCGCTCACGTCAGCCTGGGTAAGCGGTTTAAGGTCGACTTCCTTGAGCGCATCTCCAAAAGTGTCCTGGATAAATTGCGAAGAAACTTCGTGTTCGACCGTTTTCCCGTAATAAGACTTAATTATGCTCAGAGGCACTTTACCCGGCCGGAAACCTTTAATTTTGGCGTTTCTTGCCAGATCGCGATACTTTTTATCCAGCTCTTTGGCGACTCTGGACCCCGGAATTTCCACTCGGATTTTCTTTTGACTCGGACTTATGTCCGTCAAGGAGACGTTCATTTCCACTCTTCATACCTTTCTGATGAAAAGATAACCTCAGATTCGTGACTCGTGATTAGTGACTCGTGATTCGTGACTGGGAAGTACAGAATTTTATCCATCCACGATTCACCATTCACCAACCACATTCGCCAGTTTACACTCAATCTCTCGCCTCGCCGGATCACTCCTGATTATAATCAACCCCGTGTCTCCGTGTCTGTTTTTCTGGTGCGAGAGGGGGGATTTGAACCCCCAAGGGTTGCCCCGCCGGCTCCTAAGGCCGGTGCGTATGCCATTTCGCCACTCTCGCTTCGCCCTGACAGCCGCTATGCAGCCACGCCCTGCGCTTGTAAGCCGCCTGTGTGGGCAGACTGTGGCTCAAAATACCCTCAAATTTTTTAATCTAGCTCTTTCACATGCGTTTGTGAAGCCATAAATAGCCGTTATTTGCAGACGGGTCACGGGTCGCGGGTCACTATCAGGAGGCGCGTCCCGTCAGGCTCCTCCGAGACCGTGAATCCAAAGAGGGCGGCCATCCGAGCGAAGCTCCTGCCCAGCAGAAGTTCCATGTTCCGGGGCGGAATGTTGAACTTGTCACTCACGAACTGCCTGAAATGATCTTCGAATGAAAGCAGTCCAAGCACCTCTTCAACGTTTGCTCCACCACTGCGGCTCAACTCTTCGAACGAGGCGGAGAGCGCACCAAACCCGCATCGTTTTTCATGCTCAGCCACTATCTCCATCAGCACGTTGACGCCCTCGAAGATGTGCTCCCTCAGCAAGAAGGGCATTTCAGCGGCATCGCGGCCGGGGATAGGGTCCCAGCATGCCTGTGCCCGGCACTGAAGAGGCCGTTCGCTGTAGATTGAGCAGCCCGCAGGCTCACCTTCGGCTCCGCCGATCAGAAATATGCATTCGTGCGTGTCTTCTTTTTCCCTGACCTTGATTCGCTCCTCGGGAAGAACGAAATGGCTGCCATCGAACGGCGAGCGTGCAGGTTCGCCTTTTCTCAGGGTTACGAGCTGATCCCACGGAATCCTGCTGGACTGAAGGAGCGGCATGTCTTCGCGATGAAGGGTAGGGCTTCCCATCCGGCAGCACTCGCCGCATTGCACGCAGGCCGGCAGAATCGTGCGGCAGGCCTCCTCGGCGGCAAGCAGCAGGCGCTTCCACGCATCAAGCCGACGCGGTCCCTCGATGACGGCCCAACCCGACATAATTTCCTTAAAGGCTTGGGTCTGTTCTATCTGGCAACGGATACGCCGCGAAGGGATGAGCAATCCGGCTTCTTCCTTCAGGAGCGATTCAAGAAAGACCTGCCAGTTAGCCCGAAATTCTTCGGTGTCCCACATGGAGGGATGATTTATGGCGAGATCCGAAAGTTGTTTCCCCACCGGCTCTTTTTGCATCATTTTTTCCCGTCTGATTCACCGAACTGGAGCATCTGAAAACCTGTTTTCGGGTCTTTTTTTCGAACCCCTCCAATTCCTTGGATTTCGAAAAGAATCACTTCTCCGATAAGCCAAACGTCTACCCCCGCCCTCGTACAGCCGACGACAGCCCTGCCTTCCCTGCCCGCCGCCGCGTGCATGTGCAATTCAGGGCGCCCGCTTTCGTCGGGGAAGAGCGTGCCTATTGCCGCCACCTCGTGAATGCCGCCCAATTCGTGAATTACAGGTATAATGACATCTCCCCTGTTTTCCTCCGGGCCGACAACAAGGCGGCTCGTTGCGTCCGCACCTCCAACGAACATTACCATTGCGTTCCGGATTCCATGTTCACCGGCAAAATCCACCACCGCATCGGGGAGTCTCTCCCCAGCCTCGAGTTTAAGGGCAAAAACGCGTCCGATGGTTCCTTCGCTATACTGCATCCGGGTCACTCTCCAGAGACAAAAATCCCGGGCCGAGACCCGGGATGTTAAATTCTTTCCAAAGGCAGGATTTAATAAAATCGGCGCCAGGCGCTGCGAATCATGCCGAACGCATCATACGGCGTTCTCGGCGCTGGATGCGTTTTATCGCTTTTTTCTTCTTGATTCGCCTGCGTTCTCCCTTGGAGAGGTAGTAGTTGTGCCGGCGCAGGACGGGTTGCACGTTTTTCTGAAAATCTTTGCGGAGCTTGCGAATCTTTTTTTCTATGTTTTCCTTCGGTTCAGCCTCCGTGCTTACCAATAAATTTCACCTGCCTTTCAAAAAAGCCCCGTGCTGGGAGGCAATAGGATAATCCGGCCAACGTAGAGTTTTCAGCCGGCTGGAAGTAGATTAATTTATACCAGAAATGGGATTAAATCAAGCAAATTGCATTTGCAGAGGATTGAGATTGATCTTCCGTTCTCGGTTCACTGCGAATCGAGATCGTAGTGAGAGAAGTGCATGGTGAAGGTTGCCCGCCCCTGGGTTGAGGATCTCAGGGCGGTGGAATAGCCGAACATCCTGGAGAGCGGCACGACCGCCTTAACCACCTGGATCGCCTTGCGCGTCGTTATGCTCTCCACCCTTCCTTTTCTCATGTTGATGTCGCCCAGCACTTCTCCGAGGAATTCGTCGGGTGTGAGGATTTCAACCGACATGTATGGTTCGAGCAATGCCGGAACACCCTGTTCGAAACTGCTTTTGAAAGCGATGGAGGCGGCCACTCGAAAAGCAAGTTCGCTCGATGCCGTCTCATGGAAGGTCCCGGCAAAGACCGTCGTAGCAACGTCGACGACAGGGTAGCCCAAAATGGTCCCGCTGCTCATTGCCTCGTTTATCCCCTGCTCGATTGCAGGGAAAAATGTTTCGGGAATGGAACCATCGCGCACCCTGGTCGAAATCGTATTGCCTTGTCCTCTTTGCCTTGGGTCCATATGGAGCTGAACCTCTGCAAAATGCCTCGTTCCCCCGATTTCCCGGTCGAAAACCCCGGTCGCCTGCGCCGGCCGGCTGATGGTTTCCCGATAGACAACCTGCGGTTTTCCGGAATTCACCTGGACGTGGTAGTCTCGTTCGAGCCTGTTGAGGACGATTTCCAAATGCAACTCGCCCATTCCGCTGACGATTATCTGACCCGTATCGGAGCTTTCGGCAAACCGGAATGTGGGGTCTTCTTCGGAAAGTTTGGAAAGGCTGTCGAAGAGTTTTTCCTGATCTGCCCTGGTTTGGGCTTCGACGGATATCGAGATTACCGGCTCGTAAGCTTCTACGGGTTCGAGAAGCACCGGCAGGTCCGGGTCGCAAATGGAATCGCCGGTCGTGGTCGTTTTAAGTCCGAGGACGGCGACCAGGTTGCCCGCTCCGGATTTCTCGATCCGCTCCCGCTTGTTCGCGTGCATCTGAAATATGCGCGATACTTTCTCGCGAGTTCCTTTTGAAACGTTCAAAACGTCGGCGCCGACCCTCAGGACCCCTGAGTAGATCCGCAGATAGGTCAGCTTTCGGCCCTGATCCATGAATATTTTAAAGGCCAGCGCCGCAAGAGGGCCGTGTTCATCGGACTCTCGCCGCTCCATGGCGCCCGTCTTGGGATTGGCGCCCTCGATCGCCGGCACATCGAGCGGCGAGGGGAGAAAATCGACGATTGCGTCCAGAAGCGGCTGGACGCCCTTGTTCTTCAGAGCGCTGCCGCAAAGGACTGGAACTGCTTTGAGTTCGAGCGTCAGACGCCTTATCACCGTCAGCAGCTGCGACGCCGGGATCTCCTCGCCTCCAACGTAGCGCTCCATCAGTTCGTCATCGAATTCACTCAGTTTGGCGACCAGATTCTCCCTGGCCTCTTGTGCCGCGGGCAGAAGACCGGAGTCGATCTCCTCGACTCTGAATTCCTCCCCGAGGGTCTCATCCAGCCAAAATATCCGCTTCATCGAGACCAGATCGATCACGCCCTTGAAGTCCGATTCGGCCCCGAACGGAACCTGGATGGGCAAGGGGATGGTTTTGAACTTCTCCGCGATCTGTCTCACCGTGTTATTGAAATCAGCCCCTATTCTGTCCATTTTATTCACAAATGCTATCTTGGGCACGTGATAGCGGTCAGCCTGATGCCAGACGGTCTCGGATTGGGGCTCTACGCCGTCTACTCCGGAAAAAACCGCTATGGCCCCATCCAGGACCCGCAGAGAACGCTCGACTTCAATTGTGAAATCAACATGGCCCGGGGTGTCTATCAGGTGGATTTCATGGCCCCGCCATTCGCAAGTCGTGACAGCCGAAGTGATCGTGATGCCGCGTTCCTGCTCCTGTTCCATCCAATCCATCACGGCCGTGCCGTCGTGCACTTCGCCCATCCTGTGCGAACGGCCCGTATAGAACAGAATACGTTCGGTGAGTGTGGTCTTCCCCGCGTCGATGTGCGCAATGATTCCGATGTTTCTATATAGCTTCAAGCGCTTTGGGTCGGCCATAAACTCCACTTTCCCAAGTGGCGAATTTCAAAATAAAAAAATAATATGAATAATTCTAAACGAGCGCGTAAGTTTAGGGAATCGGCCCGGATATGTCAACATAGACGGAAGGATTGGATACTTGGGACCGAGAACGGATTGTGAAAAGCCGAAAGCGCAGATTGTCCCTGATCGTTGTTTGCCGGTTCACAAGCTTTTTAAACCATTTACGTTGTAGTAATCGATCTTTGCTAAATCTCTTTAGCTGTATCGCACGCTTTTTGCCTCAATCCCACCCAGACCCGATTAACTCTTTGCAAACTTCCCCGGTAATGGTAAAATCAAAAAGCTTTCAAACGTTGGACTTTTCCTTCGGAGCGTGGAGGTCTTATGTTTAAAATCGGCGATCTGGCTGTGTACCCGGCGCATGGTGTGGGAAAAATCGAGTCTATCGAGTCGAAGAGTATCGGAGGCAAGAACCAGGATTTCTATGTAATGCGCATTTTGGATAACGGTATGAAGATCATGATCCCGGTGCCCAACGCTCAAACGGTTGGGTTGCGTGGCCTGATCACCCAGACCGACATCCCCAGGGTCTTTGACATCCTCCTGAGAAGGGAAGTATCGGTCAACGGGGGCACTTGGAACAGACGTTATCGCGAATACATGGAAAAAATAAAGACCGGGTCGATTTACGAACTTGCCGAGGTCCTTCGCGACCTGACTGTCCTCAAAGGAGACAAAGAACTCTCCTTCGGGGAAAGAAAGATGCTTGATACGGCAAGAACTCTGCTCCTGAAAGAACTATCCATAGTTCAGGACGTTACGGAAAACGAAATCGAGCGATCCATTTTCGAATTGTTGAGATAGCCCGGTTCGGCCGGATTTTTCGTCCATCCAAAAATTTTTGTAATCAAACATTTCCTTCCTGGAACTGGCATTTTTTGCAACTTACCCGCATATTATTATGAGAGAGGGGGTGAGAAATGTGAAATGGGGTTGGCTCATTTTGAAACTTGCCCTGGTCCTGATTTGCGCCTCTGGAGGGTACCTCATCGCGGTCAGTGTGAACAGCGAAGCCTTCGTCCGTCATAGCTGGGCGCCATGGGTTGGAGTGATTGGCGGCCTCGCCGTGGGCTCAGCGGGCCTCGGTGTTGAGAAACTGATAAAGCGTATCCCTTTGAAGGTCCTATCGGGCGGGACTGTTGGACTTGTTCTGGGACTTTTCATCGCCAAGCTGATCGGCGTTGGATTTGCCTCGATACAGAACACCACGGTCAGCGTCGTCATCTATATACTTTTATCATGCATTTTTGGCTACATAGGGATCGTGCTGGGCACTATTAAGATCGAGGAAGTCCGAGTCCCGAACTGGGCGTGGTTCGTTCGCGGAATGCGCGGCAATCCGCTGACAAAGATTCTGGATACGAGCGTAATTATCGATGGGAGAATCGCCGACATAGTGGAAACGGGCTTCATGGGGGGTGTGCTTGTAATTCCCGAGTTCGTGCTGCAGGAACTCCAGCACATCGCTGACAGCCCGGACCCTACCAGAAGAGTGCGAGGCCGGCGTGGACTCGACATCATCAAGCGTCTTCAGCTTGAAAAGCTCGTTGAGGTGCGAATCGACAGGCAGGATTTCGAAAATCTAAATGACGTAGATGCGAAGCTTGTGGCCCTTGCGTTAAGGTTAAACGCGAAGATAGTCACAAACGATTACAACCTGTCAAAAGTGGCTGAAGTCCAGGGGATCCGCATCCTGAACATTAACCAGCTTGCCAACGCTCTGAGACCGGTGGTTTTGCCCGGGGAGGTCCTGCGGCTCCATATCCTTAAAGAAGGCAAGGAGCAGGGACAGGGAATAGCCTATCTGGAAGACGGCACCATGGTGGTTGTGGAAAACGCCAGCAGGCATCTTGGGAAAGAGGTGGAGGTCTCCGTGACCAGCATACTGCAGACAACAGCAGGCAGGCTGATTTTTACGACCTTAAAGGACGGAGAGATGTCGAGGCAGCATTAGAGAAACTCAGGAGCCGGAAGCGGGGAGCGAGTGCCGCGAAGTGCGGGATTTTTCACGCTCTTCGCCGCCGGCATCCAACACTCTGTCCACCCTCAATTATCATCATTCTGTCCTCCGCCTTCAATCCCGGCTTCCGGCGCATTCGGCGCTGACAGCGAAGCTGAGGCGTTTGACGAGTACCGGCAGTTTCGAGGCAAAAATCAAAGCCCCCGCGATACAGCATGAAGCCCCCAACAACAGGGTGTTTTGGACCCCTATCTTTCCCGCGACGCTGCCTGCAAGTAAACTTCCGAAGGGCATGACTCCCATGAAGGACATTGCGTAGAGGCTCATAATGCGGCCGCGTTTGTCTTCGTCAACGATCGTCTGAATGATGGTGTTGCTGGAAGCTATATGAGTCATCACCGAAAATCCGGCCAGGTAAAGAAAGAAAACGCTGAGCGTGAAGCTGTGTGAGAGCGCAAACGATCCAATGGCAATCCCGCACGCCAGGGCCGCGGCAGGGATTAGCTGTATCAGTCCGCGCGCGTCTTTGCGGGAGGCCAGATACATAGTGGCCGACAGCGCTCCGATGCCCCCTGAAGACTTCAGAAAGCCGAAAGTATGCGCGCTCCCGTGCAGAACGTCCTTGACGTAGGCGGGCATGAGGACGCCATAAGGAGCGCCCGCTATGGCATATAAAGAGAGCAGGGCAAGGATGGCAACGATCGGCTTGAAATTCCGGACATAATCGACTGCTTCGCGGAATTCGCCCCAGATCGGACCGTTTTGCCTTCGACGTTCTTTTTTCGCCACCCTTACGGCCTGGAGAGCGGCAAGAACGGCAAGGTAGCTGATTCCGTTGACCAGAAAGCAAACCCCCTCTCCAAAGGCGGAAATCAGGATTCCTGCAACGGCGGGGCCTATGAAGTGCGCGCTGTTAAACAGGGCGGAATTTAGCGCTATCGCGTTGCCGAGATCGTCCCGGCCTTCTACCATCTCGATCACAAATGACTGACGCAAAGGTATATCGAAAGCATTTACGGCTCCGATGAAAACGCTCAGGACTATAATGTGCCATGGCCTGACAGCGCCGGTCAGCACGAGCGAAGCAAGGAGGAGCGCCTGCACCATGGATAGCGCCTGAGTCCAGAGCAGCAGCTTTTTGCGGCTCAACCTGTCGGCCGCCACTCCTGCGAGAGGGCCGAGAAAAAGCATGGGGATCTGGTTGCAAAAGGCAACCGCGCCGAGCAGAAGGGTCGAGCCGGTAAGCCGGTAGACGAGCCAGCTAAGCGCAACCTGCTGGGTCCATGTACCGATCAGTGAAATGCCCTGGCCGAAGAAAAAAAGGCGGTAGTTCCTGTGACGAAACGCTCGAAATATGAACTTGGCTCGAGATGCCTTGATATTTTTAGCCACGATATGACCTGGTTTCACTTGTTATCAATAATTCCAGGACGCAGGTTGGGAAACACGGCTTTTGTGCTAGGCAAACTGCGTCCATGGTGTTATCATAATGTAGAAAATGATAACATGATTAAAAAGAGCGTCCCATGGTTCGAACTCAGATTCAATTGACAGACGAACAGGCCTCTCGGCTCAAAGAGATGGCGCACGAAAGCAACGAATCCATGGCCGGTATCATCCGTAAAGCCCTGGATGGGTTCCTTTTGAAACAACAGCCCCCCAACCGTCGCGCGCTGTATCGGCAAGCCTTGGGGATAATTGGAAAATACAAAGCCGGCGTTCATGACGTCTCCATCGAACACGACCGCTATCTCGAGGAGGAATTCAAGTCATGATTGTATTCGCCGATACCTCCGCACTGTTTGCCCTGCTCGTCCGTGATGATTACATGCATGTTCGCGCCAGGGCAAATTTCGAGCACTTCGTGGCAAACAATACCTCACTTCTGACAAGCTCCTATGTACTCATCGAGACGGTAACTCTCCTGCAGCGCAGGATAAGCCTTGAAGCCGTGTGGGACTTCGAGCGCAAGATCATGCCGATTCTGGATGTCGTCTGGGCGGACGATCGATGGCACACTCAGGCTATGCATCGAATGCATGCCGAAAGGAGCCGAAGCGTGAGCCTTACGGACTGTCTCAGTTTCGAAATCATGGAGTCACGAGATATCACAACCGCCTTTACCTTCGATGGCCATTTTACTGAACGTGGCTTTGAGATAGCAGCATTCCACGATCTTGATGCAGGTAAGAATATTGGAGAAAATCCCGCAGGTTCGTAACCATCGCTCTGCCGATCAAATCCGTTCCGCCCAAAGGCGGTGAGGTGAATGACCGGATTATTGTTCACCCGTCGAGCAGTGAAGGCTATTTGCCGGCAGTCACGGGCCCGCAGCTCGTGGTTGCCTTGTTCTTCCACACCGGCTTTCTTTTTTCGACAAATGCGCTCATTCCTTCAAAAGCGTCTTCGGCCGTGCAGTTCATTGCAATGACTTCTTTCCCGTATTCATATGCGGACCTTTCGTCGAGGTCCACTTGGGAGTAGAAGGCGTTTTTACCGAGTCCGAGGACAAAGGGACTCGCCTGTGCGAGTTCCAGCGCCCAGTTGCGGGTTTCCTCGGCAAGTTTCTCACTTGGGACAACCTTGTTCACCAAGCCGAACTGCATTGCTTCTTCAGCGGAAACGAACCTGCCGCTGAGGAGCATATCCATCGCGCGCCGTCTGCCGATTACACGGACCAGAGGAATCATGGGTGTGGTGCAAAAAAGTCCTATTTTCACACCGGGAGTGGCGAAGCGGGCCCCTGCTTCGGCGATTGCCAGGTCGCAGGCTGCGACAAGCTGACACCCGGCGGCCGTTGCGATTCCATGCACCTGGGCTATCACGGGCTGCGGCAGGTCATGGAGCTTTAGCATCATCTTGTTGCATTTGCCGAAGATTTCCCGCAATTCATCCAAGTTCCCGTGTTTGCGCGTCATTTCCCTAATGTCGTGTCCGGCGCTGAACACCGGCCCGTTTGCCCGAATGATGAGAACAGATATCTCGCTGTCTTCCCGGACCTTGTCGAGGGCGTCCCCGATCGAGCCGATCATTTCCAGTGAAAGCGCATTCCTTATTTCGGGCCGGTTCAGAGTGAGCCAGCCGAGTGGAGCCTCTTTTTCCACCAGTACGGAGTCGTTCATCGGATTTCCCCCTTTCATTTTAAAGATAAGCAAGAAATAAAAAAGTTTTGCCCTTTGCCTTATGTGCTATTCCCACTCCGATTCTCCATCCAGGCAAAAGCGAAGGGCTTTCTTAATCTCATCGATCTGTTCGGGGTCGGTAACCTTCTCGCGCTTTTCGTTCCTGATGTAGAAAGCGTCGGCGGCCCAATCACTTCTGGTGGTGATTTTGGCGACGGATATGGGGACCTGGAGTTCGTACAAGGTCCTGGTGATTGTGTAGAGGAGCCCTATGCGGTCGGCGGTATACACTTCCAGGATGGTGTACATGGCCGAGGATTCATTGTCGATGACTATCTTGCTCGGTTCCGTGCGTAACGCTCTTGGCTGCGGTCTTCCCGCCGAACGCGCAGCTATCCGGAAGTCCAGGGCCAACTTTCCCTGGAGCAGGCGGTCCATATCTTTCCTTATCGCCTCCCAGTCAGTTTGGGTTTCGCCCTCGGGAAGCCGGCACTGGAACAGGAGCAGCGCGATCTCGCTGTTCATTGTGAATGCCTGGGCGCTCATAATGTTGAGTTCGTGGAGCGTCAGGATTCCGGCCGTTTTTTCAAGAAGCCCGGGCTTGTCATAGCTCATGAATGTGATCTCCGCCGTTTCGCGCCCGGAGGAAACATCCCAGATAAAGGAACCTTGCGATTCCTGGAGCCTCCTGCTCAACCGGATGTGCTTGACTATTTCCTCCGGCGATATGGAGATCAAATACCTTGCGGCAAGCTGAGCGAAGTAGTCTTCAACCTCGCTCGCGTTCAAAAGGTCCGAGACACGGGTCTCGATCTGCTTTTTAACCCTGGCCACGCGTTCGGCAATAACCTGGGAGCTCGGTTCGCCTTTTTCCAGTATGCTTCGAAGATTGCAGTAAAGCGCCACGACCGGAGTATTTCGCCATTTGTCCCTTGCGCGCGGACCGGTAGCCATCATGTCGGCAAAGGTGAGCAAAAAAAGCTGATCGAGGTACTCCTTTCTGCCGACTGCAGCCGTACAGCTCGCCAGCATTTCCTGGTCGGCCAGATCGCGCAAAGACGCATTGTCGGGCAAAAGCAGGTGTTGAGATACAAGGAACTGGACGGTCTCGGTTTCCCGGGATGAGAGTCCCAGGCGGCTTGCGACAGCGGGGATCATCTCGCCGCCTTTGGCCGCATGCCCGCTGCCGGAACTTTTTCCCACGTCATGGAGAAGGCCTGCGAGCAGCATGGCGCCGGGGTCCCCCAGGTCAGCAGCGGCCGTGGTGAGTTCCGGCTCTTCCTCCGAATACTCTCCGGCGATGATCTTTTTCAGTTCGGCCACAGTGCGCAGGTGGTGTTCCTGCACCGGGTACAGGTGAAACTGGTCGTGCTGGACCAGCCCATCAACGGGAGCAAGCTCGGGAATCAGGGCGGTCATCAGGCCGTAGTCGTAGAAACGGCGCAAAGTCGGGACGTCGGTGGAATCGGCCCGGAGCAGCTCCAGAAACTCGTCTTTGACGCCGGGGTCTCCCGAAGCCCCGTCCAGCACGTTCTTGTTGTGGGTTATCCACTGCCTGGTAACGTTTGCCAGCCCAAGGCCCTGCCGGGCAGCCACTGCAAACAGATGAACCAGACGTTCCGGCGTTGCCGGGTAGCGGTCGGTATGGATGTAAATCTTTCCCGACCTGGCGACGACCCCTTCCTCTACGGCGGTCCCGGTCTCTTCAGGTCCGGAGGAGCTGCCCTCATCGAGTCTTTCCCAGAATTCCCGCGAAACTTCGGCAACACCTTGAAACAACTGGTGAACATGCTGCATGAAAATCTCGACCGGAAGAAAACCCGATTTTTCCGCATACCCCAACTTGCGTGCAAGCGTCTCCTGGTCGTCAAAAAGAAGCGTGCCGGCATCCCTTCCGGATGTAGTCTGCAGCAGGGTCAAATACCGGTAGAACTTTTTTTCCGCGGTCTGAAGCAGATCCACTTCCTGCCGAGTGAGATAACCCCTGAAAATCGCGTCCTCGAGGCTCCGTATCCTTGATTCGATTCGGCACCCGGCGCGGATGGCGCAGATTTCCGAAAGTCCCCCCGGGTTCTCCTCGATGTCCGGCTCAAGCCAGTTCCGGCTGTTTCCAAGCAGCCTGGCGCGGGCTTTGATTGACTCGCGCAAAGAGCAGAATAACGCTTCCCTGTTTCTTGCGATATGATCTTCGATCTCCAGGTCGAGTTGATCGACGAGGCTGCGGTTTCCGGAAACGTAGCGCATGTCCATGAGCTCGAAAAGAAAGCCGCAATCCCCCCGCACCATCTCCATTATCTGCCCGATCGACCCATCGAAGGCTTTTACAGGCCACCCGGCTTCGGTGAGAAGACCGGCGATTTCATCGATCCAGGAGTCTCTCGCGGACGAAACATCGGCCTGAAGGCATAATATGGGAACGGTCCTTGTCGGAGACGTCAGCCCGCGACCGAAAGAACCGATTGCCGCAATCGCGCCCCCGGCCCGAAACGCTTCCGAGTCGGCTACCCGATTTGCGACGTGGTTGTACAAAGATATGACGGCAATCTCCAGAAGACTTGTGTGCCGGTCAAGTGCTCGCTCGCTGATTTCCTCCAGGATAAGCTCGCGTTGCTTTCTCAACGGTTCCGAGATGTTTCCAATCATGTACCGCCCTCCATTAAATCAGGAATACCGGTTGCGAATTAGAACAATTCCTGCATTCATAATCCGTAATTCCTAATTTCGCAGTTGCGATAATCCTTCCCTTATTCGGACAAGCTCGTCTCTGATTCGCTCTGTCTTCGAGAGCCGCCCGGTTAGAATGGATTGCATCCGGGTTGCTTCTTCCTCTCCTTTGAGGCGAAGGTCGATGCCGCTTTCTATGGCCCGAGCAATACCGGCCACGCCGGCATCCATGTTGCCGAGTATACGGGAGCGGAAGCGAGATGCGCTGCGATTGAGCCTTTCGAGGAAGTCCGCTCTCAGCCTCCCGGTCTGCATTTCTATCATTTCCAGCATGTGCCTTTTTCTTTTGCCCAAAATCATTTTATTGGCGGTCCTCACGGCCCATTCTCTCAGGCGCTGGAATTTCCACTTGCTGCTTATCAATCCCGGGACGACCTGAGTCAGTGAATCGGCCAGCATATCGAGACCCACCGTATCGCCGCGCAGCTTATAATGAAAGGAAGACTCCGAGGTTCGGACGAATTCGGCCTCCACTGCTTCGAAAGGGACGCAAAAGAGCCGTGAGGATAAATCGAGAAGCGAATCCGTCATTGCGTTTACCTTTGCTGCAAACCGGCCGCAAATGGAGTCAAATGAGTTCGAAAGCCGTTCATCCTGGAGTTCGCGCCATGCCGAAAACTGTTCCTGAATTTGTTCCAGAACGAACTCCTCGAGGGTGTCGTTGAGCTCTTTTAGCGACAAGTCTTTTTTCGATTCAGAGAACCGGTCGAACTGCTCTTCCATGTCAGAGGCCAGCTTGGCCTTCAGGTCCGCAAGTCCGCCATCGAGGTCCCTGACGATGAGCCGCCGGATCTCCGAGTTGAAGAGAGCGTCGAATGTCTGCCTCTGTTCGATAAGTTCCTCTTTCCTGCTTTCAAAAGCAGCTATCTTTTTGCGGATTTGATCGATGGGCGTCGCAAGCGACTTTAGCTCGAGTTCGGTTTCCAGTCTTAGCTGGGAAAGGAGTTTCAGAAGATTCCCCGATACCGAATCGAGCAGCACCTTGCCCTTCTCCTTCACCAGGAAGCGGTCAAGCGCCTCGGAAAAGCAGGGAAGCCCGCTGGCCGCAAGGTCTTGTGGAGATCCGTCGAGTTTTGCCTGGAGTCCGAGTTTGGCGGAGATGGGAAAAATCTTTATCTCATCGGGTCCCATGATGCGTTCGAGCGCCTCTTTGGCAAACAACAGCGCACTGTGGACTTCTTCTGTGGATAGATAGTCGGTCTTGTTCAGCAGGAAAAAGATCCTGCCCGCGTATTGGCGTACGTCTTTCAGGAATTCGATTTCGGCGCTGCTCGCGGGCTGGTCAACCGAGAGCAGGAATAGGGCCGCGTCGGATTTTGGAAGGTAGCGGTAAGCGACGTCAGTGTTGTGAAGGTAGACCGACCCGACGCCCGGCGTGTCCACCAGTCGAACCCCGTCTTTGAGGTAGGGTGACGGATACAGCAGGACAACCTCGGAGACTCCCTTTTCGTTTTTGGGATTTCCCGTCTCGGTAACGTAGTCGGAAAGAGATTCAACGGAGATGTCCAATCTCTTTCCATTTTTGAAAAACACCTTCACGGCCGGCCTTTCACCGTAGATCAGTATCGTAACGACGGACGTCAGGGGGACGACCGAAACGGGAAGAATGTCCGTGCCGAGCAAAGCGTTTATCAGGCAGGTCTTCCCGCGCTTGAATTGCCCGACTGCAACCAGGTTGAAAGTGTTGGCCTCGAGCTTCTCCTTGAACTCCAGACATAAGTCGCGGTTGGATAAGCCCAGGTCGAGCATCTGCCCCACTACTTCGAGGATACGATCTTTTAGATACGTGAAATCGCCGATTCCCTCCCGAGGTTGGGAAATCGGTTCCGTAAGGACACACATAAAATCTCCGGTCATCAGCCGAGTCTGCGGGGTTGCTCAGCCCCGGGACCGGAACCCCCGGAACGAGTCCGAAACAGGCTTGAGCGGCTTCGAGAGTAATTCTGTCATCACGAAGAGGGAGCACTGCGGGGTGAAGAGCCACGAAGAGAAGAGAAAACTTTCCTGCATCCGATACCCGACACCCGACATCCGGTTTACATCAAAAGCCACGATAAACTATAATAAACATTTCGTTAATCTCAAGGCAAAATTCAGTGAGGGTGAACAGTGAGCAGTGAACAGTCAAGAACGGGTGAATGGGTTGGCAGGTCAAAAGCGGGAAGAGATAAAACAGCGGCGACAAGGCGTTTTGCTCTTGTTATTTTGATCTTGACGGCCCTCTTGTTTGAACCTCGGGTCGTGCGTTCGGCCGAGGAGAACTACGGAAGTCTAAAGCACAAGCTGGTGCAGGACGGCTTTTCGAGCCGGCAGGTTGCCCTGGCATTTCAATCGGCGCCTCCTCCCATGTTCAAGCTCGTCTGCCGGACGATGAAAATCCGCAGGGGCGAAGCGAACTACGACCATTTCCTGGCGCCATCGGAAATAGCAGCCGCGCGCCGGTTCATAGCCGATCACCGCAATTGTTTCCGCAAGGCGCAAAGGACATATGGGGTAGGGCCCGAAATCATCGCGGCGATCCTGCTTATCGAGACCCATTTCGGATCGTATACCGGGAAAACCCCCACTCTCGCCGT
>Ga0326728_10015698_pt1 | contig 15677 bp, 13 predicted proteins | sample MB3enrmetagenome_FD_207602 | JGI IMG/M metagenome (GOLD analysis project Ga0326728, IMG submission 207602) | Lab enriched peat soil microbial communities from McLean, Ithaca, NY, United States - MB31MN | ecosystem: Environmental > Terrestrial > Soil > Wetlands > Peat | place: USA: New York...
TGGACAATCTTTGCGAGGCGGCCAGGCGGATCGGGCTGCAATCGGTCGAGATCATCACGCTGGACGACCTCCCCGTGGTGAAAAAACACGGCCTGATCAGCGCCATGATCACCGGAGTGCCGGGCGACATCCCCAAGGGATTGAACCGGGTGGAGAACCACGGCCCGATCGCCGCGTTTTTCGAGAAAACGATTCCCCTGGTGGCGGAGGCGGGCTGCCCGAACCTGATCTGCTTTTCCGGCAACCGCCAGGGCATGAGCGATGAGCAGGGCCTGGAAAACTGCGCGGCGGGGTTGAAGCGTTTCATCGCTTTGGCCGAGAAAAGCAACGTCACCGTTTGCATGGAACTGCTCAACAGCAAGGTCAATCATCATGATTATATGTGTGATCATACCGCCTGGGGAGTGGAACTTTGCCGGCGGGTCGGCTCGGAACGCTTTAAGCTCCTCTACGACATCTACCACATGCAAATCATGGAAGGGGATGTCATCCATACCATCCAGGACAACCACCCGTTCATCGCCCACTACCACACCGGCGGCGTGCCGGGCCGCCACGAAATTGATGAGACCCAGGAACTGAATTATCCGGCCATCATGAAAGCCATCCTGGCCACCGGTTTTCAGGGCTTCGTCGCCCAGGAATTTGTGCCGCGCGGCTCCGATCCGCTCGCCTCCCTGGAGAAATGCGTCCGCCTTTGCGATGTTTGACTGGTTTGGTCCCCGGCTCAGGGGTGGAGTTGGCCCAAGCCGCGCCGGCCGAATTCCGCCGCCAGCATGACCAGCGCCATGCCCGCCAGCGGGGCCAGGTCCACCCGGCCGATGCGCAGCGGGAGCGGGCGGAGGGGACGGAGCAGGCCGCGGGCCGTAGCATTGACAAAATCCAGGAACGGAAAATCGCCCAGGTAAACGTAGCTGTTCACCACATACAAGGCGAGAAACCCCACCACCAGAAACTTCAGGGCCAGGTAGGCCGCCAGGCCGATGACCGCCCCCTGCGCCAGCACATGCCAGGTGGAAACCCGGGGCACCATGTCAATCCAGAGCAGCAGCGGATTGAGCGCGCACCACAGCGCCATGGTGGCCGCCAGCGGGAGCAGCAACTTCACGCCGCCGGGCCAGCGTTCCAGCCGCCCCAGATGCAGCCGCACCAGCCGTTGCGCCGGGTCCGCATCGGAGACAGGCGCGTTGACCGAGGAGAGCAACAGCAGGCAAAGATAAAAGAAACCCAGCGTCGCGCCGAAGCTGAAAAAGGAGAACAGCACCATGCGCCCCGGCCAGTCGCTGCGGAACAAAAGCGAGAAGGTGCTCAACGAAATGCCCGGGTCCCATCGCAGCCGCGCGCCGGCCTGCCAATAAAACACCGCCCGCCCCAACAGCAGCGCGAGCAATCCCAACAGATACCGCCAGCGCCCGCGCGGCGGGTCCGCCCGCCGGGGCCGCGCCAGGCCCGCCGTCCCCTCCGGCGTCACCCGGGGCGGCGGGACCGCGCGCCAATTCAGCCAGAGCAGCAGCCCGGCCACATTGAGAATAAAATCAATCAAACTCATGCCACGTTTCGCGCAGATGATGTAACCATTCCGCCCCGCCCGTTCAACGAAAAACAAAACTCACATCATTTTCAACAGCGTGTCGGCCATTTCCGAAGGCGTGGCCGCAACCCCGATGCCCGCTTTTTGGAAGGCCGCTATTTTCGCCGCCGCCGTGCCCTTGCCGCCGCTGATGATCGCTCCCGCATGGCCCATCCGCCGCCCCGCCGGGGCCGTCGCGCCGGCGATAAACCCGGCCACCGGCTTTTTGCAGTATCGCCGGATCCACCGGGCCGCTTCTTCCTCCGCGGACCCGCCGATTTCGCCGATGATGATAATGCCGTGCGTCTCCGGGTCCTCGTTGAACAGCTTGAGGATGTCCAGGTGCGAGGCGCCGTTGACCGGATCGCCCCCAATGCCCACGCAGGTGGATTGGCCGGCGCCGCGGCAGGTCAATTGCCAGACCGCTTCGTAGGTCAGCGTGCCGCTGCGCGAAACCACGCCGATGTGGCCTTTCTTGTGAATGTAGCCGGGGGCGATGCCGATGCGGCAGCCGCCGGTGGAATTCTCTCCTTCGCCCGGCGTGACCACCCCGGGACAATTCGGCCCGATCAGCCGCGTCTTGGCCCCGCGCATGGCCTGCTTTACTTTCACCATGTCATTGACAGGGATGCCTTCGGTGATGGCCACGATCAAATCCAGCGCGGCGTCCACCGCTTCCAGGATCGCGTCCGCGGCGAAGGGCGGGGGAACAAAGACGGCGGAAACGGTCGCGCCGGTCTGGCGGGCGGCCTCGGCCACCGTGTCGAAGATGGGGACTTTATGGCCGGCATGTTCAAAGATCTGGCCGCCCTTGCCGGGCGTGACCCCGGCCACGACCTGCGTGCCGTAGTCGAGCGAGAGCTGGGTGTGACGGGCGCCGAAATTGCCGGTGATGCCCTGCACGAGAATCTTGGTTTGCGGAGTGACGAGGATGGACATGGTCAATTTTGGGCTTGCGGCCGCCGGTTCAGTTCTTCGATGAGCGCGCCGCTGTTCCTGGTTCCATTATGGCGTCTTTCTCTTGTGAATGCAAATGGTGTTGCCGTCGGGATCAAAAATCATGGCCATCCGGCAGACGGGCGTGGGCATCGGCTCCACGCGGAACTTTGCCTCATGCGCCCGCAAATGGGCAATCGCGGCGTCGAAGTCCTCGACTTCCAGCGCGACGGTGCAGCCGTCGGGACTCGGCTTGAAAATGCCCGGCGCGCAGCCGAGGGCCAGGGTATGCGGCCCCACTTCGTATTCCACCCACTTCCCGTGTTCCGAATCATGCGCGGTCGCGGCTTTCAAACCCAGCGCCCCTTCGTAGAACTTCCTCGCGCGCGCCATGTCCGTGACGGCGTAACAACTGAAGGCGATCTCGGTTACTTTAATCATATTTTAAAAAAGTGTCGGCGTGGGATCAGATTACGGTTTTTCAAGGCATTTGCAACTTCCGAGGAGGCGTCGGACGCATCCCAGTTTTTGGCTGGCTCCATCCGAGTTTGGTTGAAGGACGTGCGGCTGAACCTCCGTCAGGAGCGAAATAATTGCAGCCGACAAGCCGAAAAAAGCTCTGTCATTGAGCCGTGGCTGTGGCCGAAGCGATCCCCGAAAGGCCAGCGGCAAAAAAGTTGCCGATTTTTGCCGGATTCTTGTTGCAACAAAGGCCCCGGCAGGTTAATGTTGCGCCAGTTTAGCAAAGTCGCGTTATGAAATTTGTGCCTTACTGTGTCGTGGGATTTGTGTTGTCTGGAATGGGCGCGTCCGCGGCCGTGACGGATGATGTTTACGAGCTGGGACCTGATTCGCAACGTCATGCCGGGGTGCCGCAGGGCAAAGTCATCGGGCCGGCCAGCCTGCCCAGCAACATCTTCACCAACACCACCCGCAACTACTGGGTCTATGTCCCGGCCCAATATGATCCTGCCCAGCCGGCGTGCCTGATGATCTTTGAGGACGGACACGCCTACGTCGGGACCAACGGCGAGTTCCGCATTCCGTATGTTTTTGACAACCTGATTTACCGCCGCGAAATGCCGGTAACCATCGCGGTCTTTGTCAATCCCGGCCACCATCCCGGCCAGCCGGAACCCACCGACGCCGATTGGGGCGACGGGAGCGGAAACCGCCGTCTGGAATACAACGCCCTGGACGACAAGTATGCCCGGTTCACCATTGATGAATTGATGCCGGTCATCACCCAGCAGTACAACATTTCCCCGGACCCGGAAAACCACGCCATCGCCGGGGCCAGTTCCGGGGCGATCTGCGCTTTCACGGTGGCCTGGCAGCGGCCGGACCAGTTTCGCAAAGTCATCAGTTCCATCGGCAGCTTCACCGCCATCATGGGCGGGGACGCCTATCCGGACATCATCCGCACCAATGAAGCCAAGCCCATCCGCATTTTCCTGGCGGACGGCATCAACGACAACCGCGGCGTAGGCCGGGCCGGAGGCGCTTACAGTCCGGGCCGGGACTGGCATGGGCAGAATATCCGTATGGTGGAGGCGTTGACGGCGAAGAAATACGACGTGAACTACGCTTGGGGACTCGGCACCCACTCCCACAAGCAGGCCGGCGCGATCATGCCCGAAATGCTGCGCTGGCTTTGGCGGGATTATCCGCGCCACGACAATCCCCAGGATGCGGGCAATCGCTCCTTTTTTGTCCCGGCGGGCGCGCCGTCTCCGGCGGCGAATCCTCCAGCGGCGAATTCCCCGCGTTAAACAGTCTTGGCTGGCAGGCAGACGTGCGTAAGAGGATTCCCCGGCTCCGTTGTGAATTTCCAAAGCCGTGAGCGAAACGGAGCATTTGGGCTGGCCGCCCTCATAGGGGAAAGGGGCGCTAACTGGAATGGTCGCCGAATGGACGCAGGAGGAACCAACTGAAAACGGAACGGACAAACTCAAAGCTTTCAAGGGGATATGCGGGCCGGTGGGACTTGCAGGCGAACGGAATGAAGGGCGATTCGACTATTTAGCCGTCCAAGTCAGGTATGGCGCAGGCTATGGAGGCCCCGAAAGTTTTCAGGGGTGCAGCGGGGGAGGGCTGTGGCACGCCCTATTGAAGGAAAAAGACGGAGAGGTTGTCATCGACAGATTGGCGTTGGCGGGAGTTGCATTTTATCAATCCGCAATCGAAGGCGATTGCAGGACGATTGAATGCCACGGTGAGAGAAGCATTTATGGGCCTGTGATTGACGCACTTGAGCGCCGGAAAGCCGGAACGTCCGGGGGCTGATAGGAAGTCACTGAATGATGTGGGGAGGGGCCTTGGAGCAAAAGAATGGCGCAAAGATTTACGGGCCGCTCTGTTTTCAGAAGGCTTTCTCTCCCGAAACAAGAGCACGGTTAATGCAGATCATGCAAAAACTGTTTGAGCACCCACTGTGGGTTCACGAACCCATACAAGATGAAATTGCCAAGGCAAACGATGTGCAAGTGGTCGGCAACATCTTTAAACGCGAGAATCTTGATTACATATTCTTGACGCGACTGTGAAAGGAAAGGTCCGTTGTGTAGCGGCGTGACGATGAACTGATATCGTCAGGCAACTGGATGCCTCGCCATTTCGTCGGCCAATTCGCTGGAGAATTTGTTGGCCTCCTGTTCGGAGATGAAATCCTTTTTGACCGGCATCTTGTGCAGGATGTTCAATGCCTTGCCGTAAGCGGGCCTTAGCCTCTCAATGCGCGGCTCACCAATCAGCATCCAAATCCGAAACTTCTCCTCGGAATCCTTGAGGTTGGTCGCACGTCCGAGCCAGCGGTTCGCCTTATCGAGAATGCTTTCGGAGTCCAGGAGGTCCAGCGAAATGGGCTGGTACAAATTCCAAGTGGCATTACGCCAAGCGTGGTCAAATTCGTGGTCATAGTCTTTTGCCATAATGCGCTTGGGTTGCATCCGGGACAAAACCTGCTTCGATTCCAGTTCCTTGCGAAACACCTTCCAAACATCGTCGTCCTGACGGCTCGGCAACTGTTCCCGTTGCTCATATTTTTCCACCAGCCTGACATAAAGTTGTTCCAGGGTCGCTGCCGGGTCTTCCGTGAGCCCCCCGTTTGGTTCTGCCCATTGCAGCGCGCTGTCGTCGCGCGGCAGAATGCTGTACGCGATTTCCATTATGCTCTTGGGCTGTTCTGCAAGCGGCAATTCGCTGGTAATCCTCGATGCATGCTCCTCAAACCGCGCCTGAATATACCGCATGACCGAGCGCAAATGGTCCCCGTTCACGTCAAGGAACATCTTGCTCAAGCGGCCATAGCGCGGATTGCAGATGGCGCTGATGTATTTGGCTTCCGGCGCGTAAAGCGCGACACCCATGTTCACGAACTCGCCCGTGGCGATGTCGTGGACGTATCGGAGAACGGTGTAGGTAAATGTCGTTTTCATTGCAACAGGTGTTCAATTACCCCGAACAATGCCGTGCGATTTTGCCGTGCTTTTCGCAGATAATCGGCAATTTGTTGGGCTGCTTTGCTGTCTGTACGCCATTCATTCGGCACGGCTTCAATATACTCATCCAAACGGGCATCCGTCAAAGCATCCAACGCCCCGGTCAACCGGCTCCAATCGTGCTTGAGGCCGGCCAACTGCTGGAAAAAGACGTGTTGGCGCAGGAATTCCGTGCCCTGGCCAGTCCAGGGCGGCTGCCAGCCAATGACGCCCATCAAAAAGGAAAATGCCTGTTCATGGTCGCACAGGAAAATCTCGTCGTCGCTCCACAACAGATTCGGGTTGTCCCACCGCCGGTCTGGATTTTGAATCAACACGTCAAAGGCGAAAATCTCGGCGGCGAGCGGGCGAAGCAGAACCGGAATCGGTTTGTCCCTGGGCCATGTGCCGACACCTGCCGGGAGCTTCTGGCTGCCGAAATTCAACCCGGCGCTCTTCCTGGCGATTGCCGAAAGCTCCGCCTTTCCTTCGCCAACAATGAATTTTTGGGGAACTTCGACGATGAACGGTTTTGGGACAGGCAAATCGAGGTCATTGGCCAGCAGGGCCGCCATGAGTTCGCAAATCAGCCCGGTTTCTTTCGTCTCCATTCCGCCGCGCCATTTAATCACTACTTCACAATCGTTGCCGCGGGCGTTGGTGCAAAGCATAAGACAAGGTCTTGTCCGGCCCGATGATAAGGCTCGCAATACCGTGGCCGCTTGGATTCGTGGAATATGGATCGCGCTCATGGGTTGACCTGGCTGGCTCGCCGATTTAGGAGGGCGAGCAGTTGGCCGTAACCAGTGTAAAATATCAGGCGAACAGCCTTCTCGAAAAGTTCTGGTTTGAAGTCCTTTGGGTCGTAGCTACCGAGTAGTTCTGGCATAATCCGTGGGGATGATTGGCGATATTCCGGAAGGTTGCACTAAAAAACGATGGGTGTGCGAGGTTCGACGGGACGGTTTGGTGGGGAAATCGCTGGCATGTCGGCTGTGGGGCGACGGTGTTTGGGCGCAACTCAGGCGATTTGCCCATAATGAAGCGCAGCGAAATAACCCCAATCTGGTCGGGACGCGGGGCCGCCATATTCTGACTTCTGACGGCCGTGTGCCCGCCGCAACGACCGTGGTGCGAGCAGTTCCTCTCCCAATGCCCGACGGCGGGCAATCCCGGCCTGCCGGTACCCTGCCTTTTCCCGTTCCACCCAACAGTGGCGCATCACTGATTATCTAAAAAAACACCGCTTTCCGCGCCGGTCGGCGGAAAGCGGCTTTTGACGCCCCCTTTTCGGGCGCATCACGCCAACGCCGGCAAAGCATGTCCGGCGTTTTTGTTCCAAATCAAACCCCTGCCAGGCGGCCGGTGGAATCGCCGTGTCTTTCGATTCCCTCGACTCCCATCTTGTCCGCCATGCTGAGAAACAGGTTGGTCAGGGGCGTCGGCTCGGTCTTGAGGTAGCGGCCCGTCTGGAGTCTTCCGCCGGCGGAACCGGCCACCAGAATCGGCAGGTTGACGTGAGTATGGCGGTTGCCATCGGCATTGCCCGACCCGTAAAGGATCATGGAGTTGTGGAGCAAAGATTGGCCGTCCACGTCCTGGGTCTGATCCATTTTTTCCAGGAATCTTCCGAGTTGCTGCGCATACCACAAATCAATCTGCTTGACCTTGGCGATGATGTCCGGCTGGTTTCTGTGGTGGGTGAGGTTATGGTGGCCTTCCGAAATCCCGATTTGGGAAAACGGGCGGTTGCTGCCTTCGCCGGCGATCAGGAGGGTGGCCACGCGGGTGGAATCGGTCTGAAAGGCCAGCAGCAGCATGTCGAACATCAACTGAATATGCTCGGCGAAGTCCGAGGGGATGCCGGGAGGAGTGTCTTGGGTCGGGTTGGCCACGGCCATGCTCTCGGTCCTCTGGATGCGCTGCTCGATCTCGCGCACGCTGGTCAGATATTGATCCAGCTTCGCCCGGTCGCGTCCGTTCATGTTTCCCTCCATCGCCATGGCGTCCGTCAGGACATAATCCAGAATGGATTGTTGCTCTTTTTGGCGCCGTTGCAGGTTGGCGGTGCGCTGGTTGGGAGGGCCGTCGCCGAACAGGCGCTCAAAGACTTGGCGCGGATTGGGATCGGGCATCACCGGCTGGGTGGGCGAGCGCCAGGCCAAATTATACTCGTAGGCGCAGGAATAGCCCGAATCGCAATCCCCCGCTTTGCGCACCGCGTCGCAGGTCAGTTCCAGGGAAGGAAAGCGCGTCTGGTGGCCGATCCGCTGGGCGATCACCTGGTCGAAGGAAACGCCCGCGAAAATGTCCGACCCGGCGGTTTTTTTGATCCGCACTCCGGTGAGGAAAGTGCCGCCCGCGCGAGCATGGTCGCCGCCGCCGTCCATTCCGGCATTGGCGCTGAGGTCTTCCAAGCCGGAAATGACCTGCACCTCTTTTTTGACTTTTTGCAGCGGCTGCAAGGTGGGCGACAGTTGGAAATCGGTTCCCCCGTCGCCCTCCGGCCACCACCCCGCCGGGATGATCCCGTTGGGCACGTAGAGAAAGGCCATCCGGACCGGGGCGGCTTTGCCCGCGCCCCGGACCACCGCATCCGCCGGGCTTGCCAGAAGGCTCAAAGGGGTAAGGGACTCAAAGGCCGGCAGGGCAATGCAAATGCCCAGCCCGCGCAGAAACCGGCGGCGGCTCAGATTGATGCGGCGTTCGGCGGCGGTGTTTTGATGCTTGGGTGTATTCATGGTGTGAACTTTGTTTAGTTGCTCTCGTTGACAGTAACACTTCTGGAAGGTTGGGACGCGTCGGAAAGGGTTGCGTTGGCCTGGCGCCGCTCTTTTTGGAACGGAGCGGACTCGATGATGCCCGTCAATAGCGCGGAAAACCGGCCATCCTCCGCCTGTAGCCGCTGGACGATCTGATCCACCGTTTCGGTGTCGTAGTATTCCATGCCGCGGCCCGTGGCGTAAGTGAGCATCTTTTCTGTCAGGCAACGGTAGAACTCGTCACGATGGTTGGTGGCCAAAATGTGCTTCAACTCGCGGACGTTCTGGAAAGTTTCGCCGCTGATCAAACGGCCCGCCGCCTCGATCGTCTGGCTGCGTTCCTGGTCGCGCCACAGGCCCAGGGCGTTGAAATTCTCGAAGGCCAGGCCGACCGGGTCCAGGCGCGAGTGGCAGGAAGCGCACTCAGGCTTGTCGCGGTGCGCTGTCAGTGTCTCGCGCAAAGTCGGCTCATGGTCGTGAAAATCCTTCTCCGCCGCTTCCAGCGCCGGGACGTTGGGCGGCGGGGGCGGCGGGGCGGCGCCCAAAATGTTGTTGAGGACAAACAGGCCGCGCTTCACCGGCGAGGTTCGATCCGGGTTGGAGGTGACCACCAGCACGGTGCCCTCCGTCAGCACTCCGCCCCGCGGGCTGTCCGGCGGCAGGGTGACGCGGCGCATCTCGGTCCCGGTCACACCCAGGTTGGTCAGCCCGTAAGCGGCGGCCAGTTTCTGGTTGAGGAATGTGTAGTCGCTCTCAATCAACTCCAGGATGCTGCGGTCTTCATGGACGATGGTGGAAAAGACCATCTCCGTCTCGCGCTCCATGTCGTGCCGCAGCTCCGCGTTCAGCTCAATGGGAGGCTTGGCGAATCTTCCGTTGACATTGTTGGGGTTGAGGTTAGCGGGCTTTGGGGCAGCTTGGGCCAACTGGGCGGGTTTCCCCGGAGCATTGGTCGGCGCGGACAACCCGGCTTGCGCCAAAAGAGCGTTCGTGACCGACGAATTAGTCGGGCGCGCTTGCGGGGCCGGCTCCGGTTTGTTCAGGCCAAAGCTGGCGATCAGCGCCTTCAATTGCTTCTCCTCGCCCTTGTCTCTGGCAAGAACCGCCCGCGCGTCAATGGTGATGCCTTCCACGTCGCGCGCCTGCAGCCATTGGCCGGTAAAATTATCCACCATCGCTTCGGAACGCGAGTCCGCCAGCATGCGCTTGACCTGGGCCGGCAGGTTCTTGCGCAATTCTCCCTTCGCGGCCAGAGCGAACAACTCCTCGTCCGGCATGGAAGACCACAGGAAGTAGGACAACCGCGAAGCCAGCGAGTATTCATCCACCAACGGGTAGGCTTCGCTCGATGAAGCCGGTTCGGCTTCCTCCGTTTGGAACAGAAACCGCGGCGAAGACAGCACCGCCACCATGGCGTGCCCCACGCCCGCCTGGAGAGTCTTGCCCGGCTGATCGTAAACGCCCTGGGCCAGCGCCACCAAACGATCCAGCGTCTGGTCATCCACCGGACGCCGGAAGGCTTTCTGCGCGAAGCGGGCCAGGACTTCCCGCGCGTATTGCCGGCGGCCGGAATCGTCTTGGGGCGCATCCCCGGCAAAGAACCGGTCGTAATTCTTTGGCCGGCTCCAATACTTTTCCTCCATCGGCCCTTGAATGGCCAGGGAGTCAATCCGCAATTCCACGGAGTTGATCTTCTGGTCCTCCGGCGTCAGAGGTTGCAGCTCAAAGCTCATCTGATGCGCGCCCGGCTGCCATTTCTCCTCGAATTTAAATGGCGGAAACGTCTTATTGTCCTCCCAGGCAAATTCCTTGTTCAGCAATTCCCGCCCATCCACCTTGAAAATGGCGCGGCACTTGCCTGGATCGAACTCAAAACTGGCGCGGACCGACAACTCCAAAGCCAACTGGTAAGTCCCGTCGTTCTCCGCGTTGAAAGAGGCGGCGACCTCCGCCGGCTGGTAATAGGACAAACTCAGCAGGGTGTCGCGCTGGTTCCCGCCCCGATTGCCGGCCCGGGCGCCCTGGCCTCGCCGGCCACCCCGGTCGGCGTTGTCCGCATTGGTCCCAACCGGGCGGAACCGGCTGCCGGCCAGCGTGGTTTGCGGGATCACCCGCGAAACCTTCGGCACGGCTTCCTCCACAATGGCGGTGGCCGCGATCATGTATTTTTCCAGCAGCATGGGCGACAACGTGAGAACATCGCCGATATTGTCAAACCCGTAACCCGTGTCGTCCGGCGGAAATTCCTCATCGGTGTTGTAATCCACCCCCATCAAATCTCGTATGGTATTGTGGTACTCCACCCGGTTCAGCCGGCGCAGCGTGACCCGGCCCGGATCGGGATTCTTGGGATCAATTCCGAACGCCTCGTACTTGACCCAATCCTCCAGGACCTTTCGATCCGCGGCGCCGGGATGCGGCGCTTTCTGCGGCGGCATGATGCCGGTGCGCAGGTTCTTCATGACCTTGCTCCACAGGTCGTGGTTGAGGATCTCGTCGCCGGATTTCAACCCGTCAAAGGCCACGCCGCCATTGCTCATCCCGTCGCCGTGACACTCGTAACAATACTGCTCCAGGATGGGTTGGACGCTCTGGTGAAATTGCGCCACTCCCGCCGGTTCCGCGGCGCCCGCGCGCGGGTTTTGCGACGCGAAAATCATCGCTCCCGCCAGCCAGGGCCAAAGGGCCAGACGGCTTATGGGTTTTCTTTGCTTCACGTAAAACAAGTTATGAGTTATTTGTAAAAAGCTTCTTTTGCCGTTTTTTGCTCCTCCAGGAGCAAACCGCTCCAGGGGGTTCATTTTCTCGAAATATAGCCGTTCACCAGAATTAGTCAAGCGCCTTTTTGACATTTCTTGAGCTTATCTGGCCCTTTTTTGCTCAAGCCGCAAACGGACCTGGACCTCAATTGCTACGGGAATGGCAATTTGTGTGGCGGAAAGCAACCCGGTGGTGATGTGGGCGGCGCCTTGAGCCAATGCCAGCACAGACCCCGGCGCGGCCAACCGCAACCAAAGGAATGGAACCGCGGATTTCCGGATGACACGGATGGTAGGGTCGTCTCGCCGAGACGACCAGACACCTCGGCGAGGCGTCCCCGCCTGGAATCCGTGCCATCCGTGCCACTAAAGTGAAAAATCACGCAATTCCAAGGAGATTATTGCCGCAAAGGAACGCAAAGAACACACAGACAAGAACTTATGTTGTTTTTTCCTTGTGATCTTTGCGTTCTCTTGCGGCCAGTTCAATTTGGTTGCGGCTTTGCCGATCTGGGCCATCCGTGGCAAAAATCCTCGCCAAACGAAGCGACTCTGACGCATTGCAGCAGGCAAAATACTTGCAAAAGTCCTGTGCGTCTGAAAAAGGCATTTTCGTGAATTTCATCCGAATTCAATCGGCTTGCAATTTCACCGAGCGTCATATAACCTTCAATAGATGAGCAACAGAGCCTTGGCCGTCATCCAGGAATTCAACAGCTTGCCGCAAGTCGAGCAATTGGCCGTCTATGAAGCGATTGCCCGGAAGGTGACCCCGGTGGACTATGGGCCGCTGTCAGATGAAGACCTAACCGCAATCGCCGCTGAAACATTTGCGCTGCTTGACGAGGAGGAAAGCCGTGCCCAGCCGCGGTGAAGTTTGGCTGGTGGATTTAGGAATGATTCAGAAGGTTCGGCCTGCGCTCGTTCTCAATCGCTCCTTCAAATTGGCCTTGGTTGAAGCAGGCGTGCGCAACTGGCTTGGCCTATAGGCCAGAACAATTCTTCGTGATCCGTAGTTTCCGGCAGCTTTTCCCCGCCCTGTCGCCGTAGGCCCGGCGAAGGCGGAATGCCAACACGCGAACGCTTTCCCCTTCGCAAAGCCTGCGGCGGCACAAGCCGCCCCGACAAGTGCCAGGTCGTGCCGTCATTGTCCACAGGATTGCGCCCCGGCTGCCCCCGCAACACTGGCAACAATGCCGTCACCACCAGGGAGTTGAAGGCAGCGAGGGCAGGCCGCTTTTGGGGTGTCAATGTTGTTTTCCGCTGTCACGAAGGGGGAAAATCAGACTGTGCCATCCTGCCCCTTACCACTCAAGGCAAGCCGAGCCCGTAGTAGCGTCCACAGTTGTTCGGCTGCACCGGTTCGCTGAAATAGAACGAACCGTTGGTCAGTGTGAAGGTCCGAAGCGGCAACCAAACAGGACATGCCAGATTCGTGCAGGTTTCCACTACCACGGAGACATTGTAGCTGCAGGTGATGTTGAACCCGAATTGATTGTTCCGCACGCCGAAGCTGCCATCGCCCGTTTGGATCATCGGGTTCCATAGGAAGGCGGGCACTCCGGCAAAAGTGTTGCTCCAGCCGGTGGTGCTTGGCAGGTAATAGACTGTCACGTTAGTGTCGTAATTGAACACATTCGTATCAGCAAACGGAGCATTCCCAAGGAAATAGACACCGGCCAGACTGTAGCATAAACCGAACGCATTATCCCCAAGGTTCGTGACGCTGCCAGGAATCGTGACGTTGGCCAGGCCGGTGCTCGCGAAGGCACTCCACCCAATATAAGCCATGCTGCCGGGAATCGTGATGCCGGTCAGATTCGTACACTCATTAAATGCATTATTCTCGATCGTGGCCACACCACTGGCAATCGTGGCGTTGGTCAGGCCGTAACAAAGACTAAACGCTCCTCCTCCGATGCTCGCCACGCTGCCGGGGATCGTGACACTGGTCAGGCCGATACAGCCAAAAAAGGCCTCAAGTCCGATGTTGGTGACACCGACGGGTATTGTGTAGCTTCCGGCCGCCCCATGCGGATATTGAAGGAGCGTGCATCCGCTCCTGTCGAACACAACTCCGGCCACGCTGCTGTACACGGAATTCTGTGAATCCACGTTTATCGCTCTGAGGTTGGAGCAATCGAAAGCATACATTCCGATGTTCGTGACACTGCCGGGAATAAAGACGCAGGTCAGGCCGGCGCTGGCGAATGCATGATCCGCAATGCTGGTGACGCTGTCGGGAATCGTGACGTTGGTCAGGCCGCAACAGAACTCGAACGCATCCTCTCCAATGCTGGTAACGCTGCCGGGAATCGTCACGCTGGTCAGGTTGCTGAGGCCAATTCTGAGTCCGTTGAACGCACCGTTCCCAATGCTGGTGACTGTCAAGCCATTGATGTTGGTTGGAATGCTCACAGCCCACGGAGGCCCGGTGTAACCGGCAAAATTGATACTGCCGTCGGCGTTTGTGTTGTAGGCATAGATACTGCCGCCGGTGTTTGTGCTGTAGCCGTATTGGGCCTGAGCCGCTGACGGAGCCAACATTAGCAATACCCAAAGGACTGCAATCCCAGCTTTCATGCCTCAAGTATTTCGAGGATTTCGCAGCCAAGTCAAGCCAAAAACGCTGTCATCCCTTGTCGTTTATTATCGTTTAGCAAAACGGTTGCACGATATTTTCAGTGGATCCCGGCGCAAGCCCTCAAGGATTGGGGAGCGCGACCGTCCCGGTCGCCGCGGGGCGCGCCTCCCGCCCCGCTTCTTCGCCGGTTCTTGCCCCCGGATTCTTCTTCGGATGGGCCGCGTTCAAACAGAAGGCCGTCCGGTCTATGTTTGGCGGGACGCCAAACACTGCGCGCGAGACGCACGCGCTCCCCGAAATTGCCGTTGCCCGATCAGATCCACTGGAAACGTCGAAAAACCTCTTTTTCGCCGCGTCAGCCAGATACGGAAAAGGGTCTTGCGCGAACTCCCGCAGCACCCTTGCCGCCACTCCGCTTTCAAACTGGCCTTTGCCAAATGCGGCACAGGAATGGCCGCGATGTCGAGCCACTGGCTTGACGCTACACCAAATCAAGGCAATGGTGATCAGGATTCGCGGATGGTGGCTTGCAGGGATTGCTTGAATTGTTCCACCAGTTTTTCGTGGGCGGCGTTGACTTCGGCGTCGGTCAGGGTGCGGTCCGGATGGCGGTAGGTGAAGGCGCAGGCCACGCTCTTTTGGCCGGGGGCAATGTTCTTGCCGCGGAACACGTCGAACAGCTCCACTTTTTCCAGGTTGGCCGGCTTGACTTGTTTGACGACGCCGGTCACAGCGTCGTATGTGGCGGCTTCGGGCACGAGCATGGCCACGTCGCGGCGGATGGCGGGGAATTGCGGCAACGCTTTGAAGGATTTGGCCGGAATGCGGCGCGCGAGGAGTTCGTCAAAATCCAGTTCGGCGAGCAGGACGGCGTCGCGCAAATCATATTGCCGGGCGAGCGCGGGAGAAAGCTGGCCGATTTCGCCCAGGGTCAGCTTGCCCAGTTGAATGGCGGCGGACTCCAAAAAGAGAGCACGGTCTTCGTCGCGTCGCACCCAAGTCACCCCGCGCAGGCCGAATTGGTCGAGGAATTCCTCCAGCAATCCTTTCAAATCAAAAATGTTGCACCGGGCGTCGCGGTCCGCGCCATCCCAATACACCGGCCAGCGCGCGCCGGTGATGGCCAGGGCCAGACGGCGCTGTTCCCGGACCGTCTGGTCGGGGCGAAGGGAAAAAACACGGCCGATTTCAAAAAGCGCCACGTCGTTGTTCTTGTGGCTGAGGTTGTAACGCAACGAGTCCAGCAGGCCCGGCAGCAGGCTGGGGCGCAAGGTGTTCATGTCCCCGCTCAAGGGACGGAGCAGGGTGGCCGGCGGGGAACCGGGGTTGGCGGCCAGGTTGGCGGCGGCTTCCGAAATCAGCGTCTGGCCTTGCGCCTCGTGCAGGCCCAGGCCGGTCAGGAGGCGGCGGGCTTCGGCAATTTGGTCATGCACCGCGTCAAAGGCGCTGGCCCCGATGGCGCCGCGCGGCGGGGTGGCGGGAATTTTGTCCACCCCGTAAAGCCGGGCAATTTCCTCGATCAAATCAACTTCGCGTTTCAAGTCCACACGAAAACTGGGAACCACAAAGAGGGCGCGCGACGGTTCG
>Ga0326728_10015699_pt1 | contig 15676 bp, 5 predicted proteins | sample MB3enrmetagenome_FD_207602 | JGI IMG/M metagenome (GOLD analysis project Ga0326728, IMG submission 207602) | Lab enriched peat soil microbial communities from McLean, Ithaca, NY, United States - MB31MN | ecosystem: Environmental > Terrestrial > Soil > Wetlands > Peat | place: USA: New York...
GGATACGAACCATCGTTCAAGAAGACATTCATCCCGGTCGCGTCGAGAAAAGCATGCACGTTTTTGAAATAGTTCTCGGCCCATTCGCTGCAAAGGCACGGCGAGGGCCCGAATCTTCCGCCGCCTGGCTGGCCTGTCTTAACATCGATAATCAAGTCCTTGGCATCGCCGCCGCGGCTGGCCAGCAGCGTATAACCTCCGATGGCAATACCCTTGGCACGCGCATAGTCGGCCAAATCCTTCATCTGACTTAGATATGTTGCGCTGTTGTTCTCGATATCGAAGCCACTGCCATAACTCAGCATCACCATCTCGAAGCCCACCGCCGCGCACTGGTCGATAGCAAATTTCACTTTCTCGGGCTCCGCGTACCGGATGTGCATATACAGCGGATTCTCCTGAATCCAGGGCGCCAGCGTCGTCACCATCTTGCGTAGCGCCAAGCCGCGGCGTTCGGCATCGCCGCTGTCGTGCAGCAACTCAAAGACAGCAAACGATCGCCAGGTTTCCCTGGAGCCGAGCTCCAGCTCGGGCCCCAGGGGCGGCGCGCACTCCAGCAGCGAAATCTGATCGGAATGGTAGTGCGGGTCAGTTACCCAGCGAACCGCCACATTGTCCTTCGCTGTCTGCATGTATCCGCCGAAGGCGTAGTCCGTTTCGATGTGCATGGGAGCCAGCATATCGAGCAAGCCATTGTGCATGAGCGGAGCCGCCTTTGTGGCACACGATTCGACGAGAGCGAGTAACTCCGCCTTGAACGAGTTCAGGATGATCGCGCTCTCTCCGGCGTTCTCGATCTCCATCCACTTCGCAATAAGTGGAATGCCGTCATAAAGTTCGTAATGCACGCGTAGTTTCACGTCTTTGACCGGCGTTTGCGGTCCTGCTTCATAGTGAAACGTCAGCGCCACGCCCGGTGGCGGCCAAGGCAGCTCTTCAGTTGACCACTTCGCGACGCGCTTCCACGGAAAACGCTCTACCGGCTTTCCCTGTTCCAGACGTACGAAAAGAAACGCACGCGGATTGGAGGTCATTCGTTCAACCCATTCCGGAAGAAGGTAATTTTGCACTGGCTGGCCCTCCAGCCCGCCGACTTCTATCTCATAATCGTCTACGGTCACTTGCGCCTCGGGCCGAACCGCGCGCAGTTCACTCTGGCCAGTCATCAGATTATCGATTGCGATGGTCGCCGCATTTGGCGCCAGCCGGAATACCCGCCGCAAGAGGCCATTCTCGATCGTCACTTGCCGGCCATCTGCGGAGCGCGTCACCTTCGCAAGATAGGAAGACGGATCGATCAGCCAGTCGGCGCGTACAGAGGGAGACGGGGCGGACCCGCCCTCCTGGGCGCGCAATGTACCTGCTGCCGCGTTCAACGCGCCGGCGCTCAATGCGCCCACCAGGAAACCACGCCGATCAAATTGCATGGCGGTCATCCCCTTCCGAAGACTTGGTTCTTCTCAAAGCCGCTCCGCGTAAACGTAATATGCTCCGCGCTCGTTCAGTACATCGTCGTAAAACGCGGTGAGAAGGCTTGTGGGGCCTTTGTCCAATTGCACCTCGAACTCCACAAACCGGGCATCGCCAGGCACAGGCTTTATCTGGTTAAACCCGCCTATGATGATGCCCGCTTGTTTCGCGCCAATTGAAATGCCCGGCGTTTTCTCGCGGTTCGGCTTCGGATCGTGGTATTCGGCGTTAATCGGCAAATCTACTTCGCGTGGCCATCGCCGCAGCTCAAAGCGGTACCGCCCTGCACGGCTCACATCAAGCGCCCAGAAACCATTCGCAATGGGACCACTGCGAATCTGGCTCTGGTTGTTGGCCAGGTCGGAGCCATCGCTGTGCCAATCCATGCAATTAAGCCGGGTGGGGCTTTCGAAATCGCTGCCGATCACGATCCTCACATACTCGTCCCCATCTACCGATACCTGTTTCCACCATGACTCGTAAGCGGCTTTCAGGGCATTCACAACATCCGGATGCTGGGCCGAAACATTTTCCTGCTGACCAGGATCCTTCAGAATGTCATAAAGCTCCAATCGATTCGGATTCCCGTGCGGAGTCGGATTCACAAGCCTCCACTGCTGCGTCATCACGACGGTGTCTTTCCACTTCACCAGATGCTCTTCGCGCTGTGAGTCGATCACAATAGTGCGGTCCGTCCACCTATCGCTATTGCCATAAAGCAGTGGGCGCCACGATTTTCCGTCGATGTCGTGGCCACGATTCGCGAGTTCGCAAAGGTCCACAAGGGTTGGTAGTAAATCGATGTGTGCGGTAAGCGTAGAAATATCTTTCCCTTTTCCAATCCCCCCACCAGGCCAGTAGAAGAACAACGGCACGCGATGGCCGCCTTCATACGGCGTTGCCTTTGCGCCGCGCATCCCTGCGTTAAAGACCTGATCGCCTTCGCCAGTGCCGTTATCGCTCGAAAATATCAGGATCGTATCTTCCAGTAGTTGTTGATCCTCCAAGAAGCGCACTAAGCGGCCCAGGTTTTCGTCGATATTCGCGATCATCCCATAGAATCCGGCGTGAGGCAGGCCGGCCACACCCTCGTACGGCGCCGCGTCCTTCTCCTTCGCCCATACCGGTTCGTGCGCGGCTGGCGTTGCAAGATAACAAAAAAACGGCGCGTCGTTCTTCTTGGCATCGAGAATAAAATCCATTGTTAACTGAAAGAAGATATCCGTGCTAAACCCGAGATACCCTTGAAACTTGCCATTATGGATGTAGCTGTCGTCCACATCGTCGTTGCCGAAGTAATCGGGCGCTTGCCAGATTCCTCCTCCACCGCAAACCACGGCGTCGTCGAACCCGCGATCTTGCGGCCTGCATGGATAGTTATCGCCTAAGTGCCACTTGCCGTAGTTAGCCGTACGGTATCCTGAAGACTTAAAGCACTCCGCCAGAGTGACCGCATCTGGGCTCAGCAGGTTCCTGCCATGAATGGTATGCCACACCCCCACCTCGTTGCAGTATCGTCCCGTCATCAGTGAACATCGCGAAGGCGAGCAAGTTGGGCTCACATGGTAGTCGGTGAAGCGGGCCGACTTGGCCCACAGCGCATCGATATTGGGGGTCCTGATCACGGGGTTTCCCAGGCATGCAAGATCGCCGTAACCGACATCGTCCATCAAAATGAAGACCACATTAGGTTTTTTGGCGGGCTTAGCGACCGACGGAAACGCGCTGTGGGCAGAGGAGGCGACAATGCCGCCTGCGAGCAGGCCAAGTGCGTCGCGACGGGTGATGCTGCGGCTAATATTCATGATTACTCTCCCTGCCTCGACCTCAACGAGCACAAACGAGATAACCGGCGATTCCCGGGATCCCGTTCAATGCCTGTCATGCCAATATCACGACCTATCCGGTAACTTCAGCTTCCCCGTCAGAACACAACGAATGCTATCAGACCGTCATTGTCCGGCGATCACATGCTGTTGGCCCAAAACCCCGCTCCAACACCACGAAAGAAGACTTTAATCGAGTTGATTGAATACCGTTTCACGTCGACAATCACAGTGTCATTCTGCATCTGTAGCGGCGCACCTTCCGGCACCTCCATGAGGTTGGTTTCAACTGCCGATAGAGCGCCATGCGGAAGATGGATCTTCACGGTTGAATCTTTACCCGCCCACTCATAGAATCGCAGGATCAGAGCATTGTCATCCTCGGCCTTCTTGACCGCAGTGAGAATCACGTTATCGGGATCAATGGCAATAAAAGAATGCATGGCGGGCAACGAGCCGCTGTGCCTCTTCACTTGCGTGGCTTCAAGCTTGTAGTTGAAGCTCCAGCCTTGCCTCTCAGTCAGTGCTTGTTTCCAATCGCCCGCGTGAGGATAGAGCGCGTACACAAAATCCTGCTCGCCCTGATCAGCGTTGGGATCCGGAGACTCAGGACTCCGCAGTAGAGTCAACCGCAAGACGTTTCCCTTGGCATCGTAACCATATTTCGAGTCATTCAACAGACTAAAGCCGTGCTTGCCGTCCCCCAGATCAGCCCAGCGAATCGCAGGCACCTCAAAGCGCGCCTTTTCATAGGAGTTATTCCGCGTCGTCGGCCGCTCGATCGTCCCATACGGAATCTCATACGTTGCGTAGGGAGCAGTAGCAGCAAGCGGAAATGCGGCCTTGAGCAGAATGTGATGTTCATGCCAATCGATGTGATTCGCGACCTCGACGCGGTCGATCCCGGAGTAGAGTGTGATGTCCTGAATGAATCGGGAGCTGGCCGTGGTATGGATTACGCGAACGACCGCACGCAGCGGGCCCTGCTCGATCAACTGGACGCTCCGGACCTGACCTAAATCGTATGGCTGTTGCTCATAATCGGAATCGATGTTCCATGCATCCCACGCTTTGGGCTTGTCGTGGAACGCTTGTAATTCATTGCCGCAGTTACCCGCCGCAATCGACTCAAACTTGGCTCGCTTGTCATAGAGGCTCGTGATGCAGCCCGTTGCGGGATTGACGACTACGCGAAAGTATGTATTTTCAAGCGTCGTACCACTGGCGCGAAGGTCAGTTTCAGGAGCAGGCCCGTTCGCCTTGGCCGCGGGTTCCGCTGTAAATGTCTCGTAACCGAAACCGGGAACGCCGCCGGCGCGCATCAACACGTCAAAACTGTGCGTCTCTGGTGTTCTGCTTAGTACCTGCGTGAGAGCCTCGCGTCCTGCAGCGTCTTTTAAGACAATGCCGTTAGCGGAGGTCGGCAACTGCACGTGGGCTTCGACAATGTCGGTGCGTTGCCAGGCCATAGGATTGAAGACCAGCACTGGAACCGTACCCGGTGCCGTTTGCGTGTCGATATATGAAGTCAAAACACGAAGCGACTGCGATTTAGCCTGATCCGAGACCAAGTGAACTCGCGCGAAATCATCTGCAGCATCCTTATAAACATCGGCAATGCCCGTTCCCGCGGCGAGATCGTGAAACTCATTGAAAAGCACCTTTTTCCATGCTTCATTCAGTTCGCTTTGCGGATACGGAGCGCCGGCGAGCCATGCCAGCGAACTGCACTTCTCTGCATTTAGCATCCATTCTTCGCTGGCGCGGATATTACGCTTCTGTGCGGCCTGCGTGGTGTACGTACCACGGTGATACTCAAAATAGAGTTCGTCATTCCACACCGGCAGGCTGATTTCACCATCCGCCGGGTGTGGCAACGTGCTGTCTCCAGTCGCGAGCGTCTTATAATTCCACACCGGCGCCGCGGCCGAGTCGAGATGCTTCTCGGCGTTTTGAAAAAAACTGAGTGACGTGCCAAATTCTGTATGTGCGAAGACCATGTCCGGCTGCTCCCACGCCAGTCCCTGATTGACCACAACGCGCGTCGGCCCTCCGCCGTGATCGCCAACTCCGTAAAGATGCATCAGTTCGTTGACGCCTGGATTGAGAGCAACCGCCTGCGCATAGGCTTTTGCCATATCGATGGGACTTGTTCCGTTGCCATATCCGTGAGGAAAGTACGTCAGAACGCGGCTGCCATCGGGTGCCTGCCACCAGAAGAGCTTGAGTGGAAGCTGATTGGTCTCGTTCCAGCTCATCTTCTGAGTGACGAAGTAATCGATCCCCGACTTCTTGTAGATCTGTGGAAGCTGCCAGTTATAACCAAAGCTATCCGGGTTCCATCCTACCTTAATATCGACGTCGAAGGTTTTCAGGAAGTATCGTTTGGCAAGGAGAATTTGTCGCACCTGCGACTCCCCGTCAGGAATGTTCAGGTCGGGCTCGATCCACATGCCGCCTACGAGCTCAAAGCGGCCCTCTCTTACGCGCGTACGGATGCGATCAAAAAGAACCGGATATTTGTCCTGCATCCATTCAAAATATTGCGCCGCCGACTGGGTATAGGTGTACTGGGGATATTCATTCATCAGCTGTACGGCAGTGCCAAAGGTCTGGCGGACAGCTTCCACAGTCTCGGTCCACGGCCACATCCATGCGGCATCCATATGCGAATTGCCCACCATGTGAATGGTGGCATTCTTCAGCAACGGCTCAAGCGGCGCAAGAATGCTTTGCGCCTTTCTGAGCGAATCATCGAAGGCCGCTGCTTTTCCCTGATCCAACGCTTGCAGATCTACCGCGTCCACAGCCTCCTCAAGCAGATTGGCGTGCGTATTGCCATCAGGAAGAGCCGGCAGAATCCAACTGTCGGCACGAGTCTCGGTGGAAAAATCGCTGGGGCTGGGCCGTGCTGGATCGGTAGTGACGGTCACAGTCGCCGCGCGGAACACTTTTGCCACATCAGTGGCCAGCGCCTTGACCGCAATCAGCACGTGGTCTCCCGGTTTGGCCTTTTCCCAGAGAACGATGGGGGCAAGATCCGCTCCCAAGGCAACCTGACGTCCATCCATATATAGGATGAGCGGTGCTGGACCGCCCGCGCCAACCGCAACGTGAAACTCAATGCGCGCATTGGTCAGGTCGTATCCTTTCAGTTCTTTGGGGATAACGATCTCGCGGCGAAACCAAATGGCGTCGCTTGGCAGGCCGGGATGCGGCGGCGTGATCGTCTGCCAATTGGAATCATCCAACTGCGGATCCTCACCATTCGGAATATCGCCAAGGTGGTACTTCCATTGGCCTGCATCCAGCATTCCGAAGCTGTCAAGCCGCGCCAGTGTTTGCAGCGCCTTTTCAGAGAGACGGATAGGCTTTGCTTCCTGCGCAAACGCCGAGACCGAGACAGCGAAGATCAACAAAAGCCGGGCCACCCCAAGCGATGATGCAGTCATAAGCTCCTTATGAGCCCGCCAGGGCTTGCTATTTGCTTCCCGGCTGACTTTGCGTCTCTTGCATGTATTCAATCAGGGCCAGCAAAGCGCCCCAATGATAGAAACGGTCGCTGCTGTCCACATCATCGCCGATGCCCGTGATGGCGTTGTAATTCTCGTGGACGTGCCCATTTGTTTTCCACTCCTGCTTGAATAGATCATAGGATTTCTGCGCAAGTTCTTTGCTGACGGTTGGATCGGCGTAGTTGCGCACGCCGAGATAGACCAGATAATTCAGCGGCCCCCAGATTCTTCCCCGCCAATACTTCTGGTCCCAGAAGGCTGGATCGTTGCGCGAGATAGAGGGAATCACCCACTGACCCCAGAACTCCGCGGAGTTGAGAAGGTGCTCATTCATCATGCGCCGGGCCTGCTCAGGCGTTGCGGCTTTGGCCAGCAAGGGATAGAAATTAGTAGGCGAAAGGCGCAGACTTGATTGGCCGGTGTGCAAATCTTTGTTGAGAAAGATTCCGACCTTGTCGTCCCAGAGCGTGGCCAGCTTGGCGCGATAACGTTGGCTGCGCTCCGCAAGCTCTTTGGCCTCGGCCGATCTTCCCAGTTCCTCGGCGATTTGCGCCAGAGCATCGCAATCAGCGATGTAGAGACTCATCAGGCCCACGTCTGCAAATTCCAATTGATGGGTGTCACCGTCATACGTCACGTCGTCGTACATCGGACTGTTATCCAAACCGGATTCGAGGATTGCGCCCTCGCGTTTGCCGATCGATGAGTCGTCGAGATTGGCCGGCTGGTTCTCGCCGTCGCTGCCCCAGGTCAGGTAGCCGTTCATATCGCGGTGTTGCGCCCACCAACGATTCCAGCGCAACAAAGGCGCGAAAGTGTCCTCAAGGAACCAGCGGTCGTGGAATTTCCGGTAGATTCCCAGTACGGTGATCGAACCCACAGGAGGCTCGGAGCGATCAAAGCTCTTCCAGCCGCCCGAGCGCGCATAGTTGGGGACAAATCCCGCCGGGGTCTCTCCATGCAGTGCTTCAATGGCATTGGCATAGGCCAGGCCGCGGTCCCCCACTGCTGCGAGCGACGCGGCGAAGAAGGTGTCCCACTCGAAGAGCACGGTTCCGCCCCAACCGGTGCACCAGCCCCGGCTTACGGGTGTGACCACGCGCTGCATTTCGGGATCGTAGATCGTGTCCCATCCCATGGTTGTCTCGATGGCATCAACGAGAGGTGCGCGGCCCCCTTCAGCCACCAGCACATGCTCGTACGCAAGACGCGCGCGTTCGATGATCGCCTGAACTTCACGAAGTGTGTGCGGCCGGCCCGCGCTCACGGCGACGGGCGCACGGAAGTCCACCGCGAAATACGGGCTGCTCACCGGGATGTTGACGTCTTTATCCTCACCGCAAGGCGCGCCAGACGCAACGGCGACGCGGGCATTCTGAGGGTTTGAGGAGGCGCAGTAGATTTCCACGGTGCGGTTTGCGTCACGCGCCTCAATGCTTGCCGGCTTACGGGTGACGGTTCCCGGGCGATTCCACAAGTAATCGACGGAGAAGACAACAGTGGGCGGCATGGACGTGTTCGGCGCTTCGTCGAGCGGAGTGGCGAGAATGACGAGGCCGTCGCCATCGTGAGCGCTTTGAATGCGCAGGGAACTGTGTCTCCACGTGATGCGGAGATCGGTATAACTCCCATCCCACGCGTGCGGGCCGGGAGTGACCTGCTCCGCGCCGCGCGCCAGGCGGCCAATGAGCGGATTGGAGAGAAACGAGTCGACGAGCTCAGTGGTGTTGTGCTCGAGGCCAATGTGGATTGCCAGTCCGTCGGGCAGCAGTACATGCGATGTGACACTTTGCACGTCCCAGGTGTTCCAACCTTGCGCCAAGCGGCGCTGCAACTGTGCGTACTGCGCAGAGACCGGCGCTGAGCTTGTGGCGCCTGGTGCAAGCCGGGAGTTGAGAAGCTTTCTTGGCGCGGGAGGCGAGGTGGTCTGTGCCGCCTGACCGGCGGCGGTTGCAGCCGCGGCCAACAGCAAGACACGCGCACCGATGAAAGCCGGTGATGGCAAAGTTGGCATACGATTCCGCAAGAAGATATGACCCTTATCGAGACTTAGTAATGTTAGCTTCAAGCGGCGGCAAGAGGCTTGTGCGAAATGTTTATTGGCGCGCGAAAAAAGAGGCCCGGCCGGAGAAACGGCCGGGCCGCGACCGTCAGAAGGTATACTTCGCTGCGATCTGCAAGTGCCGCTCTTGCCCGCGCACCCCGGTGATTTCGCCGAAAGTGCCGGGAGTGCCCGAACTTGTGCTCGGATTTTGCCAGTTCACGTGATTCAACAGATTGTAGGCATCGACTTCAAAGCCCAGCGTCTGTTCGCGGAAAACTGTAAAATTCTTGAACGCTGAGGCATCGTATGCCACATAGCCCGGACCGCGCAGGTCGCCCACTTTGGTGGTTCCGAATTGGCCATTGGGAACTGTTCCGTAGGCTTGCCCGATGGTGGTTGCTGTCTGCGCTCCAAAATAGTACAGGTCGCCGCCTGACTTGTAACTCGGCAACTTAGGCAGAGTACCGAGCTTGATGGGCCGCTGTTGGGGCGCGCCGTTGTAGTAGGTTTGAATGCCCTGCGAGCTGGCCGATACGGTATTCGGAAATCCCGTGTATGCCAGCACCACGCCCGACAGTTTCCAGCCGTTGATTGTCTCGTCGATGGCCCGATTCACATTGTTGAACAGAAGGTGGCCGCGTCCGAAGGGCAACTGATATACAGCGTTGGCATTGAACGAACTCTTTTCGCTCTGTCCTGCGAGTCCCCAATTGAGAGGAACATTGTAGGAATCCTCCGGCGCCACGCCCGTGCCGTTGACGTCGGCTACTGCCTGAAAGCCGGTGGCATCGGTTAAGGCTTTGGCCAAGGCGTAGTTGGCCGTGAAGTCGAGGCCGTTCCACAGCGTCTGCCGGAACTGCACCTGCATGCCGTCGTACTGCATGATGGCCTCGGAGTCGGTTGTGATCACATTACCGGTCTCGCCTACTAGTTTTTCAAAAGGCGATGGCTCAACTGTGGCGCAAGCTGCGTTGTTGACGGCAGTAATTACGCCGCTGATAAGACAAGGCGCAGTGAGTTCGTTGCCGCGATACTCTTCGAGAAGGTGATAGCCCTTTTGGCCGACGTATCCCACTTTCAGCAGCCGGGTGCTGCCCATCTCGAATTGCAGCGTCACGTTGTAGTTCTGCACCACCTCGGGCTGCAGGTGCGGATTGAAGTTGAAATACTGTGACCCATAGCCGGGAGTAGTACTTGTGAACCCGTTAGTCACCTGGTAAAACGTGCCCGGGCTGCTGGTTCCCGGGGGCGTACCCGTGAGGTTGAAGTTGTATTGGAACGGCGCGTTCTCCGTGAGCCGGTCTCCGGAAGTCCCGCCTTCCATAAACGACACGTCGCCATAGCCGATGCTTAGCACCATCCATGGCTTCACCTGATAGTCGACGCCAAGGCGGGGCAGAATATCGTGATAGGTCGGGTTATAGAGCGCACGGCTGGCGCCATTCTGGCCTGCCGTCAGCATCGTGTAGTCGCCCATCCCATCATATGTGGGGAGCGGGTTCGCTTCCTTGTTGTGGGCCTCATAAACGGGCTGATCATACTGGTAGCGAACGCCCAGGTAAAAGGTGAGCCGTGGACGGAATCTCCAGTTGTCCTGGAAATAGTAGGCATCGCGCCATTGTCTTTGGCCAATCTTCTGTGCCGTTCCATAGGCCTCGTTCTGCGCCTCATCCAGTACCCAGTCTGCGGTGCCATACCCTGGCGCACTGGGCGTAGTTGGGCCGCCTTTTCCGATATTCGGATTTGATGTGTACACGCCGGTAAACCCGAATGTGCCCAGCAAACCGTTGGTGGAGCTGTAGTAATTCTGCTGATAGCGCTCGAACTGCACGCCCGCCTTGAAAAGGTGCCGGCCGCGCTGATAGCTCACGTTGTCAACATAGCTGAAGATGTTGTTGATCTCGTCCGATCCGCCTCCAGCGCTTCCTACGGCCGAAACGCCGCCATCCGGGAAGTTCTGCTGCGCGAACCCTGGAACGGATTGGTTGTTAACGCCTATTCCCACAACCGAGTCGCCTTTGGTACCGAAGAGCCCGGTCAGATCGAGAGGATACGCACTTGTGTAGCGGGTGCGGAAGAAACAGCACGTGAAGTCATTTACGAGTTTGGCGCTGAAAGTATGGGTATAATCCACGGCGAATCCCTTCACCGGGTAGTCGTTGGGCGTCGGAAATTCGATCAACAAAGGATTGAGCCCGAAGTCGCTGGCCTCACCCTGTGTATAGCGGAATGACGCGCGATCCTTTTCGGTCGGCGTCCAGTCGATCTTCAAATCGCCCTGGTCGTTCCGGGTCTTGGTCTGGTGCGAGCCGATGTAGTTGCTGGCGATGGGCGAGTTTCCCGTTGGCGTGGCATTGGGAAGAGGGTAGATGTTGGGATGGTTCACCAGGAACTGCACCACCGGGTTGTTCACCGGAATCTGGTTGTTCGTATAGGGCGCGAAGCCGTTGGCTGGATTGTAAAGCTGGATTAAGCTACTCTGGTTTGCGCATGTTCCACCGCACATGATGGCTGGGTTGAGCAGCTCAGAAAAATCGCCGGTGCGCATTTTAGCCGACAGTACTGAGGCCGTTGTCGACCCTGCGGTAGCGGACCGCGTGCCTTCGTAGTCGGCAAAGAAAAACAACTTGTTGCGTCCGTTAAAGAGCCAGGGAACCCGTACCGGGCCACCAATCGCGCCGCTCCAGATATTTTGCTCGAATGGATTGATGGGAGTGATCGGGGTAGGAGCAATTTTGTTCTTGTTGGCCCAGCTGTTCGCATCCAGGTTTTCGTTTTCGATGTAGATTCCGGCGGTTCCGTGGTACTGGTTAGTCCCGCTCTTGGTCGCGGCCAACACGGTCATTCCTACGGCATTGCCGTACTCGGCGTCGGGATTGCCGGAGATTACCTTCACCTCGCTCAGAGCATCGAGGTTGGGGTTATAGCCGATGAGGTTCGTGACCGTCTCGTTGATTTCCACGCCGTCGAGAACATAGTCATTGCCCTGCGCGCGATTGCCGTTTGCGCCTATCTCGGAAGTCTGGTTTGCGTCCCGCTCCGTGGCAAACTGCCCGGAAAGCTGCTGCGGATATGTATCCACTGCGCCCGGAATCAGCGCCGTGAACAGGGAAAAATTCCGCCCGTTGTTGGTGATATTTTCAATAGCGGTGGAATCCAGCGTGGTGGTCGTCATGGCGTCTTCGGTATCGAGGAGCGGCTCCAGATCGCCCTTCACCTGGACCACGGTGGAAGTCTTGCCAACTGCCAGCCTGCAGTCAACCTTGACAATGGAGCCCTGCTCCAGCGTGAAAGGCGGAAAGACCTGGGTGTCGAATCCCTGTTTCTCCACGCGCACCTGATAGTTGCCGATCTGGAGAAAGCGGATGGTGTAAAACCCAGCGGAATTGGTGACGGTCGGCACCTTAACTCCTGTGTCGACGTTGATTGCAGTCACATTGGCTTTGTCCACGACCGCACCCGTGGGGTCGGTGACGGTTCCCGTAATGTCGCCGGTGATGGTCTGCCCGGATACGGCGAGACCAGAGGTGAAGAGGGTGGTGACCGCTACGAGCGGAAGTAGCTTGTGTGCCCCGCGCAAGAATCGTCCGAACAGCATCTGGATACCTCCTTTTGAACTTCTCTGTAATGCATTACAAATTGTGGCGTTCGTTTTCCAACTTGGTTGATGACTGGGTTTTGTCAATGAACGTTCGAGATGTTCAACCGACCGATGGAAAAAGGTTAATAATCCAAAGTAACAACGCTACAGTTAACGTTAATCCCAATGGATCAAGATTCTCTTCCAGCCGAGATTCGTTTGTCAAGGAATTTCTTCCGGCGCTCATTTGGCGCCTTTGGCACGGCTCCTTTGCTCTCCCGGCGCCGCCCACGAAATGCATAAACGTTAGAGAATGAATGTTCACCGCGTCAAGCTCTGCCTTAGGCGCACAGCTCTGGAGCGCAAAAAACCAGGTTGCCGCAACCGGAATTTACAGCCGATTTCGGTGGAAATTCAGCGAATATCGAACGAAGGCGGGGTCTGAGCGGCCGAAGTTCCCCAGGTTGGGTCTGCCCGCCCGCTCAAATTAAACACCAGCGTGCCACCCTGGCGTATGAACGCAGCGGGCAACCATGGACGCGTCCATGCGCGGCCATTTACGCGCAGACTCTCAATGAAAAATGCGGATGCAGTTTGCGGGCGCGCGTTGATGCGGATCGTTCCCAATGGCCGGTGTATTTCCGCCTCGGCGAACAATGGCGATGCAAGTAGCAGTTCTGCTCTTCCCGGAATCTCCGGATACATACCAAGCGCGGCCCACACATACCAGGAAGACATTTCGCCGAGATCGTCGTTACCGGGAATGCCGCCGTGCGCGTCGTGCCATAGCGTATCGAGGATGGTGCGAACGGTTTGCTGCGTTTTATAGGGAGCGCCGGCGAAGTCATAGAGCCACGGAGTTTCCAGGCTGGGCTCATTGTCGAATCCGGGATGCAACTTTCCACTCACGAGCGCCCAGTTGCCCTGCGGATCGTGGAAGAAGCTGTCGAGCCTGCGGATCGCCTGTTCATTGCCGCCCATCAGTGTAAACAATCCGTGCACATTGAAGGGAACCATCCACAGGTACTGTGCGCCCGTTCCCTCCACGAAGCCATCGGTGCTGGCCGGATCGAAATTCTTCCAGCTTCCATCAGGGTTTCTGGCTTGCAGGAAGCCCTCCTGAGGCGTTGCTTTCGGGTTGAAGAGATATTTCCAATATTGCGCTCGCGCGAGCAACTCTTTCTCTTCTGCCGTCCGGCCGAGCCGCGCGGCAAGTTGCGAAAGAGCAAAATCTGCGGTGGAAAATTCCAGCGTATCCGCCACGGAGGTGTCGTGCCTCTGGTTCGCGGCCGTCAGGTAATGCAGCGTAAGCCACTGCTCCAGGTGCGGACGCGAGCATCGGTGTCCTTCATGCGGAGTTGTCGCTGTGCCGAGCAGCGACTCATAGGCCTGCTTCACAGCAAAGCCGTCGCCCGCGAATGCGGCAACCTCCGCGATCGCAGGAGCTGAAGGATCGCCATTCATCACGTTGGCCGCGCCCGACTCGTGCGTCCAACGCAACCAGCAACCCCATTGGTCAGCCTGATTCAAAAGCGACTGCGCCATGTCGCTGGCGATCTTCGGAAAAAGCAGCGCAACCAACTGCACCTGTGACCGGTACACATCCCAGCCGGAGAAATTCGCGTACTGCGCGGTTTGCGGCTTGGCCACGCGATGCATCTTCTCGTTCATGCCGCGATACTCGCCATTCACGTCGCTGGCCAGGTTCATGTGCAGTAGTGCGTGATAGAGAGCGGTGTAGAAGATGGTCTGCTGCTCGCGTGTTCCGCCTTTTACTTGAATGGATCCGAGGGCCGCGTTCCACGCGGTAAAGGCGCGCGCACGGATGGAACGAAAGGCAAGACCTTCAGGGGATTCGGAGCGCAGATTCGCTTCCGCGTTGGCCTCGCTCACGTAGGAGATTCCTACGCGCACTTCAACGACCGCCCCCGCCGTGTTGGCAAATGAGACATAGGCTCCTGAGCCGCGCCCTGGCGCGCCTTTATGGGTCGAGTCTCCGTCCTCGACTGCGGTACCACCATCGGCCGATGTGCCGCTCGGCAGAACGGTCGCGTCCTTCCACGTTCCATAGGCCTCAAAAGGCTGGTCGAAGTGAGCGACGAAGAAGATTTTGTAATAAGCATCGTAGCTCGATGGCGGTCCGCCGCGGCAGAAGCCGCCGCTTCGGAGCCAACCGCTGACGGTATGCCGTCGCGGATCGATTGCCACGTGAGAATCCGTACTGAGCGTCTCGTTGTCGGCGCTGCGAATGAGCAACGTGGCGGGCTGTCCGGCAGGATAGCTGAAGCGTGCCGCGCCGGTGCGTCGCGTGGCGCTTAGCTCCACCAGCACGCCGTTTCCGAGTTGCACGCTGTAGTAGCCGGGCGCAGCGTGTTCGCTGTCATGCCCCAATTCGCTCAGATACGCGGGGTCGCGATCGTCGAGTGCGGGCGACTCCTTGACATCGGTGGTGAGCGGCATGAAAAGAAAATCGCCGCTGCCTGGGCATCCCGCGCCCGACAGATGGGTGAGCGAGAAGCCACGCACCGCGGTTGCGTTATAGGCGTACCCGCCGGGAGGAATGTCGTGCCCAGACCCGGGTAAAAACTCTTCGGGGCTAAACGCAACCATACCGAAGGGAAGCACTGCGCCGGGAAACGTGTTGCCGGAGTTGGCCGTGCCGATGAGGGGATTCACCAGCGCGGCCGGCCCGATTTTGGATTGCGGATTGGATTGCGGGTTGCGTTGCGCGAAGCTGGGCAGAGCGGCACAAAAGATGGTCAGAGCCGGCAGCAACAACCAGCGAGGCCGCTCGCGCCGCGCTTGCATCACAGTGCTACTCACATCTTTCATCGCGCTCAAACAAAGCGAATCTTCAGCGTGATGCCAAGATCGGCGGCAATGGGTTTATCGCCGGCAAGGGTCACGCGCAGTCCGGTTGCGTCCTGCGTGAACTCGAGCGCTTCATTGCGGCCGAGCATGCGCACGTCGGTAACTTTCTCCGGCTGCTGCGGACTGGCCGTGCCCAGCGACTCGATGGTGATCGGCTGTTGCGGCCAACCCTGGACAAAGGCGAACATGGTCTTGCCTTTGGTCGTGAAGCGAATGTCCTGAACGCCGAGATCGGGCTGCTTTCCTTCGTTGAAGTTCTGTTGCGCAACTTTTACCGTCATCGATGGTCCTTCGCCGTTGATCTTCCAGGGCCGCGTGTTGAAAATGCCCTCGCCGTTCACGCTCATCCATTCTGTGATGCCTTCGAGCG
>Ga0326728_10015700_pt1 | contig 15675 bp, 12 predicted proteins | sample MB3enrmetagenome_FD_207602 | JGI IMG/M metagenome (GOLD analysis project Ga0326728, IMG submission 207602) | Lab enriched peat soil microbial communities from McLean, Ithaca, NY, United States - MB31MN | ecosystem: Environmental > Terrestrial > Soil > Wetlands > Peat | place: USA: New York...
GGCAGCCGAAATCCCCTTGCCACTTACGTCGGCGATCGCAAACACCACCCCCCCGTCGGGCATGCTGATCACATCGTAATAGTCACCGCCGATGCCGCGCGCAGGGATGCATGCAGCGGAAAACTCCAGCCCTTTGTCTTGGGGAAAACTCCGGGGGAACAAAGCTTTCTGGACCTTCAGGGCAACATTGATCTCTGCGTTCCTGCGTGTCAGTTCATGACGGCTTTCCCCCAGTTCAATCCGGAATCGGGAAAGGGCAACGATCATGACCGCTCCTGCAGTTGTTCCCACCAAAGTGAGTCCCCAAGCCATCAAGTCCGATTTGCGGATGGCGTCGCGCCCCAGATAGAGGAGAATGCCGGCAAGGAATAGGAATATAATAAGCTTCAGCTTGTCGCGCATTTATAAGGGAAGTTTATCCAAAATTGTATCGGCGCGCTAAGTAAATCTGAAAAATCGGATACCGGCAGGGAGGAAAGCAGGCGCGGTGGCCCGCAGGTAAACTCCTCGGCAGTATCCAGACTTCCCTCCCACGTTAAATTAAAGGGTGGCGGGGGCATTACTACTATTGTCATAGCGGGAATCGACTGACGGTCCAAGTGTTGTGAACCCAAGAACGTCAGCGTTGCCAGGTAACTCCCCGCTGCCGCGGTTGAAACGTCGGAGTCCTCAGACGCTCAGGACCGGGATGGTCGATTCCCGAATAATTCCATAACCGTTGCCGTTGTCCCCCAAATGGCCGCGAAGAGGCTTGTGTCCGATGACCAGGACGTCAGCCTTCGTTTGCTTTGCTGCTTGGCTCAACAGCTCAGGAACATTACCGCTGTCGATGATAACTTCGCCTTTCGTGCCCACATCCTGCTGAATCTTGGCTATCTCTTCGGTTGCGAAGCCGACGATCGCCTCCTTCCACACGGGGTCGACGTGGGATCCGCCAGGGCCGTAGATCTCCACGCTGGCCGTGATGTGGACGAGCGTAAGCGTCGCATCTACGGCCGCAGCCATCTTGGCGGCCAGCGACACTGTGTGGCGGCTGTGAGGGCTCAGATCCACCGAGCAGAGAACGTGGCGGATCGAGAACTCGCGCGCCGGCGCCTCTTCCAGGTGAGCGCCGGTCCAGACTGGACAATAGCTTTCGTGCAGCACCTTCGCTGCCACTGAGCCTAGCAGAAAGCGGTAGAACTCGCCATGGCCACGGGTCGACATCGCGATCAGGTCGACGTTCCGGTCGCGAGCCGCCTTCACGATTTCCTGGGCCGGATCGCCTCTGAGCAGCAAGCGTGTGACCGCGATCCCATCGAGTTCTGGCCGCAGCGCTTGATCTAGATCTGCCTGAGCCCGCTGGACGATATGCGCATGCAAATCCCGCGCGGTGATTTCATCCCCGCTCTCCAGCACACCGGAGGGATAGTTGAGAGGCGTCACTACGTGCAGCAGGATCATCTCCGCATGAAAGCGGCGCGCCAACCACGCTGCTTGGTGCACGACGTGCCGGGAAGTATCCGTAAACACAACAGGAACAAGAATTTTCTGAATGCTCAGCATCACGCCACCTATCAATTAACGAAACCAATCAGACAAGGCTGATGGAACGAAGAGCGCCTCGGACCCACCGAACTGACCTCCATGCCGGCCGCTAAATTGCCTGACTGCTCATCACCCGGCGCAGCTTTTTGATGAATTCGAGCCCGAAGTCAGCACGGTCATCGCAGGCACCATGAAGTGAACGAACCGTCTGGTGAAGAAATGAAACCAACGCAAATTGAACCCGGATTTCCAATTGGGACCAGACAACGATTTATCATAAATCTAACCACCCTCCATTGGAGCTATTTCCCATGTCTTTCCCATCCGGGGCGACTCCGCTCCGGCCTCGGAAAAGTGTCTCACCGCGGCCTCCTTCAAGTAGGCAAACCCCGTAAGCGCCTAATTTCAAGTGGTTTCTCTTACACAAATCCCTCTCCGTGACTATTGAACGGAAACAGTCGTTGGTAGCAGACCAACTTGAAGTGCCCGTTGTGGGCTTTGCCTCTTACACACTATGAGCCGGACTCTCGCTAGAAGGCAATGTCGAGCACGACGGAGTCGATCAATTCGCGGAACTGGCCCGCCCCAGCATCTCCGCCTTGTTCCTGATCTTTCGTAAGGCGGCTTCAGCGCCCTCGGTGCACGGCGTTGCCGGGAGGACCATACCGGATGATGACCTCTCCTGCGAGATCGTTTCCCATTAAAGTTGTCCGGGCGTCGATACTTCTCCCCTCGGAAGATGCCTCCCAGCCGTTTGTGTCAGCCACAATCCCGAGCGCCTCCACGGCGCGGGTGAGTTGTTCGCGGACGCCCCGCCGGGCCGGCACCTCCATGAAGCCCTCTGTTGGCCACGTGCCTCTGGGCGTGCGAATCGCAAGTTGCACGTGTGGGATCAGATCGTCGCCGAAAATGTCCTGCATATTTCCCTCCCGAATTTCTCTGATTATACCAAGCTTGAGGAACCAAGCCGATGCTGGCGGGGAGTTCCAGGCACACTATTTATGCTCCGGAAGTGTTCACGTGTCTGTTCAGTCCAGCTCACAAATCTGGTCAATATTGATCAGACAGGCAAATTACCCCGTGCTTAAAGTGGCCGGGAGGTGAGCCAAAACCTCGTAAAACCCCTAGTAGTGAGCGCTGGGGCGATGCGCTATAACTTAGTGAAACGGGTTAGGGAAATTAAGAAATGGGATAGGCATCGAGCAGAACAAACCAAGAAGAAGAGGACTAGAAATGATTAATGTTAGGATTATGACACTCGTGTGTCTTGGGCTGCTAGGCATGATAACGACGTCAGCTAAGGCTGGCAAGTGGCAGGAGAAAACCGCCTTTACGTTCAGCACCCCTGTGGAGATTCCGGGGCAAGTTCTGGAGCCTGGCACGTACGTCTTCAAGCTCGCAAACTCGGCGTCCGACTGCAATATCGTCGAGGTCTTCAACAAGGACGAGAGTCACCTCTACGGCATTTCCCTCGCGGTTCCGGACGACCGTAGATCTCGAAAGCAAGCTGCTCAGGTTCGGAATTACTTTAACGGCCATCGCACGCATACTTCGTTGGAGGGGTGACCACCAGATCCTGACAAGAGCGTGTAACGGCCGCTCGCGAATCTCCACTCCTATGGATGGCAATCCCACTGCCAAGGCCTATATCAGACACCAGTGGCTGCCTGATATTTAAACGACTTTCCCTAGCTGTTGTATGCAACGAACTCAGCAAAGCAACACTTCAGAATTCCGTGCTTAGGATTGCGAGCCGATTAAAACTGCAAGCGCTCACATTCCCCGCTAGTAACCTATCGGCCGTGGCGGGCGGGCTGATGGGCTCACGCTTTACACCACCTCCGTCATCTACCTGCATCTTTTTGACAATCCGGTGCAGCGCTTTGCGCACAAATCGAAGCAGCCGAAAGGCAGGGGCTCGACTGGATGTGCGTTTTTGACCAGATAGGTGTGCAACATTGAACTGCTACGGAAAAGCCGCTGGGGTATAAAACTACCGGCTGGTTCTTGGAGTCTGCGCCTTTGCCGATTGAGCGGGTTGAAATATGGACCAGCCCACGAGCATGGATCGCGCCGCAAAAAGGCAAGGGGAGAAGGCAAAATGTTTTGAAGAAACGGCAGAACGGTCAGAACGGCACAACGAGCAAGGAAGTGAGTCACACTTAATTCCTCGCCACAAACTCGATGAGCACTTTTGACCAAACACGTGGGCGATCATTGAACGAGCTCGTCCACGACCGTTTTGATCCGCGCCGATTATTTGCACCAGCGCGAACTGAACCGAGACATGGAATCTATTGGCAGCGCGTTTTCGTTGGTGCGTTCAAACTTAAAGGAGGATAAGAACATGTTGAAACGTATTCTGATCGCCACAACGCTAGTTATGTTTGCAACTGTAATTGCTGTCGCCTCGGATCGCGAGGATGATGTTAGTCGCACCAACAAAGCCGCCCAAGTCTTCAAGGAGATCATGAACACCCCGGATCATGGCATCCCTTCGGGACTCCTGGAATCGACGAAATGTATCGCCATCATTCCAGGGGACAAGAAGTTCGCATTTATCTTCGGCGGCAGCTACGGCAGAGGACTGGCAACCTGTCGCACGGATCACGGCTGGAGCGCCCCCATGTTTGTGGCTATTGAGGGCGGGAGCGTGGGTTATCAGATCGGGGGCTCTTCCACCGACATCGTGATGCTTTTTATGAACGATCACGCCTTGAAAAGCCTGCTCAGCGACAAATTCAAGCTCGGAGCCGACGCCTCGGTAGCAGCCGGGCCGGTGGGCCGGCAGGCCGCCGCTGGCACCGATCTTAAGTTGAATGCGGAGATTCTGTCTTATTCGCGTGCCAAAGGCCTTTTCGCTGGTGTGAGCCTGGATGGCGCCGTCGTGCAAGCCGACAAAAGTGGAGACGAAGCCATGTATGGCCGCAATGTAAACCGCCATGAAATTCTGGACGGCAAAGTTGCCGTTCCTGCATCGGCGCGACCGCTGCTGCACGAAATTGGCCGCTATGTCCACGAAGCCAAAGCTGGGTCCTGAACTCCGAGTGGCCGCGAGGTGTGAGTGTCCCTTATTGGACAGTCAGCTACCACCCGCAGAGCGGGTGGCTTGATGAAGGGCCCTCGGAAGGGCCCTTCGGGTAACGTTAGGGGCTAAAGCCCCTTCTTATTCTATTTCGCTCACACGATGAGACTAATTATATCGGACGATGATTATGTGGTACTTGCAGTACCATCTCCACATGGGAGATGCTCTGCCACTCTCTTATGACGGTCTCCTTTCTCGTGAACGTGCCAGTTCACATGCGGGAGACCGTCGCACATTTCACCCCGGAACGGCAGAGCCTTTTCGAGTCTCGCCGCCATAGGCGGCGGCTTACCGGGGCAGTTAGGACGATCGATGGGTGTACGCTGTGCGAGGTGTTTGTAAGGTAAAAAGGAGATTCCGAATATGTACTACTTTTGGGGAATGCATGGGTATTGGTGGTTTTTCTGGATCTTTCTCTGGATCGTGTTCTTTTCCTTTATGATGCCGATGAGGCGGACTACCTACCGGCAAATGCAATCTCCTCTGCAGCTCCTGCAAAGGAGATATGCCGCCGGGGAGATCACAAGCGAGGAATACGAAGAACGGCGGGCCAAACTCCTGCGGGATGCCAATACGAAATAGGCACGGTAAATTTGTTCTAAATCCGTCGGGGGCAGGTGCATGAGTTTCCCATTATTCTCAGATAGTCGAAGACCAAGCGCACGTTGCGCGTGAGTTGCCGCATTTTCTGGGCGACGCTGCGTATGCCTTTGGGCTTGATTAATCCAATGGCGAAGCGGCGAAGCTTGGTGATGTTTTCCGGACGGTGACCTTTGCGTATTCGATTGCGATCTTCGTTATAGTTCCAATCAAGAATGTAGTGGCAGCTGTTCTCAATAGTCCAGTGCTCCCGGTTGATCTTGAGCACGCGTTGCGGATCGGCCTGTCCGGGAGTTCTACTGGTAATGCCATAGGCAATATCCAGAGAGCTTTCGCCGGTTTTTTCTCTACGCTGTACCGCTCAATGACGAATGTTTGTCCCACGTGAAGGAAGTCGAGGTACGAGTTAAGCTCCGTGGTTGTCCAGATCTTTCGACTTTCGATTCGTCCGTGATCGCGAGGCGTATGCTCAACAAAATGCGGTTGTCCCCGATCCTGGAGGTATAGCTCCAGATCTTGAAGAACTCCGGGCTGGTTTCCTTTGACGGTGAAATGGTAGGGAGCCTTTCGCTCTGTGACCAGGTATTCGGCCAGCTGGCGCTGCGTCAACAAGGCATCGGCGCTCACATCCGTGCCTTGGATATCAATGGCATCGCGCAGCGGGATGGCCATTTTGATTTTATTCGTGCGTTTGACTTCTTCGCTATTTTCTACGGGCAGGGTGCCAGCTTTTTTTGCGTGTGGCAGATCTTGGTCTGATGACCGATGACGCTCATCACATGAGACTGGTAACCTTGATCGCCGATGGCGTTGCACATGGTCTTGCTGTCTATGGTGAGACGCTCGTTTTCTCCAGCGCAAACCTCGTTTCAGCCTTGTAATGCTCGGTCTAGATCCATAGGTCCACTCGGATGAGAATATCACGGATGATGGACTCGCTGGGGACAACGTAACGGCCTCCTTGGCGACGGCAACCGAAACCCTCCCGTGCTTTCTGGCCAATGCTGTCGGCCCAATCCGAGATAGCTTTATATCCGCGCATCCCACACAGAACGGTCCCGGCTGCCCGATGGTTCTTTCCCCTGACGGCACACGGGTGTCAGGTTGAGGTCGATCCGGAAATTGAGGGTTGCCTCCAGGTTCTCGGTGAATTCCGGAAAATGCTGTGTTTTCCCAGGAAGCCATTGGACCCGACGTCGTAATCCACTAGGAAGCGTATGCTGCGGCATTGGCCATCGAACTCGGGGGCGTCTGGGTGCACGAAGGGCTTTCACACTGTTCATTATCCTGCCGGTGGCCATCTTTGATCCGGTGGCGGCAGGCATGCGCAATTCTGAACAGATGAGTGATCAATATTGAACTGACAGGACACCTGGCCAAAGATCATAATTTTTTCAGGCTCACTAGACGGGTCTGGGACTCACAAAATGGCGGTCGAAACACTAGAAGAGGGAGTTTACAAGATGTCTGAAAACAAAGCTGTGGTGGCAATCTACAACACACACACCGAGGCTGAAAGCGCGATCAAGGAACTTCGAAGATCCGGCTTTGATATTAAGAAGCTATCCATCGTGGGAAGGGAGTATCACTCCGAAGAGCACGTCGTCGGGTATTACAACGCCGGTGATCGCATGAAGTACTGGGGGAAAATGGGCGCCTTCTGGGGGGGCATTTGGGGCATGTTATTCGGAGCAGCCTTCTTTGCCATCCCCGGCGTCGGACCCGTGCTGATGGCAGGTCCGTTGGTGACATGGATCATCGGCGCGCTGGAAGGCGCGATCGTGGTTGGTGGTTTGGGCGCCATCGGCGCAGGCCTATACAGCATTGGAATCCCCAAAGACAGCGTGCTCAAGTATGAAACCGCAATTAAAGGAGGCAAGTTCCTTCTCCTGGCCCACGGCACAGCTGATGAAGTCACCCGCGCCAAAGACATTATTCAAACCACACATCCCGCGGAACTCGGTTTGCATGACCTTAAAGTCGAAAAAACAGCGTCCGCAAAGCCCTGAAGCTTCCATGAGGGGACAGTAGGTAGAGGACACCCCCCCTGTTTGAATCAAATCGCACCAGCCTCGGGGGCGATCTCGGGAAATGACATGCGATCTCCATCGCCATGGCGGGCTGGATCGATGAGCAAGCAATCAAGCAGTATTGCAGCTTAAACGGAGGAGCATATGGGAAACCAATTCCGACTGACCAGGCGGGGTCGTCTACTGACTCTCATTATTGGTGCTGCAATCCTGGGCATCATCATCCTGGCAGTCATTTCCGGCGTGATCCAGAAATGGCTGTGGATGCAACAGCTCGACTACGCCGTCATCTTCTGGACACTCCTTTCAGTTAAGTGGCGGATGTTTTGCCTGGCTTTTGTTGTCGTGTTTTTGTACATGGGGATCAATCTCCATCTCGCTGCAAAAAAAGGCGCCGTTTCCCGCGAGGGCAATTCAGCAGGCTTGTCTGACATCTTGTCAAAAAGCGGTATCCAGGTCTCGCCCGCCGGTTTGAAACTGGCCATGGCAACGGTCAGTGTGGTCGTCGCCTTTATCTTTGCGTTCATGTTCTATGCACAATGGGATACATACCTTCGCTTTCGTTATGGCGGATCCTTTGGTGTGCACGATCCTCTCTTCGGAGTCGATGTCGGGTTTTATCTGTTCCGTCTACCCTTCTATGAGCTGCTGCAAAACAGCCTGGCCGCGCTGACCTTGGTCACGCTCCTGGCCGCACTTATCGCCTACGCCTGCTTCGGGCTTCTGCAGTTCAGCCGCAGCGCACGGCTGAAAGAGCAGGCCGGGGTCCCACACCTGTCCGCACTCCTTTTCTTCCTGATTGCGAGCTGGGGATGGGGTTTTTACCTGGATCACTACGAGCTTCTTTACTCCAATCAAGGGGTGGTACATGGAGCCGGTTATACGGCGGATCATGTGACCAGGATCGCTCTGTGGCTCATGGTTGGCGCCGCCGCGGCGCTGTGCGCTCTGCTTGTGTTCAATTTCTTCCGACCTCGATTCAGAACGATGGCTGTCGGATCCGTGAGCTACGTGGCCTTGTACATCATCGCGATCATGCTGCTGCCCGCTTTCTTTCAGAGGTTGATGGTACAGCCGAACGAGCTGGCCCTCGAGAGCCCGTATCTCAAGAACAACATAGAGTTCACTCGAAAGGCCTACAACCTGAGTGCCATCCAGGAAACATCCTACCCTGCCCTATCGGATTTGACTGCCGAGACGATCGCGAAGAATCAGGACACGATTCAGAATGTGCGTCTCTGGGATTGGCGCCTGCTGCTTGAGACCTATCGTCAAACCCAGGAGATACGCCTCTACTACCAGTTCTATAACGTCGATGTTGATCGCTACCACCTCGAGGACGGTTATCACCAGGTGATGCTCTCCGCCCGTGAGCTATCGGCAGAGCTCCCCCCGAAGGCTCAAACCTGGGTCAACCAATACCTGCAATTTACACACGGCTATGGCTTGGTCATGAGTTTCGTCTCGAAAGTTGTCGGTGAGGGCTTCCCGCAATATCTGATTGAGAATATTCCCCCGGAATCCGACTACAAGCTAACGGTGACCCAGCCAGGCGTTTATTATGGCGAGGCAATGCCGGGGTATCGAATCGTCGGGACTGGAGTCAAAGAACTCGATTACCCCAAGGGCGATCAGAATGTCTACACCAGCTACCAAGGAAAGGGAGGCATCCCGCTGGACAGTTTCTGGAAAAGGCTTTTGTTTGCCTGGACCCAGTCCGACGTCAATATTCTGCTCACCTCCTATCTCCGGCCGGAGAGCAGGATTCAGATCTGGAGGCAGGTCCAAGAGCGTGTGGCGCAGATCGCTCCCTTTTTGCAACTCGACAAAGATCCCTACGCCGTGCTGAGCGAGGGCAAGCAGTACTGGATTCAGGATGCCTACACGGTCTCTGATCACTTTCCCTACGCCAATCTGTACACGGATGGATTCGGAGAAAGCCTGAATTATATCCGGAACTCCGTGAAAGTGGTCGTGGACATGTACGACGGAACTGTCCTCTTCTATGTCATGGATCCCGACGATCCGGTCTTAGCTGTTTATCGGCGTGCATTCCCTGGGGTCTTCAAGGACCTCAGTCAACTTTCGGGAGATCTTAAGCAGCACCTGCGCTATCCGGAGGACCTTTTCACCATCCAAGCCGATAAGTACAGATCCTTTCACATGACACCTCCCCAGGTTTTCTACAACCAGGAGGATCTGTGGATGTTTCCTCAACAGAAGTACGCCGGCACCGCGCTCCCGATGCAGCCCTATTACATCCTGATGAAGCTTCCAGGAAGCGACGAACTCCAGTACCTCCTCATGACACCTTTCTCACCTCAGAACCGGGACAACATGGTCGCCTGGATGGCCGCCAGGTGCGACTTCCCTGAGTATGGGAAGATTCTCGTGTACCAGCTCCCGAAGGATAAGCTGGTCCTGGGCCCAATTCAGATCGAGGCGATGATCGATCAGAACACCACTATCTCCCAGCAGCTGTCTCTCTGGGACCAGAAGGGGTCCAAGGTTACGCGCGGGAACCTGATCGTTATCCCGATCGAAAACTCCTTCATGTATGTGGAGCCGGTGTACCTCACCGCCGTAGGCACGAATATCCCCCAGCTCAAGCGCGTCATCGTGGTTTCCGGAGACAAGGTGGTGATGGAGCCTACGCTCAACGGGGCGCTTAACGCCCTCTTCGGCACGCAGCAACCCCAGGAGAGAGCGGTGCAGGCGCCCAGCCGGCAGCAGCCGGAGCTGGCCCAGGCGAGGACGCAGCTCGAGGAGGCCCAGAAGGCTATCCAGCAGGGAGACTGGGAAAAATTCGGCAAGGCGATGGAGGGGCTAAAGCGCCTGCTGACCGAGCCGCCACGATAGGGGTGCCACTACCTTGATGACAGACGCTCACAGTATTGGCCTGTACCATGGCGGCGTGATCAAGTGGCGCGTTCCTATGGCAGTGTCTGAGAAACCGCTCAATTGTGGGAGATTCGGAAAGATGAATCCCATAAATGAACAAAAGCGGACACAGCGAGCAGCTCAAGCAAGGGGTAAACATGAAAATTGATACAGAGGATTTTCGTGTGCGGCCAGGAGATAAGGGGAAACTTAAAAAGTGGTCAACGTGTGTAAAGCCTTGCTACAAATCGAAAAAAAACTATCAAGAAATCCTCGGCGAACACATTAAAGAACTGAGTGCGCTGCAAAATCAGCTCTATGCCTGCAATCGCTATGCGCTGCTGCTGATTTTTCAGGCGATGGACGCCGCCGGGAAGGACGGCGCTATCAGACACGTGATGTCCGGTGTCAATCCGCAAGGCTGCCAGGTCTTCAGTTTCAAACAGCCGAGCGCGGAAGAGCTGGGACACGATTTTCTCTGGCGCACGACTTGCCGACTTCCGGAACGCGGGCGAATCGGCATCTTCAATCGTTCCTATTACGAGGAGGTGCTAATCGTTCGTGTGCACCCGGAGATTCTCCACACGCGGGGAATTCCCGTGGAACCTCTCGACGAAAGGACCATCTGGGAGGAACGCTATCGTTCTATCGTGGACCTCGAGGAGCATCTCCATCGGAACGGCACCCGCATCATCAAATTTTATCTTCACCTTTCGCAGGAAGAGCAACGCAAGCGTTTTCTAGAGCGCATCGATGATCCCGAGAAGAACTGGAAATTCAGCCTAGGTGACATTGAGGAGAGGAAGCTCTGGAAGCATTACACGAAGGCGTATGAAGCTTGCCTAAGTAAAACCAGCACCAAGCGCGGGCCCTGGTATATCGTGCCGGCCGACGACAAGGAAAACGCACGGCTGATCATTTCACGGGTCATCCTCGACACGCTCAAACAACTCAAGCTGACTTACCCTGCACCGACCAAGGTGCGTCGGAAGGAATTGCTGTCGCTTCGCAAACTGCTTGCGAAGTAGCACATGGAGGAGAAACGAGCGATGAGCATTGCAGCCGCAACAACTCTCAATCCGGCGCAGTTGGATCAGCTGTCAATCGATACAATCCGTTTCCTGTCGGTCGATGCCGTGCAAAAGGCCAATAGTGGCCACCCTGGTCTGCCCCTGGGCGCTGCGCCCATGGCCTACGTGCTGTGGACCCGATTTCTCCAGCATAACCCAGCCAATCCGCAATGGTTCAATCGGGATCGGTTTGTCCTGTCGGCCGGGCACGGTTCGATGCTGCTATACAGCTTGCTGCATCTCACCGGCTATGATCTGCCGCTCGACCAAATCAAACAATTCCGCCAGTGGGGCAGCATCACGCCCGGTCATCCTGAGCGCGGTTTGACGCCGGGGGTGGAAACAACCACAGGCCCGCTGGGTCAAGGATTCGGCAACGGTGTGGGCATGGCGATTGCTGAAGCCCATCTGGCTGCGCGGTATAATCGGCCGGGGTTTGAGATCATCAATCATTTCACCTATGGGTTGGTCAGCGACGGCGACCTTATGGAGGGCGTGGCTTCCGAAGCAGCCTCGGTCGCCGGGCAATTGGAACTCGGCAAGCTGATCTACCTCTTCGATGACAACCATGTGACGCTCTCCGCCGGTACGAACATCGCCTCTAACGAAGACTGCGCGCAGCGCTTCGAGGCGTATGGCTGGCACACGCAATCGCTGGAGAATGGGAACGACGTGGATGCAATCGAACATGCCTTGCGCGCGGCGCGGAGCGAAACGAGGCGTCCTTCGCTGATTCTCGTCCGCACCCACCTCGGCTACGGTTCGCCAAACAAACAGGACACGTTTGAAGCGCACGGTTCACCGCTGGGTGTGGAAGAGGTCAAGCTGACGAAGCAGAACCTGGGTTGGCCCGTTGAGCCGGTCTTCCATATCCCACCCCAAGCGCTCGCCCATTTTCGCGAGGCCCTTGTGCGCGGCCGGCATGCGCAGGCCGAATGGCAGGATCGGTTTTCCGATTACGCCCGGAAACATCCTGACCTGGCCGGAGAATTTCAACAAACGATGCGCGGTGAGTTGCCGGCCGGATGGGACGCGGACATTCCCGTCTTTCCGGCGGACCCCAAGGGAATGAAAACACGCGTCGCTTCCGGAAAAGTGATGAGCGCGATCGCGCCAAAACTCCCATCCCTCATCGGCGGTTCGGCGGATTTGGATCCCTCGACACACACTGCGCTGAAAAATGCGGGCGACTTTGAATCTCCGGATCGAGCCTCGGGCGACACTCAAGGATCGAGCGGCGGCGGCTGGAATTATGCCGGCCGCAACCTGCACTTTGGCATTCGCGAACACGGAATGGGCGCCATTCTGAATGGATTGGCGGTTCATGGGGGCGTCATACCCTACGGGGCGACGTTCTTCATTTTCTCCGATTACATGCGGCCCCCGATACGCCTGGCGGCGATGATGGAGCAGCGCGTGATCTATGTTTTCACGCACGACAGCATCGCAGTGGGGGAAGACGGGGCCACGCATCAGCCGGTGGAACAACTTGCCAATTTACGCGCCGTTCCGCGACTGGTTGTGATCCGGCCCTGTGATGCGAATGAAACCGCGTGCTCATGGCGCGTGGCAATTGAAACACAGGACCGGCCGGTCGCGCTGGTCCTCACCCGACAGGACGTGCCGACCCTGGACCGTACTCGCTACGCTTCCGCCGAGGGATTAAAACGCGGAGCCTACATCCTGGCAGAGGCGGCGAACGGTCGGCCCGAAGTCATTCTGATCGCGACGGGATCGGAAGTGAGTTTGATCGTCGAAGCGCAGCAGCAGCTTCAAAAGCAGGATATTCAAACCCGCCTCGTCTCCATGCCCAGTTGGGAGCTGTTCGATGCGCAGGCGGAGGAATACCGCCGCTCAGTATTTCCTCCATCCGTCCGCACAAGGCTCGCCGTGGAAGCGGGTGCAACCCAGGGGTGGCATCGCTACACCGGCGAATGGGGTGATGTGATCGGCCTCGACCATTTTGGTGCTTCCGCGCCCGCACCGACGTTGATGCGCGAATTCGGATTTACCCCGGAGAACATCTGCAAACGAGCGCTGGCCTTGCTGGAGAAAAACAATGCCTGATCCGATCACAGTACCACCAAAGATGCCGAAACGCATCGGAATCGCCGCCGACCACGGAGGTTATGACTTGAGGGTACAGGTGGCCGTGATGTTGCGCAAAGCAGGCTACGAAGTCATTGACTTCGGCGACGGCCAGCCGACACCGGACGATGATTATCCGGATTTTGTCGCGCCTTTGGCCCGTGCAGTCGCTCGCGGTGAAGTGGATCGCGGCGTGGCCATCTGCGGCAGTGGCGTCGGTGCCTGCGTCGCTGCCAACAAGGTACCGGGTGTGCGGGCGTGCCTGATCCATGAAACTTTTTCAGCGCGTCAGGGGGTCGAGGACGATGACCTGAATGTCATCTGCCTGGGTGGCCTTGTGGTCGGCTACGGGCTCGCCTGGGAACTGGTCCAAACATTTCTAGCCGCGCGCTTCAGCGGCGCCGAGCGTCACCGGCGTCGTTTGGCCAAAATCGCAGGACTGGAAAACGGGGAAGCAAGAACATGAAAAACAATTCTTTGAAGCAATTGGGAACGCTTGGTCAATCCATCTGGCTTGATTATATCCGGCGAGATCTGATCGCCGGCGGCGGGCTCCGGCATTTGATCGAGGAGGATGGACTGCGGGGGATGACCTCGAATCCATCTATCTTCGAGAAAGCAATCGTGGATAGCCACGATTATGACGAGGACATTCGTGCCATGGCCCTTGAGGGGAAAGATGCTGCGGCAATCTATGAAACCCTCAGCCAGCGGGACGTGCAGAGCGCTGCCGACGAGTTCCGGCCTCTCTACGACAAGACTGACGGCAACGATGGATATGTCAGCCTGGAGGTCAATCCCCACCTGGCCCACGATACCAACAAAACGATGGAGGAAGCCCTCCGGTTGTGGGCGGCGCTGAAGCGGCCCAATGTCCTCATCAAGGTCCCGGCGACGGCTGATGGACTGCCCGCCATCCAACAACTGATCAGCGAAGGAGTCAGCGTCAACGTGACGCTGCTCTTTGGGTTGCCGCGCTATCGGCAGGTGGTGGAAGCTTACATCGCCGGCATTGAAGCGCGCGCGGCCCAGGGGAAGCCCGTGAATCATGTGGCCTCGGTGGCCAGCTTCTTTATAAGCCGCATTGACGCGCTGGTGGATCCGCTGCTGGAAAAACTCATTGCACAAGGCGGCAAGGCGGCAGACCTCGCAAAAAACTTGCACGGGCAAGTTGCCATCGCCAGCGCGAAGATGGCCTATCAAGCCTTCAAAGAGATCTTCGGCAGCGACCGCTTTAGGAAGTTGGCCGCTATGGGCGCCGCTGTCCAGAGGCTGCTCTGGGCCAGCACCAGTACCAAGAACCCGGACTACAGTGACGTGAAATACGTCGAGGCCCTCATCGGACCGGACACAGTCAATACTGCCCCGCTCGAAACCCTTGACGCCTACCGCGACCACGGAGAGCCAAAAGCCCGGCTCGAACAAGATGTCAAGCAAGCCCGCCGCGTGTTGGTGCGACTGGCTGAACTGGGAATCAACATTGACACTGTGACCCGTCAACTTGAGGACGAAGGAGTCGAGAAATTCAATAAGCCGTTCGACAAGCTGATGGAGACCCTGGCGCAAAGGTCACCACGGCATCTGACGAGAAAGCCATGAAGATAAGTCCTGATGCAGGAAAACCGGCCGAAGCATCCATGCTGGTAAACGTACCCAGACTTATCACGGCTTACTATACGGAGGCACCCGACCCTTCCGTGCCGGCACAACGGGTTGCCTTCGGCACCTCAGGACATCGTGGTTCCGCATTCGATAAAGCTTTCAATGAATGGCATATCCTCGCCATCAGCCAGGCCATTTGCCAATACCGGGAGCAGAAGAAGATCGATGGGCCGCTGTTTCTCGGCATGGACACGCACGCCCTTTCCGTGCCGGCTTTTGCAAGCGCGCTTGAGGTGCTGGCGGCAAACGGGGTGGAGGTCATGATCGCGCAGGGGGACGAATATACCCCAACCCCTGTTGTTTCCCACGCGATCCTCACGTACAACCGCGGGCGCAAGACAGGACTCGCCGACGGGATCGTCATCACGCCGTCACACAATCCGCCACACGACGGCGGGTTCAAATACAATCCCCCAAACGGCGGGCCGGCGGAATCCGCCGTAACCGGCTGGATCGGGGCAAAGGCAAACGAGTTTCTCGAAAATGGCCTTCTGGGCTTAAAAAGGATTCCTTTCGAGAAAGCTCTTCGCGCCCCCACGACGCACCGGCACGACTACCTGAACGCTTACATTACGGACCTTGCCCATGTGATCGACATGGACGCCATTCGCGCCGCGAAGATCAGCATCGGTGTCGATCCGCTCGGTGGCGCAGGGGTTCACTACTGGGGACCGATTGCCGAGCGCTACGGGTTGAACCTCACGGTCGTGAACGAGGCCGTCGACCCGAC
>Ga0326728_10015701_pt1 | contig 15674 bp, 11 predicted proteins | sample MB3enrmetagenome_FD_207602 | JGI IMG/M metagenome (GOLD analysis project Ga0326728, IMG submission 207602) | Lab enriched peat soil microbial communities from McLean, Ithaca, NY, United States - MB31MN | ecosystem: Environmental > Terrestrial > Soil > Wetlands > Peat | place: USA: New York...
TGTCATCGCCGCGCGCGTTGTGCATCGCGCCCAGCCCGCTGCCGTCGAAATTGTCGCCGCCTCCGTAAAGCTGCAAGTAGTGCAAGTACTGCACGCCGATGCGAGCGTTGTATGTCGAGTAGGGGCCGGGGCTGCCATGGCTGAACGGCAGATAGGCGGCGTCGAAAATCAGCCCCGAGCCGTTGGGGCTGCCCGTCAGGCTGGCGCCGTACAGGGTGGGGTCGGTCGTTCCCGACACGTTGAAATAGCCGCCGGTCAGTTCATAAGTGTGGTCCCACACAAAGGTCGCGTTGGCCTTGAAGCTGTTGAGCCGATCGTTGAGGTTTGAGGCGAGGCCGACGACCGGGTTTGAGCTCGCGTTGAGGCGCTGGAGCTCGATGATGTCCGAGAGTTTCAGCGTGACCGAGTACTTGTCGCCGTCATACTGGTATTGCGAGTCGAAGCCGATGTCGGTGTAGTCGTCGGTTCCAAAGCCGAACATGCTCTGCGGGACGGTGCGGCCGTACATGCCGAACGCGCCGAGCATCAGATAGTGGTCGCCCCAATGGGGCTCGACGGCGAGGCGCCAGTAGGGCATTACGCCTTGCTGCAAGTCGGGGTTGGGCCCGGGCGCCATGCCGAATGCCTCGAGGACGCTCTTGTCATAACCGCCATAGGCCGTCAGCTCGGCGTAGAGCATGTCGTTCCAGAAGACGTACATGCCGGCGCCGGCGACCCTCTGCGCCAAGGCGTCGATATGCGTGCCCGGCGGCGTGAAGGCCGGCGCGATCGTCGAGCTGAGTTGGGGGAACGACCACGCGTTGGTGGTGTTCCAAACATCCTGAACCGTCGGCGTGTTGTTGACCGTCACGCCGAGGAACGTGTCGGCGCCGAACAGCTTGAACTCGTCAACGTACCGCACGTCGGACGCGTCGAACCACACGTCGCCGTCGATCGGACTGCCGCTGAGCTGGATGAACGCGCCGAGGTTGCCGTAGATCTGGCCACCGTAAATGCCCGTCGCCTGCTGCGTGGCTAAGTTGTCATTTGCGTGCAGCCCGGCGGGAGGGGGCACAGCTTGCGGGTTCGTCGACGCGGGAGAATCGTAAGGCGCGGCCGTATGCGTGAAGCCCGGCATCATCATTGCCGCGATCGGCGGCAGTTTCGGATCGCCGCCCTGCAGCGTGTAGCCGCTCAATTTGAAGCGACGGCCGAACGGCGTCAGTTCGGGAAATGCCGTGTGGCAAGCGGCGCACGGCTGGCCAGTCTGGCGGGCGAAGCTCGGCACGGCCGACGCGGGCTGGACAGTGAGCAACGAGTTCAGCGCCAGGGTCGCGAAAAACGCCAGCGCAGCGACGGCCCCCACTGGGCCCAGCGGCCGATGCCTTACAGCGGCCCCCATTTGCCAACAAAAAAGTCGCTTAAGCCGCCGCATTTCCAGCCCCCGCCACGTACCAGACGCTCGTTCCGCTGCGGCGACATTGATCGCGCCGCCGCTCGATGGGATGGCGCTACGATTCGAAGCCTAATTGCAAACCTTGTGCTCACGCAAGCGGGACATCGTTACCGAAGCTTTAGCTTGTCGCTATGACTTCTTCACCCACAGCTTGCACCAGCCGGTCGGCGAGATTGTGCCTGTCACCGATTTGCACGCATTTGGCGCCACGAAGAAATTGCATGCATCGCACTGGTGGCCGTCCTTCGGCGTGGCCTGATAGGCGACTGCGCTCGGGGGGAGGCCGGCCGCCCTGGCGGAGTTGGCGCCCAGCGCCAGCAGCGGAGCCGCGCCGGCGGCGGCAAGCAGCACGGTGCGGCGGCTCATGTTATGCGGCTCAAGATCATGCATGGGAATAGTCCTTTCCAAGGAGGCTCGCTGCCGACGACGGGCCCAAGCCGATGTCCATCGACGGCGTCAAGAAAGCGCGCTCACCACCTGGCGGGCGGCGCTCTTACGACAATACGGCTTTCGGATAGCGCTTGAAAAGTTGATTCGCGTCAATCCGAGTGCGCCGTAGCTTCCGTGCATACCCTCCGTCCGGCGCCTCAACGCAGACGTCGCCGCGCTCGGAATCTCGAACCGCAACCGTGCCTAATTACGCGATTTTCGGCAACCAGATCTTGCAGCTGCAATTTTCGGTGATGACGCCGACGACATCGAGGCAAGACGACGGCGGGCGGAATAGCCGGCAATTGCCGCATTTGTGGCCGTCGCGCGGTGAATCGCTGAAGCCGACGCAAGCCTGCGACACCTTCGGGGTCGCCGCTTGGCTCGCCGCCGCCAATGTCCCGCCGGCGCCAAGAGCGATGCCGCCGATTAACAGCGTACGGCGCGAGAGTCGCGGACCCGTGCTGACTTCAAACTTGGCCATAGTAGCCCTCTTGTGGCTCCCGTCTGCAAGCAGGCAATTCAGTGCTTGCTCGATGACCACGAAATTCAATGTTTGCAGAATTACAAAGTACGCGTCTTCCGGCGCTGCTGCGACGACCGCTTGTCGCATGCGGCTGGCTGGGCGGATCGATTGCCCGCGGGTGTCTTGCCGATTTGGGCCCTGGCAAAACGATTTTGCAAAGACGCAATTGACTTTCCGCCCGCCCACAATCTCGAGCGGGTGATCGCCATCCTCGGGGCGCGGCCGGCGATTACGACGATGAGGGCCGTCTGAGGCCTCCCTGCGTCCGAAGCCCAAACCGTCAGCAAGTTCCTCCCGGGTTCCATCGGCGCGCCCCTCGCGTTCCGAGAACCTCGGTTTCGCGCGGCCTCGGCGGATTCCCGCCGCTCGCCCTTCGCCTGCAGACGGCAGGACTCCACCCGCAGCAGCCGAGCGCGCCCGTCGCCTCAATGTCCGCTTCAGAGGTGCCGCGACCATCGGCTGAATGACCGTGATGGGCGCGAAGCCGCCGTCTGCGCAGCGCATTCAAGGCGCGCGCGTTCCGCCCCCCTCGGCGCCCCCCGAAACCAGCCGCCAAGCCTAAGCTTCGCCCCTTCAGTCGCCCCGCCGCCGCGGCGGGCGGTTCGGCCAGCGCACGATGCGGTCGGGCCAGAGTTCGACAGGCAGGTCGTCCTCGCTCGCCGCCACCCGCCCGGCGACCGAAACCCCCGCCTGGCGGACGGTGTCCGGCGCGCCGGAGACGAGCGGATGCCACCAGGCGAGATCGCGCCCTTCCGCGAGGCGGCGGTAGGCGCAGGTGACCGGCAGCCAGGAGAGCCTGCGCGCCGCCTCGGGCGTCAGCTTGACGCAGTCGCGGACGCGGCTCGTGCGGCGGCGGTAGTCGCGGCATCGGCAGGAGCGGGCGTCGAGCAGCTTGCAGCCGAGGTCGGTAAAGTGGATTTCGCCGCTGTCCTCGTCCTCGAGCTTGACCAGGCAGCAGCGCGCGCAGCCGTCGCACAGGCTCTCCCATTCGTCCTTGGTCATATCGTCCAAGGATTTGACGCGCCAGAACGGCGGCGCGTCGGGCTCGCTGTCGGACATTTCGGTCTTGCACTCCCGGGCCGGCCATGCGGCGCGGCCGACCCTTTGCGGGGCGATCGGCGGCGGCCGCGCTTCCGGTCCGCCATGGCGCGGCGCTCGGCGCGCGTCAAGCCGTTCAAATCGCGCCGGATTGTGTTAAGGAACGGTCGCCCGGCGAGGCGAACTGGCGCGCGGAGCGGTTTTGGCGAGCGAAAACGAAAACTCTCGGAGGCGAAGGGAGGTCGCGCGCCGGCTGCTGGCGATCGACGCTTTCATCGACTCCGCCGTCTACCAGACGGAGCGCCGCGCGCTCGGCGTCTTGCGGACGATCGCGGCCGCATCCGATCGCCTCCATCTCGCGGGCCTGGCCAAGTTGGTGGTCGAGGCGCTGTGCGAAGGCGCGAACGCCGGCCTCGCCGCGCTCGTCGTCGTCCTGACCCTCGCGCAGCCCGCCTTCCGCCTCACCAGCGACGAGGACTGGCTGAAGCGCCAGGATCTCGCGGTGACTTTCCTCGACCGCTACGGCGTCGAGATCGGCCGCCGCGGCATCAAGCACGATGACGCGATTCCGTTCGAGGAGCTGCCCGACCATTTCATCAAGGCGGTGCTCGCCACCGAGGACCGCCGTTTCTTCGACCACTTCGGCATCGACGTCGTCGGCACGCTGCGCGCGTTGACCGTCAACGCCCACGCCGGCGGCGTCGTCCAGGGGGGCTCCTCGATCACCCAGCAGCTCGCCAAGAACCTGTTTCTCACCAACGAGCGCTCGATCTCGCGCAAGATCAACGAAGCCTATCTCGCGCTGTGGCTCGAGCGCCATCTCACCAAGAAGGAGATCCTCGGCCTCTATCTCGATCGCGCCTACATGGGCGGCGGCGCCTTCGGCGTGCAGGCGGCGGCGCAGTATTATTTCGGCAAGTCGGCGCGCGACATCAATCTCGCCGAGGCGGCGATGCTCGCCGGCTTGTTCAAGGCGCCGACGAAGTATTCGCCCAACGTCAACTTGCCGGCGGCGCGCGCGCGCGCGAACGACGTCTTGAGCAATCTCGTCGACGCAGGCTTCATGACCGAAGGCCAGGTCTACGCGGCGCGCCGCAATCCGGCGACGCCGGTCGAGCGCAACGAACGCGCGAGCCCCGATTGGTACATGGACTTCGCCTACGACGAGGTGAAGCAGCTCGCGGCCGAAGGAAAGCTGGGGGGCGAGCGCGTGCTGGCAGTGCGCACCGGCCTCGACCAGGGCCTGCAGGAGAAGAGCGAGAACGTCATCGAGGACATGCTGCGCGTCAACGCGCCGGCCTATCACGCGCACCAGGCGGCGACGGTGATCGCCGATCCCGACGGGTTGGTGCGCGCCATGGTCGGCGGCCGCGACTACGGCGCGAGCCAGTACAACCGCGCCACCGACGCGGCGCGCCAGCCCGGCTCGTCGTTCAAGATCTTCGTCTACATGACGGCGCTGCTGACCGGCAAATACCACAAGGACACGGTCGTCGACGCCTCCGGCATCTGCATCGGCGACTACTGCGTGCATAATTTCGGCGGCGAGAGCGGCGGCGCAATGCCGCTCTATCAGGCGCTCGCGCAGTCGTACAACACCGCCGCGATCCGCATGTCGGTCAAGATCGGCGAGTTCTACTGGCCGCCGAAGCAGCCCTACCACCTGGGCAGAATCGCCGAGCTCGGCCGCAAGAAGATCGTCGAGACGGCGCGGGCGATGGGCCTGACGACGCCGCTCGTCGACACCGTGTCGCTGCCGGTCGGCGCCGACGAGGTCAAGATGATCGACATGGTCAGCGCGAACGCGACGCTCGCCAACGGCGGCAAGCGCGCGACGCCCTACGCCGCCATCGAGATTCGCAACTCCGCCGGCAGCGTCATCTACACGCGCGCCGCCAACGGCCCGCCGCCGGTCCAGGTCCTGCCGGCCGACAAGGTCGCCGAGATGAACAACATCATGACCCACGTCCTCACCGAGGGCACCGGCCGCGCCGCGCAGATTCCCGGCCTCGTCATCGCCGGCAAGACGGGCACGACAAATGGGCCGACCAACGCTTGGTTCAACGCCTTCACCGGCAATCTGGTCTGCAGCGTCTGGTTCGGCAACGACGACAACTCGTCGATGACCGGCAGTATGCAAGGTGGCGCGCTGCCCGCGCAGACCTGGCGCGCGATCATGGCCTATGCCCACGAAGGGGTCGAGGCGAAGCCGCCCTACGGCGTCGCGCCGCCGGGAGGGCCGAACGCGGTCGCTGTCGCTCTGCCGGCGCGGTCGGCCGACGGCGCCGCGGAGCCGCCGCGACAGCTGGGCCTGTCGCCGCGCTCGGCGCGCATCATCCTGGAGATCGGCGACATCGCCCGTTCGGCGGAGAAGCGCGCCGGCGCCGCCGAGCCGCCGGTCGGCTACGCGGCGCGGACGGACGGCGACGCCGCGGCGCGCGGCGCGCTGACGCCGTGAGCGGGGCGCGCTTGACTTCGCCCGCCCGTCTCGCGATGGATCGCCCGCGGCGCGCCGCCGGCCGCGAGCGGGCGTAGCCGGGATTGCGCGCGTGACGACGTTCGCCAAAGCCATTCTCATCTGCGCGCTCGGCCTCGCGCTCGGCCTGTGGACGAGCCGCGCCATTCTCGAGGCGGGCGCGCCGTTCGGCGTCGTCTCGATCGGCCCGTGGCGCGCAGCGGCGAAAGCGGGCTCGCTCGACGCCGATCCGTACACGCTCGCCGTCATCGAACGCAGCGGCGAGATTCCGCTGGGGCTCGGCGAAGGCCTGCGGCTCGTCGCGCGCGTCGACGACGCCGGACGGCCGCTCATGGCGCGCTGCGTCTACCGGGTCGGCGCGCGCGCGCCGGCGGCGCGCTACTGGACCTTGAGCGTGACCGACCGCGACGGCTACCCGATCGAAAATGCGGCGCAGCGCTACGGCTTCCGCTCGAGCGAGATTCTGCGCGCCGCCGACGGCGGGTTCGCGATCTACGTCTCGGCGACGGCGCACGCGGGCAACTGGCTGCCGGTCGGCGCGCCGGGCCCCTTCGCGCTGGCGCTCAGGCTCTACGATTCGCCGCTCAGCGCCACCGCGGGCGGCATCGAAAGAAGCGCGACGCCGTCGATCGCGCGGGAAGGCTGCGCATGAGCGCGGGCGAACGCCTGGGCGCCGCGGCGACGGCCGTCGCCGCGGTGGCGATCGTCGCCGCGCTCACGCATTTTCTCGCCATCCTGCTCATCCCCGAAGTGGCGACGCGCGACGCCTTCGCGCGGCTCAGCGAGCTTGGACCGGTCGGCCAGACGATCGCGCTCGCGCGGCCGAGCCCTTCCGAGCGCCGCTTCCCCTACGCCGATCCGGCGCTGGCGAGCGCGTTCTGCCGCTTCGACCTTTCCGGCGGGCCGGTGCGGGTCAAGGCGGCGGTCGGGCGCGCCGGCTTTGCTTCGCTGTCGTTCCACGCGCGGCGCGGCGCGGTGTTCTACGCCCTCACCGATCGGGCGGCGACGCACGGCGTCATGGAGGCGGTGGTGGTCACGCCGAGCCAGCTGCGCGCGCTCGCCGCCCACGACGACGAAGACAACCCGTCGCAGGACCTTCGCGTCGTTTCGGCCTCCGTCGAGGGCTTCGCGCTGTTGCGCGCGCTGAGCGAGCTGCCGAGCCTCTACCCGGAAGCCGAAGCGCAGGCGAAGACGCTGAGCTGCGCGCCGGAGCCGATGCCGAAATAGCGACGCTGGCCGCGATGGACATCGGGCGGCGTTCCGGCGATGCTCGCGGCGCGGCGCAGCGACGGGAATGATTGGGGAGGGCCTCTCTTAAGTGACGACATTGCTGGTGACCCATGCCGCCTGCGCGGCGCACGACATGGGCGAGGGCCACCCTGAGCGGCCGGAGCGTCTGCGCGCGGTCGACCAGGCGCTCGAGCGCGAGGCGTTCCACCTCTTGATGCGCGACCGCGCGCCGCGCGCCGCGATCGAGGCGCTGACGCGCGTCCATCCGGCCGAATACGTCGCCGCGCTCGAGCGCGCTTCGCCGAGCCAAGGGCGCGTTCAGCTCGACCCCGAGACGGCGATGTCGCCGGGAACCTGGGAAGCCGCGCTGCGCTCCGCCGGCGGGGCGATCTTCGCGGTCGACGAGGTCGTCGGGCGGCGCGTCGACAACGCCTTCGTCGTCGCGCGGCCGCCGGGCCACCACGCCGAAACGGCGACGCCGATGGGATTCTGCTTCTTGAACAACGCCGCGATTGCGGCGCGCCACGCCCAGGCCGTCCACGGCGTCGAGCGGGTCGCGATCGTCGACTTCGACGTCCACCACGGCAACGGCACGCAGCATATCTTCTGGAGCGACGCGAGCGTGATGTACGCCTCGACCCACCAAATGCCGCTCTACCCGGGCACCGGCGCGCGCGACCAATGCGGCGCGCACGACCAGATCGTCAACGCGCCTTTGCGCGCCGGCGACGGCGGCGAGGCGTTCCGCGAGGCGTTCGCCGAGGCGATCCTGCCGCGCCTGGAGGCTTTCGGCCCCGATCTGATCGTCGTCTCCGCCGGCTTCGACGCCCACTATCGCGACCCGCTCGGCAATCTCAACCTGCGCGAGGACGACTTCGCCTGGGCGACGCGGCGGCTGATGGCGGTCGCTGAGGCGCGTTGCCGCGGCCGCCTCGTCTCCCTGCTCGAGGGCGGCTACGATCTCGACGGGCTCGGCCGCTCGGCGGCGGCCCATGTCGCCGCGCTGATGGGCGGCTGAATCGCCGCCGCGCGACGAACGCGCCGCTCAACCGTCGATCGGCTCGATCGCCGCGATTTCGATGCCGAAGCCGGAGAGACCGACGTACTTGCGCGGGTTCTGGGTGCGCAGGCGGATCGAGCTGACGTCGAGATCGCGCAGGATCTGCGCGCCGAGCCCGACTTCCCGCCATTGGTTGCGGCGTGCGCCTTCCGAGTCGGCGCTGTCCGCGCCGGCGAGGTTGGTCGGCACGCCCGCCGCGCCGTCGCGCAGGTAGACGAGCACGCCGCGCCCGTCCTGCTTGAACCCCTGCAGAACCTTGGGAATGAGGCCGGCGCCGAAGATGTCGGCGATGATGTCGGCGCGGTGCAGGCGCGCCGGCATGTCGCGCCCGTCGCCGATCGCGCCGTGGACGAAGGCGAAATGGATCACCTCGTCGAAGACGGTGCGATAGGCGTAGCCGGTCAGGTCGCCGATCGGCGTCTTGACCGGGAAGGCGGCGACGCGCTCGACCAGCTTCTCGCGCGCCTGGCGATAGGCGATGAGATCGGAGACGGCGATGCGCGTCAGGCCGTGCTTGGCGGCGAAGGCGTCGATCTGCGGTCCGACCATCACCGTGCCGTCGTCGTTGGCGAGCTCGCAGATCACCGCCACCGGCGGCAAGCCGGCGAGCCTGCAGAGGTCGACGGCGGCCTCGGTGTGGCCGGAGCGCATCAGCACGCCGCCCTCGCGCGCGATCAGGGGGAAGACGTGCCCCGGCCGCACGAAGTCGTTCGCGCCCATGTTGGGGTTGGCCAGCGCCCGCACGGTGTTGCAGCGCTGCTCGGCGGAGATGCCGGTGGTCATGCCGTGGCGGACGTCGGCGGAGACGGTGAAGGCGGTGCCGAGCGGCGCGTCGTTGATCGCCGCCATCGGCGACAGGTGCAGGCGGCGCGCCTCGTCGCCGGTCAACGGCGCGCAGACGATGCCGCAGCAATTGCGGATGATGAACGCCATCTTCTCCGTGGTGCACAGCGCCGCGGAGGCGATGAGGTCGCCCTCGTTCTCGCGGTCGTCGTCGTCGGTGACGACGACGATCTCGCCGCGCGCGATCGCCTTGATCGCCTGGGTGACGTTGTGCGACATGGGACCTCCCCGCTCCGACAGAACCGCGCCGCCGAGAAAATCGTTGGGCGTGACGGCGCCGCGCGTCTCGGCGACGATGCGCTGGGCCGTCTCGCGCGAGAGCCAGGCGCCGTCGTCGCGGCAGACTTGCGTCACCGCGCCCGGCGAGACGCCGATGCGGCGCGCAAAATCGGCGCGCTTGACGCCGTTGCGGGCGAGCCACTCTGCGAGCTTCATGCCGTCCAGATAGGCAGTCCCGCGCTTCATCGCAACTCAAAAGCGGCTGGAAACTCAGCGGCGCTAAAATCAGCGCGGCGCAGTTCGTCGGCGCTGGCGTCGCGCTTTTGCTTTTGCAGAAATCCATCCCCCCGGCGGCGCGCCGACGCCGCTCAGAAGATGCGCCGCTTTTGGGCGCCTTCGCCTTCGGCGCGCGCACAATTCCATTCGCCCCGCGGGCGGCGGCAACCTTCCGTTAACCCAAGACGTTCATTGTGGATTACGACGGGTCGTCGCGCCCCTTCGCGGCCGGCGAAGGCATGAGGCCGTCCCGTCGCGTCGGCCGCGCGCCGACATGTCCTTCTTCCACCGTTTTGGAGCGGCTTGGCGCCCCATGGGGGACCGGGGCCGATCCGACCGGCTCGACGCCGCCCCGCGCGCGGCGCGAAAGCCGACCGATCGTCCCGACGTCGGGCTTGGAGCACAGGGGACTATCGCGATGTTTCATCCGGATTTCGGCGGCGACGCCAAACGCACTCTCGCCGCGCTGAACCGCCAAGTTATGATCTTGGAGCTCGCGCCCGACGGGACAGTGCTGTCCGCTAACGACGCCTACTGCGCTTTCTTCGAGCGCGACCTCGACTCGATCAAAGACAAGCACCACAGCGCGACGGTCAGCGCCGAGGTCGCCAAGAGCCCGGAATACAAGGAGTTCCTCGCCAAGGTCGCCCGCGGCGAAAGTTTCTCGCAAGAGGCGAAGCGCCTCGACAAGAGCGGGCGCACGAAATGGGCGCAGGCCTTTTACTGCCCGATCGTCGGCGCGCGCGGCGCGCTGCGCAAGGTCGTCGCCGTCGGCGTCGACATCAGCGCGATCAAGCGGCAGGCGGCGGAGGACGCCGCCAAGATCGACGCCATCTCCCGCGTCCAGGCGGTGATCGAGTTCGCCGTCGACGGCACGGTGCTCGCCGCCAACGACAATTTCCTCAAGCTGATGGGTTATCGGCTGGAGGAGATTCAGGGCAAGCACCTAAGCATGTTCGTCGACCCGGTCTGCGCCAAGTCGGCCGAGTACCAGGACGTCTGGCGCCGAGTGCAGCAGGGCGAGTTCATCGTCGAAGAGGTCAAGCGCATCGGCAAGGGCGGCAACGAGGTGTGGCTCCAGGGCTCCTACAACCCGATCTTCGACCTCGACCATCGCGTCGTCAAAATCGTCAAGTTCGCCACCGACGTCACCGGCCGCGTCGTCGCGGTCAACAAGATCGCCGAGAGCCTCAGCCGCCTCGCCGAGGGCGACCTCGCGCAGCGCGTGGACACGGCGTTCATCGGCGCCCTCGAGCCGCTGCGCCTTGACTTCAACAAGTCGGTCGACGCGCTGGAGAAGACGACGACGGCGATCGTCGCCAGCGCCTCGACGATCCAGTCGGGCGCGAACGAAATCTCGGCGGCGGCCGACGACCTGTCGCGCCGCACCGAGCAGCAGGCCTCCAGTCTCGAGGAGACCGCCGCGGCGCTGGAGGAGATCACCGCCACGGTGAAGAAGACCGCCGAGGGCGCCAAGCACGCGCGCGACGTGGTCGCCAACGCCAAGGTCGACGGCGATAAGAGCGGCGCGGTCGTGCGCGAGGCGATGGCGGCGATGACCGGCATCGACAAGTCCTCGAAGCAGATCAGCCAGATCATCGGCGTCATCGACGAGATCGCCTTCCAGACCAACCTCCTGGCGCTCAACGCAGGGGTCGAAGCGGCGCGCGCCGGCGACGCCGGCCGCGGCTTCGCCGTGGTCGCTAGCGAAGTGCGCGCGCTGGCCCAGCGCTCGGCCGAGGCGGCCAAGGAGATCAAGGGCCTGATCTCCACCTCGACCGCCCAGGTCGACCAAGGCGTACTGTTGGTGACCCAGACCGGCCAGGCGCTCGAGCGCATCGTCGCCCAGGTGATGGAGATCAACGACGTCATCGCCAACATCGCCGCCAGCGCCCAGGAGCAGGCGACCGGCCTGCAGCAGGTCAACACCGCCGTCGCCGACATGGACCAGGTGACGCAGAAGAACGCGGCGATGGTCGAGGAGACCACCGCGGCCTCGCACGCCCTGGCCGGCGAAGCGGGCGAGCTGAGGAAGCTGATGAACCACTTCAGCGCCAGCCAGGCGGCGGAGGATCCGCTGCGGCGCGAGCTGAAGAAGGCGGCGCCGCATGTCTTCCGCGAGCCGCCGAAAGCCCTGGCGAAGGAGGAGCCCGCGCGCCGTCCCACGGCGAAGGCCGCCGCCGGCGCCCGCGCCGCCGCAGCCGGCGACGACGACAACTGGAAAGAGTTCTGATTGCGAGGGCGCCCGCGGGCCGGCTCGCAAGGGCCCGTCCGCGCCGCCTCGATCGGCTTTAACGACCTCAACCTCTGACGGGCGTCGCCATGAACGACAGGACCAAAATCGGATCCGGCAAAGGCAGCGAACTGATCGCCTTCAACATCGGCTCTCAAGAATTCTGCCTCGGCACCACCTCGGTGCGCGAGATCCGCGGCTGGACGCCGGCCACCGCGCTGCCGCACGCCCCGGTGTTCGTGCTCGGCGTCGTCAACCTGCGCGGCGTCGTGCTGCCGATCATCGACCTCGCGGTGCGGCTGGGCTTCCCGCCCACCCAGCCGACCGCGCGCCACGTCATCGTCGTCGTCGAGGTCGGCAGTCAGGTCGCCGGGCTCTTGGTCGACGGCGTCTCCGACATCTTCACCGCCGACGAAGAGCAGATCCAGCCGACGCCCGAGGTCGCCGCCGAGATCGCCAAGCTCTATCTGCGCGGCGTCATCGCCATGGACGGCCGCCTCATCGGCGTTATCGACATCGCCAACCTATTGCCGTCCGGCGAACAGCTCGCCGCCGCGTGAGTCCGGTTTCAAGTCCAGGAGTCGCGTAAGCGGGGAGGCTCTCCAGCCCCGTCCGCAGAGCGTCAAGCAGTTCTGAAACGATTCGACGCGCCCGATCGGGCGCGGGCGAATCGATCGAGGGCCGTTTAATGAAGATCGCCACCAGGATCATCATTCCGACCGTCGGATTGTCGGCGGTCATCATCGTCGTTTCGGCTGTCGCGATCTGGCTGCAGCGCGACATCGCGGGCGCCGCCAGACAAGCGGCGGCGGCCAACGCCCAAATGATCGAGGCGGGCGAGGTGCGCTCGCTCAGCCGCGCGATTCAGCGCGAGGCGCTCAAACTCATATCGCCCGCGTGGTCCGCCGGCCGGGACGGCCTGCAAGAGTCGATCAACACGGGCGGCGCCCAGCTCATCGACCGGGCGAAGGCGCTCGTCGCCACGCTCGACTCGGGCGACGACGACATGAAGCAGCAGTTCGTCGACTTGCAGCAAAAGGTCGTCGCGGCGCTCGGCGCGGTGAAAGACGCGGCGGTCGCCGGCGACATCGACAAGGCTCAGTACGAATTTCAACGCAACGTCCAGCCGGCCGACGCCGAGGCCTCCGAGCTGACGGACAGCTTCATCGACGGGATGGCGAAGCGCGTCGCGGCGCTGTCCGCGGCGAACGATCGCGTGCAGTCGGTCTCCTTCGCCGCCCTGCTCGGGCTTTCGGCCATCTCGCTGCTCGCCGGCCTCGGCGGGTCGCTTTTGGTCGTTCGGCGCGGCGTCACCCGTCCGCTTCACGGCCTGGTGGAGGGCCTGCGTCAGCTTGCCCGCGGCAATTACGACGTCGCCGTCGCCGGCCTGGGCCGCGCCGACGAGATCGGCGAGATCGCCGCCGCGGCGGAGCATCTGAAAAAGGAAGCGCTGGAGCGCCAGCGGATGCAGGCGGAGAAGGCCGAAGCGGATGAGCGAACCCGACGGCGTGAGCACGCGGAGGCGGAAGCCGTGGCCGCGCGCGCCGCGGAGCAGAGGGCGGTGGTCGCCGAGCTCGGCCGCGCGCTGACGACGCTGGCGCAGAAGGACCTGACCCATCGCATCACGACGACCCTGCCCGACGCCTATCGCCAACTGCAGATCGACTTCAACGCCGCGATCGAGCAGCTGGCCGAGGCGTTCGCCGGCGTCAACGCGTCGACCGACGCGGTCAACTCGGGCACGCAAGAAATCGCCACCGCCGCCGGCGACTTGTCGCGGCGCACCGAGCAGCAGGCGGCGGATCTCGACGAGACGGCCTCGGCGCTGGAGGAGATCACCACGACGGTGCGCAAGACGGCCGACGGCGCCCAGCATGCGAGCCAGGTGGTCGCGGCGGCGCGCGAAGACGCCACGCGCGGCGCCGAGGTCGTCCGCCGGGCGGTCGAGGCGATGGGCAAGATCGAGACCTCGTCGCAGCAGATCAACCAGATCATTGGCGTCATCAACGAGATCGCCTTCCAGACCAACCTCTTGGCCCTCAACGCGGGGGTCGAGGCGGCGCGCGCCGGCGAGACCGGGCGCGGCTTCGCCGTGGTCGCTAGCGAAGTGCGCGCGCTGGCGCAGCGCTCGGCCGAGGCGGCCAAGGAGATCAAGGCGTTGATCTCGACCTCGACGACCCAGGTCGGCGAAGGCGTCAATCTGGTCGCCCAGACCGGGGCGGCGTTCGAACGCATCGAGGCCAAGGTCGGCGAGATCAACGGCGTCGTCGCCGAGATCGTCGCCAGCGCCGAGGAGCAGGCGACCGGCATCCAGCACATCAACGTCGCCGTCGCCCAGATGGATCGCGCGACGCAGCAGAACGCGGCGATGTCGGAAGAGGCGACCGCGACGAGCCGCGCGCTGGTCGAGCAAAGCGCCCGGCTGGCGAGCCTGGTCGCGCAGTTCCAGATCGGCCGCGACAGCGAAGCGGCGCTCCGTCGCCAGCCGCCGAAGGCGGCCGCGCTCGCCGCGCGCGGCGCGTCGAAGCGGGCGACGCCGAGCGACGCGGCGGCGTAAGGCCGGGCGCCGCCGGGCGGCGCCTTATGTTGGAAGCGAGCGGACCGCCTGCGCTGGGTTCGAGCCCTGACGCGCGCGGTCCGCTCGCTTCACATCGCCCCGAACAGTTTGTTGAGCAGGCCGCGGTCGCGCGGCGGCGGCGCGGCGGGCGCGCCGTCGCCGACGTTGGGGATCGACGCCGGCGGAACCGGCGCGTCGGAGGCCGCGGACTCGCGCCGCGCCGGCGCGGCGGGCGCCTGCTGCGCGGTCTGCGCGTCTCGGCCGATCGCCAGCGGCGCGCCGACCGTCTGCGGCGGCGGCGGGGCGGCCGGAGCGGCGTCGGCAGGCGGCGCGTCGACGGCGCGCCACGCGCCCGAGGGCAGGGCGGCGACCGGCGCGCCCTGGTGGGCCGCCTTCATGAAGCGGCTCCAGATCTCCACCGGCAGGTTGCCGCCCGACACCTTCTTGGTCGGCGCGTTGTCGTCGTTGCCGAGCCACACGGCGGCGTCGAGATAGCTGGTGTAGCCGACGAACCAGGCGTCGCGCCAATCCTGGCTGGTGCCGGTCTTGCCTGCGGCCTGCCAACCCGGCAGCTCCGCCTTGCGCGCGGTGCCGGTGAGCAGGGTCTCCTGCATCATCTCGTTCATCATCGCGACGTACTGGGGATCGATGACGCGGCCGAAGTTGGCGTTCTTGCGCGCGTAGAGCAGCTTGCCGTCGGCGGTGCGCACCCGCGTGATCACGTGCGGCTGCACGCCGACGCCGCCGTTGGCGAAGGCGTCGTAGGCCGCCGCCATTTCGAGCGGCGTCACTTCCGAGGTGCCGAGCGCGATCGAGGCGTTGGGCTCGAGGTCGGAGACAATGCCGAGGCGATGGGCGACGCGCACCACCGCCTTGGCGCCGACCTCCAGGCCGAGCCGCACCGCGACGGTGTTGAGCGACAGCGACAGCGCCTTGGTCAGCGTCACCGGGCCGAAATACTCGCGCGAATAGTTCTCGGGGTTCCAGCCCTTGACCGAGATCGGCGCGTCCTCGCGCACCGTGTCGGGCGTCAGGCCCTTCTCCAGCGCGGCGAGGTAGACGAACGGCTTGAAGGCCGAGCCGGGCTGGCGCTTGGCGGCGACGGCGCGATTGAATTGGCTATCGGCGTAGTTGCGTCCGCCGACCATCGCCTTGATCGCGCCGTCGGGATCGAGGGCGACGATCGCCCCTTGACCGACGCCGTATTTCTCGCCCTTGGCGTCGAGCTCCTCGGTCAGCGCGCGCTCGGCTTCCGCCTGCATCTTGGGGTCGAGCGTGGTGGCGACGACGATGTCCTCGTCGATCGCGCCGACCGTGTCGTCGAGCATGTCCATCACGTAATCGGCGGCGTA
>Ga0326728_10015702_pt1 | contig 15674 bp, 10 predicted proteins | sample MB3enrmetagenome_FD_207602 | JGI IMG/M metagenome (GOLD analysis project Ga0326728, IMG submission 207602) | Lab enriched peat soil microbial communities from McLean, Ithaca, NY, United States - MB31MN | ecosystem: Environmental > Terrestrial > Soil > Wetlands > Peat | place: USA: New York...
ATCGAAGGCCGCGGGGAAAGCGAGCGCCAGCTCTACGCCGAGACGCAGGGGCTGGCGAGCCGCATGGTGCAAAGGTGCGAAGAGTTGTTCACTGACGCCGCCCTGGCGCTTCGCCGTTTCGCCACGAGCGCTGATGACAACGAAATCCTCGTGCTCAACCTTCTCCAGAATCTCGACCTGCTCGAGCAGGTCTACGGAGCAGGTTCGGCGGATGCCATCTTTTCGGATCTGTGCACGGGAAAACGCCTTGCCGGAAAGACGGGAACGGAAAGGGCGGAAGCCTACGTCAAGGCGAGATGCGGGAACATCACGGGATTGCCAGCGCAATCCGCTTGATGAGGATGGTCGCGTAGCTGCCGCGAGGCAGAAAGAAGCGGACGGTTGCTTTTCTCTTTCCGGGGTACAGCTCGTCATCCTCGAAGTCCGACGCGTTGAGATCCTCGGGAAAGACGAGCGCGCGTCTTTGCACGCCGTGTACCACGATCCGGCGCATCTGTCGAACGCGCAGGTCGGCAAGACCGATGCCTTCATCGGCGAGCACCCCCCGCAGAACCTCGCGCACGCTCTCGTCGTTGACCACGCTGTCGTGCCCGGGCACGGGGAGCATAGTTGAAGCGATCCTGACGGAAACGTCTTGCGGAAGGGTATCGAAAAACTCGTACACGCCGAAGGCGTATCGAAGGGAGTACAGCGGAAATCCCTCGACCTCGGCCCGCGTGCGAATCCACCGCGCCAGGACTTCATTGAAGAGAAAGGACTGATAGGCATTCACGACGAAAAGGAGGAAACGGCGATCGATCATCTCCAACGCCTGGTGGTACGCACGGCGGCTTCCCATGAGATATGAGAGGATCCGACCGTACTCCCCGAAACCAAGGCCCGCGCACTCCTGCCAACTCCCCCAGTTGTCGATCACGCACTTTTTCAGCTTGCGTGTTTTCTGATCGTCATGCTTCGAAGGGGTGAAATACAGCCGCAGCGCGTTCTCCCGCCTTCCCAGGCAGATCTCCTTCCCCATGAAACCTGCGCCGTGTCGGGCCGAGCCGAAGCGTTGCTCGTCAAAATAGTTCGGGAATCCGCCGCGCGCCGCCGCTTCGACGTTTCGCTGATAGCGGGAAACCTCCGCGGGCCCGATGTCTCGCAACGTAATAGTGAACCGGTTCCCCCGCACCTCTTTGGCGGATAGCGGGATCTCCGACCAGCCTTTGAACTCGAGCGTGAAGTTTGCTTCCGTCACCGGCCCCGGTTTTCCTCGAAGACCTCGTACGGTGACGAGCTGGGACGTGCTTCCGTGCCGGTCCTTGATCCCGCCGACGTTGATATCCTCGCGGCCTACCCGCAGGCGTCGCGCGAGGAGGTCAATCAGGCCGAAGGTGTCCCACGATTTCTTAGAAAGCCGAAAAACGGCATACAAGGAGGCACGCGGAGAAAGGCGGAGGTCGGTCTCTTCCTCCACGAGGAAGTCCGTTGGCGTGACTTTGAGCTTCACTGGCGGGGATCGTAGCACGGGTTGCCTTGCCTCTGCCATTCCCGTGTGGTACTATCAACTCGGAGGGCCGGACTGCCGACCACTGTTCGGCGCCCCATGGTGGGGCCTTCTATCAAGGAGAACAGTATGGAGCTGCTCGAAGACCTGCCGCAGGAGATATTCTCCTGGCAGCTGAAAGGTTCGGGACTTGACAACCTGGGAGTGAAGGGCAGGCCGGACACCGTGCCTTTCCCGAAGTATACGGAAGACAACTTGATTGCCCGAATCGACGCAGTGGGCCTTTGCTTTTCCGACATCAAGCTCCTCACATCGGGCGGCTTGCATCCGCGCATCGAGGGGCGGGACCTCGCCAAGAACCCCACGGTGCCAGGACACGAGGTCGCCATGACTATCGTGGGGGTCGGGGAGGCCTGGAAGGGAAAGTTCACGCTGGGGAATCGTTACATCATCCAGGCTGACATCTTCTACAAAGGGAAGGGTGTCGCGTTCGGGTACGCCATCCCTGGCGGCCTCTCCCAATACGTCGTCATTGGAAAGGAGATCCTGGAAGGTGATGATGGCTGCTACCTCCTGCCCGTGAGGCAGCAAACCGGATACGCGGAAGCCGCGCTCGTGGAGCCCTGGACGTGTGTGGTGGCGTCATACCAGATTGCGCGGCGCCGGCAACCGCGCGCGAACGCCGTCTTCTCCTTTGTCGGGTTTGCCAAGGGACAGATCCCTCTGAAGTTGGAGGGGCTGGCATCAGAGAAGATAGCCAGGATCATTCACACGGGGCTCGCGTCGGAAAACGTGGCTGCCGTGGTGGAGCTTGCGCGGCGCACCGGCGCACCTCTGGAGGAGGCAGGCAGCGGTGGCGCCCAGCAGCGGGCGGAGGGCGCCGACAGCGCCCGCCAACAAGGAACCGTAGGAACGGTGGGTGCGGCACCAACAGAAGTCGTGTGCGCGGGTCTGCCTGACAAGGACACGTTCCAGCACCTTGTCAACGAGATCGACGCAGACGGCGTTATTGGCGTGCATACCTCCGAGCCCGACGTCGAGCTGCCCGTCGACGTGGGCAAGGTGCATTACCGCAGGATGGAACTGGTCGGCTCCTTGGACGGTGACGTTGCCGCCAGCTACCGCTCCAACGCCAGGGAACGCCTCCGCCAGGGCGGCAAGGCCTGGTTCGTCGGAGGGGCGGGCCCCATGGGGCAGATGCACGTTATCAAGGCGATCATGGACGAAGAAGGGCCTGAGACCATTCTCGTCACTGACCTCTCGGATGAGCGGCTTGCCTCGCTCAAACACCTCATATCGCTCTTGAGTTCCAGCCGGCGCCGCAAGGTCTCCCTCACGTTTGAGAATCCGAAGGACCTGCCCGCAGACGAGCTGGACACCTTCCTGAATGAAAAGTTCGGCGGCGCTTTCGATGACGTGGTCGTGCTAGTGCCGGTTTCGGCAATCATCAGCCAGGCCTCCCACTACCTGGCCCCTGACGGAGTGCTGAATATATTTGCCGGCGTGAAGGTGGGCACAGTCACCGACCTGCCACTGGCCGCGGTGGTCCGCAACCGCGTTCGTGTGACCGGCTCATCCGGCTCGCCGCTTTCGGCGATGAAAGAGACGCTTGCGCTGACGGAATCCGGCAGGCTATCCACGTCGTATTCGCTTGCGGCGGTCGGAGACATGAACTCCGCCTCCAGAGGCCTGAAAGCGCTTATGGACAATACGTACACCGGCAAGGTCGTCATCTTTCCGTTCGCCCATGGGATCGGCCTCAAATCGCTGAAGGAGCTGGCCCGGGAGCTGCCGGATGTCGCCTCGCACCTGCTTGACGGCCAATACTGGACGCGTGAAGCAGAGGCCGCGTTCCTCAAGAGCAAATACTTCTAAGTCCGGTTAGCCACCTACGGTCCCTTCGCCTTCCGGCGAGGGGCCGTTTTCTTGAACAGGAGGACCATCTATGGCAAACGTCAAAGGGATGAAGACGCTCCCGCACGCTCACCGGCTGCAATCGAGCCTGCCGAAAATTGGCATCAGGCCTGCTATCGACGGCCGCAGGCGTGGCGTCAGGGAGTCTCTAGAAGGCCAGACAATGGCCATGGCGAAGTCGGTGGCTGAGCTCATCACCAGAAGCATCCGCCACCCGTGCGGCCTGCCCGTCGAATGCATAGTCGCGGACACCTGCATCGGCGGCTTCGCCGAGGCGGCGCGCGCTTCGGAAAAGTTCCGCCGGGAAGGCGTGGGTGTTTCCATCACTGTCACTCCGTGCTGGTGTTACGGCGCGGAGACCATGGACATGGACCCTTACGTGCCGAAGGCGGTTTGGGGTTTCAACGGTACTGAGCGCCCCGGGGCCGTATATCTTGCCGCAGTGCTCGCCGCGCACGCGCAGAAAGGTCTTCCGGCTTTCGGGATTTACGGGCGTGACGTCCAGGACTCAGGGGATGGAAAAATCCCCGTCGATGTCCACGAGAAGCTTCTTCAGTTTGCGCGCGCCGCGATTGCCGCCGCCAGCATGCGGGGGACCTCGTACCTCGCCATGGGCGCCGTCTCGATGGGGATTGCGGGCTCGATCGTGGACCCCGGCTTCCTGGAGAGGTGGCTCGGCATGCGCTACGAGATGATCGACATGTCGGAGTTCACGCGCCGAATCGATGAAAAGATCTACGATCCGCAGGAGTTCTCCCGCGCTCTCGCATGGGTGAAGGAGAATTGCCAGGAAGGCAAGGATAGCAACGAAGCGAGCGTCCAGCGCCCGCGCGCGCAGAAAGATGCGGACTGGGAGTTCGTCGTCAAAATGGCCATGATCGGAAGGGATCTCATGATAGGCAACCCGCGCCTGGCAGAGCTGGGCTACGGGGAGGAGGCGCTCGGCCATAACGCGATTGCCTGTGGTTTCCAGGGCCAGCGCCAGTGGACGGACCACTTCCCCAACGGCGACTTCATGGAAACCATGTTGAACACATCATTCGACTGGAACGGCATCCGCCAGCCGTTCGTGTGCGCCACAGAAAACGATTTCTGCAACGGCATCTCGATGCTCTTCGGCCACCAGCTTACTGGCATGGCGCAGATTTTCTCCGACGTGCGCACGTACTGGAGCCCCGATGCGGTGCGGAGGGTCACCGGCAGGAAGGCCACAGGGGACGCGGAGGGCGGATTTATCCACCTTATCAACTCCGGCTCCACATGCCTCGACGGGACGGGCCGGCAGACCAGGAACGGGAAGCCTGTCATGAAACCGTGGTGGGAAGTTACTCCTGACGAAGCCGGAGCCTGTCTCGATGCCACGCATTTTTGCCCCGCGAACGTCGGGTATTTCCGGGGCGGCGGCTATTCTTCCGAGTTCGAGACACTGGGCGGAATGCCTCTCACGATGTGCCGGATCAACATGGTCGCCGGCCTCGGACCGGCGCTTCAAATCGCGGAAGGCGCTACCGTAGACCTCCCCGAGGAGATCGCCAAGCCGTTGGAGCAGCGGACGGACCCCACCTGGCCCACGACGTGGTTCGTTCCGCGGGCGAACGGCCGCGGCGCGTTCCGGGACGTGTACTCGGTGATGAACAACTGGGGCGCGAACCACGGCGCAATCTGCTACGGTCATGTTGGCGGAGATTTGATCACGCTGGCCTCTATCCTGCGTATCCCCGTTGCCATGCACAACGTGCCGCCGGAGAGGGTTTTCCGGCCCAAGTATTGGGCGAGCTTCGGAGATGCCGAGTCGGAGGGCGCGGATTATCGCGCGTGCGCCGCCCTTGGACCCTTGTACTAACCCCTCTACGAGCGCAGCGAACCCCCGCGGTTAGGGGGCGTTTTCGCGCATGGACAGAGAGACTCAGGGAGGCGTCAGAACCAGGCGTTCTTCGGCGTCCGCGGCAACGGCCGTTGGATCCATTTGCAGGCCCAACCCTTGCCCTTTTTCGAACAGAGGAAGCAGGTCGGCGTAGTGCCGGTTATCGGGTCTCCCTGACTCACCGCCCGGGATAGAGATGAGCGATCCGGGGAGGTCGCTGAAATCTACCACGAGCCTGAGGCCCGGGCCGTAGAGGACGGGGAACCTGACGGGGTCTTTACGGTCGAACTTGTGGACCCAGACGGAGACCGCCGTTCCCTGCGGCGTTATGCGTCCCCTGTTCAGCCAGCGGAAGCCCGGTATTCCACCGAGGGGATGGGTCAGCGTGACGGTAGCCGCTTTCCGCCACGTCCATGCACTGACTTTGTTCCCATACCTTTTCTGGAGCGCGGCAACGCTCAGGCGAAAAGCGTAGGCCACCACGTCTGCGGGGGTTTCTCCGTGGACGATATTTCGATCTTTCCACACGGGGTTAGACTGATTTTCGAGAAGCCCAAATAAGAACGGATCAGAGTTGAAATAGAATCGGAGAAAGTCGAGTGTTGCCGGCCTCATCTCCCCCGACAGGAGAACATTCATCAACGATGTGAGGAGGGACTGGTACAGTGTCGTTGCCGGAGCGTCCGGATCGGTGCTCCCGTCCCAGCCCAGGAGTGTTCTGGCGGCGGTTGCAAGAAGCGCATCTTTTGGGTCCTGGGATTCGGCCAGCGGGGCAAGACCTGCTTCGATAAGGGGGCGCAGCGCCGTGAAACTTTCGTCCAACCCGTCTGTCTGCAGCGCACTCATCTGGCTTACAATTTCCGACCCTGATCTGCCGAGACCGAGGCGGGACATGATGCGCTCGAAGCGAAAGGGAACGTCCCCTTCGAAGTTGATGGGATAGCCAGTCGACTCTGGTTGGACGACCTGATTGTTTGCAGTAGCAATGATTCCGTTGGGAGGATTCTCCAGACGGGGAAGCTCGGTGGCCGGGACAAAGCCGTCCCACTCGTACTTCCCGTTCCAGCCAGGGACCGGCACGGTGCCAAGGGAGTTTTTTCGCAGCGGCAGGTTCACGGGGGAAGCGTACCCAATGTTCCCCAGCGAATCAGCGAGAACCCAATGCCCGACCATTGCTGTGAACCCTTGAAGCGCCGCGCGCGCCTCGCTGACCGTGGCGACGCGGTACAGCAGCCGCATGCTGCGAAGCGAGGAGCTATCCAGCGTCGGCGCGCGTTCCATGGCCACCAGCGGGAAGTTGCCGGGAAGCCTGTCGATGAAATCATTGACCAGTACTCCGTGGCGAGTGCTTCGCATGGTTCGTTTCTCTTCCGTAAACACTTTTCCGTGCCGGATGCGAAAAACCTCTTCTCGCGAATCGAAAAGACGGTCGCCGCTTTCGGTCTGGTAATACCCGGGCCTGTCGGGGTCCGGCTTCTCGACGAACAAGTCGGTCACATCAGCCCAATTCGAGGTTGGCCCCCAGGCAACGTTGCCGTTCGTCCCGAAGGGAACGGCCGGCATTCCCGGGAAGCCCGCCCCGAAGACTTGATAGGAACCCTCGGTCCGTGAATGGAGATCCACTGCCATGATGTAGGGGAGGGGAGGGAGAGAGGAAGGCATGTGAGGGTCGACGGCGAACGCGGCTTTTCCGGTGCCCGTCCATGCGCCGCTCACAGCCCAGTTGTTACTGAGGAATTGCAGCTCCAGAGCGTCGGAGAGCGGATCCTCCGGGGCGGACGCGAGCGTTGAGGACACGAGGTCCTTAGCACGCGCCGGCTGATACTGGGCCGGCTTCCCCGCCATCAAGCCTTGCTGCAGGTATTCGGCGAGCTCCGGAGCAACTGCCGGCACGGCGGCAAACGGGTCCCGCGCAGGCTTCACCCCGATGAGGTGAGGCGGAAAATCAAAACGGGGGGGCCAGATCCCGAGCGCGTGATCCAGGGAGAATCCGTGGTGGAGCTGGTAGACGATGATCTCCAGGCGCACGAGCTCCTGCTCCCAGTCCTTGCAGAAGCCGAAGGAAATCGCTTCCAGGATGGAGAGCGAGTCGGAAGCACTCCAGGGCTCCGGCGTATATCCGAGAAGACGGAACTCGAATGGTTGCGGCTCATTCAGAGTTGCAGCGTTCACGCCCTCCGCATAGGCATTCAGGATGCGCTGGTCTTCGCCGGGAAGGTTGTCCAGGACGGTTTTCGCTTCGCGGGAAAAACCCAGCGCCCTGCTGAAAATCTCGATGCGCAGCACTGCCGCGGGCACGCGGGAGCCCAGGAACTCGCGCAGCCGACCCATCGCGTCCATGCGCAAGAGCTCCATCTGGAATCTCCTGTCTCGCGCGTGCATGTATCCCATGGCGAACGCCGCATCCGCTTCGCTCGATGCGCTGATGTGGGGAACTCCATGGCGATCCACGAGTATCGTCACAGGCCCTGAAACGCCTTGCGCCTTGACGGTTCTGGAGGAAAGGGGCGCCTCAGGCAGAATTGGCCCGCCGGCGCAACTCGCCATTAGGAGTGCAGCTAGGACGATGGCAGGGAGGCCGCGGGCCACGAGCGCTCGCATTTGTGCGTTTTCCCTGACCCCGGCACGGAGCCTTTCGGAAAGCCTCGTACCTCGCTCCTTTGAGCCCGCGTTTTTCACCGCAATTGCCAGCGCTTTCCGGCTTGCCACAGTGGCAGCGCAAAGCCTTGCCCGGGTGACCGCCGTGTACAGGATCTTGCGCTTTCCCGTACTCGCCGATCTCGGTGTGCCCAACAGGAAGCCAGTTCCTTACCGATTTCCTCAATAAGGCCGGATCCCAGCAGGCGCTCAAGGCCTGCTGCGGTTGCCTGCGGGACGGCCGTAAATGATTCCGCCTTGAATTGCCTGGCGAACTTCAAATCGGCCGGCCATTTGCCTTTCAGCTGGGCACTGGCAAGGTTTCCCACGGCAGTGGCTTCACTGTAGCCGCCGGCGACGACGCTCCAATCATCATCGGGGCTCGCAAAGCGAGCGCGCTCCAGCACAGCTTCGATGGTGACAATCTCGGAGAAACCAAAAACATCCGGGTGCGGTCTTATCATCGGGAACTTTCGTGCGCCGATGCTATCGACGGGGATAGGCAAAGTCAAGCAAATCGGCTACACAGACCGCCATGGCAGGGCAGCCCGGCCTTCGCAGCAGAATACTGTCCCTCGATACCTCGCTCACAACGCCACTGACTCTGTCTCCCGGCCGAGGGCCGGCGCAACTCGTTGCCTTGGCTCTTGCGCACTCCGGGGACAGCTTCGTGTGGGCGGGCTTGTGCGCGCTCGCTTGGTTTCTCGGGGATACGCGGTGGAAGGACCGGGCCCTGGTAGTTTTTGCGGGGCTCGTCATCGCGGAGATCGTTGTGGTGGGGGTCAAAATGTGCATCCGGCGGCCCAGGCCTCCGGGAAACGCCGGCATGATTTACCGAAAAGCCGACCCATTCTCTTTCCCGTCCGGTCATGCCGCGCGCGCGACAATGTTGTGCGTGCTTGCCCTCGTGTTCGGCCCTCGTGCCGCCATAATCGCAGTCATGATCTGGAGCCCGTTCATGGTGCTTTCGCGCATCGCCATCGGTATCCACTATGTATTCGATGTTGCCGGCGGCGTCGTTCTTGGAGTGCTTCTCACGTTGGCACTTCTCTCTCTGGCTCCGCTGCTCACGTCCTGGATTTGACAGAGCGCTGCTGCGCCGTGCTCGTTCAGGCGAGCGTCGGCGCCAACGAGCCGGCCAACTCGCCTTCAACGGACAAAGAAGCTGCCCCCGTTATTTTGACGGTTATGAGTTTGCCAATGAGCGAGCGGTCGACGCTGGGGAATCGAACAATGATCCGTCCTTCCGTCTTTGCGGAAAGATACCCTTCCTTGCGATCGGGGCCTTCCACGAGCACGCGGTACTCCCGGCCAATCATAGTGCGGTTGTACGCACCGGATGTGATTGCCAGCTCTTCGCTGAGAACGTGAAGCCGCCTGTTTTTTTCCTCATGCGGCACGTCGTCCGGCCAGCGGTAGCTCGCTGCTCCCGGCCGGGGAGAATACATTGCGACGTACGCCATATTGTACTGGAACTCCCGCATGGCTTTGCGCGTGTTTTCGAACTCTGCCTCCGATTCGCCGCTGAAACCAACGATGATGTCCGTGAAAAGCGTGGCCTGCGGAAGCAAGACCTTGATCATGGCGACGGTTTCCCGGTATTGATCCACCATGTAGTTGCGGTTCATGCGAATGAGAATCCTGTCATCTCCGGATTGAAGCGGCAAATGGACTTGCTTCGCCAGACAACGGTATTCCGCAACGACCCGGATGACTTCCTCAGTCATGTCTCGCGGATGCGGCGAGGTGAAATACACCCAGAAATCCCGGCCTGAGCTGTTGCCAAGCTGTCCAATGGATCGAAGCAGGCCGGCGAACGTGATTTCCTGTCCTTTTCTGTCCAAGCCGTACGAGTTAACGTTCTGTCCAAGAAGCGTGATCGACGTATAGCCGCGTTCGACAAGGTCCGATACTTCTCGAAGTATTTCCTCCGACGGGCGCGATACCTCGCGCCCGCGCGTGTACGGGACCGCGCAGAACGTGCAGAACTTGTCGCATCCATTCTGGATGGGAACGTACGCTTCGAACGCCGAGCTGTAGCGCGGCGCAATTCGCCAGAAGCCTTTCGAGGCATCCCGGACGCTTTCCGAAGGGATTACGGCGTCCATTCCTGCAGGCGTTACGACGCCATAATGGCGAATCATGTCGGGAAGTTGTGGGATTTCTGTGATGTCGAACACGAGGTCGAACAGCCTGAGGAACTTCTCCCTGTCAGCGGGAAGGATGCAGCCCGTGATGAATGTGAGCACGTTTCTTCTTGCCTTCCAAGAGTTCCATAAGCGGATCCGTGCGTAGGCCTTGTCGATTGCGCGTTGGCGTACTGAGCAGGCAACTATCCCTATGAGATCCGCCTCAGTTTCGTTTTCCGTTTCCTCATATCCCAGTCCCTCAAGGACGGTGCGGACCCTCTCCGCGTCGGATTGGTTCATTTGGCATCCAAGGTGCAAAACGCAATACTTCATGACCCGCTCACTCTTGAGACAATAATATACTCCAACGCGGCAATACCGAGGCAAGACCCGCGGAGGAAACCAATGGCACGGCGATGTCCGAAAACCGCCAGACGAATAAGGAAAAAAAGAATATAAAAGAGGCATGGAGTTTGACCGCGACGTCTTCTATCGCATTATCGAGGCCCGCGATGCGAGGTTCGATGGGAAGTTTTTCACGGCTGTGACCACCACCGGCATCTACTGCCGCCCCATATGCGCCGCACGGACCCCAAAACCCGAGAACGTTACTTTCTTCTTCTGCGCGGCGTCCGCGGAGGCGGCGGGGTTCCGTCCTTGCAAGAAGTGCCGGCCGGAAACGGCTCCCGGCACGCCTGCCTGGAACGGGACCTCGACCACCGTTACCACCGCGCTGCGTCTCGTGGGAAGCGGGTTCCTGGATGAGCATTCCGTCAAGCAACTGGCGGACCGGCTCGGGCTCGGTGAGCGCCACGTCCGCCGCCTTTTTGTGGAGCACGTCGGCGTTGCGCCGAATGCCATTGCGCAATCCCGCCGCGCGCATCTCGCGGCGTGCATCCTCCGCGACACGGAATTGCCCGTGGCGTACGTTGCACTCAGCGCCGGGTTCGGCAGCATCCGCCAGTTCAATGCTGTGTTTCGAAGCATCTTTGGCGAGCCTCCGCGCGCTTTTCGAAAACGAGGCCGCTTCTCGCGCGGCGCTTCATCCGCACGGAGCGCGTCCGCTGCAAGCGCCCGTCAGCTCATCACGTTGTCGCTTGCGTATCGTCCGCCTTTGCCGTGGGAGCACCTTATCTTGTTTCTTGCAAAAAGAGCGATTTCGGGCGTAGAGGAAGTCGAGCAAGAGTCGTATCGAAGGTCGATTTCTCTGGGACGCGCAACAGGGACGCTTGAAGTTAGGCCGTCCAAGACCGGCAAAAACGAGCTCGCGGTTTCCCTCTCCGGAATGGAACCTGCCATGCTCGGCCGCGCGGTACGGCGAATCCGCAGGATGTTCGATCTCGATGCTGATCCGCTTGCAATTGCCAATCATTTGAGCCGTGACGAGCGGCTTGCGCCGCTCGTGAGCGGAGTCCCGGGGATGAGACTTCCGTTGACCTGGGATCCGTTCGAGGCAGTCGTTCGGGCGGTGCTTGGGCAGCAAATCAGCGTTGCGGGAGCAGTCACCATCGCAGGACGGATAGCCGAACGCCATGGGCGGCGAATCGACGGGGGCGGAACGATCACGCGTGTTTTCCCGACCGCTTCTGACATTTCTCGCGCGGACTTTTCCGGGATCGGAATGCCGGTTTCCCGAGCGCGCTGCCTCACGGAAGTGGCACGGGCCGTTGTCGGAAAGAAACTGCGCCTGGATGGCTCGGAGCCGCCGCAGAAAGTGGAGTCGGATCTTCGCTGCATTCCAGGGATCGGTCCCTGGAGCGCGCAATACGTTGCGCTTCGAGGGCTGGGGGAGCCGGATGCTTTTCCAGAGTCCGACCTAGGAATCGTGAAAGCGCTCGATGCGCTCGGGTACCCGGCGGACCGCTCGCAGCGGAAGGAAATGACGGATCACCTCGCCCCGTGGCGCGGTTATGCCGCACTCTATTTCTGGCACTCGCTTGCACGGGGAGGATACTGATGGAAACAACGGCGAAGAGGAAAACGGGCGCCTACGCGCAACGGCTTGCATATACGTTCATAGACAGTCCCGTGGGGCGCTTGCTGCTTGCGGGGGATGAGCGTGGGTTGTGGCAGTTGAGTTTCGTGCGCAAAGACAGGCCTGTTCAGGTTGGCGACGGGTGGCTTGTTTCGGAAAACGCATTTCAGGACGCGAGGCAAGAGCTCGGCGCATATTTCGCAGGCGAATTGCGCCGGTTCGAGCTCCGGGTGCACCTCGTGGGCACTGAGTTCCAACTTGCGGTCTGGAATGCGCTTCTTTCCATTCCTTATGGATCAACGTGGTCATATGGCGACCTCGCTCGCGCCGTTGCCAAGCCCGCCGCAGTCCGCGCCGTGGGCGGGGCAAACCACGCGAATCCCGTTTCGATCGTGGTTCCGTGCCATCGCGTTATTGGCTCCAACGGAAAGCTCGTCGGGTATGGCGGCGGCCTGGACGTCAAAGCAAGATTGCTAGCGCTCGAGCGCGGGGACTTTTTCGCTTAGAGAAATTCCCTGTCACCGGTGGCTGCGGGCGCTCCGTCGTTCTATTACAGCTTCATGCCCTGGAGGATACGCGCTGCCTCCGCGGTATTTTCGCGGGAGATATCGAGGTGCGTCACGAAACGTACAACCTCTTGTCCCGCGCTCCCGCACAGGATTCCTTTCTGCGCGAGCGCATGGACGACGTCATCGGCGTTTCGCTCAGGCGTGCGGAAATAAATGATGTTCGTGACCACCTCATCCGGAATGAGCGCTGCCCACGATGTGCACGCGAGCGCCTGCGCGAGCGTCTTTGCGTTTTCGTGATCTTCCTGAAGTCTGTCGACATTGTTCGTAAGCGCGTAAACCCCTGCGGCCGCGATGACGCCGGCCTGGCGCATCCCGCCCCCAAGCAGCTTACGCACGCGCCGCGCTTCGGCAATGAAATCTCTCGTGCCACACACGAGCGCTCCCACGGGCGCGCCGAGACCCTTGGAAATACAGAACGTGACGGTGTCGACTTCGGTGCACAGGGATTTCACCGAGTCACCGCTTGCTACTGCCGCATTGAACAAGCGCGCTCCGTCCATATGCACACTCATTTTCCTTCTTCGCGCGAATACGCCGAGTTTTCTCAACGTCGCAAGCGGATAGAACGTGCCTCCGGCGGCATTATGCGTGTTTTCCACGGCGATCATTTTTGTTCGAGCGCAATAATAGATATCTGGTTGGACCCGGGATTCAAGCTGCGCCGCGTCGAGGATTCCGCTGTCCGTGGGAACCTGGATAGGAAGCGCCCCAGCAATGGCGGATGCTGAAGCGAGCTCATGCTGCACGATGTGCGCGCGCGAGTCGCAAAGGACTTCGTTTCCCCGGCCGCAGTTGATATAGAGGGGAATGAGGTTCCCCATGGAGCCGGAGGAGACAAACAGCGCGGCTTCCTTTCCCGTGAGGGCTGCGGACATCTCCTGCAACTTATTGACCGAGGGATCCTCCCCATATACGTCATCACCGACTTCCGCTTCGTACATTGCTTTTCTCATTGCCGGGGACGGGCGCGTGACGGTGTCGCTCCTCAGATCGTAGACCTTCATGATGCAAGCTCCTTCTCAAGGAGGCGAAATGCCTCCGCGGCTCTTAAGGGGATGTGGATATCCGTGATTGACCGGGTGAAATCCGATTCATTAGGGTTGATTTCAATGATTTTCGCTCCTGCTTCCTTGGCCCATCGGGGCACGAGCGCGGCAGGGTAGACTTCGCCGGTAGACCCCACAACGAGCATGACGTCCGTTCGGCGAGCCTCCTCCTGCGAGCGCTCATGCGCTTGCGGAGGGATGCCTTCCCCGAAGAAAATGAAATCCGGCTTATACAGTCCGCCGCACACGCACCGGGGCGGAAGCTTCCGTAACAGCTCCGTCGCGGCTTCCACGCGTTTGCCGCAATCCAGGCACAGGAGCAGGCGGGAGTTGCCGTGGAACTCGACAATGGCGCGGCTGCCCGCAATGTAGTGCAGGTTGTCGATGTTCTGCGTGATGACGCATTTCAGCTGGCCGAGCCCGTCAGGGCTGGCTCCGCGTTTTTCGAGCGTTGCGAGCGCCAGGTGCGCGTCATTCGGTTTCGCCTTTCCGAAGTGGTCGTAGAAGATCTCTTTGATCACCGGCCATGCCTTCTGGGGATTTGCGAGAAAATACCCGAGCTCGAGCATGCGTGGGTCGTAGGTGCTCCACAGCCCACCTTCGCCTCGAAAAGGGGGTATGCCGCTTTCCACGCTGATCCCCGCGCCGGTGAACGCCGTGAGATATTTCGCCTTACGGATGAGGGATGCGGCTGCTCTGATTCGGGCTGCTGGCATTGGCCGGAGCATATTCCTCAGACGCGGTGTGTCAAGCGAGCGGGGTGAGACCCCATATCTCATTCATGTACTCGCGTACCGTCCGATCACTGGAAAACTTGCCCATGCGCGCGACATTCAGGATCGACATGCGCGTCCACGCATCCTGGTCCATGTACGCCGCGGCGACTCTTTCCTGGCACGCCACATAGGAGTCAAAATCCGCTAGGAGCATGTACTGGTCCCCGCCGTCCAGCAGCGAGCGCGCGATGGGCTTGAAAGCATCCGGCTCTTCGGGGCTCAAGCTTCCGTTCCACATCAGCTCGATGACGCGCGAAAGACGTGGATCAGAAACATGGATAGGCCGAGGATCATAGCCGGCGAACTTTCTTTCCACCACCTGCTCCGCGGTCAGTCCGAACAAGAAGAAATTCTCGGCCCCCACTTCCGATCTGATCTCCACGTTCGCGCCGTCCAGCGTCCCGATCGTCAGCGCCCCATTCAGCGAAAGCTTCATGTTTCCAGTCCCCGAAGCTTCCGTGCCGGCAAGCGCGATTTGCTCTGAGAGCTCCGCGGCGGGGATGATCCGTTCCGCTAGGCTTACGCCGTAGTTGGGAAGGAACACGACGCGAAGCTTGCCGGAGGGGTCCGCGTTGACTTTGTTCGCAACGGCGAGGATCAGCCGAATGATGAGCTTCGCCATGGCGTACCCGGGCGCGGCCTTGCCCGCAAAGATGACCGTTCGGGGCACGAAGTCAGCGTCCGGTTCAGCCAACAGCCGTTCGTACAGATGCAGGACGTGGAGCACATTGAGAAGCTGTCGCTTGTACTCGTGGATCCTCTTGACCTGGCAGTCGAACAACGACCCGGGGTCCACGGAGACTCCCGTGAGGCCGTGGATGACTCCCGCGAGCTCTTTCTTGTTGCGAAGCTTTATCGCCCGCCATCGTCGACGAAAGTTCTCCTCCTCAGCAAGCGGGGCAAGCTTCGTGAGCCATTCAAGATCCGTGTCCCACCCGTGTCCGATCCACTCATCGAGCAACTTCGCAAGACCAGGGTTGCACAGCTTCAGCCAGCGCCTCTGGCTGATGCCGTTGGTTTTGTTGTTGAAGCGTTCTGGCCACAGGTCGAAGAAATCAGCGAACAGCGTTTTTCTTAGGATGTCGGTATGAAGTGTCGAGACTCCGTTGACGGAATGGCTACCTACAATGGAGAGGTGGGACATGAGAACGCGTTTTTCGCTTCCCTCCTCAATGAGCGACATGCGCCGCAGACGCTCGGCGTCACCCGGCCAGCGAGCGGACACGGTCTCCAAGAATCGTCGATTCACTTCCAGGAGGATTTGCGCGTGACGGG
>Ga0326728_10015704_pt1 | contig 15673 bp, 11 predicted proteins | sample MB3enrmetagenome_FD_207602 | JGI IMG/M metagenome (GOLD analysis project Ga0326728, IMG submission 207602) | Lab enriched peat soil microbial communities from McLean, Ithaca, NY, United States - MB31MN | ecosystem: Environmental > Terrestrial > Soil > Wetlands > Peat | place: USA: New York...
TAAACGAATGGGGTCAGGGGTCAGGGATCAGGGGTCAGGGGACCAGGGACCAGGGACTAGGGACTAGGGACTGAGGGACTAGGGACTGAGGGACTAGGGACTAGGGACTAGGGACTAGGGACTGAGGGACTAGGGACTGAGGGCTCAGGGATTAAGGGACTCAGGGGCTTTGGAACCTACGGGGATTGGGGCGACCAAGGTCCAGGGCCGCCAGCGGGTGCAAATCCCTTGCTGGTGAGGCCAGCTCTTGAGAACCGACGCAGATGGAGCAGGTTCAGAGGCTCTTTGGATTCATCCTGGAGTTCAGATCGATCGGATGATAGCCATTATCTGGCGCCGCTTTCTCGCGACTGACCATAGATAACACAGGAAATCAAACATCTGCCTGGGCAGAATCCTGAATGCCTTTGCATAACCGGGAAACCAGGCGTGGGTTAACACAGTTATGTCACAGCGGGTGCAATCGTAGCCCGATTCCCGGAGTGTATTGAATAGCAGAAGCGGCGTCCACGTTTGCAAATGACCATTGATATCAGATTTATGAATATCGGTTTGCATTCTCCAATCGTCGATGGGGACGCATAGCAGGAATTTCCCTCCATTGCGTATCTTTGCGCGTAACTGAGATAAAGCGGCGATTGGATACGGGATGTGTTCGAGTGCATGGTTGGAGATTGCCACATCCGCGATCTGGTCCGGGACATCGGCAATGGAGCTATAACACTCAATTCCGGAAGATCGAGCGGCCTCCCGCGCGGCAGGATTAATCTCGACGCCAATTCGCCGTCCGCAAGCCAGCGCTTTCAGGGTGTGACCTCCTCCGCAACCCAGGTCCAGGACGCAATCGCCGGCTCCAATGAATGCAGCAAACTTTCCGGCTTCCAGTTGGCCGCCGACCGTTCCGGCTTGATTCTGCCACTCAAAATACTCGGCTCCCTTGTTACCGACATACCTGTCGGAGTATCCGTATTCAAGCGAAGGTCCATTGGCAGGATCAGTCAATTCGCACCCCTCCTGTTTGATTCTTCTGCATTGCGTTTGCGGTTTGAATTAAAAGCTGAAGAAGTGTTCAAGTTGTGATAGAAGTCAATGCGCGACGAGCGAGGTAAAGGGCGGCACGTAGGCCATGAGATAGACGAGGATGCCGACGAGACAGGCGAGGGCGAAGCTGTGCCCCAGGACCCAGCGGAGGATGGTGCCCTCCTGGCCGTAGGTTTGGGTAGCGGTGGTGGCTACCACGATGCTGGGCGCGGCGACCATTTTGCCCATCACTCCGCCGGAGGTATTGGCCGAGGCCATGAGGACTGGAGAGATGCCGAGCTGACGGGCGGTCATGGTCTGCAGACTTCCAAACAATACGTTCGAAGAGGTGTCGGAGCCGGTGCTGGCGGTGCCGAGCCAGCCTACGAGGGTCCCAAAAAAGGGATAGAGCGAGCCGGTGCGGGCAAAGGCGAGGCCCATCGTGGCATCGAGGCCGCAGTAGCGGGTGACGTATCCGATGGCCAGCATGGCGGCGATGGTGACCATGGTGAAGCGGATGTTGATGAGGGTGCGGAGAAAAGCTGACGCGAGGGAGCGGGGTCCGAGTCCCATGAGCAGGCCGGCGAGGATGGTGGCGATGAAGATGCTGGTGCCGGTGGCGGTGAGCCAGTTGAAGTTGAAGATGGCGGTTTCAGCCGTGGGTTTAAGTACGACAGGCGGAACGCGCTGGACGATCTGGTGAAGACCGGGGATGGCGAGCTTGACGGTTGTGTGGGTGTCCATCCACGAGGAGAAAGCGGGTATGCCCCAGGCGAAGACGAGAAGGCTGAGGACAAGCCAGGGAAGCCAGGCCTGGAAGATGCGGCGGGGATCGTGTTCGAAGCGCTGGTGAGTGAGATGGGTGATTTCGTCGCCGGTGGCGCTGAGGATGCGGCGGGGGCGCCAGATGCGGAGAAAGGCGACGAGGGCGACGATGGTTGCGGTGGAGGCGGCGATGTCAGAGAGCGAAGGGCCGGCGAGGATGCCGACGAGGCACTGGACCGTGGCGAAAGTGAGTCCGGCGATGAGCGCAGCGGGCCAGACTTCAAGCATGGCGGCGAAGCCGGCGAAGGCCCAGATGAGCCAGAAGGGAATGAGCGCGCAGAACGGCGCGAGAATGACGGCGATGGTTTTCGAGAGGGCGAAGGTGTCGAGGCCGGTGACTCCGTGGAGAGCGACGATGGGTATACCGAGGCCGCCGAAGGCGACGGGCGCGGTGTCGGCCAGAAGGGTGAGTGCGGCGGCCTGAAGCGGGCGAAAGCCGAGGCTGATGAGGATGGCTCCGCAGACGGCGACGGGCGTGCCGAATCCGCAGGTGCCCTCGAAGAAGGCGCCGAGGGCGAAGGCGATGAGAAGAAGCTGCAGGCGGCTGTCGGGAGTGATGTTGGCCAGGCTCTGCTGGAGGGTGACGAAGAGGCCGGTGTGGACGGTGAGGTCGTAGAGAAAGATGACGGGAAGGACGATCCAGCAGATGGGAAAGATGCCGTAGCCCGCGCCGTAACTGGCGGCGGTGAAGGCCAGGCGCGCCGGCATGTGGAAGATGACGATGGCGACGGCGAGCGCGGTGACCAGGCCGGCGAGTGCCGCGATGTGCGCCTTGACGCGCAGCACGGCGAGGGCGCCGAGAAGAACCAGGATGGGCAGGGCGGCAATGGCCGTGGAGAGCTGCCAGGTTCCGGTGGGGTTGTAGGCCTGCGCCCACATTGCGCCCGTGTGATTGGTGGCGAGGAGCCAGGCGATGGCGATGAGGAGGGCGAGCGTTGCTGCGCCGAAAAGGAGGAGCGAGGCGACCGGGGGCTTTTGTGGGGGTGCCGCGGAGGGTGATGGCGGTGGCATGAGGCCTTTCGCAAATGATTTAAGCCGTTTGGATAGCTATATCAGATAGGGATGGCGGCGCGTTATATTGATTTGGGCATGGGCCAGTTGGCTCAATTTCCTAGAGACTTCCCTCGGGGGCTAAAGCCCCGCCAACTTAAGAGGCTTGGTTGGCACGGATAAATCCGTGCTCTTTCAAAATGTCGGCATGGCGCTGGAATGAATATCCAAAGCACGAAAACAGGCGGATTGAACAAGCTGTTCCCTGATGCGCGCGCGGCGCTGGACGGGCTGGTGCGCGACGGGATGCTGCTGGCGATCGGCGGCTTTGGACTGTGCGGAATTCCGGAGGCGCTGATCGTGGCGCTGCGCGATACGGGCGCGCGCAACCTGACCATTGCCAGCAACAATGCAGGTGTGGATGGCTGGGGGCTGGGGCTGCTGCTCGAGAGCCGTCAGGTGAAGAAAATGATCTCGAGCTATGTGGGCGAGAACGTGGAGTTCGAGCGGCAGTTTCTTAGCGGCGAGCTGGAGGTGGAATTCTGTCCGCAGGGAACGCTGGCCGAGCGCATGCGCGCGGGCGGTGCGGGGATCCCGGGCTTCTATACACGAACCGGCATGGGCACAGTGGTGGCCGAAGGCAAGGAACACAAGGAATTCGACGGGGTCACATACATTCTTGAGCGGGGAATTCGCGCCGATCTGGCGCTGGTGAAGGCATGGAAGGCCGACACGCACGGGAATCTGATTTACCGCCGCACGGCGCGGAACTTCAATCCCGATGCGGCCACGTGCGGCAGGATAACGGTGGCTGAGGCGGAGATCATTGTTGAGCCGGGCGCGCTCGATCCCGATGAGATTCACACGCCGGGAATCTACGTGCACCGGGTGGTGCACAATCCGCGGCCCGAGAAGATGATTGAGAAGAGGACGATAAGGGACTAAGGGACTGAGGGACTAGGGGGCTGGAGACCAGCTTTTAGCTGCCAGCTATTAGCTCTCAGCTTGTGCCGTGGAGATCGAGGCTTGTGAGGCGGCCTGATCTAAGGTCGGGACAGGACTAAGGCCAACGAACTGATAGCTAATAGCTGAAAGCTGAAAGCTGAGAGCTGCATTTATGGCGTGGAATCGAAATGAGATGGCGGCGCGGGCCGCGCGGGAGATTGAAGACGGGTTCTACGTGAACCTGGGCATCGGAATTCCCACGCTGGTGGCGAATCACATTCCCGCAGGGATGACGGTGACTCTGCAGTCCGAGAATGGACTGCTGGGTATGGGTCCGTTTCCGCGCGAGAGCGAGGTAGACGCCGACCTCATCAACGCGGGCAAGGAGACGGTGACGTTTGTGGCTGGCGCGGCCACCTTTTCGAGTTCGGAGTCGTTTGCGATGATTCGAGGCGGACACATCGACCTGGCGATCCTGGGCGCGATGCAGGTTTCAGAGCGCGGCGACCTGGCCAACTGGATGATTCCCGGCAAGCGCGTGAAGGGAATGGGCGGAGCGATGGACCTGGTTGCCGGAGTGCGTCGCGTGGTGGCGCTGATGGAACACACAGCCGCGGACGGATCGGCGAAGCTGTTGCATGAGTGCGCGCTTCCGTTGACAGGCAAGGGCGTGGTGCATCGCGTGATTACCGATCTTTGCGTGGTGGATGTGACGCCCTGGGGATTTGAAGTGGTGGAGCTGGCCGAGGGGGTGACGCGCGAGATGGTGGAACAGAGGACGGGCGCGGAAGTGAGATTCGGTTCGTCCTGCGCTTGAGCTGATGCGATGGTTGCCGTCTTTCGCGCGCTTCGCGGGCGCGTCGCAAGCTCCGCATCGCGTTGACGCTACGCCGACCAATTTGGCTTGCGTTTTTCAAAGAATGCCATGAGGCCTTCGCGAAGGTCGGAGCTGGAGCGCGCATCGGTGTAGGCATCGACAGCGGCGAGGACGGCGTCTTCCAGGTGCGTTTTGTGGCGCTGGTTGAGAAGGCGCTTGGTGGCCGCGAGCGATTGCGGGCTGTTGGCCAGCAGTGTATCGGCGAGGGATTTGACGCGCGCGGTGAGCTCATCCTGCGGGACGACGCTGGTGACGAGCCCCATGCGGAAGGCTTCATCGGCGGTGAGGATGCGGCCGGTGAGCAGGAGATCGCGGCTGATTTTCTCGCCGGCGTGGAGCGCAAGAAACGCCGAGACGATAGCGGGGATGAAGCCGATGCGCACCTCAGTGAAGCCGAAGGTTGCGCCTTCGGCGGCTAGAGTGAAGTCGCAGATAAGGGCGAGGCCGCAGCCGCCGGCGATTGCCGGGCCCTGGACTTGGGCGATGGTGGGCATGGGCAGATCGTGCAGCGCGAGGAAGAGGCGGGCGACCCTCTCGGCTTCGGCGCGATGATCGGCCGCGGAGGCGTCTTGCATTTCGCGAAGAGCGGCCAGATCAAGACCGGAACAGAATGCGCCGCCGGAGCCGGTGAGGACAACGGCGCGCGCGGAGCTTGAAGCAGTTTCTTCGAAGGCTTCTGTCAGCTCCATCTGCATTTCAGGCGTCATGGCATTGCGGCGCGCGGGGCGGTTGAGCGTGATGGTGCGGATGGGGCCGGAGTCGGATACGAGAATTGTTTTAAAGTCCAAGTCAGTCCTCGTTGTTTGGTTCGAATGCATTTTAGATAGTCAACAGTGGACCTGGCACGCCAGAATTGTGAGTTTTTCTTTTGTCGCGAGTTAGCGCTGCTTCGCAGCGTGGCGAGTTGGCGAGTTCGCGTCGGCGGCAATGCGGCTGCTGTTTTGGATGAGTCGATCAAGCGGAGCGAGTATGGGGAGCGCAGCGCCGCAGTCAGCGAGCGTGGCAATCAGCACTTCAGTGGGAATGTTGCCGACGAGCGAGTCCTGGGCGAAGGGGCAGCCGCCGAGGCCACCGATGGCCGAATCGAAGCGGCGGCAGCCGGCGTTGTAAGCGGCGCGGACCTTCGCCGCCGCCTCGTCGCGGCGGGCGTGCAGGTGAACGCCGATGTGTGCGCCGTCGCTTGCCTCAATTGTGCCTTTCACGGTCTCCGCTATCTGCAAAGCTGTTGCGAGTCCCACGGTGTCAGCCAGAGAAATCTGCCAGATGCCAAGCCCGGTCAGCTGCCCGCAGGCGTGAGCAACGGCGTCTACGCTCCACGGATCACCGTATGGATTTCCAAAGGCCATGGAAACATAAGCAACTACATTCCTGCCCGCGTTTCGAGCCAGCGCGGTAACAGAGCCCAGAATGCGCAGCGCCTCTTCCGGCGTCTGATGCTGATTGCGGCGGAGAAACTCTGGCGAGATGGAGTAGGGAAAGCCGAGTGTGTTCACCGCGCCGGTGGCGATTGCGCGTTCGGCGCCTTTCTGATTGACGACGATGCCAATGATTTCGACGTTCGATGGAGGGCGGAGCAATTCGAGGACGCGTTCGGAGTCGGCCATCTGCGGAACGGCGGTGGGAGAGACGAAGCTGACCGCATCGATGTGGGTGAAGCCGGCATCGATGAGGGAGCCGAGATGCGCGGCCTTGATTTCCGATGCGATCAGGCGCGGCAGGCCCTGCCAGGCGTCGCGGGGGCATTCGATGATGGTGACGGTTTCGGGCATGAGGTCCTGGCGAAGAAAGCCTGCAGCCAGTAGCCAGTAGCGATAAACGGCAAACTACCGGCTACGGGCTACAAGCTACCGGCTCGTAGCTAGCCTCTCGACGGATGCACCCTCAGTATCTCTCGCGCGATGACCATGCGCTGAATCTCGCTGGTGCCTTCGCCGATGGTGCAGAGCTTGACGTCGCGATAGAACTTCTCAGCCGGGTAGTCCTTGATGAAGCCGTAGCCGCCGAAGAGCTGCACGGCCTGTTCGCAGATGCTCACGGCCACTTCGCTTGCGAAGAGCTTGGCCATGGACGACTCACGGGTGATTTTGCGGCCGGCATCTTTGAGCACCGCGGCGCGCTGGGTGAGCAGGCGGGCGGCGTCGAGCTCGGTGGCCATATCGGCGATTTTCCACTGGATTCCTTGAAACTCTGCGATTGCCTTGCCGAACTGGCGGCGCTCCTTGACGTATTTGAGTGCGGCGTCGAGCGCGCCGCGGCCGATGCCGAGCGAGAGCGCGGCGATGGAGATGCGGCCGCCGTCGAGGACGCGCATGGCGTCGATAAAGCCCTCGCCTTCTTTGCCGAGGAGGTTTTCTCCGGGGATCTCGCAATCCTCGAAGATGAGCTCGCTGGTGTCGCTGGCGCGCAGTCCAAGCTTGTTTTCTTTCTTGCCGGCGCGAAAGCCCTTTGTGCCTTTCTCGACCACGAAGGCCGAGAGGCCGTGCGTGCCCTTGTCTTTGTCGGTGACGGCGATGATGACCGAAACGTCGGCGTAGCGGCCGTTGGTGATGAAGGTCTTGTTGCCGTTGAGGATGTAGCGGTCGCCTTTTTTGACGGCGGTGGTGCGCGCGTTGCTGGCGTCGGAGCCGGAGCCGGGCTCGGTGAGTCCCCATGCGGCCAGCCACTCGCCGCCCGCGAGCAGCGGAATATACTTGCGCTTTTGCGCTTCGTCGCCGGCGAGGAAGATGTGATTGGTGCCGAGCGAGTTGTGCGCGGCGACGGTGAGGCCGATGGAGCCGTCTACTGCGGAAAGCTCCTCGATGGCCAGCGCGTAGTCGACGTAGCCCAGGCCTGCGCCGCCATACTCGTGCGGGAAGATGACGCCGAGCAGGCCCATTGCTCCGAGTTTTTTGATGGTGGCGAGCGGGAACTCGCTGGCCTCGTCCCACGCGGAGATGTTGGGCGCGATCTCGCGCGCGGCGAAGTCGCGAATCTCGCGGCGCAGGTGTTCCTGCTCTTCAGTCAGTACGAATGGATAAAGGTTTTGCGCCTGTTCCAGTGCGATTTGCATTTCAGGCTCCTTCGAGGGGAATTCGATTCGCCCGGTCTGTTTTTGTTGATTGAGATGCGCCCTCAATCATTCCGTTCATTCTCTCTTGCTCATGTTGCCACTGATTGAGCTGAATGCTAAAAGCAAATGGCAAAATGCTTCTTTTTCACGTTTGCAGGACTCCTGGATTGAATCTTGGCGCTTCAGGATTGAGCGCGCAGGCTTCGAGCGCTTCGATCAGAACATCGCGAGTCGTTGCCGGGTCGATGATGGCGTCGATCCAGAGGCGGGCTGCTCCGTAGCGCGGATCGGCTTGGGCATCGTAGTCGGCGCGAATCTGGTCGTGAATGGCGGTTTTCTCGGCGGCGGAGAGCTGCTTGCCGTCGCGCTCGAGTTGTTTGGCGCGGACCTCGGCAAGGGTGGCTGCGGCCGAAGCGCCGCTCATGACGGCGTATCGGGCTGTAGGCCAGGCAAACAGGAAGCGCGGATCGTAAGCCTTGCCGCACATGGCGTAGTGGCCTGCGCCAAAGCTGCCGCCAATGATTACCGAGATTTTAGGCACGACGCTGGTGGAGACGGCGGAGACCATTTTTGCGCCGGCACGTATGATGCCGCTCCACTCGGCGTCTTTGCCCACCATGAAGCCGTTGACGTCGTGGAGGAAGATGAGGGGAACGAGGTTCTGGTTGCAGTCCATGATGAAGCGCGCGGCCTTCTGCGCGCCCTCGGTATAGATGACGCCGCCAACTTCAATGCGCGATGCGCCGGCCGAGGGGCCCATGGCGACGGTCTGCATCTGATTGGTCTTCTGGTTGGCCACGATGCCCACGGCGTGGCCGCCGATCCAGGCGTAGCCGCACAGGACCGTGCGGCCGAAGCCGGCTTTGTACTCGTCGAATTCGCTGCGGTCTGCGATGCGAGCGATCACCTCGCGCATGTCGTAGACATTGCTGGCGCCGGGCGCGGGATCGAGCAGGGCGTAGAGGTCTTCACCGGAGTACAGGGGCCGGTCGGATGCTGGATCGAAGGCGCGGCGGCGGAAGAGCCCGGGAGCGGGCGTGCGCTCGCCCATCTTTTCGACCAGAGAGCGAAGACGCGCGAGACAAAGGTGGTCGTTGGGCTCTTTGAAGTCGACAGTGCCGGAGATTTCAGCGTGCATGGTTGCGCCGCCGAGCTCCTCGGCGCCGGTCTTCTGGCCAATGGCGGCTTGTACCAGCGATGGCCCGGCGAGAAAGAGGCCGGAACCTTCGGTCATGAGTACGGTGTCGGTCATGACAGGCAGATACGCGCCCCCCGCTACGCACATGCCCATGATGGCGGTGATCTGGGGATTTCCCATGGCGCTCATCACGGCGTTGTTTCGGAAAATGCGGCCGAAGTCGTCAGTGTCGGGGAAGACGTCTTCCTGGAGAGGCAGAAAGACGCCGGCGGAGTCGACAAGGTAGAGCGTGGGAATGCGGTTCTCCATAGCGATGGTCTGAGCGCGGAGAACTTTCTTGGCGGTCATGGGAAAGAATGCGCCGGCTTTGACGGTGGCGTCGTTGGCGATGATCATCGACAGGCGACCGGATACGCGGCCGATGCCGGTGACGACGCCTGCGCCGGGAGCGCCGCCGTAGTCGGCGTACATGCCGTGCGCAGCCCAGAGGCCCAGTTCGAAGAATGACGAGTTCTTGTCAAGGAGGAGGCCGAGGCGTTCCCTGACCGTAAGGCGGCCCTTGGAGTGCTGGGCCTCTGCGGCCTTTGCGCCGCCTCCCTGGCGGATGGCGTCTTCGGTGGCGCGAAACTCGGCGAGCAGCGACTCGATGGCGGCGCGATTGGACCTGGCGCGTGGAGATCCGGGGTCGAAGGACGAGCGCAAGCGGTTGTCGAGAGTCAGATTTTCTGCCATTTGGGGTGTTTTAGTGGGACCTTGGCCTCTATGTGTGATGCGTTCGGGCGGCTTACAGCGCAATAGTACGACGAAAGACATACGACTGGCTTTACGAATCAGCGGTGGGAAAAAGGCTAGAAAAGAACCGCCCAGGACGGCGCTGGACCGGCTTTTCAGACAAACTATGACTATGGATTAAACTTTAGTAACGCATTACCTTTACTCGCTAATTTACATGTGGTCGAATCAACGATATAACCATAAAACGAAGCATTCTCCGACGCCGCGAGCTGCTCGGCGGTAATACCCTGCGCCGCGGCGCGTTAGTGTCTTTGGTTTCACTGCATGTCCGCCGGAGAATGGCAGGAACGGATGGACGTTTTTCCGCCTTGGGATTCCTGGATCTGGGTAAGTGCTCCGCGCACGCTGGCTGACGCGGAAGAGTCGATGGACCCTGATTCCCGTCCAGCCGAACGAGTTATGACAAATCGGCAGAGACGATGGAGCCGCCGGGGGGAAGCGCCGTGGAACCAAACTTTTCTCCAAATCGAAGCACGGAGAGCCCCGATTCACTCGGAGACGGCAGCCTGTCGATCGCGGTGATCGGCCCGAACGAGAAACAACGCTGGGCTTTGGTCAGCGCCCTTGCCAGATGTGCGGGCGCGAGTGTGCGGGAGTTTTCTTCCTATCCCACGACGATCAATGACGCGCCGAGACTGCTGGAGCAGGTTTTCGACGTGATCCTCATCGACCTCGATAGCGACACGGAGTTCGCCCTCGATCTGGTTGACAGCATCAGCGTGAACGATGCGGCGACGGTGATGGTCTACTCGGCGACGCCGAATCCGAACCTGGTCGTTCGCTCGATGCGCGCGGGCGCACGGGAGTATCTGACGGCGCCGTACGACGAAGACGCCTTGGCGGAGGCTTTGGAGCGGGCTGCGACCGCTCGACAGCCCGAGGCGCGCACCCGGAAGAAGAAGCCGGGCAGGCTGCTGGTCTTCCTGGGTGCAAAGGGCGGGTCCGGGGTAACGACGATTGCGTGCAGTTTTTCAATCGCGCTGGCCCAGGATGAGGCCGAAAGCACTCTGTTGATCGACCTCGCCCTTCCGATGGGCGATGCTGCCTTGAACCTGGGAATTGCCGCGGAATACTCAACCGACGATGCCCTGGGGAACGCGGAACAGCTGGATGAGGGTAACCTGCGTCAGTTCCTGGTCAAGCATCATTCGGGAGTTTCGGTGCTTGCGGCTCCCAGCAAAGTTCCCGAGGTCGAGACCAACCGGAAGTCAATCGACAGGCTGATTGCGGTGGCGCGGCAGGCATTCGAAAATGTCGTGGTCGATGTTGGATCGAGACTCGATTTGATGGAGACCAGCCTCTTCAAAGAGGCCGGGGTCATCTTCCTGGTCACACAAGCGGGAATCTCGGAACTGCGCAACTCGAATCGTGTGATTTCACGGTTCTTCAGCGGGAACAGCCTGAACCTTGAGGTTGTAATCAACCGTTTTCAGCCGGGCTCCCCGGGCATGACCGAGGATGCGATCGATAAGGCAATTGAACGGCCTGTACGATGGAAGCTCCCCGACGATTATGCGGGCACGCGCGAAATTCAGAACCGGGCGTCTGCCCTCACGAAATCGAACTCGGCAATTTCACGCATGATAATGGAGATGGCTGGCTCGGTTACCGGGCGGCCGATTCCGGAAGAGAAGAAGAGGGTATTGAGCTTTAGAAGTCACAAAACACTGACGGAGAAAAAGACCATGTTTGATAAGCCCCTGGACCTGCTCAATCCGGTTCCGGCAAATGCCAGGCAGCTGGCGCCGGTGCAGTGGTCCAAGCCCGATCCGATCATTTACGGCACGGCGCTGGGAGAAGACCAACTGAATGCGAAGGCATTGGTCCCGGGCAAGTTCGTATATACCCCATCCCCGGGGTATGTATTGTCGGCGGGCACGCACTCGATCTGGGTTACCTTCACCCCGGCACAGGCGAGCGACGGACCGGTGGTGCAAACCGAGGTTCCGATCCTGGTTCTGAAGGCAGAGCCAACCATCATTTGGCGCGAGCCTGAAGTGTTGTTGACAGGGTGCGCGCTGAGCGAAGCCGAGCTGAATGCCGCGGCTACCATACCGGGGACGTTCGTTTACATCCCCGAGGCTGGTGAAGTGCTCGCGGAGGGCAAGCACAGGCTCACCGTGACTTTCACCCCGGACGACGACAGAAACTACATGGAAGCAGAGGCCGCGGTCGAAGTTACCGTGGTGAGCGCAACTCCGGAGATCGCCTGGGAGACGCCCACCGCGATCACCTACGGAGTTCGCCTCAGCGGCATGCAGCTGAACGCGAAGGTGAATGCTCCGGGTACTTTGGCTTACACGCCCGGCCCGGGCGCCCTGCTGGCAGTGGGAGAGCACACACTCACAGCGACGTACACGCCGGAGGCATCGACGAGGTACCTGCCAACATCGAGCGAAGTCAAGCTGACGGTCGCCAAGGCCACGCCGTCGGTGACCTGGCCGGCGCCGGAGCGAATCCGCCACGGCACCGCACTGAGCAGAGTTCAACTGAACGCGACGGCATCAGTGCCTGGAACCTTCACGTATACTCCCCGGCGCGGCGAAGTGCTGCCGCCGGGAAGGCACACACTCTCGGCGATCTTCACTCCGGCAGACGCATTCAACTACACGGTGGTGGAGGCTACAGTCCCGCTTGAGGTAAGCGAGATATCGCCAACTACGATCACGTGGCGGGATCCGGCTCCGATTCCCTACGGAACCCAACTCGGCGCCGACCAGTTAAACGCTGTCGCGTCAGTGCCGGGGACTTTTGTCTACAGCCCCGCCGCAGGTTGCGTGCTGGCGCCGGGGCAATATACGCTCACGGTCAGTTTTACCCCTGAGGATACGGAGTGGTTCGAGGAAGCGCAGGCTTCAGTAACACTGGTGGTTGAAAGATCCGCCGGTGTTGCTCCCCAAGGTACTACCTCCACGAAGGTGTCATCGACACCTGCCATCGCGCCGGATTATTTTGCTGTCACAGGCGCGGAACGCGAATTAAAGCAAAGCGAGTCAACCAAATTCATCGATGAGAACCAGCGCGAGAGGCGCTTTTACAAGGGTGCGGTCTACGAGAGAGGAGAGGATGGCCAATGGCACAAACTAATCGAATAACGCCGGAACCATTGCCGGACACGCTTCCAGAGGACTTCAGCGATTGGGATGGAGAGTCTTCTGCCGCCACTCTGCCCGCGAATTCACTGGACTATGGAGCACCAAGCGATGTGTCTGCCGCAAAGGAGCGCGCGCAGAGCGCAGTAACCATGATGCCGGCGCAGCGAAGCGCGGAGAAAGTCAAAGTCCTGCCGTCGCGGATGCCATCGGGGCACGATGCGGATGTAGACGCATTTCTGAAGCGGCTGAATGAGGTGAACTCCGATCTTGCCCCGGCGCACCGGCAAGAGCCCGTCGAGGCGGCGAAGCTATGGTCACCTTATCCGCAGAGTCAGGGTGCGGCAACGGTGCGCCAGGAACCGCCGCCCGCAGTAGACAGAGGGGTAGAACAAGAGCTTATCGAGGTGTTCCGATCCGGGTACAAGGAAAACAGGTACAAGGAAAACAGGAGAACGGAATCCGGCGAGGAGAGAAAACCGAAGTGGGCCTTGATTGGAGGTGTGTCAGCTGGCGTTGTCGCGGTTGCGCTCGCTATTGCAATTCCAGTGGCCATGCGCGGAAGGAGCACTAACCTGTCGCGTCCCGCTGCCTTGCCATCCAAGTCGCTCGGCGTCGAGGATGGCAGGAGTGCGTTGAAGCCTTCGCCAGCCGTACCAGCGAACGCCACGACCGCGGCGGCTGTAACCCAACCCAAGCCGGCAGCCGCGACGCGGCAGGCTTCTGACTCCAATGACAATACGGATCAGGCTGCGGTATCGCCCGACATGATGAACCAGCAATTGACCGCGAGTTCGCAGCTGCCCCAGGGCATACACGAAAAAGCTCCAGTGGTAGGGCCGCCGCCGTCTGGTTTTGGCGTTGCCGGTATGGATGCAACGAGCGACAGCGGAGCGACAGGCCCAGCCTTCAGAGGCCAGTCCGGGGTCACAGTGAAGCCAAACATCGTGGTCGTATCGGCCGGCGTTGCAGGCGGCATGTTGATCCGGAAGACCCCACCCCAGTATCCTTCCATCGCCAAGTCAGCCCGCGTGCAAGGCACTGTGGTTCTGTCGGCCACAATCACGAAGACCGGATTCGTGCAGAATCTGCAGGTGGTGAGCGGGCCGGCCATGCTGCGGGAGGCTGCCCTCGACGCCGTGAGGAACTGGCGGTACAAGCCGTACCTGCTCAACGATCAGCCAACTGAGGTTGAGACCACCATCAACGTGGACTTTAACCTCTAGCGGAGCGGGTTTCTTGCAGATTGCACGAATAGGCGGCGCGCCAGCCACGTCGAAATGAAGGTGTGCCCCGAAGCGCAATACTCAACTCAGAACATTCTGTCACCCTTGTGCTTCGCCGGCGGCTGGGACAACGGTTCCGGTGCACTCGCCGAATCCGATGCGGGGCAGGCCGGGCTTGTGGCAGTAGCCCCGAAGGGCGATGCGGTCGCCATCTTCGAGGAAGGTGCGCAATTCGCCGCTGGGGAGGCAGATGGCCTCAGGGTTGTGGCGCTTCTCGAGCAGGCAGCCTTCGCAGCCTTCTTCAGGACCGGAGACGGTGCCGGTTGCAAGCAGGTCGCCTGGGCGCAGGTTGCAGCCATTACTGGTGTGGTGGGCGAGCATCTGCGCGGGCGTCCAGTAAAGATGGCGCAGGCTGGCCGCGCTCAATTGCATGCAGGGCGCGCCGGTGGAGCGCATGAGCCGCGACTGTATATAGGCCTCGAGGGTGAGATCTATGGCGCCGCATTGCGCGGAAGGCGGACTCAGATAAGGGAGCGGTTCGGGATCGCCGGACTCGCGCTCCGGGATGGGCACCCGGTAAGGCGCCAGGGCAGCGAGCGGAACAACCCAGCAGGAGACAGTAGTGGCGAAGCTCTTGGCGAGGAATGGCCCAAGGGGCTGGTACTCCCAGGTTTGGATGTCGCGGGCAGACCAGTCGTTGACGAGGCAGAGGCCGAAGATGTGCTGCTCGGCCTGGGCAATGGGGATGGGCCTGCCGAGGGGATTTCCGGGGCCGACGAAGAGTCCAACTTCAAGTTCGTAATCGAGCGAGCGCGAGGGGCCGAAGCCGGGATTGCCGGAGACGGATTTGGTTTGGCCGTGAGGGCGGCGGATTTCAGTGCCGCTGGCTACGATGGACGAGCTGCGGCCGTGATACGCGATGGGGATGTGCTTGTAATTGGGGAGCAGGGGATTGTCGGGCCGGAAGAGCGCGCCGACGCGACGGGCGTGGTGGATGGAGGCGTAGAAATCAGTGTAGTCGCCAATTTGCGCGGGGAGCTGCATGAGGGCATTGCGCATGGGGACGAGGCAGGGTGCGAGGCGCTCGCGGACCGGGGCGGCGGCTTCGGAGCTGAGCAGACCGGTGAGATGGCCGCGGAGTTCGGCCCACTTCGGCGCTCCAAGAGCCATGAGCGGGTTGAGCCACTCAGCGGTGCACGCGGCAAAGAGATCCCGGGGAAGGCCGGCAAGCAGGCCGGCGTGAGCGCAGGCGGCGAGGTCGAGGATCTGATGGCCGATGGCGACGCCGATGCGCTGGCGGCCGGCGTCGAGAAAGACGCCGTAGGGAAGATTCTGGATGGGGAAATCGGAGGCGGGATCATTTGCCGATTCGATCCAACTGGTCATAGGCATGGGAAGGACTCCGATTACGGCGTGTTGGCTGGGATCTGACTCGCCTTCATTTCTCTCCGGGGCTAAACAGGTTGCGGAAAAACTCGTCGCGTGGAGTGAAACGCTCGAAAGCATCCCTTAGGGGTTAAAACCCCGACTCATTTTATGCGGTCTATTGGCACGGATGAATCCGTGCCCTTTCAAAACAGCGGCATTCATCGAGTTTTTCCGCAACCTGTAAAGCCCAAACTCTCTTTCGTCGCCATTCTGAGGCCTAAAGGCCTCTGCTGCCTCCGTTTGATTATCGCCTCGCCAGCTCCGCTTTCGATTCGGCCGGCGCGAAGT
>Ga0326728_10015705_pt1 | contig 15671 bp, 14 predicted proteins | sample MB3enrmetagenome_FD_207602 | JGI IMG/M metagenome (GOLD analysis project Ga0326728, IMG submission 207602) | Lab enriched peat soil microbial communities from McLean, Ithaca, NY, United States - MB31MN | ecosystem: Environmental > Terrestrial > Soil > Wetlands > Peat | place: USA: New York...
TTTCCTCGAAAAGCAACGATGCCGCGCTCAGGAATTCCCGAACCTCGGCGGGATAGTCCCACATCTCCAGCACCTCACGACCGACTTCCTGCTCGACCAGTCCCGCAGGCGCCCCTTCCAGCAGGATCTTCCCACCCTCCATGAGGATCACACGGTCACAGAGTTGGCTGGCCTCATCCATGTAGTGGGTAGTCATGAGGACAGTCACCCCCTCGTTGGCCCTGAGCGAGCGCACCCGCTGCCACATGAGGTGGCGGGCTTGCGGGTCGAGACCCGTAGTCGGCTCGTCCAGCACAAGGAGCCGCGGCTTGTTCAGCAACGCCCTGGCGAGCATAAGCCTCCGCTTCATCCCGCCCGAGAGCTCCCGGATATTGGCGTGCATCTTATCGGTAAGCTGCATCAAGGCAAGAAGCTCCTCGATGCGATCGCGGATTCGCGGCCCGGTAAGGTCAAAGTAGCGCGCATAGACCTGGAGGTTCTTGAGCACCGAGAAGTCGGGATCGAGGTTGTCCTCCTGGGGGCAGATCCCGAGGAGCCTCTTTATCTCGCGAGGCCGAATCGAGACGTCGAGGCCGAAGACGCGGACCCTGCCCGCAGTGACGGGGGTGAAGCAGGTGACCATTCTGACCGTGGTCGTCTTGCCCGCTCCATTAGGGCCGAGAAAGCCGACACACTCCCCCTCGCGAACAATGAAATCGATATTGTCGACCGCGGTGAAAGAATCGTACCTCTTGATCAAACCCGTAGCTTCAACAGGGAGCGGCGTCGTGGTTCCAGTCATTTTCGTATTCTACCATTTTACCTCGCTTCCATGGTGCTCGGCAGCTTACGGTCACCGAACGAATTCTGGGCTTGACCAATCTGAGAGGCACAGGTAGCATGGGCCTTATGACCAAGCACGAGGGCCTCACCTGCTTGAATATGAGTCCAGTGCCTTCCTCGGTTCCTCACTCTCTCTTGAAGCACATTCAGAAGTGTGACGAGTATTCATTTGGAGGCTGATTTGAGAGCGCGGCGTCCTTCCATCCACCGAAGGGTCTCCTGTACGATCCTTCGATGGACCTCAGATTCTGCAGTGCCCGCTGATTTCGGAACGTGGAACGAGTGGTCTCCACCCTCCATGACAGAGAGGTCTGAGGGTGCTGTAATGCGGCTCAACACAGGCTGAAGCTTCGACAGGTCGCAGAGGGGATCACGGGTTCCGGCGAAGAAGAGCATGGGCACGGTGATGCGATAGAGATGAGCATCTCTCAGCTTCTCTTTGTTGCCCGCCGGGTGGAGGGGATAGCCGAGAAAGATCAGGCGTCCGGCAGAGAGCAGACCGTCGGCGACCATCTGTGATGCCACCCGGCCACCCATCGACTTCCCTGCGGCAACCCAAGAATCTATCCGGCTGCCTAACAGTTCCCGAAAGAAGGTCGCGGCCGAAGCCCATGTCTTTGCCAGAGTCCCATATGTGTCGGGGGCCTTCCGGCCACGCTCCGTGTAGAGGAAGTTGAACCTCAATGTCGGATAGCCGGCTGCAGCGAGCCCTTCGGAGAAAGTCACGAGGAGAGGCGTCTTCATATCGTTGCCCGCTCCATGGGCCACAATCACGCCCGCTTGCTTTAGGTCTCCCTTCGGGAGGGTGAGGATGCCCGAGGTGTGCTCCCTTTCTCCCACGGGAATCAATACTTCTTCTCTTATGATCTCCCCAAGGTCTGCCACTGCATGTACCTTTGGAAAACATAATCGCATCGTCCGGAAAGATCAACGGCGCACGCGCAGGCGCCCTACCCCATGAAGCTTTCTATTTGCCCAATGCCCATAATTGCAGTATAGCCGGCATTCGTCAAGAATCCTTATGGTTGGTGTACCATCAGCAGGTGGCTTAGTTACGTGCTTCTTCCTGCAGTGCTGGATTTGGCTCGACCGGGCCGATGTCGAGTGTTACAATTGGCAATGCTTACCGGAACGGGGATAAGACCCTCTTAGGGTTAACGAAAGGAGGAGTCAGAATGAACGATGTCATAGGAATTGCTTGGTACAAGGATGAGCATACTTACCGCAGGGCGCTAGCCATCTTCACCGATTCCGAGAATATGCCCGCCACATATGAAGACTGGAAAGCTCTTGTCGGAAGGCAACGCGAAGAGATTAAGCGTGTCGGCAATATCGCAATTCGCGCAGACATCGATCCGGAGACATTTATCGATTGGTGCAACCGTCGTGGATGCAGAGCTGATTCCCAGGGCAGAACGGCGTTCGTCAACCATGTCGAGCTCGAGTATCAGAAGACCGGCAAAGGAACGGTCATCGAATAGCTCGTAGAGGTTGACCTGCAAAGCCAAGGGATCGATGATTGTTTTCTTTAGTCGGTATCAATATAGCTGCAATGAACTCTGCGGGATACGGGTGCAGCTCACTGGATGTCCTATGCCACGCCTTCGGCGAACCCGGTCATCCCCATGGATGATCGAAATGGTCTGTGGTATAAAGAGAGTAACGGGCTTAGGATCAATTGACGAGGCTTTTCCCTCTGAGCTAAAAGGCCTGCGGCTCTTCCCATTTGACCGGCACCCGGATCCGTATAAGGTGCGAGCATGGCCCCTCGAAAGGAGCGCGAGATACGGCTGCACAATACCCCGGCCCAGGGGGATACCCATGGATCGGGCAAGAACTCCGGCATTCAGCCGGGTGAGCCTCTGCAGCGCTTCAGGGAGATGCTCTTCGACTTGTCGGCGCAGCTCATGAGCGTGGAGCCCTCCCGGATCGGCAAGGAGATAGAGATCGGTCTCCGGCAGGCCGGAGAGTTCTGGGACCTCGACGCGATCACCCTTACCGAAGCATCAGATGATGGCCCGATGCGCGAGGTGCATACCTATCGTGCCCCCGAGACAGGCCCGCTCCCTCCCGTGACAATCGGCCCCGAGATTCCATGGGTGGCCGGCAGGATAGGTTCGGGAGACGCGGTTCTCCTGTCGAGGCTCTCCGACGACCTGCCGACAGGTCGCGATAAGCAGTACTTCGCAACATACGGGGTCGAGTCCGCCCTCATCCTGCCGTGCGGCAGGGACAGGCCCGGGTCGGTGGTTCTCTCCGCCCTGTCCATGGGGCGCGAACGTTCGTGGCCGCCGGAAGTGGTGAAGGTCTTTTGCCACCTGGGCACGATACTCACGGGCGCCCTGGAGCGGAAAAGGGTGGTCGAGAGGATCGAAGAGATGCGCCAGTTCGAGCATCTTCTGTCAGAAGTATCGGCCACGTACATCAATCTCCCACGGGACGACGTCGAAAAGGTCCTGAGCAGGGACTTTGGGCGGCTGAGCCGCCTTCTTGGCGGCGTTGACCGGTGCGTCCTCTATAGGGCCGGCGAAGATAAACGCTTCTCAGGATTCGAGAAGCCCTTTGTCTGGTCCCCCGACGAAGACGCCGGTGACATAAGGGAGCTGGACGAATTGTGGTCCAGGGTCCCCAACATGTTCGAGAACCTCCAGTTCTTCTTCGACAAATGGTATGCCGGCGAGCACGTCCAATGGACGCGCCTCGAGGACCTGCCTGCGGAAGCGGAGAAGGTGAAGCAGCTTTACGCACGGTTCGGCGTGCGCTCCGGGATAGCCATACCCGTGTCCGTCGCCGGATCTACCGTCGCGGCACTGGTGATCACCACGATCCGCGCCCACCGCTCGTGGCCCGAGGAGCTGGTCCCCAGGCTGCGCCTCTTCGGCGAAGTCTTTATGAACGCCCTCATGCGGAAGAGAAACGAGGAAGAGATCCAGCACGCCCTCTCGGAGATCAGGCAGCTCAAGGAGCGCATCGAGGCCGACTACATCTACCTCCGCGAAGAGATCACCCTTCCCGACGACTTCCGCGACATCGTGGGCAAGAGCGATGCGCTGAAACGGATCCTCATCAAGGCAAAACAGGTGGCGCCCACGAATGCCACGGTCCTTCTTCTCGGCGAGACCGGCACGGGCAAAGGCCTCGTAGCCCGGGCCATCCATGAGGCGAGCAGGCGCAAGGACCGTCCTTTCATGCAGGTCAACTGCGCCGCCCTGAGCCCGGGTCTCGTCGAAAGCGAGCTTTTCGGCCACGAGAAGGGCGCTTTTACCGGTGCCGCGGTCAGACGGACGGGCCGGTTCGAAGGAGCCCATGGGACGACGCTCTTCCTCGACGAGATAGGCGACCTGCCCCCGGAGCTGCAGCCGAAGCTCCTCAGGGTGCTCCAGGACGGCGAATTCGAGCGCGTCGGTGGGAGTACCACCATAAGGACCGATGTTCGGGTGATCGCGGCCACGAACAGGGACCTGGAGCGGGAGGTGGAGGACGGCAGGTTCCGTCGGGACCTCTGGTATCGCCTGAGCATCTTCCCCATCTCCATCCCCCCTTTGCGCGAACGCCTCGACGATATCCCCCTTTTCGTAAGCTCCTTCGTGAAGAAATATGGGCAATGGATGGGCAAGGAGTTCAATATGGTGCCCTTAAAGACGATAAAGGCCCTCCAGGAGTATTCGTGGCCCGGCAATGTCAGGGAATTGGAGAACCTCGTCGAGAGGGCGGTGATCACGAGTCCCGACGGAAACCTCCAGATCGAGGTGCCGAGGGGTCCGGGCGCGTCAACGGACACGGCACAGACCCTCGAGGAGATAGAGAGGGGCCATATCCTCAAGGTGTGTGAAGAGACCGGGTGGATCGTCGAGGGACCACACGGGGCCGCCCGGCGCCTGGGCCTCAAGCCGAGCACCCTGAGGTTTCGCGCAAAAAAGCTCGGCATCAGGCGTCCGCGCACTACTTAGAGGACGTCTCTCTCTTGTGAGCCCCCGCAGTATCATGCGGATCGCCACCATATGTTGCGGATTCCATCTTTCTTGTCTCCCCATGGCAATCAGTATGTTTGACCCACAAACCAGCCACGACAGAGAGATTCCCCTCACTCGCCGTCAATGCCTGAAGGAACGGCACAAAGATTGAATGAGCGTTGTACAAGAGATATTCCTTGGCACGATCGGAGCACATAGCCGTCATCGGTGCGGGCCTGATGGGGCACGCCATCGCCCAGGTCTTCGCGTCCAGAGGCCACGAGGTGAGCCTCATGGACGTGAACGACCGGGTTCTGGGCGAAGCCCTCGAGAACATAAGGATCAACCTGGGTTTTCTCGCCGAAAACGGCATCGGCGCTATGGAAGACATCGAGCCTGCCTTGAAGAACATCCGGACTACCTCGGACTTAAGGAAAGCGGCGACGGGCGCGCGCTTCGTGGTGGAAGCCGTCTCCGAGCGGCTCGATCTGAAGCAGGGACTCTTCGTGGAGTTAGAACGATACTGCGCCCCCCAGACGATCTTTGCCACCAATACGTCCGCCATCAGCATCACGGAGATCGCCGCGAAGGTGCGCAGGAAGGAGCGGGTGGTGGGCACCCATTTCTGGAACCCACCGTACCTCATCCCCCTCGTCGAGGTTATTGGAGGCAGGCATACCTCGGCTGAAGTAGTGGACTATACCTTCGATCTTCTGAAGACCGCAGGGAAGCACCCTGTGAAGGTGAAAAAAGACGTGCCCGGCTTCGTGGGCAACCGGCTCCAACATGCCTTGTGGCGCGAGGCCGTTTCAATCGTCGATCAGGGAATAGCGGACCCGGCGACCGTCGATGAGGTGATCAAGAACAGCTTCGGCATCAGGCTGCCCGTACTTGCCCCTCTCGAGACGGCGGACATGGTAGGGCTCGACCTGACCTTGCAGATCCATGAGTACATCCTCAAACGCATCGACAGGTCAATGAGTCCCGCTGCCTTGCTTCGCCGGAAGGTGGAGAGGGGAGAGCTCGGCTTCAAGACGGGCAAGGGGTTCTATGAGTGGGATCGGGAAAAGGTGGAGCAATGCAGGCACCGCCTGCTTCAGCACCTCGTGCGCTGGATGCGGGAGCACGAGACCGGGTGAGGGGCGGCAAGCCCATCGAATGAAAAGGCAAGGATAGTGATACTGGGCGTCGGGACCGATATCCTGAACATGCAGCGTATTCACGATATCCTCGAAGAAGAGAGCGGCTCCTTTGTCCGGAGGGTCTTCACTGCCCGGGAGAGGGAGCAGGCAGCAGGCAGCTCCGATCCCGTCTCCTATTTCGCTACGCGCTTCTCCGGCAAAGAGGCTGTCTTCAAGTGCTTCGGGATTCACGGTGACGTGAGGCTCAGTGACATCGAGATACTCGACGGAGAGACCGGGCAGCCCTATGTGACCCTTTCGGGGCAGCTCGGCGGGGTAGCCTCGGATAAGGGCATAAGAGACGTGCTGATATCCCTGTCCTACGACACCGACTATGTCGTCGCCTTCGCAGTGGCGCAGGATTAAGCCCTTGCGGGGGCTCACGTGAGCCGATCGGCGAGGACGGCAGGGAAACAGTAAGGAGCGAATAGACCGATGGAGCTGAAAGAAGAGGTATTGGAAAAGATCATTGAGCGGGCTTCCCAGATCTTTAAGAAGGCCCGGGAAGAATTGAAGGGAGAGACGAGATTCGTGGATGACTTGAAAGCGAAATCGGTCAACTATGTCCAGATAATCACGATACTCGCCGACACCTTCGACGTTGACATACCCTTCATGGAATTCAGGAGGAAGAAGACTCTCGGCGAGGCGGCAGCCTACGTCGCGCAGCTGCTTGGGGAATAGGAAGGGAGGCGGAATCCTTTCTCTCCTTCTTAGTAAGTGTAACAGGATGCGCGTGCCGGATTCGGTACGGATCGGCAAGCTCGGATGGAGGGGCTCTTCATGGGTGAGAAGATAAGAAAAAAAGAGATGTTCGGTGAAGTGGAAATAGAGACCATTTACAGGGAAGCCCGGCGACCTGCGCCGCCAAAGGAGAGAGTCGCCGACGAAGGAGCGCCTCTAGATCCGATGGAGGCAATGGGCCATGGGTTCTGTCCCCCCTTCAATCAACGCACCTACGAGGCGGAAGACGGCATTATCTGCGAGCAGGACATCCCCGTGGCGTTGCGCGACGGCACCGTCATCTATACGGATATCTACCGGCCCATCGGACAGACGCACATTCCCGCCATCATTTCGTGGAGCTACTTCGGCAAGCGTCCGGGGGACGGTTTTGACGAATGGCAGATCATGGGCGTTCCGCCGGGAACGGTCTCGCGCATGACCAAGTTCGAGTCCCCGGACCCTGCCTATTGGTGCCGCCACGGGTACGCGGTCGCCAACGTCGACCCCCGCGGCGTGGGCCATTCGCAGGGTGACATCACCATGTTCGGCACCCAGGACGGCCGCGACGGCTACGACTTTATCGAATGGCTCGCGACGCAATACTGGTGCAGCGGAAAGGTTGGCATGAGCGGTAATTCGGGCGTTGCCATGACCCAGTGGCGCATAGCCGCCGAGAAGCCGCCCCATCTCGTCTGCATCGCCCCGTGGGAAGGAACGGGGGACCTCTATCGCGAATCCCTTTACGAGGGAGGTATCCCGGCCCTCGGCTTCAGTGACTTCATCGTCGGCTCCCTCACCGGTCCCGGGTATGTGGACGACAACGTGGCCATGGCAAAGGCATACCCTTTCATGAACGCTTACTGGGAAGACAAGATCCCGAAGTGGCAAAATATCAGGATCCCCACGTACACAACTGTCTGCTGGAACCACTTTCACCTGCGGGGATCCATGGAAGGCTTCAGAAAGATACGGACCCAGAAGAAGTGGCTCCGGGCGCACAGGGAGTTCGAGTGGCCTGATACATACTGTACCGCCGGCTTGGAGGACCTGAGGCGCTTCTTCGACCGCTACCTGAGAGATATCCGGAACGGCTGGGAACTGACGCCGAGGGTGCGGTTGGAGGTGATGGACGCCTACGAATATGACTTTCAGACGAACCGGCCGGAAAAGGAATTCCCCCTTGCCAGGACCGAGTATACGAAGCTCTACGTGGACGCGGCCAAGGGCGCCCTTTCTTTTCAGCCGGTTGCCGAAGAGTCGAAGGTAAGCTACGACGGCGAGACGGGGTTCATAACCTTCGACATCACCTTCGAAAAGGACACCGAGATCACGGGCTACATGAAGCTCAGGCTATGGGTCGAGGCCGCGGGTCATGACGACATGGACATGTTCATCGCCATCCAGAAACTGGATGAGGCAGGCAACTGGCTCCCCGTGAACGTGCTGGGTGAGCCCCATCCGGGCGCTTGGGGAAAGATGAGGGTGTCCCACCGCGAGCTGGATCCGAAGCTCTCCACCCATTTTCAGCCTGTCCAGGCCCACCTGAAAGAGGAGAAGCTGGCTCCGGGCGAGATCGTGCCCGTGGATATCGAGATATGGCCCCACAGCAGGATCTGGCACAAAGGACAGCAATTGCGCGTTCTCGTGTCCGGCCATTACATTCGCGAAGGCTGGTTCGAGCCCTTCTTCTGGGACACCAATAACAAGGGTGACCATATTATTCACTCGGGCGGCAGATATGACTCCTACCTCCAGATACCGGCCATCCCGCCCAGATACGTAGCAGGGGATTACGTGTACAGATAGCAAGAAAGAATAAGTTCCATTCATCCATGGTGAGGAGCGGTAGATGGGCACGGACGTCATGAGAGGGCTCGAAGCCAGGGCGAAAGCCGATCCGCAACGGATTGTGCTGCCCGAGGCCAACGAGGAAAAGATAGTGCGGGCTGCCCGCGAGGTGCGCGATAGGGGACTGGCGTTCCCTGTGCTGGTGGGAGAGCCCGGCGTCATAATGGCGACTGCCGAGGCGATTGGAGTGTCAATCGAAGGCATAGCGGTCGTCGATGCCGCGGACCAAACGAGGGTCGAATACTTTGCCGGCAGGTTCTCGGACGTGTTCCCCGATTATCCGGCCCGCGCCGTGAAGCGCATGCTGAAGGACCCCCTCAATTTCGCGGCCATGATGGTGAAATTCGACGAGGCCGACTGCATGGTGGCGGGACTTGCCCATACGACGGGAGAGGTCATCATGACAGCCGAGATGATCATTGGCCTCAAAGAAGGGATCTCGACAGTCTCGAGCATGGGCATCATGTCCATACCCGGATACGAGGGGCCGGAAGGCGATCTGCTCGCCATCGCGGATTGCGCCGTTTGCCCCGCTCCAGGGCCGCAAGAGCTCGCTGACATAGCCGTCTCCACCGCAGACACCGTAAGAAGCCTCATGGGGTGGGAGCCCCGTGTCGCCCTGTTGTCTTTCTCGACCAAGGGAAGCACGAGCCACGAGCGCGTCGATACTGTGCTGGAGGCCCTTGAGATGGTGCGCGCCCGGCGGCCTGACCTTCTAATCGACGGTGAGCTGCAGCTCGATGCGGCCATCGTTCCTGAAGTGGCGGCAAAGAAGGTGCCCGGGGGCAGCGCGGTGGCCGGCAGGGCTAACGTACTGATCTTCCCGAGCCTCGATTCGGGCAACATAGGCGTGAAGCTCGTCCAGCAGTTTGCCCATGGTGTGGCCTACGGGCCGCTTCTGCAGGGCTTTGCGAAACCGGTGAGCGACCTTTCCCGTGGAGCGCCCGTGGAAGAGATAGTGGGCGCCATTACGCTCGCGGCGGTCTGCGCACAGAAAAAAGAGGAGACCTAACAACGCGTGGATAAACCCTACCGGCTTTTTGTCATAAACCCGGGCTCCACCTCGACGAAGATAGCCCTCTTTGAAAACGAGCTGGAGGTCTTTTCGGCTAACGTCTCGCACGAGGCAGCGAGGCTCAGGGAGTTCCGGGAGATAAGGGACCAGTTCCCCTTTCGCAAGGAGACCATACTCAAGGAGCTTGCAGACAACGGGATCTCCCTGGACCGCATAGACGCCTTTGTGGGCAGGGGCGGGGGTCTGGTCGGCGTGCCCGGCGGCACGTATACAATCAACGAAACGCTGCTCCATCATGCGCGGATAGGTTTCACGGTCAAGCACCCGGCCACCCTCGGCAGCCAGCTTGCCCAGGATTTCGCCGCAACGTATGGCGGGAAGGCCTTTGTCGTGAACCCGCCTGACGTCGATGAGTTCGACCTCGTCGCGCGCGTCACGGGCCTTCGCGGCATTGATCGCGAGAGCAGGGGCCATCCACTCAACCAGAAAGAGGTCGCCATACGCTATGCCGCGGAAATCGGCAGGCCCTACGAAGACCTCAATCTCGTGGTTTCCCACATCGGCGGCGGCATAACGGTGACTGCCCACAGGAAAGGCCGGATGGTCGATTCCACGGATGTCATCAACGGCGACGGACCAATGGCCCCCACCCGGGCGGGCGCGCTTCCCGCCGTGGCCCTCATGCGCATCTGCTTTTCGGGCAAGTACACGGAAGAGCAGATGTACGACCGCATCACCAGGAGCGGGGGTCTCATCGATCACCTCGGGACGTCCGACGTGACGGAGATACTCGAGCGCATCAAAGGTGGAGACACCTACGCGCGGCTCATTTATGACGCCATGATCTATCAGATCGCCAAGAACATCGGCGCCTACGCCACGGTCCTTGGAGGCCGGGTCGACGCGATTCTCCTTACCGGGGGCGTTGCTCGCGACGCCTATCTCGTCGATCGGATCACCGAGATGGTGAAGTACATTGCCCCCGTGAGAGTCTACCCAGGGGAGTTCGAGATGGAAGCCATGGCCGCGGGGGCGCTGAGAGTGCTTACGGGCCAGGAAGAGGCGAAAACGTATACTGGCGTTCCTGTCTGGCGAGGATTTGAAGAAAGAAAGAGTACGTGAGCTCGGGTTTTCCGTACTTTCCTTTTTATGAGCGGGAACGCTCCGGCGGCGAGGAGAAAGGAAAAGGCAGCACCTACCGTGGACGGGAGCGATGGTGTGCGAGAGTAAGCTTGGATGAAGGAGATGGAATGAAGAAGATCATAGGGCTGTCGTGCGGCAGGAAGAACCGCTTCTCCGAGAGTCTTCTCAAGGAAGCGGCAATGGGAGCAGAGGAACTGGGGAAGGAAATGGAGATCATCCGTGCCATGGATCTCAAGGTCTACCCATGCAGGGGTTGCGACGAATTGTGCATGCAGAGCGGCAAGTGCTGGCAGAAGGATGACGTGGAATGGATCCTGGAAAAGACGTGCGTCGAAGACGCGGCCCTCATCGTTGCCGTCCCCTGCTACCATGTAAGGGCCAACGGGTTCTTCGCGTGCATCCACGAGAGGATGAATCACGTCTTCATAAACAACTGGGAAATCATGAAGAAGACGAGGGTCGGCGGCGTCATCGGCCTCGGTGGGGGCGGATATGACGGCTGGACGAGCCTCAATCTTCCCATGGTCGATATCTTCATGCAGCACACCCGCGTTGTGGTGGACAGGATGCAGGTGAACTTCTGCGCCCTCAAGGAGTGGAACCTGTGGGCAAGGACCGACATGACACCGGTGACACAGAAGGTGAGAGTCACGGACATCCCGTACGAAGAGATGTGGACAGTGTTCGGACCACAGGATGACCGGATCGAGTTCTACAGGAAGGCCCTCGCCCGGGCACGGGAGCTTGGTCGCAACGTGGCACGCGGCATGGAGAAGCCCATCGAGCAAGCGGAGTACGTGGGCGAGAAAAGCGGTGTCGCCTGTCCCGTCTGCCACAACAACATACTCCACGTCCATGAGGATCTGCCCTACGTCATGTGCCCCATATGCGCGGTGCGAGGGGAAGTAGTCATCGAGAAGGGCAAGATGAAGGTCAAATGGAACGAAGCCGACGCGAAGGTTTCGCGCTTCTCGTTCGAGGGCGACAGGCACCACGTGGCGTGGCTAGAGAAACACTACTTCAGGAACCCCCAGTATTTCGCCGCGGCGGCGGAGCTGACGAAGGCCCATACATCATATGGGAAGATCATCAAACCGCCGAAGAAGTGAACGGTCCCGCTAAGAGGGCTGGAGGGACCCGCAATATATGGTGGGTGCCTGCGCGAGGCCGCGTTCGCAAAGAGGCTGTTCGGGCATGGTTGACTTTGTCCTCCGAACCAGTGGAGGAGCGAAAAACAAAGGGAGGGAGGTAACGATGAAAAGGAGCTTTTCTTGGGTTGTGGCGGTTTTTCTGATGGTGGGCATGGTCTTCATGATCTCCTCCGTACCTGCTTCGGCAGCGGCGCCGGCCCCTAAGACCATCAAGATAGGCGTGATGATTTCGCTCACCGGCCCCGATTTCCAGACCGGGGGGCCAGCCAAGGTAGGATATGATCTGGCCGCGGAAGAGATCAACAAAGGCGGCGGCGTCGTGGTGAAGGCCTATGGCAAGAAGATACCCATCGAGCTGGTGATGCTCGACATGGAGACGAACCCGGAAAAGGCCATTGCCAGGGCCGAGGCCTTCAACGCCCAGAACGTGCCCCTCTGTCTGGGCACTACCCTCGTGGGGGCATCGGCGGAGATATTCGAGAAGAACAAGCTCCCCGTGGTGGCATCCATCATGACGATCAATGCGATCATGGACAGGGGGTTCAAGAATTTCTTCAACATCGGCACCCTGAACAGCGACCTCGCCGAAGCCATTTTCGATACGTTCGGAGCCCTCCCCAAGGGTACGATGCCGACCAAGTGGGCCTTTCTGAAGGAGCAGAGCGATTTCTCGACGGAGTTGTTCGTCTTCGCGAAGCAGATGGCGGCGAAGAGGGGCATCAGCGTCGTTTACGAAGGGGAGTATGCCATGATGACTCCCGATCTCTCGGCCCTTATCACGGGAGCCAAAAACAACGGCGCCGATGTTGCCTTTGCCTTTCCGACACCGCCCGACGCGATTACCATGCTGAAGCAGAGCGCCCAGCTCGGCTACAGGCCGAAAGCCAACATCATGCTTAGGGCCTCCGACGACCCCTCGTGGGGTAAGCTGGGTCCCCTTGGAGACTACGCGATAGGGTCGCCGGACTGGCATCCGGCCCTCAACTATCCCGGCGTAAAAGAGCTTAACGCGACAATAAAGGCGAAGACGGGTCAGCCGGCCAATCCTTCCGTGGGGTCTGCCTACGCCTCTGTCAAGGTGGCGGCAGCGGCCATCGAGCGGGCAGGCAGTCTGGACAGGGCCGCTATCAGGGATGCCCTCGCAGCCACGGACATGGACACGGTGGTAGGACATGTGAAGTTCAACTCTAGGAATGCGCGGGTGGGCGTGATTCGTCCTGTGGTGCAGTGGCAGGGCGGGACAATGGAGCTTGTATGGCCTGACAAGCAGAAGAGCAAGCCCCTTGTCTACCCGATTCCTTACAAATAGTCAGGGATATTTTGGCGAGACCTAAAACCGCGGCGGCCGCTCATTCGGCCGCCCGGACCCCTCAGTTCTGAGGTTTTCCCGTTTGCAGACCGTAGACGGGCCATGGTGAAGTCATGCCGCTCCTTGAGGTAGAGCACGTCAGCAGGCACTTCGGCGGCGTAATGGCCGTCGACGATGTCAGCCTCTCCCTCGCCGAAGGGGAGATCCTGGGGCTCATCGGTCCGAACGGCGCAGGGAAGAGCACGCTCTTCAATCTGCTGAGCGGGGTCGTGAGGCCCGACAAAGGGAAGATAAGGTTTGCGGGAGAAGACATAACCGCATCCGGGCCCGACGAGATATGCCGGCGCGGCATCGCCCGGACCTTCCAGCTCGTGAGGCCTTTCAACCAGCTCAGCCCGCTTCAGAACGTCATGGTGGGCAGGGTTTTCGGCCATGTGCCGTCAAAAACCATGAAGGATGCACGCCTGCAGGCGGAAAGATTGCTTGCCCTCACGGGCCTTGCGGAAAAAAGAGTGCCTGCGGCAGCCATGCTTGGCCTCGTCGACCGCAAGCGCCTCGAGATCGCCCGGGCCCTGGCCACGAGGCCCAGGTTGCTCCTCCTCGACGAGATGATGGCAGGTCTCAACCTCACCGAGATGGACGCCGCCATAGCCCTGATAAAAGAGATCCGGGCTTCCGGGATCAGTCTCATCGTGGTCGAGCACGTGATGAAGGTGATCCTGGCCATCTCCGACCGGGTGGTCGTGATCAAGACAGGGCGCAAGATCGCCGACGGGCCCCCGGAAGAGGTCGCTTCCGACCCCCAGGTGATCGAGGCATATCTGGGTAAGGGGAACGTGTGCTAGACATTAGCAACATAGACGTCTTTCACGATGACCTTCAGGCCCTGTGGGACGTCTCGATGACCATCGCCGCCGGCGAGATCGTGAGCCTCGTAGGCTCGAACGGCGCGGGCAAGAGCACCCTCATGCAGGCTATATGCGGCGTTTCGAAGCCCCGGGCCGGGAGCATACTCTTCGACGGCGCCCGTATTGACCGGCTTGCCCCCCACAGGATCGTGGAGAGAGGCATTTGCATGGTGCCGGAAGGGAGGAGGCTCTTTCCCCGCATGAGCATCCTTGAAAACCTTGAAGTAGGGGCTTCAGTGAAGACGGCGAGGAAGACGCGGCGCGAGACGCTTGACTGGGTGTACGAGGTCTTTCCTGTGTTGAAGGCCCGGTCCGCGCAGAGGGCGGGCACCCTCTCGGGAGGGGAGCAGCAGATGCTTGCCATAGGCAGGGCATTGATGTCCCGTCCCAGGCTCCTGCTTATCGACGAGATGTCCCTGGGCCTGAGTCCGGTGGCGGCGCAATCCATCGCCGGGGTGGTCAGGGAGGTCAATGCCTCGCGGATGCTCACGATTCTTCTCGTGGAACAGGACGTACAGCTGGCCCTTTCCCTTGCCCACCGCGGCTACGTGATCGAGAACGGCCGCATCGTGGGCGAGGGCCCGGCAGCGGCGCTTTTGTGCAGCGAAGAGATCAAAGAGGCCTATCTCGGCATGGGGAGCCCTCAACGATGAGCGCGGTTATCCAGGCCCTCCTGATCGGCATCGTCGTGGGCGCCCTTTACAGCCTCGTGGCCCTCGGCTTCGGCCTGATCATGGGGGTGATGCGGTTCGTCAATATCGCTCACGGGAGCTTCATTATCATCGGCGGCTACATCGCCTACTGGCTCTTCACGCTCTGGGGCATAGATCCCTACCTGTCCATACCCGCGGTCATGGTCTGCATGTTCGTCATGGGGCTCCTCCTCTACAGGCTGGCCCTCGCCCCGCTCCTGAAATATCCCCGGGCCGAGATGCGCATGGACAAGTCTCTCCTGATCACCTTCGGCGTCACCTGGGTCCTCGACAACGCGGTTACCCTGGTGTGGACACCTGACACGAGGAGCGTGATCACCTCTTACTCGGGCAGCACCATCGATGTCTTCGGGGCCAGGCTGGGCCTCGTCGGTCTGACGGGCCTCGTCATCGCCATCCTCATCGCGGTCTTTCTGCACCTCCTGCTCACACGGACTTACTTTGGCAAACACGTACGCGCCGCAACGGAAGATTCCGGGGCAGCAGCCCTGAGCGGCGTCAATGTGCAGCGGACCTACTTGATATCGTGCGGTATCGCTGCGGCCCTTGGGGGCGTGGCCGGGGTGGTGATCGTTTCGAGCTACTCCGTTGCCCCTAGCGGCGGCTTGAACTGGCTGCTCACCGCGATGGTGGTCATCGTCCTTGCGGGGGAGGGAAACATCACCGCTATCCTCCCGGCGGGCCTGATCCTCGGGGTGCTCCAATCCATGAGCACCCTCGTCGTGAGCCCGGCGTACCAGCAGCCCATCTCGCTTATCGTATTCATACTGGTCCTTCTGCTTCGGCCCAACGGACTATTTGCCCATGGGGGAATGAATGACCGCTAGCCAGAAGAAGGCATCCCTGTGTGCAGCCGTCCTGGCCGTTCTCGTATTCGTGCCGCTCGTTCTGGACCTGGGAAG
>Ga0326728_10015706_pt1 | contig 15671 bp, 12 predicted proteins | sample MB3enrmetagenome_FD_207602 | JGI IMG/M metagenome (GOLD analysis project Ga0326728, IMG submission 207602) | Lab enriched peat soil microbial communities from McLean, Ithaca, NY, United States - MB31MN | ecosystem: Environmental > Terrestrial > Soil > Wetlands > Peat | place: USA: New York...
TACGGGTTTGGCCCTCACGCCCAGGGTTACCTGATGTACGACGCCACGGGACACGTCTGCGCCCAGGTGAGCGATCCGGACCGCCAGCGCTGGGCCGATCAGGAACATCCCACCTCGCCGGAGCTGGCCTCCGCCTACAATGGCTTTGGCGGATATTGCGGAACCTACACGGTCAACGCGCGGACGCACACGGCCGCCCATATCCCGGAAGTCTCGCTCAATCCCAACCTTGTTGCCCAGCCGCAACCGCGCAGCTACCGCTTTGAAGACGGCAAGCTGATCTATTACGGCACGGAGAAGCTGGACACAGGCGGCGAAAGCCACTGGACGATGACCTGGGAACGGCTGAAGTAGCTGCGGACGGATGGGCGGAAATGAATGCGCCGCCCGCGTTCTAATCTCCGAAGCGTTGCATTTGCTGCCAAACCTGGCGCACCCGCGCTTTGACCTCGTCTTTCCGGCCGCTGTTATCGATGACGAAGTCGGCGAACTTCACCTTTTCCTCTTCCGGCATCTGCGCCGCCATGCGCCGCTGCACCTGGTCGCGCGCGGCTTCCGGGCTGAGGCCGGTGCGTTTGGCGAAGCGCGCAATCTTCTGCTCCAGGGTGCAGGTTACGACGATGAGGCGGTCAAAGCGGGGCATGCCTCCGGCCTCGATGAGCAGTGCCGCTTCGCAGATGGCCACCGCCGCGGGATCAGATTCGCCGATCTTGCGCATCCAGTCGTCTTCAAAGGCCAGCACCGCCGGATGCACGATTGCGTTCAACTCGGCGATGCGAGACGGGAAGGCCGCGGCGGCAAGGCGCGGACGCAGAATGGTTCCGTCGGCGGCCAGAATGCCGGGGCCGAAGGCGGCCACGATGCGGGGATAAAGCGGCGAGCCTGAGGCCATCAACTGGTGGGCCACCAGGTCGGCTCGCAGGGTGTGGGCGCCGAGGGAGGCGAAGATTCCGAGCACGGTGGTTTTGCCGCTGGCGATTCCGCCGGTGAGTCCTACCTTGAGCATGCGAACAGTTTCAGGCTTAGGGCGTTCGAGCGCAAGATAAAGCAACTTCAGCATTCCCTGCCCGCGATGGCGAGGTCGGGCACGACGTTTGTTTCGATTGAGGTTGAAGTCTCGCAGACGCGGGAGCCGCTCCGGGGCCGAAGCCGGCTGCTGGCGCCGTTTGACACCGCACGGGATGGGTCGTTATCCTTGTAGTCTGTCCTGAGGAGTGTTTCCCGCCAGGAGTAGGGGTGTGGTTTCGGCTCATGTTTGGAGCTGGAGAATCCCTTGCGTCTCATTCGCTTACAGGCGAAGCGGTGCGGTTGTGACCGGCCAGGCTGGGCTTCGGGAGCATGTGTGGCATCATGAAGATTCGCATTCAAGACCTGGAATTCCGCAACCTGGAGTTTGAGCTTCAGTTCCAGCCGGGAGAAATTGATTTTGGCTCGGAGGTGCGGCAGGTTGGCGTGCTGGGAACCGAGGGGCACGCCGAGCTGATTCGTGAACACCACGGCGGCCATGCGTCGATTGACGATATCCGCCTGGTAGGCAAGCTGGATGGGCGGATCGAAGTGAGTTGCGCCCGCTGCCTGGAGCCGGTTGAGATTGCGGTGTCGCGTTCCTTTGACCTGCTGTACCGCCCGATGACGGCGGAAAAAGCCGGCGAAGAGGTTGCCATCCATGAGGCCGAGACCGAGATTGGCTATTACTCGGGCGAGGGCATGGATCTGGAAGATTCACTGCGCGAGCAGATTCTGCTGGCGGTGCCCATCAAGACGCTTTGCCGTTACGATTGCAAAGGCCTGTGCGCGACCTGCGGAGTGAATCGCAACCAGCAGCTTTGCGATTGCGCCCAGGCCAAGCCGGATCCCCGCTGGGCGGCGCTGGCCGACTTGAAGAGCAAATTGCAGTAGCGCCTACGGGCGAATTTGAGTTTGCGGCCCCCATTGGCGGCCGCAGTGGAATGGAAAGGTAGTCGATCATGGCAAATCCTAAACGGCGACACTCGAAGCAGCGCACGGCACTCCGTCGCTCTCACGACCACCTCACCGCACGCTCGATCAGCGAGTGCCCGAACTGTCACGAGGCCAAGCTGCCACACCGCGCCTGCGCCAAATGCGGCTATTACAAAGGCCGTGAAATCGTTGAGGTGGAAAAGGCCAAGTAGGCCTCCCTTGGCGAAGATGTCAATTACCGTCGCGGTCGACGCCATGGGTGCGGACCGTGCCCCCAAGCCGGAAATAGAGGGCGCGATTCTTGCCGCACGGCAGTGTGACGTACGCGTGCTGCTTGTGGGGCAGCAGGATGTGGTGTGCGCCGAATTGGCCCATTATCCTGAAGCCAGTGCCTTGCCGATCGAGGTCGTCCATGCCTCCGAATTCATCACCATGGATGAAAAAGCGGCGCAGGCGGTGAAGCAGAAGCGCGACTCTTCGATGCGCGTCGGCTTGCGCCTGGTGAAGGACGGCACGGCAAATGGTTTTGTCACGGCCGGCAACACGGGCGCCGCGATGGTCACGGCCAAACTGGTTCTCGGGGTCATCCCGGGAGTGGATCGCCCGGCGCTTGCCACGGTGTTTCCCACGGCCGCCAACACGGCTACCATCCTGCTGGACGTGGGCGCCAACGTGGATTGCAAGCCCCAGAACCTGCAGCAGTTTGCCATCATGGGCGACGTGTACTTCCGTTCGATTTTCAGTGGACGGTTTCCGACGGCCAGCAATCCGCGCGTCGGCCTGCTCTCGGTGGGCGAGGAAGAGACCAAGGGCAACGACCTGACCCGCGACGCCTTTCAACTGATCAAGTTGCTGCCGCTGAACTTTCTGGGCAATGTGGAAGGGCGCGACCTGTACAACGGACGCGCCGACGTGATTGTCTGCGACGGTTTTGTAGGCAACGTGGCGTTGAAGGTCAGCGAGGGTCTGGTGGAGGCGGTGCGAGCCATTCTGAAGGAGTCGCTGCAATCGACGATCACGCGGCAGATGGGTTTTCTGCTGTCGCGCCAGGCATTCAAGGAATTCAAGAAACGTCTCGACTACTCCGAGTACGGAGGCGCACCGCTGCTCGGCCTGAAAGGCGTCGCCATCGTCAGTCATGGGTCTTCCAATGGCACGGCGATTATGAATGCGATTCGCGTTGCCTCGGAATTTGTCCGTACCGGCCTCAATCAGAAGATTGAGGAGCGGATCCGGGCGGCCAACGCCGTCGTCTCGGAAAAGGTTTAGTATTCGGAAGTGGGCCGCCGACTGGGCTGGCCGCGCTGCAATGCAAGCAGCACAGGACTGGCGCAGCATAGCAATCTTGGGGTAGACCGCAGGGAGACCGCATCGGCTTCGGGTTCAGTGCGGGCAATCGCCTGACTGCCGTGCTCCCTGCCAGTAGGATTCTTGAAGGAGCATTGATGGGACACCGCATTCCCGGACTCGTCTTTCTCTTTCCCGGCCAGGGCTCGCAGGGAGCCGGAATGGGCAAGGAACTCGCCTTCAACCACCAGACCGCCCGGCGCACCTTTGAAGAGGCTGACGACGTCCTGGGATATGAGCTGAGCAAGCTCTGCTTCGAGGGCCCGGACGACCAGCTCCGCTTGACCGAAATCACCCAGCCTGCGATTCTCACGGTCTCCGTCGCCGCCGCCCGCGTTTTGGCCGAAGCCGGCATTGAGCCCAGCTTTGCGGCCGGGCATTCGCTGGGCGAATACTCCGCCCACGTGGCCGCCGGAACGATCTCGTTTGCCGATGCGTTGCGCACGGTTCGCAGCCGTGGCAAGTACATGCAGGAGGCGGTGCCGGTCGGGGTTGGAGCCATGGCCGCGATCCTGAACCTCGGCATCGATGCCGTCCGCGAGTGCTGCGCGACCGCCATGGCGGAACATCCCGGGGAAGTGTGCGAGCCAGCCAACATCAATTCACCCGGCCAGGTTGTCATCAGCGGCTCCAGGGCAGCCGTGGAGCGCGCCGCCGAACTCTGCAAACGCAAGGGCGCCAAGCGCGCCGTGATGCTTCCGGTGAGCGCGCCGTTCCATTGCTCACTGATGCAACCCGCGCAGGATCGCCTTGCCGCGGACCTGCGTGGGCTCCAGTTTGACCCGCCGGAGATTTCGGTGATGTGCAACATTGAAGCCGCGGAGGTCAGCGATGGGGCGAGGGCGTGCGACACTTTGATCCGCCAGGTGACCGGCACGGTGCAGTGGGAAAGTTCCATGCGTGCCCTGATTGCACGGGGTGCGACCCAGTTCCTCGAAGCCGGTCCCGGTTCGGTCCTCACCGGACTGCTTCGCCAGATTGACAAATCCCAGGCCTGCGTCAACGTCGAGAACGAATCGACGCTGCAGAAGGCCAAGGCGCTGTTCGCTAAGTAGGAGCGATTTTCCGGCTTCCCGGCGCGCGCATGGCGCAGCTGGGAGGGCTGCTTTCTTTGTCGCAACTGCCCTGTTGAGGCAAAGCAAAACGGCCTGCCGCAAGGCAGGCCGTCTCACCAGATTTCCGGTTTGAGCGCTATTCCACCATCTCGTCGGGCGAGAACCCCAAGGTCTTATCCTTGAACTCGACCCGGACCGAGCAGAGTTTCTTGCGCTGGTTGACGCGGACGCCGATCACAACTCCGCTGGCGTCGGGCCGCGGCTTTTGCGCCGCCACAATCTTGTAGCTGTTCACCGTACCCCACTCCCCGCCCGGACCCCAGTCGAGGTAAAACGCATGGAATCCATAACGGCTGTACTTTTCCGGATGCTGTTTCCAGTTGGGATCGTTCATCCAGATGGCGTAGGCGGACTCGTAATTTTTTGCCTGCAACTGGACGAAGAACTGCTCGACGCGCCGTTGCTCGGGCCAATAGCGGTTGAACCACAGCAGGGCGGCAATGGCAATTGCGGCAAGGATGGCGCCGGCGATCCAGAAGCGCCGCCGCCGGGCCCCAGCTTCATCGTACGGTTGAGCGCCAAAAAGTGTGCTGGACATGATGAGCTACAAGCTAAGAACCCGGAGCTGGAAAGTCAACCCATCCGCGGCGTTCGGGGTGCCGATTTCCGAGGCTACTGCAGCGCCGTGGTGCAGTTGGTGCCGCCGGTTGGATCGTAGAGGACCGGATTCATGTTGTCAGAGCAGAATCCACGATAGCCTGTGATCCCCTCCGTGATGGGCGTTCCCCAAACAGTGTAGGAGTTGACGGGGGTTCCGGATGTGTTGGTAATCTGGAAATTGTATCCACTCTTCGGGCAGATGACGGTAGTACAGCCCAGAACCCAATCCAGCACTCCCGCGTTGGTCGAGCTTGTCTGTCCGGTTTCGGGCGCCGCCAGCATGTTCAGCGTACTGGCATAGCCAGCGGTTGGATAGGTTGTAGCGTAGGTGACTTGAGCCGTATTGATCGTCCGGATCGAATAGACCGCCGAGGCTTCGTTGGCTGCAATCTTACTGTGCAGAAAGCTCGGGACCGCAATCGCGGAGATGACCAGAATAATGGCAACCACGATGAGCAATTCGATAAGGGAAAATCCACGTTCCTGCATAGAGACTCCGCACCAAGTATTTCGGCAATATGTCGTTGTCAGTACAAACGGCGATATCCTGGCCATCTGTACTGAATAGCCAGGCGAAGCCTCCCGGGGAGGGATTCCAAAGTATAGCAAGTTTTTCAGGCTGAACAAGCGATTGTCAAAAAATTCAAGTTACCGAAGTGTATTTTTTCTGGAGCATCCGTCCAGGGATTCTGAATCCTGCCCGGCGTGCTGCAACCGGCGCTCCCCCCGGACGGACTCTTTACGGCGGCGCCGGCCTGGCGCGCATATTCCGCGCGCGACAAAACCCGGCACGCCTGTCCGGAACGTTTCCAGCCGTTTTCTTCCGGCCTACTTCAGGTCCTGCTCGTAAGAGCTGGCAATCTGGCCGACCGCACTCTTGGGATGATCCTTGACGATCTGCTCGTAGATTACCTTGGCCTTATCGGGCTGATGTTCGGAGACGTAGATATCAGCCAGGGCGAGCTGCGCATTGGCTTTGGGAACGCTTGCCGAGGGCTTGTCGATGAGAATCTGCAGCAGGTTGATCGCATCCTGGTCGCGCTTTTCGTCGCGATAGACGGACGCCAGCGCGTACTTTGCCAAAGACGCCAGTTCGGTGTGGCGGCTGTTGCTGAGAGCCCGTAGTTGATCTTCCGCCGCCGGGTCGTTGCCCAATTCTTTTTCCGAGACTCCAGCCAGGTAGCGGGCGTATTGCCCCGATCCTGTCCAGCCGTACTTGTCGCTGATCGCGTAGAAGGCGTTCTTGGAGGCGATCAACCGCTCCTGGTCGCTGTTGAAGGTGATCATGGACCCATCCTTGGGCGTTCCCTGAGGGACAATGGGAGCGTTATAGGTGACCAGGGCCTGTCCCAGCGCGTCGGACGCTTGCTGCTGACGCGAACTGACATACCAGAAAATGCCGCCGCCAATGACTCCCAGGATCACAAGCGCGGCAACAATCTGCACGATTCCGGAGCGATGTTCGACAACCTCATGGACGGCTTCCACCGCAGACGCGGCAAGCTTGTCCTGCTTCAATTCACGACGGGTATAGCGCACGGGAGATTCCTTCGCTGATGGAGAACTGTCTGAAAAATCTGATGTTATCAGCCACCAAGGGCGAAGGTCAATGAACTGGCCCCGCGCCGGCGCCTGGCTTTGGCGTCCTCGCGCTGCAGATCCGGCGTAGGGCGTAATCCGGCAACATGGCAAGAGCGATGAACAACCGGGTGATAACGCCGCGGCAGCCTGCCAGGGCATTGCGCCCGCTCGGCAACCCGGCGCTCAATGCCGGTGGGGCAGGACTGGCGGCAAGGAGGCTGTGAATTGCGGCGCGGGCTCCCCGCCGGCATCAGCCTGATAACAGTTGTCCGCCGGCGCCGCTGTGGGAAAACTAGACAGCTTGCAGCCGCAACAGGCAACATGATGATGGGTGTGCGCTCGCCTGCAAGTTAGGACGCTAGGGAATGGCTTTCACGCTGGAACTGGATGGTGTCACCAAGGCTTTCGACGAGTTTGTCGCGGTTGACAATCTCTCCTTTCATATCCCCGAGGGTGAAATTTTCGGTTTGCTCGGCCCCAACGGCGCCGGCAAAACCAGTTCGATCCGGATGATGATCGGCATCACCGTTCCAGACTCGGGAGCGGTTCGCGTGTTTGGGCAGCCGCTGGGCCGCCGCCTGCTCGACCGTGTGGGATATCTGCCCGAAGAGCGCGGCCTCTACAAGAAGATGAAAATTCTGGAGAACCTCGTCTTCCTGGCCCAACTGAAAGGCATTGCCGTTCCGGAGGCAAGGCGCCGCGCCCATGATTGGCTGGAGCGTCTGGATCTGGCACCCTGGGGAGACTCCAAGGTGGAGGAACTCTCCAAGGGAATGCAGCAGAAGGTGCAGTTCATTGCCGCCGTGATCCACGAGCCGGACTTCATGATCCTGGATGAGCCCTTCAGCGGCCTGGATCCGGCGGGGTCCCTGGTCCTGAAGGACGTGCTGCTGGACCTGAAGAAGCAGGGCAAAACGATTCTGTTCTCCACCCATCGCATGGACACCGTGGAGCGTCTGTGCGATTCCATCTGCCTGGTGAACCAGGGGCGCAGCGTTCTGCTCGGAGGGTTGCGCGAAATCAAGGCCAGCTACGGGCGCAGCTACGTTCAGCTTGAGTACGAGGGCGAACTGCCGCTGCTTACCGACCCCGCGCTGGTTGCCAGCTCCAACAACTTCGGCAACTACGTGGAGCTGCGGCTTGCCCCCGGTGCCAGTCCCCAGAAGCTTCTGGAAGTTGCCATGCGTACGGCCAGGATTCGCAAGTTTGAGTTGGTCGAGCCCTCGCTGGAAGAAATCTTCATTGACACGGTCGCATCCACCAAGGCGGTGACCCATGGGTAAACTGCTGCTCATTATCCGGCGTGAATACCTGGTCCGGGTACGCACCAAGTCGTTCGTGATTTTCACCGTGCTGATGCCGCTGTTGATTGGAGCCGGTTTCCTGCTGCCCGGCAAGCTGATGCTGCAGAACACGGGTACGAAGCGCATTGTCATCGTGGCCGCGGACAGCGCGCTGGCCAATTCGATCAAGACCGAACTTGCCGGCTCGCACGCCGCCGACGATGACGACGCGCCACGGCCGGAGACGAGGAAATCCGCCAGACCGGAATTTGATGTGAGCGTTGAAACCGTGCCCAGCGAAGATTTGCGCCGGCGGCTGACCAGCCAGGTCCGCGAGGGCAAGCTCGATGGCTTTGCCTGGATCGATGCCGACGCCGCCACGGCGCGCAAAGGGCTCTACTATTCGCGCAACGCCAGCGACTTCATTGAAGCGCAACTGGTCAGCCGCGCCTTCCGCTTTGCGCTCAGCGAGCGCGAGCTTGCCGGCCACGGATTTTCCGCGGCGGAGGCCAAAACGCTGCTCGGCCCGGTCTCGGTGGACACCGTGCGTATTGATAAAGAAGGAGCCAATAAGTCCAACGGCCTTGGAGCCTTTCTGCTTCCCTACTTTTTGCTGATTGCGATCTATACGACGGTGCTGATCTATGGCGTGTACGTGATGCGCTCGGTGATCGAGGAAAAATCCTCGCGCGTGATCGAAGTCCTGCTTGGCTCGGTTACTCCCATGCAACTGATGGCGGGCAAAATCATCGGGGTCGGGGCCGTCGGCCTCACCCAGATCGGCATCTGGGCCGCGGCGGGAGCGATTCTGGGGACGGGAAGCTTTGCCATGGCCCGGCAGCTCCTGGGAAACAGCCTGAAAGACGCTCACCTTTCCACCGCCGCGATGGTGTTGTTTCCGGTTTTCTTCCTGCTCGGCTATGCCACCTATGCCTGCCTCTATGCGGCCATTGGAGCCATGTGCAACAGTGACGACGAAGCGCAGCAATTGCAGTTCCCGGTAACCCTGCCCCTGATTCTCTGCATGATCTGCGCGATGGCGATCATCCGCGATCCCAACACTCCGCTGGCCTTCTGGCTCTCGATGTTTCCCTTGACCTCGCCCATCATCATGTATGTGCGGGTTTCAGTGAGTTCGCCGCCAACCTGGCAGATTGCAGCTTCGATCGCCATCAGCCTGGCTTCGCTGTACGGCCTGGTGTGGCTCACCGCGCGGATCTACCGGATCGGCATCCTGATGTACGGCAAACGCCCGACCCTGCCGGAGATTCTGAAGTGGGTGGGCTACGCCTGAGCGGCGGTGACGCCTGTCGGGAGCTTGGGGCGGAACGCTGCTGCTTCCTAACGGTGCAGCGGCGCCAGGCGGTTATACTGGGCGTCGTGCAATTCCGCTTGCGGGGTACGCTATGACGCGACTTCAACTGGCATCTCTGGTTTTTGCGCTCACCGTTCTCACCCTGCCGCTAACGGCGCAGCAGCCGCCTGACCTGGAAGTACAGCTGCGTTGGGAGACCGGCTCCAGCCGGTTCCAGGCCGGCGAAGTGATTGCGCTGGAAGCTGTGTTCTCCAGTACGGCTCCGAAACGCTACCTGGAACCCTGCGAGCTGTTCAGCCAGCGCAAGTTTGGATCTGCGCTGTGCCGCTTCAGCAGTCCGTGGGACTTCAGCATCACGCCTGACAAGGGATGGGTGGACTTTAGCAAAGAACCTCGAGTTCATGCGCTCACCGGGGGCGGTCCGGCGGTCGAAGTGCCAGACCGTGACCTCACGGCGCAGCCCGCAGTATTTGCCTATGAGTTGACTAACCGATTCCGCTTCGACACGCCCGGCGAGTACCGGGTGCGCTTCTCCACGGAAGTCGCGCTCGATGATGAATCCACGCCGCGACGGCAGCCGTTGGATGCGATCGACCCGGAACCCAAGCCACACACGTTCGCGATCGTGCGCGAGATTGTGTTGCAGATTGTTCCGGCCGACGCGAAATGGCAGAAAGAGGTCATCCGCAAAGGCTACGAGGCGATCAGCAGGCCGAGTCCGCGGCCCACCGATCCGCCCTCGCCGGAATTGGTGCAACAGCGGAGGGACGCGCGGGGTCTTTGCATCCTCGGTACGCCGGAGGCCGCGCGCGTGCTGGCCGGATTGCTGGCGCGCGGACACCGGGAGGTAGAAGAGTGCCTGGAACACTCTCCGAGCGCCGCCGCTGCAATCGAGGAAATGGAGCGGCTTCTGGTTGATCCCGATGTCGGCGTGAGCCGGGAGTTTTTTTCCGAACTTGTCGACCTCGAGTACCGGGAAGATACCAGGACCCGGGGCGAAGGCAACAATTCAATGCCGCGATTACGGCCGCGCGAGTGGGACAGGCTGGCAGCAGCCTTGGGGCAAAAACACGACGACGCGGTGGTGGAGTGCCTTTTCACGCTGCTGTGGAACTCTCTGGGTAGCGAGAACTGGCCGGTTCCCGGGACGGTGATTGCCGGGGTCGTCGCCCATTGGGACCGCATTCCTTTGCAGCGGCAGGAGTGGATCTTGAAGAGTGGCTGGGGCCGGGTGCGCTCCCCCTTGATGCTTCCCTTGGTTCGCCGCCTCGCCAAGGCCGGCAATCAGCAGGCGCTTTTGCGATGGCAGGAACTGGACCCGGCGGCGGGGGCTTCCGGGGACAAGGAAGCGCCGCTCCCGGCACTGGCTCCGGGTGTTGCTCCTTTGCACTAGCACGCAGGTGGTGGGAGAGAGAGCTCGCAAGCATGATCGACGATCGCCCGGCTTCGCGACCCATCCGGCGCGGCACCGCCCGCGAAGTCCTAGGCGCCTTCCTTCGTCTTGGCTGCCTCAGCTTCGGCGGACCGGTTGCGCACCTGGGCTACTTCCATGCGGAATTCGTGCAACGCCGCAAGTGGTGCGACGAGGAGACATTTGCCGAAATCGTCGCCATCGCCCAGGCGATGCCCGGTCCGGCGAGCAGCCAGGTTGGATTTGCCCTCGGGTTGCTGCGCGCTGGATGGAGGGGCGGCGCCGCTGCCTGGCTTGGGTTCACCATGCCTTCGGCGCTGCTGATGCTGGGGTTCGCCCTCGGCCACCAGCTTCTCACGGGCAGGGTCGGACTCGGCGCAGTCCACGGTCTGCAACTGGTCGCGGTGGCCGTGGTCGCCCAGGCGATTCTCTACATGCGGAAATCGCTTGCGCCTGACGCCGCCCGCATGGCCTTGGCGCTGCTGGCGGCGGCCATTGCCTTGTTTGCTCCAGCGGCGGCCGGCACCGTGCTGGCCATTGCTGCCGGAGCGCTGCTGGGCGGCTTGTTGCCGCGGGTTGCGCCACGGCCCATAACTCCTGCGCTCCAGTTCGGGATTGCCAAGCTCGCCGCCGCGCTCGCCGCCGCCTTGTTTCTAATCCTGCTGCTACTGCCCGCCGCCGCAGCATTCACACGGTTCCGTGCCATCGCTGTATTCAGCGCCTTCTATCGTACCGGAGCACTGGTCTTTGGCGGAGGCCACGTGGTTCTACCACTGCTGGAAAACGAAGTGGTCGCCCGCGGTTGGGTCGATCAACAGGCGTTTCTTTCCGGGTACGGAGCCGCGCAGGCGCTTCCCGGTCCGCTGTTCACCTTCGCCGCCTACCTTGGCGCGGTCATCGGGTCCACGGCTGATCCCATCATGCTCGCTGCCGTTGCGCTGATTGCGATTTTTCTTCCGGGAATTCTCCTGATCGTCGCCGTGCTGCCTTTCTGGAACAGCCTGCGCCGCCGTCCCTGGATTCAGAGCTGTCTCCTCGGAGTGAATGCCTCGGTTGTCGGAGTTCTCATCGCAGCACTGATTCGCCCCGTGTGGAGCAGCGCTGTGCACACCGCTTTCGATCTCGTCCTGGTCCTGGCCGCTTTCGCACTGCTGGTGCGCTGGAAGGTTCCTCCCTGGACCATTGTCGCCGGGGTCGCATCGGTCTGCGCCGCCGCATCCGTTTTCCGCTGATAATGCGATTCGTTGCGCTGGAGGGGCGAGACGACTCGGGAAGACCATGCCGGACGGCCCTCACCGAAGGGAGCGGAATTGCGCGCTGAGTGCGCACAATAACGATGGCTGATTTCCTTGCCATGTACTAAAATGGCGGTTCTCCACCGGAGTTCCGGCGCTAGGGTGGCGTGTTTTCTTTGCAACTTGCATCGATGATTCGCACCAGGGAGCCACAACGAGCGATGCGCGCGGGGGAAGCCACCGGATGCCCAGTTTGAAACAAGCCGTCCCAGCCTCCCGCAGCCGCAAGCTGCCGAGCGCGATTTACTTCGAGGACGATGCCTTGGCGCGCGCCGCGGTGCTGGAGTGCAGGCGATTTCCGCACTGGAGTTTTGAAGCGTCGGAACCGGGCCGGCTGGACGGGGAGAACGTTTTCGTCGTGGCCGATGCGCAGTTGTTCCTGCAGCACATCAAGTGCTTGCGCGCGCCCAATGTGAGGGTGATCGCGCTGTGCGACGAGCGCTTTCGCGAACCCCGTCTCGACAGCACGGTTTACGCCTATCTTCCAGCCACCGCTTCGGTGGCGCTGCTGGAGCGCATGTTCGACAATGCCATCGATCATATGCACCTGGTGCAGACGCGGCGGGAAGCCAACGACAAGCTGGCGCTGGCAAACTCCGAGATTTACGAGCTGAACCACATTGGCGCGGCGCTGAGCGCGGAGCACGACACGCGCGCACTGCTGGAATTGATTCTCACCAAGTGCCGCGAGATCACGCGCGCCGACGCCGGGTCGGTTTACCTGGTCGAAGAAGAACAACCTGGAGAGGAGCGGCAGCCAGCCTCTGACCCTCGCGAGCCCAGGAAGCATTTGCGCTTCAAGCTAGCGCAGAATGACACCGTCCAAGTGCCTTTCCGCGAAAACGTGCTGCCGGTCAATGAGACCTCCATTGCCGGCTACGTGGCCAAGCACGGCAGCGTGGTGATGATTGAAGACGCGTACGAGCTGGAGAGCTGGGTTCCATATTCGGTCAACAAGCAGTTCGATCTCGATTCCGGATACCGCACGAAATCGATTCTTGCGGTGGCGATGATGAATCCGAAGAAGGAGATAGTAGGCGTGGTGCAGCTCATCAACGCCAAGCGCAACTGGCGGGCCCGTCTGGACACGGCAAAGGACATTGAAAACGAGGTTGTGCCGTTCTCGACGCGGCAGATGGAAATTGTCTCGTCCCTGGCCAGCCAGGCCGCCGTCGCCTATGAGAACAGCCACCTTTACGAGAACATTCAGCGCCTTTTCGAGGGGTTTGTAAAAGCCGCGATCAGCGCCATTGAACAACGCGACCCGACCGCTTCCGGCCACTCCTTCCGGGTGGCGAACCTGACGGTCGCCATGGCCGAGGCAGTCAATAGCGACCACACGTACTATCCCAACATGAGGTTCAGCGAGTCTGAAATGAAAGAGATCCGCTACGCCTCCCTGCTGCATGACTTCGGCAAGGTCGGGGTACGCGAAGAGGTGTTGATCAAGGCCCGCAAACTGTATCCCGAGCAGATGGAAATGCTTGCCTGCCGCTTTGATTTCGCGCGCCGCACCCTGCAGGCTGAGAGCGGCGAACGCAAACTGGCATACCTTCTGGAAAAGGGCCGCGAGAAATTTCTCCGGGAGTTGCCGCGCTTCGACCGCGAGTTGGCGGAACAGTTGAGGGAACTGGATAATTATGCAGAGTTTATCCGCATCTCCAACGAGCCGTCCCTGCTGCCGGAGGGAACGTTTGCAATGTTTGCCGAGATGGCCGAGAGGAAGTTTCGCGACTGGAACGGAGTGCTACGCCCGCTGGTGACTCCGGAAGAGGTGCGTATGCTGTCCATCCGCCAGGGCTCGCTGGATGACAGCGAGCGCAGAGAAGTTGAATCGCACGTGGATCGCACCTACAGATTTCTCAAGCAGATTCCGTGGACAAAGGAGATACGCAACATTCCAGAAATCGCCCGCGGCCACCACGAGAAACTGAATGGCCAGGGATATCCCGGTGGGCTGGGAGCGGTGGACATTCCGCTGCCGACGCGGCTGATGACGATTGCGGATATCTTCGACGCGCTGGCCGCGGCCGACCGCCCGTACAAGGAGTCTGTCTCCGTCGAGAGCGCGCTGGAGATCCTGGGGCAGATGGTGGAGAACGGTGAGATAGACGCGCAGGCGTACTCCCTTTTTGTACAGGCAAAAGTCTACGAGCGCTGGAAGACTGACTGTTTCGAGTACTAGGAATGCGACCGCTTTCAATGTCCGGTGCCTTCCGGGCAACGGCTGGTACGGCGCTGGCCAGGGATTCGGCGGGGGCGGCGCCTGGACGAAGCCGTAAGCCTGCGAAAGAGGCGTGGAAAAAGACGGCGCGACGGGCTCTCCGAAACTTATTTTGAAATGGCAGTTTCCGCTGTGTTCCCAAGGGTTTCCGGCGGATGGTAACAGGACGCCAGGACGGAGGCGCTTGCCAGCGGCTGGCTTGTTTGTTAAAAGAGATAGAGCAAGTGACGGCGCTAGAGGCGCTGGCGCGGCGCAGGCCGTGTTTGGATATTTTGGAACTCCCAGTCTGGTGTAGTCCATTTTGCCTGCGAGCGGGTGCTTGCAGCGCACCGCATCCATTGACTCAAACCTTTAAGCCGACCAGCGACGGCAGCGTGGCTGCGATAACTGCTGGCGGCAGGTTTTTACGATGCGGCAAAAACCGGAACCACCTGAGAATTCAATGTGCGGCCGCCAAGAGATTGTGAAAACGGCCATGCAGTGCGGGTTGCAAAATACGAGCAGGTTTGATAAATTCTCTCCAGTTGCAACCGGGCTGAGGAATGGGCCGGTTGTGTGACCCACTTGCCAAGAGCGAGTTGCTCTGATAGGGTGAGTGAGTCAACAAAAAGCAAGTGGCGCTGAGGTTGACAGAACCGGAAAGGTTCTGCTAGTCTGAGAAGGTTGCGAACGGCCCGGCCACGGGCAATACGGGAACAGAGCTTCCCGGCAGGTTTCAGCGGTAACGCAGAACACCTTAAACGATCTTTAATTTGAACGAATGACTTTTTACCGGTGCGCGATTCAACGTCGGAAGCCGGGAAAAAGTCAGCAATATCGCGCGCTCCGCTAAGAAATCGAAGCGTCGAGCGAAGGAACCCTCCACCAATCGGATCACCCAGTCGGGCACTGTCGAGTGCCGGGCGGACCATGTGATTGTGAGTTCCATGGGACCTTCCAGGCGGTATTGCCACAAGTTTCGAGGACAGGCGGTCGTAGCGTAAAGCTCGATCGTCGTTCGCCGAGAGCGCCGCCTAGTGCGGATTACGCGATCGGATCTTTGACAACAGGTTGAACGTGCCAGTCGTGAGAAAGATACTTGAGATTTATTTCGAGTGATCTCACAAGATAAGGTTTGTCGATAGATTCTGTCGATAAACGGTTTCCCGACCTCCGTCGGGAGACAACAGGTTACAAACGAGAGTTTGATCCTGGCTCAGAATCAACGCTGGCGGCGTGCCTAACACATGCAAGTCGAACGAGAAAGTGGAGCAATCCATAAGTAAAGTGGCGTACGGGTGAGTAACACGTGACTAACCTACCCTTGAGTGGGGGATAACTTCGGGAAACCGAGGCTAATACCGCATAACACCTTCGGGTCAAAGGAGCAATTCGCTTAGGGAGGGGGTCGCGGCTGATTAGCTAGTTGGTAGGGTAATGGCCTACCAAGGCTATGATCAGTATCCGGCCTGAGAGGGCGCACGGACACACTGGAACTGAAACACGGTCCAGACTCCTACGGGAGGCAGCAGTGGGGAATTTTGCACAATGGGGGAAACCCTGATGCAGCAACGCCGCGT
>Ga0326728_10015709_pt1 | contig 15669 bp, 15 predicted proteins | sample MB3enrmetagenome_FD_207602 | JGI IMG/M metagenome (GOLD analysis project Ga0326728, IMG submission 207602) | Lab enriched peat soil microbial communities from McLean, Ithaca, NY, United States - MB31MN | ecosystem: Environmental > Terrestrial > Soil > Wetlands > Peat | place: USA: New York...
ATCCTGCCGGACGGCTTCGGCTTCCTGCGCTCCGCCGACTACAGCTACCTGCCCGGCCCTGATGACATCTATGTCTCGCCCTCGCAGATCCGGCGCTTCGACCTGCGCACCGGCGACACCGTGTCCGGCCCGGTGCGGCCGCCCAAGGAAGGGGAGCGCTATTTCGCCCTGCTCAAGGTGGACGCGGTCAACGAGGAGAGCCCCGAGGCGGTCAAGCACAAGATTCTCTTCGACAACCTCACCCCCCTGCACCCCTTCAACCGCCTCAAGCTGGAGACCGCCTCCTCCGAGCTCTCCACCCGGGTGCTGGACCTGATGGTGCCCATCGGCAAGGGCCAGCGGGCCCTCATCGTGGCCCCGCCCCGCACCGGCAAGACCGTGCTGATGCAGAAGATCGCCAACAGCATCACCGCCAACCACCCTGAGGTGGCGCTCATCGTGCTGCTGATCGACGAGCGGCCCGAGGAGGTGACCGACATGCAGCGCTCGGTGAAGGGGGAGGTCATCAGCAGCACCTTTGATGAGCCCCCGGAGCGCCACGTGCAGGTGGCCGAGATGGTCATCGAGAAGGCCAAGCGCCTGGTGGAGCACGGCAAGGATGTGGTCATATTGCTCGATTCCATCACCCGCCTGGGCCGCGCCTTCAACACGGTGCAGCCCGCCTCGGGCAAGATCCTCTCCGGCGGCTTGGATTCCAACGCCCTGCAGCGCCCCAAGCGCTTCTTCGGCGCCGCCCGCGCCATCGAGGAGGGGGGCTCGCTGACCATCATCGCCACTGCCCTGGTGGAGACCGGCAGCCGCATGGATGAGGTCATCTTCGAGGAGTTCAAGGGCACCGGCAACCTGGAGATCGTGCTGGACCGCAAGCTCTCGGACCGGCGGGTCTTCCCGGCCATCGACATCTCGCGCAGCGGCACCCGCAAGGAGGAGCTGCTGCTGGAGAAGGACGAGCTGGCGCGCATCTGGATCCTGCGCAAGATCATGAACCCCATGAACGTGGTGGACAGCATGGAATTTCTTCTGGACAAACTCGCAAAGACCAAGAATAATAAGAGCTTCCTGGATGCGATGTCGTCCACCAAAGACCTTTGAACCCAGCAAGGAGCCGGAACGATGAAGGAAGCGATCCACCCCAAGTACCAGAAGTCGCTCGTCACCTGCAGCTGCGGCAACACCTTTGAGACCCGCTCGGTGCTGCCTGCCATCCGCGTGGAGATCTGCGCCGCCTGCCATCCCTTCTTCACCGGCACCCAGCGCCTGGTGGACACCGCCGGCCGCGTGGAGAAGTTCCGCCGCAAGTACAAGCTGGAGCCCAAGGCTGCCAAGTAGCCCGGCTCGGACGCCTGAAAGCCCTGCCCGCACCGCGGGCAGGGCTTTCTTTTTTCTCACAGGGCTTTGAGCGCCCTTGCCAAGAAACCTGCCGTGAAAATATAATGGATCGGCATGCTGGCTGCGGACCGAGAGGGGAAGATGCTGGAGCAATTTGACGCCTTGCAGGCGCGCTACGAGACATTGAATCATGAGCTGATGGACCCCGCGGTCCAGGCCAACCCCCAGCTCTTCAGGGAGAAGGCCAAGAGCCAGGCGGAGGTCGCCGAGGTGCTGGAGGCCTTCAAGGAGTACAAGGCCCTGATGGACGGCCAGGCCCAGGCCCAGGCCCTGCTGGAGACCGAGCGCGACCCTGAGATGCTGGCCATGGCCCGCGAGGAGGCGGAAGCCCTGGAGGCCCGGCGCCCGGCGCTGGAGCGCCGCCTGCGCCTGCTGCTGCTGCCGCGCGACCCCAACGAGGGGCGCGACATCATCGTGGAGCTGCGCGCCGGCACCGGCGGCGACGAGGCCAGCCTCTTCGCGGCCGAGATGCTGCGCATGTACACCCGCTTCGCCGAGCGCCGCGGATGGAAGGTGGAGCTGATGGAGGCCAACTTGAGTGAGGTGGGAGGCTACAAGGAGGCCATCGCCACGGTGCGCGGCCCCGGCGCCTACAGCGCGCTCAAGCATGAGAGGGGCGTGCACCGCGTGCAGCGCGTGCCTGACACCGAGGCCAACGGCCGCATCCACACCAGCACGGTGACGGTGGTGGTGATGCCCGAGCCCGAAGAGCGCGACATCCGGGTGGATGAGAAGGAATTGAAGTGGGAGATCTTCTGCAGCTCCGGGGCCGGGGGCCAGAGCGTCAACACCACCTATTCGGCGGTGCGGGTCACCCACCTGCCCACCGGCCTGCAGGTCTCCATGCAGGATGAGCGCTCGCAGCAGAAGAACCGCGCCAAGGCCCTGCGGGTGCTGGCCGCGCGCCTGCAGGCCCAGGAGGAGGAGCGCCGCATCGAGGCCTTGAGCGCGGACCGCAAGGGCCAGGTGGGCGGGGGCGAGCGCAGCGAGAAGATACGCACCTACAACTTCCCCCAGAACCGGGTGACCGACCATCGCATCGGCTTCTCCCTTCACAACCTGGCCGCGGTGATGGAGGGCGGCTTGGACCCGCTCTTGGACCGGCTGGTGGAAGAGGAGCAGGCGGCGCAGATGGCCGCCCTGGCGCCCAAGTGAGCGCTGAGGCGCCCTGGACCGTCCTGCGCCTGCTCCGATGGATGGAGTCTTACCTTGCCGGCCATGGCATCAGCCCGGCCCGGCGCCAGGCTGAGGACCTGCTGGGCGCGGTGCTGGAGCTGGACCGCCTGCACCTCTACCTTGAGTTCGAGTCCGTCCCCAGCCCGGCTGAGCTGGGCCGCTTGCGCGAGCTGGTGCGGCGGCGCGCCGCTGGCGAGCCCCTGCAGCACCTGCTGGGCTGGCAGCCCTTTCTGGGCCTGCGCCTGCTCTGCGACAGGCGGGCGCTCATCCCCAGGCCCGAGACCGAGGAGCTGGCCCGCCGCGCGGCGGCCTGGCTCAAGGAGCGCCAGCCTTGGTCCGCCGCCGACCTGGGCACGGGCTCGGGCTGCCTGGCCCTGGCCCTGGCCAAGGAGGCTGGCGAGGGGCGCATGTGGGCCGTGGACAGCTCTGCCGAGGCCCTGCAGCTGGCCGCGGAGAATGCCCGCGCCTGCGGCCTGGCCGAGCGGGTGGAATTCCTCCTGGGCGACTGGGCCGCGCCCCTCAAGGCCGCGGCGGCCCCGCCCTTGGACCTGCTGGTGAGCAACCCGCCCTACATCCCCAGCGCCGAGATCGCCGGGCTCGAGCCCGCGGTGCGCGACCACGAGCCGCGCGCGGCCCTGGATGGCGGGGCGGATGGGCTCAAGGACCTGCGCTTGCTGCTGGCCACGGCCCCGGGCCTGCTCAAGCCGGGCGGCCTGCTGGCCATGGAATGCGGCCTGGGGCAGCCTGAAACGCTGGCCCGCTCGGCGCTGCAGGCGGGCGGCTGGGCCAGCGCCGAGGCCCTGCCGGACTCCAGCGGTCGGCTGCGCTATCTCTGGGCATTGAAGGCTTGAACGGGCCGCGGCTTGCCGGGCCCATTTGCGCGAGGAGCGGACATGGACATCCACGAACTTCTGCAATACATGATGGACCAGGGCGCGTCTGACCTGCACATCAAGAGCGGGCATTCCCCCCTGATCCGCGTGCAGGGCAGCCTGCGCAGCCTTGAGCAGTATCCGCCCACCGATGAGGCCGAGACGGTGGCGCTCTGCAAGCAGATCTTGAGCGATGCCGTGCGCGAGAAGTTCGAGAGCAAGAACGAGATCGACGCGGCCTACAACTGGGCTGGCAAGGCCCGCTTCCGCGTCAACATCTTCCGCCAGCGCTCCACCACCACCATGGTCATGCGCGTCATCCCGGCCATCATCCCCGACTTGAGCGAGCTCAACCTCCCCTCCATCTTGAGCGGCATCTCCCTCACCGAGCGCGGCCTGGTGCTCATCACCGGCGCCACCGGCGCCGGCAAGAGCACCACCCTGGCCGGCATGATCCACGAGATCAACAAGAACCTCTCCAACCACATCGTGACCGTGGAAGACCCCATCGAGTTCGTGCACCCGGACATCAAGAGCTCGGTCTGCCAGCGCGAGGTGGGGCTGGACACCGAGACCTTCGCCAGCGCCCTGCGCTACCTGCTGCGCCAAGACCCGGATGTGATCCTGATCGGCGAGATGCGCGACACCGAGACGGTGCGCGCCGCCATCACCGCGGCTGAGACCGGCCACATGGTCTTCTCCACCCTGCACACCATCGACGCCATCCAGACCATCGACCGCATCCTCGACTTCTTCCCCGGCGCCCAACAGAACCAGATCCGCAGCCAGCTGGCCACCGCGCTCAAGGCGGTGATCAGCCAGCGCCTGGTGCTGCGCGCCGATGGCAAGGGCCGGGTGGCGGCCATGGAGATCATGGTCTGCACCCCCACCATCCGCAGCCTCATCGCCGACAACAAGATCAACCAGATCCGCACCTTCATCAAGGACGGCGCCCAGGAGGGCATGCAGACCTTCGACCAGCACCTGGTCTATCTCTACAAGACCGGGGTCATCAGCCGCGAGGAGGCCATCAGCAACGGCACCAGCCCGGCAGAGATCGAGCTGGCCATGAAGGGCATCGCCTCCAGCAAGGCCTCGGCGCAGAGCATCATGGCCCAGATGGCCAACGAGCAGAGCCGGGTGGTGGTGGCCCAGGCCCTGGAGCGCGGGCGCGCCTTCTTCCGCCGCCAGCTGTGGGCCGAGGCCACCGTCGAGCTCAAGCGCGTGCTGAGCGAGGATCCCGACCACGCGGAAGCCAAGCAGATGCTCAAGGAGATCGGCAGCCAGCAGAACCGCACCGGCGCCCAGTCCGAGGCCAAGGCCTTCATCAACCGCGGATTGACCCTCTTCCAGGAGGACAAGCTGGACGAGGCCACGGCGCAATGGAACGAGGCCCTCAAGCTCGACCCGGACAATGTCCAGGCCAAGGCCTACCTGCGCGGGGCGCATGACCGCCGGCAGGCCCTGGACAAGACCAAGGCCCTGGTGGCGCAGGGCGTCGCCGCTTATCAGGGGAATGACCTGATGGCCGCGCTCAAAGCCTGGGAGGAGGCGCTCAAGATCGACCCGCGCAATGAGCAGGCTGAGTTCTATCTGCAGGCCGGGCGCAAGCGCCAGCAGGAGATGGAGAACGAGCAGGAGGCCAAGCAGCATTTCGTGCGCGGGGCCACCGCCTACCAGGGCGGCGACCTGCTGGAGGCGGTGATGGAGTGGAACAGCGCCCTGGCCCTCAAGCCGGACTACGCGGAGGCCAAGGAGTATGCCGCCGAGGCGGGCAAGCACCTGGCCGCCCAGCCGCTGCCGGAATTTGACAGCTCGGCCCCGGACGCCCCGGCGGTGCTGGCGCCCTGGAAGGCTGGCGTGGCTGCCTACTCCGAGGGCCGGTTCGTCGAAGCTGGCAGCGAGTTCCGCAAGGCGCTGGAAAGGCGGCCTGGGCATGCCCATCTGCAGCAGCTGGCCAGCCGCTGCGCGGAGCGCCTGAAGGAGCGCCTGGGGGACTGGAACCTCAAAGCCGGCCAGGCCATTGCGGCTGGCCGCCTGGAGGATGGCATCCGCTGCTTGCGGGCCGCGCTGGAGCTGGATCCCTCGGATGCGGCCAGCCGCAAAGCCATGGCTGACATCAAGCCCCGCATTGAGCAGACCGCAGCCGCCCTCTATTCCGAGGCGGTTGGCATGGTCCAGAGCAATCGCCTCAAGGAGGCTATGCCCCTGCTGGAGCGCGTGCTGGCCCTGGAGCCGGACCATGAAACAGCGCGCCGCCGCCTGGAAGAAACGCGGCAGAAATACCAGAAACTAAAGGATATCCTCAGCCAGGCCAAATAAGGGCCTGGTTGACATTGCTGAAGAACTCTGGAAAACTTGTGGATAATGCCCGCTAGGCAGCCTGCGGGACGGAGGAGAGCCTCATGCTCAAGTGGTTCCTATTCTTGGCTCTGCTGGTGGGGCTTTTCGGATACGCCATGGTCGAGCATGATAGCCTTTTGCGCTGGCAGCTGGCCCGCGTGGCGCAAGACGAGGGCGTCAGCAGCGGGGATGATTTTCTGCGCCTAAAGTACTCCAGCGACCCGCGCCCCTATCTTGACCGCTTCAGCGATGGGCTCTCCTGGCGCCGCCGCCTTTGCATCTGGGGCTATGCCCTGGGCGACTACCGCTTCGTGGTGGAAGCGGCCAAGCCCGCGGTCGAAGCCCACAAGGACGGCCCCCTGGCAAATACTGAGGAGATGGTGAGCCTGGAATGGCTGAACGCCCAAGCCTTGGAGATGGACGGGCAATTTGATGCAGCCAAGGCAGCCTATCGCGAGATCCTGGAACTGCATCCTGATTTCCCGCAAAAGGACGAGGCCAAGCAGCGCTATGACGGCTTGAACCTCTACCATTGATGCGCTCCCCCTTCTCTCAACTGGAGGCCCACTGATGCCCGGCATCCCCAAAGGCCCTGTGTTCGCCCTTCTGCTCTCAGGGATCCTGGCGCTCGCGCCCTGGCGCATGGCCGCCGCTGAGGCTGAAGACCTGACGGTCTTTGATTTTGATGCCGCCTCTGCCGCTGCCCCGGCCAAGCCCGCAGCGCCGCAGGCTGCCGCCATCGCCACGCCAGCAGCCACCGCTGTTGCCACCCAGGCTGCCACCGTAGTTGCCACGCCAATGGCCACCCAGGCAGCCACCGCAGCTGCCACGCCAGCGGCAACCCAGGCTGCCAGTGCAGTTGTCACGCAAATAGCCACCCCCAGTCCCACTCCGGCTGTCACCGCAGCTGCCACCCAGGCTGCCATTGCAGCTGCTGCGCCGGCGGCTATCACAGCCTCAGCCGGCGATTTGAACCTGAGCCTGGGGCTCACTGGGCTCACTGGCAAGACCTTGGCCGGCACCGGCGACCCGCAGAGCGCCTTGGGCGGCGACTTGAGCTTGGATTATCGGGTGGGGAGCATTGCCGGCCTGGATGTGGCTCCGGGCTTGGGCATTGAAGATGCCTATATCCATTCCGGCTCTTCCTGGGTCCGCGCTTTTGACATAGGCCTCTCCCTGCGGCTTGCCTTGCCAGTGAGCCAAGGCTTGAACCCTTACTTAGCCGGGCAGGCGGGATACCTGCCCCTCGCTGGGCATGATCAAGAGTGGGGTGGCCACTATCATGGCGCAGTGAGCCTGGGCAATAGGGGCTATTTCAGCGATGCTTGGGGCTTGGACACAGCGGTCAGCTACAGCATCTACAGCCCCCGCAACGGCGGCTTGCAGGCGGCTGGCCTGCGCTTGGCCCTGGTCTGGCGGCCCAGCGGCCCGGGAGCTCCTGCTGCCAGCGAGCCAGTTGCCAGCGCTGCTGCCGAAGCCGCCAATGCGCCGGCCGCTGCTCCCCAAGCGGCTGATGGGGCAGCCGTGACCGCTGCCAGCCCGAGCGCTGCTGCCTCGGCAGTTGCCAGCACGGCATCGGCGGTCTCTGTCAGCCCGAGCGCTGCCACCGCGCCAGAGGGCGCCATCGTGCAGGTGGAAGACCAGGAAGCCACGGCCGCGGAAGAGGAGCGCCCAAAGAGCCTGGCGCTCAGCCCGGCCGAGGTGCAGGTGGAGCGCGCCGGCTGCCTGGCGCAGGCCGATGAGATCCCCTTTGAGGGCGCCATCACCGGGGCGAAGTCCGGCGGCCAGCTGCTCATCGTGGGCGACATCGCTTACCTGGAGATGGCCGATGGCCATGCTGCTGTGCCAGGGCAGGAGTACCTGGCTTACCGCCTCTCCGACCCAGTGCTGGGCCCCATCAGCGGCGATGACCTGGGCAGCCGGGTGACTGTCAGCGGCGTGCTCAAGGTCATCCGCGTGGATGAGCGCGAAGTGCTGGCCCGCGTGACCCGCGTTTATACGGATGTGAGGGTGGGCGACAGCTTCCGCTTGCGCGGGGAGAAGATCCCCCACAGCCGTCCGCAGCCCCTGGCTGGCGATTTGAGCGGGAGCCTGGCTGCCATCCGTGGCGGGCTGGAGCTGGCCGCCAAGGGAGAAGTGGTCTATCTGGACTTGGGCGCCGACCAGGGCGTGCAGCCTGGCATGCGCTTCATCGTGCAGCGCCCTTTCAGCACCCAGGAGCAGCAAGATTCCTTTGAATCAGCTCCCATCCAGGCCAATGGCGACTTGGGCGTGGTAGAGGTGCTCTCGGTGAAGCGCCACACCTGCACGGCGCTGGTGATCCGGTCCTCCAACGCTCTCAAGGTGGGCGACTCCATCCACCTCCGCTGACCCGGGCATGGCGACCCTGCTACCCGAGGAGGACCCGGAAGGCTTCGCGGCCCTGGTGCAGAAGGTGCTGCGCGAGCATGGCTTCGACCTGTCGCAGTACAAGCCCAACTACCTGCGGCGGCGCGTGGCGGTGCGCATGCGGGCCCTGGGCGCCACCAGCTACCAGGGCTACCTGGAGAGGATGGATGAGCAGGAGTTCCGCCTGCTGCATGACCGCATCACCATCCATGTGACCGAGTTCTTCCGCGACGCGGAGGCCTTCGAGTTCCTGCGCAAGGAGGCGCTTCCCGCGCTGGGAGCGCGCCTGGCCCGCGAGGGGGCCCAGGAAGCCTGGGCTTGGAGCGCCGGCTGCTCCACGGGCGAGGAGCCCTACAGTCTGGCCATGATGATGGACGAGGCCCTGGCCCCGCTGGGGCTGGCGCCGCGCATCCTGGCCACAGACATCGACCAGGCGGTGCTGGAGAAGGCGCGGCGCGGCCTCTATCCCTCCAAGGATGCGCGGGGGCTCAAGGAGGCTTGGAAGCGCCGCTATGTGCGCGAGCGGGCGGACGGCTTCTTGGAGGTCGCGGAGCCCCTGCGCCGCATGGTCAGCTTCCGCGAGCACCATTTGCTGTCCGGGCCCCCGCCCAAGGGCATGGACCTCATCCTCTGCCGCAATGTGATGATCTACTTCAGCAAGGAGCAGCACCAGCCCCTCTTCGCCGCCTTCCACCGGGCCCTCAATCCAGGGGGCATCCTGGTCCTGGGCAAGACCGAGAGCATGATGGGGCGGGCCCGCGAGGGCTTTGCCTGCCTCTCGGCCAGGGAGAGGGTGTACCAGCGCCAGGAGGCGGCAGAGTGACGCAGGGCCTGCAGGAGCACATCAATCTGGGCCTGGCCTTCGCCAAGGCGCGGCGCCAGGAGGACGCCATCCGCGAGTTCGAGCGCGCCCTGGCCCTGGCCCCCGGCGATGGTGAGGTGCATTTCCAGCTGGGCCTGCTCTATGCCGCCACTGGGCGCAGCGCCGAGGCGGTGGCTGAGCTGGACAAGGCCCTGGCCAGCAACCCCATGAAGCTGGAGGCCCTGCTCAAGCTGGGCAACCTGCACGCCGCGGCCGGGCGCGCTGAGGAGGCGGTGAAGGATTACCGCCGCGCGCTCGAGGTCAGCCCCCGCGACCCTGCCATCCGCAACGCGCTGGGCGACCTCTACTACCATCAGGACCGGGCCGAGGAAGCCATGGCCCAGTACCGCGCCTCGCTGGAGGCGCGGCCCGAGGCCCCGGACATCCACCTCAAGCTGGGCTTCTTGCTGGAGGGCGGCGGCCGCCTGGCTGAGGCCGTGGCCGAGTACAAGGCGGCGCTGGCCCAGAACCCGCGCCAGGCTGGCCTGCACGGGGTGCTGGGCCAGGCTTGCGCGGCCCTGGGCCGCGATGAGGAGGCGGTGCGCCACTTCTTGGATGCCCTGCAGATCAACCCGGGCGAGGTGGGCATCTGTTTCAGCCTGGGCAAGGCCCTGATGCGGCTGGGCCGCGATGATGAGGCGCTGCCCTGGATGCTGAGGGCGGTGGAGGGCCTGCCGGAGGACCCTGAGTTGCAGCGCCTGCTGGGGCGCCTGCATGCCGAGCGCGGGGACAGCGAGCAGGCCCTGGCCTGCTACCGCCGGGTGCTGGAGCTGGCGCCGGGGCAGGGGAGCGCCCACAGCCTGCTGGGCTACATCCACGACCAGGAAGGGCGCGTGGAGGAGGCCATTGAGGAATACAGCCTGGCGGTGGGCGAGGACCCTGAGGACGTGGTGGCCCATGAGGCCCTGGGCGCCATCCATTACCGCCGCGGCGAGCACGAGAAGGCCCTGCTAAGCTTGCGCAAGGTGGCGGCCCTGGACCCGAAGAAGGCCGAGGCCTTCACCCGCATCGGCAACATCTGCCTCAAGCTGGGGCGCAAGGCCGAGGCGCTGGCGGCCTGGGAGAAGTCGCTGGAGCTGGATCCAACCAACACCATCGTCCGCAACAACCTGAAGGCTTTGGGGAGGGGCTGAGCATGGAGCCCATCCGTCGGCAGAACCGGTCCTTGGGCCAGCTCTTGGTGGACAGCGGCCGGCTCAAGCCCGCCCAGCTGGCCCTGGCCCTGGATGAGCAGCGCGGCAGCGGCGAGGCCCTGGGCCGCATCCTCGTGCGCCGCGGCTTCGTGCAGGAGCAGGACATCCTGGCGGCGCTCAAGGGCCTGCTGGTGGTCACCTTTGAGGTGGCGGGCGAGCATTTCGCCACCGAGACCCTCTATGTGCGCGAGATCATCCGCGCGCGCGCCGCGGTGCCGGTGCCGGAGGCTCCCGGCTACGTGGAAGGCCTGGTCAGCCTGCGCGACAAGGTGGTGCCCATCATCGACCTCCGCAAGCGCTTCTCCCTGCGGCCGCCCGAGCTCACCGAAGCCAGCCGCGTGATCGTGGTGGAGAGCCCGGCTTGCCTGGCCGGCCTGCTGGTCGATTCCGTGGGCGCGGTGCTCCAGCTCTCTGCCGAGCAGCTGGAGCCGGCCCCGCCCCAGAACACCGGCATCCCCGCCCGCTTCCTCTACGGCCTGGGGCGGCGCGGCGAAGAATGCTTCACCATCCTCAACCTGGAGCCATTGCTGGCATCCAAGGAGCCCATCCGGCTCACGGCCTCCCATGAGGGCGCGCATGAGCAGTCCCCAGCCTGAGACATCGCAGGACGCCATCGTCCGCAACAACCAAGGCGTGGCCGCCTACCAGGCGGGCCGCCCCTTGGAGGCTCTGCGCGAGTTCAAGGCCGCCCTGGACCTGGACCCCTGGTTCACCCAGGCCCTGGAGAACCTGCGCCAGGTGGACCAGGAGAGCGGCGCCTATCGCAGGGCCATCGAGGCCTATAGCAGGGCCCTGGATGCCTGCCCGGACGATGTGCAGGCCATCACCGGCCTGGCCGAGGCCCTGACCCTGCTGGGGCGGGATGGCGAGGCCGAGGCATTGCTCCGGCGGGCCCTGAAGCTGGCGCCCGCCTTCAGCCCGGCCCGGGTCTGCCTGGGCCTGCTCTACCTGCGCGCGGACCGCCGCGAGGAGGCCCGCGCCGAGCTGGAATACGGCCTGGCCCAGGAGCCGGACGATGCCGAGGCCCAGCTCCGGCTGGGCGAGCTGGAGTACAAGGAAGGCCGCCTGGACGAGGCCATCGACGCCTTCCGCCGCGCCACCCAGCTGGATCCGCAGCGCGCCGCGGCCCACTACCGCTTGAGCTTCGCCCTGGGCGACAAGCAGCTGGGCGAGGAGGCCCAGCAGGCCTTTGAGCGCGCCGTGGCCCTCAATGCCGGCTACCTGTCGGCGGTGCCCGCGGCCAAGGTCTCCCCCGCGCACGCCGAGGCGGCCCGCGCCGCGGCCCCGGCCCCGGCCCAGGCGGCCGAGGCCCATGCCGGGCTGGCCCGCGCCTACCTGGCCAAGGGCATGGCCGCCGAGTCTGAGCGCGAGTTCCGCACGGCGCTGGCCCTGCGGCCGCAGGATGCCTGGCTGAGCCAGGGCCTGGCGGAGTCGCTGATCAAGCAGCGCCGCTACGATGAGGCCATCACCGCCCTGCGCGGCTGCGGCGAGGGCCTGGAGCCCAGCCTGCTGCTGGCCTCGGCCTACCGGCTGAAGGGCGACTTTTTGCGCGCCCGCCGCCTGCTGGAGGACCTGCTGGCCCGCTTCCCCAAGGCGCCCTCGGCCCTCTATGAGCTGGGCCTGCTGCAGATCCGCATGGAGCAGTACTCCCAGGCCGTGGAGACCCTGCGGCTGCTGGTGGCCCAGCGCCCCAGCCACGCGGAGGCCTGGCAGAAGATGGGCGTGGCGCGCTACCTGGCGCGCGACTGGCAGGGCGCCGTGGACTGCTTCGACCGCGCCATCCAGATGGCCGCGCGCCTTGGCCGCGATGCCGAGACCAGGGTCTACCTGGGGCAGGCCCTCTCCGAGCTGGGCCGCTACACCCACGCCCTGGAGGAGGCCGAGCGGGCGCTCAAGAGCGACCCGTCCTCGCCCATGGCCCACAACCTGCGCGGCACGGCCCTCAAGGCCCTGGGCCGCACCGAGGAGGCCGCGGAGGCCTTCAAGCGCTGCCTTGAGCTGGACGGCCAGTTCGCCAAGGCCGCCAACAACCTGGGCGCCACCTATTTCGCCCTGGGCCGCCGCGAGGAGGCCCGCCGGGCCTTTGAGACCGCCCTGGCCATCGACCCCGGCTATGCCACGGCCCTGAAGAACCTGCAGGCCCTGGGAGGGGCGGCATGAAGCTCATCACATGCATCATCAGCCCCGCCCGGGTGGAGCCGCTCAAGAAGGCCCTGTGGGCGGCCGGCTTCCGCAGCCTGACCCTGGTGGAGGGACGCGGCCTGGGCTATGGCCGCGGCCGCATGGAGGCCGGCAAGGACGATTTCATCGGCGAGGCGGCGCCGCGCGCCAGGCTCGAGCTGGCCCTGCGCGATTCCGAGGTGGAGCAGGCGCTGGAGCTCATGCTGGATGCGCTGCGCACCGGGCGCATCGGCGATGGCAAGATCTTCATCAGCACGCTGGACCAGGTGGTCCGCGTCAGGACCGGGGAGCGGGGCGACGCCGCCCTGTGAGCCGTCCCTTCAAGGAGGCATCGTGGCAGCCAGGATCTTGGTGGTGGATGACGCGCAGTTCATGCGCATGATGGTCAAGAACATCCTGTCCAGCGGCGGCTATGAGATCGCCGGCGAGGCGGAGAACGGGGTGCAGGGCCTGGCCCAGTACAAGGAGCTGAAGCCGGACCTGGTGATCATGGACATGATCATGCCCGAGATGGGCGGCATTGACGCCGTGCGCGAGATCATGAAGCATGACCCCGCCGCGCGGGTGATCATGTGCTCGGCCATGGGCCAGCAGGCCCTGGTGGTGGAGGCCATCCAGCAGGGGGCCCGCGACTTCATCGTCAAGCCCTTCCAGCCCGCCAACGTGCTTGAAGCGGTGGCCAAAGCCCTGCAGCCCTAGCCCAAGGAGAAGGCATGAGCAAGAGTCTGCAGGACCTGGGGCCCCTGGAGCTGGACGCCCTGCGGGAGCTGGGCAACATCGGCGCGGGGCACGCGGCCTCGGCCCTCTCGCGCATGCTGGGCGCCACGGTCACCATCGATGTGCCGCGCGTCAGCGTGGTCTCGGTCGAGCGGGTGCCGGAGCTCTTGGGCGGCCCCGAGGCGGTGATGGCCGGGGTCTACATGCGCGTGTTCGGCGATGTGCCCTGCCGCATCCTCTGCTTCTTCCCCGAGGAGAGCGTGCAGGGCTTGCTCGACCTGCTCATGCCCTCAGCCGGCTTGCGCGCGGAGGGCCTGGACGCGGCGGCCCAGTCGGCGCTCAAGGAGCTGGGCAACATCCTGGGCTGCAACTACCTGAATGCCGCCGCCCGCTTCCTGGGCCTGCAGCTCATCCCCTCGGTGCCGGCGCTGGCCGTGGACATGGTGGGCGGCATCATCACCGAGGCGGTGGTGGACATGGGCGAGCGCGAGATGGACGCGGTCTTCATCGAGAACCAGTTCAGGGCCCGCGGCATCCCGCCGGTGAGCGGGCATCTCATCCTCATCCCCGAGGCCGGCGCCGCCGAGGCCCTGCTCAAGGCGCTCATGCGCCAGTCCGGCGCCTGAGCCGGGAGGCGCGATGCCGGGCATGGTGAATGTGGGCATGGCCGAGCTCATGGTCTCGCAGGGGGAGGCCCTCTGCTGCCGGGGCCTGGGCAGCTGCGTGGCGGTGGCCCTGTGGGACGCCCAGGCCCGCCTGGGCGGGCTGGCCCATGTGATGCTGCCCGACAGCGCCGCCGCTCCCAAGGCGGCCCAGGGCGGCCTTGGCCGCTACGCCGACCTGGCGGTGCCGGAGCTGGCCCGCGGCATGCGCGCGCAGGGGGCCCAGATGGCGCGGCTCAGCGCCCGCCTGGTGGGCGGCGCCAACATGTTCTCCTTTGTGGGCCGCAATCCCGCGGCCGGGCCCAGCGTGGGCGAGCGCAACATCAGCGCCGTGGAAGCGGCCCTGGCCCATCTGGGCATACCAGTGAAGGCGCGGGACATTGGCGGCACCTGGGGCCGCTCGATCGAATTCGACCCCCAAGACGGGAGCCTGCTGGTGCGGACCACCCAGCATGGACAACGGCGGCTCTAGCCGCCAGCGAGGGAACCATGGCGATCGTCCGCCGCATCTCATTTCGCGAGCCCTTGGTGCGCTTCACCGCCTACAGCGGCCTGCTCTCCGTGGCGGCCACGGGCCTGACGGCCCTGCTGGTCTGCCGCCTGGTCCTGCGCCTGGACGGCCTGGAGACCCTGCGCATCAGCCTGGTGGCCATGGGCGGCGGCCTGGTGATGACAGTGGCCAACTACCTCATCGTGCGCTCCATCCTGCGGCCGCGCATCCGCGCCTTCTCCCGCTTCGTGGACCAGGTGGCCAAGGGCGACCTGAAGACCAGGCTGGAGGAGGGCGGCGGCGACCTCTTTGGGCAGTTCGGGGGCAACCTCAACGCCATGGCCGATGGCGTGCGCGAGATCGTCTCACAGGTGGTGGGCATCGCCCACAAGGTCTCGGCCTCGGCGGAGAGCCTCTCAGCCTCGGCGGAGCAGATGAACGCCTCGGCCGAGGAGATCACCAGCACGGTGCAGCAGATCGCCAAGGGCGTGGAGACCCAGGCCGGCAAGACCGTGGAGACCAGCCAGGTGATGGCCAAGATGTCGGAGACGGTGCAGCAGGTGGCCGGCCAGGCCGAGGCCGCCTCGCGGGTCTCCAACCAGGCCTTGGACACGGCGGTGCGCGGAAGCGAGGCGGTGCAGGAGTCGGTGGAGAAGATGAACCAGATCTTCGACTTCGCCAACCAGTCGGCCCAGGCGGTGCGGGGCTTGGGCGAGCATTCCAAGCAGATAGGCCAGGTGGTGGGCATCATCACCGGCATCGCCGACCAGACCAACCTGCTGGCCTTGAACGCGGCCATCGAGGCCGCCCGGGCCGGGGAGGCCGGGCGCGGCTTCGCGGTGGTGGCCGATGAGGTGCGCAAGCTGGCCGAGGGCTCGGCCAGCGCCGCGGCCGAGATCGGCAAGCTCATCAAGCAGATCCAGGCCCAGACCGCCCGCGCCGTGCGCAACATGGAGGACAGCGCGGATGAGCTGGCCCGCGGCAAGGCGGTGGCCACCCGGGCCGGCAGCTCGCTGGAGGAGATCTTGCGGGTGGTGCGCCAGGTGGATGACATGGCCAAGGAGATCTACAAGCTGACCCGCGAGCAGGCCAGCGGCAGCGACCAGGTGGTGCGGGCGGTGGAGGAGATCGCCGCCGTGGCCGAGGAGACGGCGGCCGGCACGGAGGAGGCCTCGGCCTCCACCGAGGAGCAGACCGCCAGCATGCAGGAGATGGCAGCGGCGGCCCAGGAGCTGGCGGACCTGGCGGAGACCATGAAGGCCCTGGTCTCGCGGTTCCAGCTGTGAGCGGGGGGGGCATGGCAGAGGCGGCAAAGGCGAAGGCGGGGGAGGCCCTCTTGGTGGTCTTCCACCTGGGGCGCTCGGAGTTCGCGGCTCCCATCGCCCAGGTGCTCGAG
>Ga0326728_10015710_pt1 | contig 15668 bp, 11 predicted proteins | sample MB3enrmetagenome_FD_207602 | JGI IMG/M metagenome (GOLD analysis project Ga0326728, IMG submission 207602) | Lab enriched peat soil microbial communities from McLean, Ithaca, NY, United States - MB31MN | ecosystem: Environmental > Terrestrial > Soil > Wetlands > Peat | place: USA: New York...
TTCTTGAGCCCGGCTTCGTCCTGGGTGACGTTCGGATAGACCTCGCTCCAGGTGCCTTCCAGGTACACATTTCCCACAATCGCCGGGCCGCCATGACCGGGGCCGGCGATGTAGAACATGTCCAGGTCGTACTTCTTGATCGCCCGGTTCAAATGCACATAGATGAAGTTCTGGCCCGGCGTCGTGCCCCAGTGCCCCACCACCAGCGGCTTCACGTGCGACAGCTTCAGCGGCTCCTTCAGCAGCGGATTGTCGTAAAGATAGATCTGGCCGACCGACAGATAGTTGGCGGCGCGCCAGTAGGCGTTCATCTTCCTCAGTAGCTCGGGTGTCAATGGATGATCCGTGGTATTCGTCCGATTCGTTTTCATGAACGTATTCCCGCTCCCCCGCGCACCGCGTGCGCCTTCGATTCAATACACAGCAGCAAATCCCGCCAGCTTTTGACGAACCCCTCGGCGCCCTCTCGCTGGAGCTGTGCGGCCAGCTTGCCGGCGTCAATGCCGGCGCGGGCGAATCCGTCCAGCACGGCCTCGCAGTCCCCGCCATCCGCGGGTAGAGCATCGGGAACCTGCCCATGATCGCCAAACGCCAGCAGGGTGGCCTCCGGCATGGTGTTCACCGTGTCCGGAGCCGCCAGACCACTGATGTAAAGAGTGTCCGAAGCCTTCGGGTTCTTGGTGCCGGTGCTGGCCCAGAGCAGGCGCTGGACGCAAGCGCCGTGGGCCGCCAGTTGCACCCACTGCGGCGAGTTCAGTAGCTCGCGATAGGCCTTGTACGCCTGTTTGGCCACGGCGATACCCAGACGATCTCTCAATCCCTCGGGCTCCTTACCCGCAACAGCCACATCCCAGCGGCTGATAAAGATGGACGCGACGGAGTGGACAACCGGATTGAGACTGGCTTTGATCCGCCGCTCGATCCCCCGCATGTAGGCGCTGGCGGCTTTCAAATACTGATCGCGGGAGAAGAGCAAGGTTACATTGACGGGAATACCGGCGAAGATGGCATCTTCAATCGCCGAGAGTCCTTTCGGAGTCCCGGGAATCTTGATGAACAGATTCGGCCGGTCCGCCGCGGCGAATAACCGCCTGGCAGCCTCAAGCGTCTTCACCGGCTCGTCCGCCAAAAGCGGAGATACCTCCAGCGACACCCAGCCGTCCACTCCGTTCGTGGCATCGTGAATGGGCCGGAACAGGTCGGCTGCCTTTGTCAGATCTTCCAGCGCCAGCTCGAAGAATAGCTTCTCGGCGCCCTGAGCGGCCTCGATCTTCCCGCGAATCGCATCGTCGTAGAACCCCGTGTCGCGGATGGCTCGGTCGAAGATGCTCGGATTCGACGTGAGCCCGGTGATCGACAGTTCGCGGATGTACCGTTCGAGCGTGCCGCTTGTCAGTAGTCCCCGCGTGATATTGTCGAGCCAAAGGCTCTGACCCATCTGGTGCAGTTGTTCGGTGGCTTTCATGCGCGTCTCCAAATCGAAAAACGGAAGTTGTGTCGAGCCGGCGGCAGCGGCGGCTGACGCCCGCGCCCCGACTTACACTCCGGCCAGGGAAGAAGAAGACTTGTGTTCGGCGTCATGCAGCCAGTATGGCGGCCGGCCGTAGTGGAAGTAGAGCCGGTTTTCATACTCTCGAGTGATCGGCGCGGATTCGACGTACTCCGGCGCATCCTTGATGGCTTCCCTCGAGAGGCCGACGTGGACTTTAGATTCCATCCAGCTCACCCGTTCAATCCACGCGGGTGAAACCAGCACCTTCTTGCCCGGCCACCAATTCCGCGTCGCCACCTCGATATAGCGGATCGCCCAGGCTTCATCGTCCACCAGAAACCCGTCCACATGGCCGATTTCACCGTTAGCCGCCTCAATGTTGTAGCCAATGACGGCTTCCGAGCTGCGCAGATGCGAATCCGCCGACTCTCTACCGATTCTCTCCGCCATCGCTTCCGCGCAAGCAATTGTCTCGCCAGCCAGGCCCGCCGGGTAGAACGCCGGGCCCCACAGGTAGGGTCCGCCCCAATAAGAGGGATATCCGTAATACCCGAGGTACGCGGCCTCGTGCTGCCGGGAGACGGGCTTGTGCGTGTCGATGTCGGGACTTTTCTCGACCTGCCTTTTCGTCAGCGCCACATCCAGCCGCTTGGCTTGCCAATCGGTATGGACTACGGAGATGGGCGAGATTAGCACTCGCCGGCCACCCAGCCAGCCGCCGGTTTCCACCGTGAGGTAGCGGATGGCCCACGTCTCATCGTCGAAAAAAAACTGATCTACAGTCCCGAGCTCGCCGTCCGTAGCTCGGATCACAAGACCTTTCAACTGCGTTGCATTCGTCAACATTGTCTTTGCCCTCCTGGCGGTGTGGCTCTAGCAACGGCCATCGGGACACGAATGCACGCGCAATACCAACCTCTTTCTTAAGAGGCATGCCGCTGATTCGCAGGGTTTTACGCCCCGAATCGAGACGCCCAGCCATGAACGTGGGGCGCAAATCTGTCACTGTGAGTGCAGAGTCTGCACCGGGACGCCAATCGTCAGAGGGTGGGACCACCTCAGACTCTAGACGAACGCCGGCGTCCGGTACCCGAAATTGTGCAGGTTCGGGAAGACATAGTCCATGTCCGCTTGCGCGGAAAGGCCAAACCATTTCGCCAGGGCGGCGCCATACTGGTCCTCGGAGGTGCTGGGGACCCAGGTGCCGCGGGTCGTGGAATCGTCGGGGCCGGCGAGCGTGAGGGTGGGGAACGTGCCGTACAGGTTGCCGCCGTTCACAGCGCCGCCCATGACCAGGGCGTGGCTGCCCCATCCGTGGTCGCTGCCGGCGTTGCCGTTGGGCTGGAAGGTGCGGCTGAAGTCGGATTCAGTAAACGTGGTCACGTTGTTCTGGACCGAGAGCAGGCCCATGGCCTGGTCGAAAGCCGCCAGCGCGGCGGCCAGGTTGCTGTAGAGCGTCACCTGCAGCGGCAGTTGATTGGAGTGCGTGTCGTAGCCGCCCTGGCTGCAGAAGAAGATCTGGCGGGTGGCGCCGAGCGCGGCGCGCACTTGGATGAGCTTGGCCACCTGCGCCAATTGCGTGCCGATATCGGTCGTCGCAAACGTGACGCCCAGGCTGCTGCTGCCGGCCACCGCCGCATTCACGGCCTGGGCCACGGCGATGGCATCCTTCAGCGAACTCTGCGCCGCCTGAATGAGGGTCACGCCGCTCGATAGAGTGAGCATGTTCTGCAAGGCGACAGATCCCGGATCGGTGGCGGGCGCCACCAGGCCGAAATTGCTGGTGTTCACGGTGGAGGGCTGGGTGGTCTCGCCGATCAACTGCAGCGCATTGCCGCTGATGCTGATGGCGGGCGGCACCACGCCGCCGGAAATGCCGGCCAGCTTGTCGGCCAGCCGCCCCGACCAGCCGGTGGTGGCGCCGCCCTGCGGCACGGCATTCTGCCACTCGTTTTGCTGGTCGGAATGCGAATAGAGGTTCACCGGCAGCGGCACGGCGGTGAGCTGCGGCATGCCATTCGAACCTCGCGGCACCGGCTGCACCAGCGTGCCCACGTTGGTAACCAGCGCCAGGCGCTTGCTGGTGTTGTACAGCCCGGCGACGGGCGCGAAGCTGGGGTGCAAACCATAGTTGGCGTTGCTGGCCGGGTCGTGAATGGTCAGCAGCGATCCCTGCGGGAGGGCCAGGTTCTGGCGGATCTTCTGGTAGTTGGCGTACGTCGCGGTGTCGTTGGGAACCAGCATGTTGTTGGCATCGTTGCCGCCGAACAGGAAGATGCACACCAGTGCCTTGTAGTCGCTGGACGATTGCGCCCGCGCGGTCATCAGCCCGGCCTGTCCGAAAGCCGCGGCCGCGCCGATGGTGGAAAGCGTACGGCCGCCGAGGCGAAGAAAGTCGCGACGCGATCGAAGTTGTTGGAGTGTCATGGCCGTGGTTCTCCTCTCACCGTTCGATTTCATATTGCGGCGCGGCCGCCGCTGCATAGAGCGCGCTGCGCACCCGCGCCGCCGTGCTGGTGGACGCACTGGCGGCGGTGGTCAGAAGGCCGCGCACGCTGGCATCCATTTCACCCCGGAAAAGCGCCTGGTTGAGCGCCTCCACCAGGTCGGGCGGATTGTTGGCCAGATCCAGAAAATTGGTCAGGTCCACTTTGATGCCGCTGGAGACGCCGTTGCCGGCCACCAACCAGGCGAAGTTGGCGCGCGCCAGGGCGGTGGCGGCATTCATCGCCTGGAATTCGGGCGCCACCGGCGGCGGCGTGACACCGGGAACGCTGACGCTATAGAACGGCGAGAAATAGCTGAACACGCTGCCCGGTGTGAGCGCGGTCTGGCCCATGAGGGTGCCCTGGTTGGTGAGCGCATCGGCGGCCGTGACCGTGGCATTGAGCGCGCGCAGCAGCCCGGTAGCATAGAGGATCGGTTCCGCCAGCTTGCCGGTGCCTTCGCTCTGCGCTTCGGGATCGGTGAGCAGGGCCGTAATCACGGTCTGCAAGTTGCCCTGCGAATTTTGGAATGCGTTCGCCACCCGGCCCACGTAAGCCGGCGAAGGGTCGCTCATCACGAACCGCTGAATCAGCCGGTAGGAGACGAACGGGGCCAGGTTCGTCTGCCGGTAGAGACAATCGAGCGCCGCGCTCAGGTCGTTCTCGGCCGTCCCGCCGGCGGAAATCACGCAAGGAATCGGCAGGTTGATGTTCTTCTGCGTTGTGTCGTGATAATTCTCGAACGCCACCATGGGTCCGAAATAGTACGGCATGTTGGTCCACAGCGACGCGAAACCGGGCGTCTCGCCGTAGGTCCAGCCGGTCATCACCTTGGCCATTTCCGAGACGGTGGTCTGGTCGTATTCGGGAACCGTGGCGCCGCCGGCCGTTATGGGATTGCCTTGGGAATCCAACTGCACCAGGCCCAACGTGAAGAGTTGCATCAACTCGCGCGCGTAGTTCTCGTTGGCCGCGGTGCCCGTCGCCGGGTTGGCCTTGGCGTTGTTCACCATGTCGAGGAAATAGCCCATGGAAGGGCTCAAGGTGGTGGCGGTCAGCAGGTCGCGGTAGGTGCCGAAGGCGTAGTCGGCCATGAATCGCTGGTACGCCACCATCTGCTCGAACAGCGTGTCTTTGACGGCGGAGGCCACCAGAATCTGTGCCAGGGCGAACGAGGCGCGCTGGCGAAGTTGATCGCCGCCATTTAGCGCGATGTTGAAGAAGGCGGTCTGCAGGCGGGCCACGCCTTCCGTCGTGCTGTCGGGATCGGGCCACGCGCTGGCGGGCATGGCAAACTGCGCGGCGAGCCAGGCGGTTGGCCCCATGGTCTGAAGATCCACAACATTTTGCGGGGTGGGTCCCCAGGTGGTCATCTCTAGGAAGCGGACCGCGTTGGCATACGGCATTGCCTCAACAGCCACGCGGACGGGCACCGCGATGGGGGTCGAAGTGGCCGTACCGGGGTTCGGATTGGTCACCTTCACCGCCGCCAGACGCCCGGCCGGCATCGCGATTGTGCCGGTGGCCGTCAGCGTCGTGTCGGATACGAAAGTGGTGGGCAGCGCGGCGCCGGCGAAGTACACGACGGCTCCGTTCGCCAACCCGGTTCCTTTAACCGTAATGGTCACCGTGCCGGGATTCACCGGGTTGGGAGTCACCGACGTGACAACCGGCAGAGGGTTCTGCAGGTTCACGGTCGCGTTGGCCTTGGCCGTGGGGTCGGCGTGGCTGACGGCGGTCACGATTACCGCCGTGGGATTCGGCAGGTCGGCGGGCCCGGTGTAGACGCCCGCGGAGGAGATGGTCCCCACCGTCGAGTTGCCTCCCCCTTGCCCATTGACCTGCCAGTTCACCGCCGCGTCGGTGGTATTGGCTATCTTGGCGGTGAAAGTCAGAGTGGCGCCGCAGCGGATGGTGCTGCTGGCGGGCGAGAGCGTCACCGTGACGGGCGCGCCCGCAGAGTTCAAGATCGGGATTGCGACTCCTGTCTGGGAACTCGCACCGGCGATGGTCGCCAGAATCGGTTGATCTCCGTTCGGCACTTGCGGAACCAGCACGTTGATCTGGTACTCCCCGGCGGCCACGATGCCGGCGAACTCGACCGTTGCGGCCACACCGCCGATCGTCACCTTCAGTTGGGTGAGGTTCGAAAGGGGCGCGGCACTGCCCACCACTTGGCCGGCCGGCACCGCGGGCGTGGTGGGGCCAAGCCCCGTGGCGTAGATCTGAAGCGTTTCCCCGGGCTGGGCCGGCCGCGACGCCACCGCGCTTCCGAAACTGCCGGCCGGCGCCACGTATACGCCATCGCTATTGTGCACGGCCGCCGCGTATTTCGTCTGAAAAGTGAAGAACGCCGGCGAATAGGTTTGCAACGTCGCCGTGCCGGCAGCCGTGCCGAAAGAATTGGTCACCTGCACCGGCACCGCCCCGGTAGCGGTGTCGGTGGGCGCCTGGACGTTGAGTTGTCCGGGGCTGACGTAGGAGATGGCGGCCTTCTTTCCGTCGATCAGGACGCTCACGCCATCGAGCGTGGTCGGAAGGTTGTTTCCGGAGAAGTCGGACGCCTGCCATGGCCGCGTGGTGGCGGCGAGGCCGGTGCCGTAGATGGAGACCCATGACCCGCTTTCGATGGCGGGCGCGCCGCTGGCGTTGTTCGAGATGCCGGTAATGGTCGGGGTCTGGCCGAACAGGGTGGACCCAACTGTCAGGAAGAGCAACCCACGCAAACAGTCTCGTTTCATCGCACGTCTCCAAGCTGGATGTATAACCCGAGGTAAGCAGCCGAGTTTCGGTGAGTGCCACTGCCTTACCTTATACTGGAGTTCGAACTCATGCGGCAGTCGCACATTGCGATCATCGGGGCGCCGCTCGACCTCGGGCAAGGCCGCCGCGGCGTGGATATGGGGCCATCGGCGATGCGCGTGGCCAACCTGAACGCGCGCGTGGCGTCGCTGGGTTATACCGTGGAAGACCTGGGCAACGTGCCGGCGGAGCAGGCCGAAGCTTTGCCCGAAGGCGACGCCAGCGCCAGGTACCTTGCGCAAATCGCGGCCACGTGCGGACGGCTGGCGGCGCTGGTGGAGCAGGCGCTCTCGCGCGGCAGCGTCCCGCTTGTTCTGGGCGGCGACCATTCCGTCGCGGTCGGCACCGCCAGCGGCGTGTCGCAGTATTTTCGCAGGCAAAATCAAACCGCCGGCCTCATCTGGCTGGACGCCCATGCCGACATGAACACGCCCGCCAGCAGCCCCAGCGGCAACGTCCACGGCATGCCCCTGGCGTGCATTCTGGGAATGGGTCCGCCGGAATTGGCCGACCTGTTGGGCTACGGCCCCAAAATCGCCGCGCGCAACGCGGTGATCGTAGGGCTGCGAGATGTAGACCAACTGGAGAAGCCGCACGTGCGCGAGTCCGGCGTCAGGGCCTTCACCATGCGCGACATCGACGAGCGCGGCCTGCGCTGGGTGATGGAAGAAGCCATTCGCCTGGCCTCGGACGGCACCGCCGGCTTCCACCTTTCGCTCGACATGGATTTCGTGGACCCTCAACATGCCCCCGGCGTGGGCACGCCCGTGCGCGGCGGCGCCACCTACCGCGAGGCGCATTTGGCAATGGAAATGATCTGCGATTCCGGGAAAATGGTCTCGCTCGAAGTGGTGGAGGTGAACCCCGTGATCGATGAAGTGAACCGCACGGCCGATCTGGCCGTCGAACTGGTCATGTCGGCATTGGGAAAGCGAATTCTATGAAGCTACGAGTAGCCGTCCTTTACGGCGGCCGCAGCGGCGAGCATGAAGTGTCCATCAATTCGGCGAAAGCCATCATGCAGCGGATGGACCCCGCTAAATACGAGATAATCGAATACTTTATCGACAAACAGGGCCAGTGGAAGCCGCGCCCCATCCTGCCCGAACCAGGCGCGCAACCGGAGATCGACGTGGTCTTTCCAGTGCTCCACGGCACCTTCGGCGAGGATGGCACGGTGCAGGGGCTGCTCGAACTCGCCGATCTCGCCTACGTGGGCGCCGGCGTGCTGGCCTCTTCCGTCTCCATGGACAAGGAGATGATGAAACGTGTCTCCATGGAACGAATGTTGCCAGTCGTAGACTACGTGACGGTGACGCGCGAGAATCCGGACGTCACGGAAGCCTGCGCGCGCCTGCCGTTCCCGATGTTCGTCAAGCCGGCCAACCTGGGCTCGTCGGTGGGGATTTCCAAGGCGCACGATCGGAAGGAGCTGGAGGCCGCCGTGGCGCTGGCCGCGCAATACGACCGCAAGATCGTCGTGGAGCGCGGAATCGCTGGCCGTGAGCTGGAATGCTCGGTGCTGGGCAACCAGGCGCCCGTGGCTTCCCTGCCCTGCGAAATCCTGCCCTCGCGCGAATTCTACGATTACGAGGACAAGTACCTGCTGGACCGCGCGCAAACCCAGGTTCCCGCCGATCTGCCGCCGGAAAAGACCGAAGAGGTGCGCCGGCTGGCCGTGGAATGTTACCGGGCAGTGGAATGCGAGGGCATGGCGCGCGTCGATTTCCTTCTGGAAGCCGCCACCGGCCGGATCTATATCAACGAGATCAACACCATCCCCGGGTTCACCTCCATCAGCATGTTTCCCAAGATGTGGGAGCACAGCGGCATCTCCTTTTCCGCGCTCATCGACCGGCTGATCGAGCTCGCGCTCGACCGGCACCAGCGCAAGAAAGCCACGCGGTTCGCGCGCTAGAATAGGAATCATCGGGAGCCGCCATGGCAAGCTTACCCAATCCGCAAACGGTCACCTACGAAGAGTGGCTTCGCATGCCGGAGGTGACGGACGCCATCGAGGAAGTGGTGGACGGAGAGATTCGGATCATGCCACCTGCAAAGTGGAAGCACGCGTTGATTACGCAGCAGGTGGGCGACGCGCTCGATGCTCAATTGGACGCACGTGAGGCCATCGCGTTGACTGCCAGCTTCGGCCTGGTGATCCGCAAAGCGCCGCTGACCTCCCGCGTACCCGATCTGGCCGTCTTCCAAAAGAGCACGATCGTCGAGCAGGACGGCTACATTCACTCCGCGCCGCAGCTCGTGGTGGAAGTGCTTTCGCCGGGCAACACCCGCCGCGAGCGCGAACGGAAGCTGGCGGACTACGCCAGCCTGGGCGTTCCGGAAATGTGGGTGGTCTCGCCGGAAGCCCGCACGGTGGAAGTCTTGTATCTGGAGAACGGATTCTTGCGCAGCGCGCAGGCCCTGACTCAGGGCGTGCTGGAACCAAAGCATTTCCCCGGCGTCCAAATCCAGATCGCCGAGATCTGGCCGGATTGATGTATCGCCTCACCGCCGCCGTGTTGTGCGCTGCCGCCACCCTGCTGGCCGCGGACGACGACCTCGATTCGCAGATGAAGAGCGTCATCGGCGCGTATGCCATCGTGCAGCAGAACGCCGCCGATCCGGTGACCTCCGAACAGGCTTTCTACCAGGGGGCCATCCCCGGACTCTTGCGCCGGCTCGATCCGCACTCGGTTTTTTTCGATCCCGGGCAATTCGAGCAGCTCAAGCGGATGGAATCGTCCACGCAGAAGGGCTTTGGCAGCGTGGTCTCGCTGCTGCCCGGGCGAGTGATTGTGCTCCAGACGCTGCCCGGCACTCCCTCCGCCAAGGCCGGCCTCGCGCCGGGCGACGAGATTGTCGCCGTCAACGGATACGTCATCAACCGGCTCGATCTGGATCAGCTCACCGAGCTCCTTTCGGAGTCGCGCCAGCAGCAGGCGCAGTTGGACGTGAGGCCGCCCGGCTCGTCCGGCATCAAGCACCTGGTTCTTACGCCGGAGGAGATGCAGGCCCCCAGCGTCGAGCGCACATTCTTCGTCGGGGCAGGCGTCGGATACATACGGGTGGCGAGCTTCGACGAGAAGACCAGCGGTCAGCTCAAGGAGGCCATCGAAAAACTGGGGGGCGACCGGCTTGCCGGGCTGGTGCTCGACCTGCGCAACAATCCCGGCGGACTGCTGACCGCGGCCCTCGAGACCTGCTCGCTGTTCCTTCAGCCCGCGTCGAAGATCGTCACCGTGCGCGGCCGCAACGTGCCGGAGAAATCCGAAGTGGTGCCCTCCATCGCCGCGCCGTACGGATTCAAGCTGGCCATTCTGATCGACGAAAAAACCGCCAGCGCTTCGGAGATCGTCTCCGGCGCCATCCAGGACCACGACCGCGGCACCATCATCGGGCAGGCCAGCTTCGGAAAAGGGCTGGTGCAAAGCGTGTTTCCGCTGGGCGAAGGCACCGGCCTGGCGCTCACCACCGCGCTCTACTACACGCCCAGTGGCCGCTCCATCCAGAAGCCGCTGGACGCCGCGCGGTTCGAGCTGGCCGCCGCCACGAAGCACCCCAATGCGCAGAAGGAATTCCGCACCGACAAGGGGCGGGTGGTGACGGGCGGCGGCGGCATACAGCCGGACATGGTGGTTTATCCGCCGGCCACCAACCGCCTGCGGACGGTGCTCGATGCCAGCGGCTCCTTCACCAATTTCGCCACCGAGTATCTCCGCCATAACAAGGTCACTGAGGACTTCGAGGTCACGCCTCAAATCATGGATGAGTTTCGCGTGTTTCTCTCGGACCGCAGTATTCAGCCCGGCATCGCCGAATGGTCCCCGGAGCGGGAATTCATCGTCAATCGCCTCAAAACCGAAATCTTCAACCAGGCATTCGGCGTGGAGAAAGGCGATGAGGTGGAAGCCGAGCGCGACCCCGTGATTCTGAAAGCGCTCGAAGTGCTGGGAGGGTAACGCCGGCGACGGAACGTCCGAAGCGGATCTTGTCGCCGGTGGGTTTGTCCGGTCGTACAATTGAGTCGGGAATCGGATTGCCATGGCCACTAAACAGCAGTTCCACGATCTCATCGAGCGCCTCCCCGAAAACGAGATTGCCACTGTCTACAGGCTCCTGGCCGGTCTTCTGGCCGATCCGCTCTGGATTGCGAGCGTCACCGCGCCCCTCGACGACGAGCCTTATACGCCCGAGCAGCAGGCCGACGACGCCGAAGGTCAAGCAGCCATCGACCGGGGGGATGGCATCGCCCATGCGCACATGCTCAGGGAATTCGGCCCGAAGTGAAAACCGCGTGGACGTGGTCGCCGCAAGCTCGCGCGCAACTGCGCAGCATCACTGAATCTTCAGCCCCACCACGTTCGATGCCACTCCATCCGCAACCACATACACCCGCACATCGCCCGTGCCCGCAAGACTTTTCGGAATCGAGATGTTCACCTGGTCCAGCCCCGCATACGCCGCCACCGGCCCCGCGTAGAGACACGGCACGCTCTGGCCGGCGACGAAACATTGGACGGCAGAGGCGCCGCGGATTCCCGTTCCATAGAGCTCGATATACAGCGTGTCGGTCGAGCCGCCCAAGCTCAGCGGCGCCGCCAGGCAACTTCGGGCCGCGGACGGATTGCAAGTGTACGCGGCCTGGTTCACCCTCTGATTGGATGCCGTAACCAGATAGGCATTGGCCGCCGCTGGGCCGGCTCCGTCCGCGTTGGCGCTATACAGCCCCGGTGCGGAAGACGCGATGGTGATGGAAGCGGTCAGCGTCCCCGTCGGGCCGTGCACCGTGACCGTCGCTGGACCTGCCGCGAGGCCCGCCGGCACCAGCACGTTGGCCTGTCCGGGGGTGATCGCGAAGATCTGCGCAGGCTGGTTGTCGATACTAACCGAGGTTCCTCCGAGAGTCGTGGGAAGCGGCAGCGACGCGATGGCCGTCTGCGAGGCCATCCCCGGTCCGAACAGCGACACGATTTCCTGCGATGCCACCGGACCGGCGGCATAGCTTGCGCTGCCGACCACCGATGCCACCGAGGGGGAATCCAGATCCACGCGCACCACGCTGTAGGCGGGCACCGTGACCGGGTTGGCCGAGGTCGATGTCTCGACCGAAACGGTATTTGGGTTCGCCGCCGTGTTGACCGCGGCCGGATCGGAGCCGGCGATGAACTGGAGTGGCAGCGTGCCCGGAACCGCAGTTCCATTCAGGCGGAGAGTCGCCGGTTGCGCCGTCGCGCTCTTGTTCGTGAGGATGACGCTGTGCTGGCCGGTGGCGCTGGTGTACGCTTGCGCGTAGAGCGCTGGAATCGGGCTGAGCCCCGTGGCGGGCACGGTCGCGCCGCCGGTCACGGCGGTCGAGTCTACCAGCGTAGCGTTCCGCAGAACGCCGTTGAGGACCGCCAGGCCCAGCGGCTGCGCCGTCGGGTAATAGCCGAAGTTCAGCGTGAGCGTATTGATCGTAGTCCCCTGGCTATAAGCGTTCTGCACGTCGATGTAATGGGAATTGGCCGCGTCGACACCGCGGGTACCGGTAAGCGCGTGCATTCCCACGTACAACATGGACGGCACCCCCGACATCCGCATGACGTACTCGGCCGCGTAGATGGCGCCGTAGAGCGTGCCATCGGTCACCGAAGTGCCCGTACCCAGGCCGTCGCTCGAGGGCAAAAACTCCGAGATCAGGAACTTCGTTCCGGGCGGATTCAGCGGCGCGAGATAGCCGGTAACATAGGCCGATGACTTCGACGCCAGCACGGCGTTCTCGTCCGCCATCCACTGACTGAAGTCGCCGGTGCTCTGCGGTGGATAGTGATGGTACGTGACGGCGTCCCAGTATGGCTGCGGGTAGCTCAAGATCGATTGGTTCCAGGCTGGGTTTGAAGTGGTATCGCCGGCGTCCATGAAGAAGACCGCCACAACGGCGTTGGGGTCCGCCGCCTTGATGGCGTCGCTATAAGGCTTTACTTTGGCGACGTAGTCGGCGCCCGATTTGAAAAAACCGGTGTAGAAATAAGGCTCGTTGGCCAGCTCCCACACAGCGACCGGGATATGATTGGCCTTGGCGTACGCGGCCATTTGCCCGGCGGATTGCGGCGTATCGGTGAAAGCGTTGACGCACACGATCAGTTTTGCGCCCAAAAAATTCGCCCGGTTGGCCGCGTCCACAAAAGAGCCGCCTCCCTTTCCGTTCGCCCAGGGGATCCCCTCGGCGAGAAGCCCGGCGATATTGGTGCCCTGAAACTCGGCCGCCCAGGAGGTCTCCATCAGGCCCGTCTGCCAGTTGAATGCGTCGCTGAAACTGCCGCTCGGATACCTCACCCAACCCGGTAAAAGCTGCGCCGCCAGGTTGTTCAACCGGTAATCGAAGAACTCCGCCGGAAAAACAACCTCGTCGTTGAAACCGCTGAAACTGGCGTTGAGCGGCGTAGTGTGGGTGGTGTCGATATCGATGGTGGCAGTGACCTGCGCCAACGCGCTGAAACAAAGCAGAAGCCAGACAGCAAGGAGCCGCATATCCCCCAATAGGAAACCCTGAGATCCGCGCGAAGTTGCAAACCGCAACTCCAGCTTGCGTCGCGGTTTTATCAAACTGATGCAAATGAATCGGAGTCTCCGCGCCAGCCTGGCCCTGTTGCCGGTGATCTTGGCCGCGCTGCTGGTGGTAGGCCACGCACCCACTCAAAGCACCCCGCCGCCCGCCGCTCCGCCGGGCCTCGAAAAGATCCAGCATTTCGTCTTCATCATGCAAGAGAACCGCAGCTTCGACCACTACTTCGGGACATATCCCGGCGCCGAAGGCCTGCCGCCCGGGGTGTGCGTTCCCGATCCATCCGGCGGGCCGTGCGTCGCGCCCTCCCACGATGCCAGCCTGGTCAACCAGGGCGGCGCGCACAATTGGGTCAACGCGCTCAACTGCATTCACGGCGGGCTGATGGACGGTTTCATCGTCGGGTCGACGCAAGATCCCGGGGATGTGATGGGATGGCACGATTATCGTGAGATTCCCAACTACTGGAACTACGCGCGCCTGTATGTGCTGCAGGACCGGCTGTTCGAATCCATCACTTCCTACAGCCTGCCGGCTCACCTGTATATGCTGGCGGCACAGAGCGGCGGATATATCGGCACCGGCCAGACCCAGCCGGACTCTTTCGCGTTTGCCGAGATTACGGAGCTCCTGACCAGCGGCAAGATCAATTGGAAGTATTACGTGAACCGCGGTAAGACCGCCGGCGCCGCCGATGGCGGGGCGGCCGACGTGGATTCGGACGAAACCACCTATACCTTCTGGAACCCGCTGCCCGCATTTCCGGCGGTCAAGAACGATCCCACTCAGTTCAGCCGCCTCACCGATGCCACCCAGTTCTACACCGACGCGCAGAACGGCGCGCTGCCTCAAGTGAGCTGGGTGATTCCCAACAGCACCTTGAGCGAACACCCGCCGGCCAGCGTCGCCGATGGTATGAACTACGTCACCGGCCTGGTGAATGCGGTCATGAATTCCCCGGAGTGGAACTCCACCGCGATCCTGATCGCGTGGGACGATTGGGGCGGATTCTACGATCACGTGGACCCACCCACAGTGGACAAGTACGGCTTGGGTATTCGGGTTCCCGGCTTGGTGGTCAGCCCCTACGCGCGGCAGGGCTACGTCGATCACAAGACTTACTCCTTCGAATCCTGGCTCAGGCTTATCGAGGAGCGATTCGGCGTGAATCCCATGACAGGCCGCGACAACACCGCCAATGACATGACCGATGCCTTCGATTTCACCCAACAGCCGCGCTCGGCGGTGTTGATGAACCCTAGTGGCTCGCCTTATCCACTCACTCTTCAGAGCGTAGCGCACACCACGGGAACATTGGCCGCCACGAATTCCGCATACGGCACGTATGCGCTGGCGCCGGAAACCATCGCATCGCTTTATGGCTCGAATCTGGCGGCGGCGCCGCAATGGGCGCAGTTGCAACCGCTGCCTACAAATCTCGGAGGGGTCACGGTCACGCTGAAAGACGCCAATGGCGGCGTGTTTCCGGCGCAGATCTTTTACGTCTCGCCAACTCAGGTGAACTGGCTGATTCCCAAAGGCGTGGCCAGCGGGGTCGCGACTATCACGCTGGCTAACGGAAGCGCGACATTTACAGGCACGGCCACCATCTCATCCACGGCCCCGGGCCTGTATACCGCAACACAGACCGGACAGGGGCCGGCCGCGGCCCAAACGACCGACGGCAAAACCTACACCACCACCACTCAATGCACGGCCGCCGGCAGTTGCACCCTGGTTCCGATCAACGTGACATCGCAACCTTACCTGATTCTTTACGGGACCGGAATCCGCGGCGCCGCCCAGTCAAACGTAAGCGTCAAGATCGGAAACATCGATGCTACGGTGACCTATGCCGGCGCACAAGGCACCTACGCCGGCCTTGACCAGGTGAATGTGGCACTGCCCGCCACGCTCAAAGGCCGCGGCCAGCAAGTGGTGACCGTCACAGTGAATGGCCAGGCCACCAATATGGCGCAGTTGCTGTTTCAATGAGCGAACGCCCTGTCCCGCCTCTGGCATAATGAGACCGGAGGCATGAACCGTGGCCAAGCACACCCTGCCCGTTCCCATTTCTCTCGAAAATGAGAAGAATCCCTGGATCGCCGCCGAGACGCGGTTCGACGAGGCCGCCATGCGGCTCAAGCTGGATGACGGCATGTGCAAGGTGCTGCGCTCCGCCGCCAAGGAGCTCACCGTTCACATTCCGGTGCTGCTCGACGACGGCCGCATCGAGGTCTTCACCGGCTATCGCGTGCAACATTCCCTGGCGCGGGGGCCGGCCAAAGGCGGCATCCGCTTCGCGCCCGACGTGACCCTCGACGAGGTCCGCGCGCTGGCC
>Ga0326728_10015711_pt1 | contig 15666 bp, 7 predicted proteins | sample MB3enrmetagenome_FD_207602 | JGI IMG/M metagenome (GOLD analysis project Ga0326728, IMG submission 207602) | Lab enriched peat soil microbial communities from McLean, Ithaca, NY, United States - MB31MN | ecosystem: Environmental > Terrestrial > Soil > Wetlands > Peat | place: USA: New York...
ATCAACAATGGATCATCGAAATATTCCCTCAACCTGGCGAGGGCGCTGGAGGTGGCTGACTGGCTTAAGTTGATGCGCTTTGCTGTGCGGGTTATGCTTTTTTCCGCGATCAGGGCGTCAAGCACGACTAGCAGGTTGAGGTCCAGCCCTCTCAGATGCATTTCACTCCCCCACGGAAAAGCAGGTTCCGGCCGCAAATTCGCCGTCTAGCCAGCCGTTGGGCTAAAAGCTCGGCGGTCCGGCCTCTCGTCGCATTCGTTCCCATGATAGCGTAAGCGTGATCAAAGGAACTGCCAGCATTTCGGATGGGCATATTGCTGAAAGATCGGTATTTATCCAGTGGGAGGCGATGGCGGCAATGGCTCGCAACGAAGGCCGGCGCTCAAGCCCCGGAAGCGTGGGAAAAGACCTGGCGTGGGTGCCTTCTCGAATCGAGCTTGTTGCAGAGGTGGCATCCAGGTCGACATTCCGGCCATTTCGGCCTCCCTGTCCACAGTTCCCACAGCCGCCCACCGCAATTGCATCATCTTTACGCCTTGCGGGGCTCCGCCAACGGGGCTAGCCTGAAAATCGGAGGGACCGCCAGGAGGGGTTTGTCCCGCAAAGTGGACTGTTCGCGAGGCCGGGGCAGGTTATTTTCACAGGTTTTGAAGCGGGTTCGACGGTCTCGAACCCGCGCCCGTGCGGCCTTTTCGGAGCTTTCCACAGGCAAATGGCCCGGGTTGCGCAGGGAGATGCGGCAATCGACAGCAAAATACAAGATGTAGTGGTTTTCTGTTGACATGCCCCACAGACAGCGGTATGTTTTCATCTGCGCCTTTTAACGGACTGTAAAGAAATCGCGGTCTGGCGCGCCGCCGGAAAACCGTTGAAAAGTTCATTTCCCTGGGTTCATATTCAATTCCCGGTATTCCGCTTGTTTCTAATTACGCACTCATGACTATCCCTCCGGATGCGTTACGCCGGGGCGAGACTGTTGTTCATCCAAGTTGATTGTTGCCCTTAACGAGGTTCCCATGCGAGAGATCGATCTTCAGAGCGCGACGTTGGCCCACCAGGCGCCCCACACCCGGCCCGGGCTTACCTTTGCCCGCCACTTCTCCACCGAAGGCGTTTCGCCCTACGACGAGCTCTCCTGGGAGCGGCGTACGGCTTCCATCACCGACGCCCGGGGGAACACGATCTTCGAGCAGAAGGACGTGGAAGTCCCGGTGGACTGGTCGATGACCGCAACCAACATCGTCGCCTCAAAGTACCTGCATGGCCGCCTTGGCGCCCCGGAGCGGGAAGCGGGAGTGCGGCAACTGGTGTCGCGCGTGGCCGAGACCATTCGCGACTGGGGAATGGCCGGCGGCTACTTCGCCACTCTTCAAGACGGCAACATCTTCCATGACGAGCTGGTCCATCTGCTGCTGACCCAGAAGGCTGCCTTCAACTCGCCCGTCTGGTTCAATGTGGGCTGCGACCGGATGGAGCCCGATGCCAAGGGCCAGAACTGGCACTGGAACGCCCGTACGGGCTCGGTCGTGTACGGCGCCACGGGCTATCACAATCCCCAGTGCTCGGCCTGCTTCATCAATTCCGTTGAGGATTCGATGGAGGGAATCATGGACCTGGCGCGCACGGAGGCTCTGCTGTTCAAGTACGGCTCCGGCACCGGGACCAATTTCAGCTCGCTGCGCTCCAGCAAGGAGCCCGTCACCGGCGGCGGCACGGCCAGCGGTCCGCTGAGCTTCATGCGCGGCCTCGATGCCTTTGCCGGGGTCATCAAGAGCGGCGGCAAAACCCGGCGCGCGGCCAAGATGGCCATCCTTAACGTCGATCACCCCGACATTGTGGAGTTCATCGAGTGCAAGGCCTCCGAGGAGGCCAAAGCCTTCACGCTCATCCGCGCCGGCTACGACGGCTCCGGTCCGGATTCGGAGGCTTACTCGTCGATCTTCTACCAGAACGCCAACAATTCCGTGCGCGTGAGCGATGAATTCATGCACGCCTACGAGTCCGATGGCGAATTCCAGACCCGCAGGGTGAAAGACCACCAGCCGGTCGCTACTTACAAAGCCCGCGACATCATGCACAGAATCGCCGACGCCACCTGGAAATGCGGCGATCCAGGCATGCAGTTTGACTCGACCATCAATAAATGGCACACCAGCAAGAACAGCGCCCGCATCAACGCCTCGAATCCCTGCTCCGAGTACATGTTCCTTGACAACTCGGCCTGCAACCTGGCGAGCTTCAATCTGCTCAAGTTTGTGAACTCAGCGGGCGTCTTCGACATTCAGGCCTTCCGCCACGCCATTTCCGTGATGATCACGGCCATGGAGATCCTGGTGGACAATTCCGGCTACCCCACCGAGAAGATCGCCCGCAACTCTCACGATTACCGGCCGCTGGGCCTCGGTTATGCCAACCTGGGCGCGTTGCTGATGGCGTTCGGCCTGCCCTACGACTCCGAAGCCGGCCGCGATCTGGCGGGGGCGATGACGGCGATCCTATGCGGACAGGCTTACCTGCAGTCCTCGATCCTGGCCGCCAATTGTCCGCCGGTGGCCTCAGCCACTCCGCTCACCGCGCAGGTGGAGCGCGAGGGCGGCGCCGCCCCCGGCTTCTACGTCAACCGCGAGCCCTTCCTCGATGTGATCCGCATGCATCGCGCCGAGGTGAACAACATCGGCCGGTCGCGCCAGAGCGGCGAGCCCTATCTCGTGCCCCAGGTCGAAACACAACTGGCGGCCCTCATCGACGCCAGCCGCGAGTGCTGGGACTCGGCGCTGCTCGAAGGTGAGCGCCACGGCTACCGCAACTCTCAGACCACCGTGCTGGCTCCCACCGGAACCATCGGCTTCATGATGGACTGCGACACCACCGGCATTGAGCCGGACCTGGCTCTGGTGAAGTTCAAGAAGCTCGTCGGCGGCGGCATGATCAAGATCGTCAACAACACCGTGCCCGCGGCGCTGTTCAAGCTCGGCTACTCCGACGACGAGGTCAATGCCATCGTCAGCTATGTCGATGCCACCGGAACCATCGAGGGAGCCCCCGGCATCAAACCCGAGCACCTGCCGGTCTTCGACTGCAGCTTCAAGCCGGCCAAGGGCACCCGTTCCATTCACTACATGGGCCACATCAGGATGATGGCTGCCGCGCAGCCCTTCATCTCCGGCGCCATCTCCAAGACAGTGAACATGCCCGAGGAGGCGACCGTCGAAGAAATCGCGCATGCCTACGACGAGGCCTGGCGCCAGGGCCTGAAGGCCATCGCCATTTATCGCGACGGCTCCAAGGGAACCCAGCCGCTCAACACAAGCATGGACGCCAAGCGCGAGCCCTCTGCGATTGATCTCGCGGCCGCGCGTGTGCTGGCTCAGATTGCGGCCAAGGAGCCACCGGCGGCATCGGATCTGGCGGCGCTCGAAGCCAGAACCAGCGACAGGCTCGAGCTTCCCGCCGGCCTCGTCGCTGCTGCGGCCTCGGCCTTCCAGTCGTCTCTCAACGAGATCGCCCGCGTCGCCGCGGTTCCGCTGCTTACGCCGAAGCCTGCCGAAGAGGCCGCAGCGCCCGGCCAGGATCAGGGCCGCCCTCCGCGCGCCGTCCGCCACCGTTTGCCGGAGGAGCGTGCTTCGGTCACCCACAAGTTCTCCATCGCCGGTCACGAGGGCTACATCACCGTGGGCCTCTACCCCAGCGGAGAACCCGGCGAGATTTTCATCCGCATGGCCAAGGAGGGCTCCACGGTCAGCGGCCTCATGGACGCCTTCGCCACGGCCATCTCGCTGGCTCTGCAGCATGGCGTTCAGCTCAAGGTGCTCTGCGAGAAGTTCGCGCACACCCGCTTCGAGCCTTCGGGCTGGACCGGCAACGAGCAGATCGGCTATGCAAAGAGCCTGATGGACTATATCTTCCGCTGGCTCCATCTGCGTTTTCTCTCCGGCGAGCAGTTGACGCTGTTTGCCGGCTTGATTCCGCAGGCGCCCCAACTGCCGGCCTCTCCCAGCCTGCTGCCGGAGAATGAGCCGGGGCCGAATCCGGTCCAAAATCAGCAGCAATTGGCCCGCAAGGCTGAAGAGGTTGCTAGGCGCCTCAGCCGGCTGGGCAGTTCCGCGCACGCCGATGCCACCCACGGACCCGACCCAGGGAGCAAAGGCATTTATCACGCGGCTGACGCCATGCGCGAAATGTATGACATGGGCGACGCGCCCAGTTGCGGCACCTGCGGCGCCATCATGGTCCGCAACGGAAGCTGCTACCGCTGCATGAGCTGCGGCTCGACCAGCGGATGCAGCTAAAGGAGCATGTTCTTTTTCAGATCAGCTTGTGTGTGGGTTTACGCATAAAGTGAAATCTGTACCCCATTAAGTGAAATTCGATACCTCATAAAATGAAAGTCATTCATTTTTAATGGGTTATGTTCATTTCGGCCGGGGCTCAGGGCGTATAAGGTGCTCCGGCCGAAAAAATCATGCATAACCTGCATAACCTACATAAGCTATTTGTTTTCAGCGCATAACAGACAGCGCAGGTTTGTCTCGTCCTGCTCCAAACCTGCATCACCGTAACCCTTGGCCAGTTCGTGGATTCGTGCAATTGTGGTCGAATCCATTACCAGGCCTCTGCCTGCCTTACCAAGCCGGCGGGTTGAGAGCCCGATTTTCTTTAATGCATGTCCGATCCTCTCGGCGTCGTAGTTCACGCGCTCGCCACGCCCCTTTGAGAGGCGATTGACTTCGACCGCGATCTCGCCAACTAGGGTCTGCGCCTTACCGGAATGCGCCAAGTTGAGCATTGCCTCCAGCGTCACGGCCTCGAGGCCGGTAGCTCGGTCTACGTTTTGCTGTTCGGCTAACGGCGTGAGCAATGAGATGAGTTCCGACTGAAGCTTCGGGGACCCATATCTGAGAACGCTGCTGATTCACGGGCCAGGTCCGTCGTATATCGAGCCAAAGCCAAGACCGACAAGCGCAGCCTCCGGATCGTCGACAAGCAGCAGCGACTCGGTACCACCAAGGCCTGTGTCGCCGTCGCCAACAAGAACGCCCCAGTGAAGAGTGCCCCTCTTCACACAGATAGGCCGGATATATGTACGCGCCTCTTTCCCGTTGTCTCATCGAAGAAAGCTCTTGCATGCGAGGCGGGTCCATATATGACTCCCTCTACGATGAGCTTGATTCCGCAATATATTTCCCTGCGATACGCCCCATAGTGAATGCCCAACCAATGCTGTTGCCGCTCATGGGAGTTATATAGTCGGCCGAATATCGCCCGCCAGAGCAATTCCCGGTTGCGAACAGTCCTGGGATGGGATCATCGTTTTCGTCAAGAACCCTCTGATTTTCGTCGATTGCCAATCCGGCCAGGGTCACCATGGCGCCTGTCGGCATGCCGTCTGTGCTTGAGATGCTGGCAAAGAATGGAGGCTTGACGATGGGGTGCAAAAGGCTCGGATCTTTGCCGAAGTCCTCATCGACGCCCTTCTTCACGAGTTCGTTATAGCGCTCGACGGTTGCAAGGAAGTTTTTCTTTGTCTGGTCCTTATATCCCAGGTAATCTGCAAGCTGGTCCAGTGTGTCCGAACAATAGTGTTTCGATGGCATGCCAACATCGCCGCCAACCGTGCCATGGACGATCCCGCCTTTCGCGCCTGTGCCGACTAATGCGTTAAATTCCTTCTCCAGGCGCTCTACAGTCTTGGGCAGAAGCGTGATATTCCCGTGGTCCATGGGCTGATATTCCAACTCTTCGCGCCAATTGGCATCCCACACCGCACAAAGCAATCCCTTTGGCTGTCGAAAGCCTTGCGCTGTAGATGCCCAGGAAGCTTCATTGGTATAACGCTTTCCTTCCCTATTCATTCTGAGGAAAGCTGTTTTTCCCAGGGCGCCGGCGAGGACCACCATATCGATGATGTTCATCATCGCGCGCGGTCCCGTCTCCATGCGTCCCCCGGCCCACACTCCCATCTTATGGCCGTCTCCGTGTCTGTCCGCGCCTCGGAACTTTTCCAGTTGCAGCCTGGGGTCGAGATGCTCCGGCATGAGATCGGCAATCATCTCCTTGTTGCCGCTGAAATCGCCGCAGGAAAGCAATACGCCTTTTCTTGCGGTGAATTTGATGTAGTCCCCTTTTCCATCTCTGGCGATAGCGCCAGTTACCCGATCCCCGTCCTTCACGAGTTGCTGAGCAGAGGTTCCGAAATAGAACCGAGCGCCCTGGCTCTTGGCCTTGGCCGCGACCAATTTCATCGCATCAGTCCAACCCAATCCTTTGCCATAAAACATGATCGTTCCAGCCCAGCTCTTGAATCCGTTTATCGAACCGGCATAGTGTTTGGGGCTGGGGAGACCGAATACCGTAGGAGTTTTCTTGAGATCGGCAGGTATCAGGTCAAACAACCAATCGCAGGCAGCGCCGCTCTGGAAGACATACTGCCTCACCAGCAGCGGATTGGTCCGATTTCCCATGCGGCGCTGCCATTGATCGTAAAACTCGTGCGGATCGATCCGTTCAGCGCCTGCGTCCAGAGAAAACTTAGAATTCACCGCGCCAATCTCATTGCCAATAAAGGCGTATTTGTCTTCCGTCTGCTTTTCGACCACCACGACCGAGGCGCCGGCTTCGGAGGCCGAGCGAGCTGCCGCGACTCCGGCAGTTCCCCCGCCGAGAATCACAACATCAGCCTCTATCGTTTTCGTAATTTTCGCGTCCGGTATCGCCCCCGGAGGTGTCTTCCAGCTTGTGGCCGCGCCTTTGCTCGCTGGATCTTCCGCCAGACCGAAACCTGTCTTCGGCGATACAGCGGCCACGGTGGCAGCAGTTGTAACCGTGGCAGCCCTCAAGAAACCGCGACGACTCATCTTCTTTGCTTGCTTTGCGCTCGATTGCTCCATATTGTTTTTCCTTTCGTTTTCGACACTCAGCACCTGAGTCGTCTAATGGTAGAACGCGGAAGGGCAATCCTTCCTGCGTGATCAGTAGTCCGTTCAACTTCCTTCTTTTCGCGGTCAGATGATGTTTCGCCGACGCACAACGTTGTCCCATGCTAAAGTGCTGCCAGTCTCTCTCCGAGCAAGTAACCGTCTGTCATTGCCATGCCAAGGCTTATGCCTGCAAGCGGGCTTTGATACGTGACAATAAAGCGCCCTCCGGCGTTGTTGCCCGCTGCAAACAGACCCTTGATGGGCTTGAACTGCGAATTGAGCACATGCCCTTCCGCATCGGTGTCGAGACCCGTGGGGGCCACCAGGCCAGGCGAGATCTTTTCGCCAGCAAACGGGTCTGTGGACGCACTGGTGACGATGGCGTAGAACGGCGGATCTTTGAGAGCGGTCGCTTTCAGAATAACGGCGCCTTTGCCGAAGTCGTCGTCAGATCCCTTCTTGCACAACTCTTGGTAGCGCGCGATTGAGGCCAACGCCTTCTTCTTGGCTTCAGGCCGATAGCAATCCAGGTAGCCGATGAGTTCCTCTACCGTATCTGCGCAATAGACATTTCCTTTGCCCGGCACGGTAAGCAGTTCCATGTTTTGAGGTGTGGGGCCGGGCTTCACGCTGTCGAGATGATGAAGCCTTTTCGGCCAGTTGGTCGTGTGCGCGGTATCCGTCGCAGCGTGACGGGGCGGCATCATCTCGAGAACCTTCTTCCAATTCGCGTCCTGCAGGGTCACGGTGATCGCTTCTTTTGGCCGCTGAAGCGTAGTCCCGGCGGCTTCGTCGCAATAGCGCTCGCCGTTCTCATCCAATTGCAGGTGCCAAACTCCTGTGCCGGGATCGCCGGTTATCACCATCGAGGAATGAGGACCGATCTCGACATGGCCGCCCGCCCACAGGCCCAGCTTGATGCTGGAGCCATCGCGGGTAATTGAGCTGGGAAAGCTGGTCCCTATAAGATTGAGATCACCTTTCGCCTCGGCTTCCCAACGAAGTTGGTCGAGAATATCGGTGACCATTTCCTTGTTTTGAGAAAAATCGCCGGCACAGAGCGCCACAGCTTTGCGCGCCTTGAACCGGACGCACGTGCCGTCTGCCTTCTTGGCGACAACCCCGGTTACCGCGCCCGAGTTATCGACGTCGCAGATCTCGGCATGATGTGCGAAGAACCATTTGGCGCCGTCGGCCATGGCCTTCTGGTAGTGGATCTTCATAATCTCTTTCCACCTGAACGTGCCTGTGTCATCAGTCATCTTTCGAAAGATGGTCGATCCGTGGTAGAACTTCCATCCCGATACCTCCGTGATGCGCGACGGCGGCGGCGGGCAGCTCATGATGTGGGAGCTTTCCGCCAGCCACTCTTTGCTCATGACCGTGATGACCCAGTCGAGAACCCTGCCGCTGTTTTTCGCGAAGTCGGCCGCCCGCTTGGGATTGTGGCGGATCACGTTGCGCCGCGCCATTTCTCGAATGAAATCGTCCTCGTCGATCCTGGGCGCGCCGTGATCCATCGCCCACTTGGAATTCACGGTTCCAACCTCTGTGCCCGCCCAGTCATATTTGCTTTCCGGCTGATTCTCGATCACGGCCACTGAAGAGCCCTTCGAGGCCGCTACGCGTGCGCATAGCAGGCCGGCGGTGCCGCCGCCTACTACAACAATGTCGTAGGTTCCGCCATCGGAAATGAGGCTCTCGTCAATAGGATCGGGCTTCTCTCTCCATGATTTGGCTGTTTCCTTTTTCTCGGGAACCGGACGTGCTGCCGCCGGGCGCGCAGCAGCGATGGTGGCAATGGCGCCGGTCGCTGCAACACTCTTTAGAAGATTGCGACGATCGAAGCGTGTTGCTGACTCAATTTCATTCCTAGGCATGCTTCTTCCCTCTCGATTGAAACCGTCGTTCATTCTGCTGCTGGCGGTGTCATGGAGCGCACCACCGACAATCCTCACCGTGGCGCTGATGGGGCGTTTGCACCATGGGAGCGCAAACGCCGCCATCTGACGAGTTCATAGGTCAAAAACAGCGAGAGGAGTGCTTTTGCCGCTTGCGGTGACGCTCGCTCTTCAGTAGCTGAAGGTCTCGCTGAAGGTATAGTACGGCGCAGGGGTCGGGGTCATCACCGGGATCCGGGTCGGGCTCCACTCCTGATAAGGATTGGGATTCGCCTTGTCCTGCTTCATGCGCGGATCCACCGACTCCGTCTCGCCGGCTTCCTTTTTCACTTTTTCCTTGACGGGGATTGTCGCCACCCCGTGATCGAGTGGGCCGGTATAGTCGTAAAACATCTGGATGTGCCAGATCTTCCAGCCGTCTTCTTCCTTGATGAAGTCAACGCCGTATTTCTCATAGAAGTAAATGCCGCCCGGGCCGCCGTCCGTGCCGTTAATGGGGCCGATCATGATCCCGGGAGAGTACCACATACCCTTGGCCGTTTTGCCGTCTCCGGCGATTTCGATAATGGGCGTAGTCAGGGTGTGAATCAGGAACATGCCGGCTCCGTAGCTTGCGGTCGTGTCCGGCACTTCGGGATAGATCTTGCGCAGCGCATCGAGATCCTTCTTCTGGTTCACCAGGTTCATTTCGCAGTACGAGGAGCGAATGTGCTCTCCCGTCCAGGCGCCGGCTGGATTCGTGAACGTGTTCGGCGTCGGTGGATGCTTTGCCCAGATCGCGTCTAACTCATCGCAGTTCTTTCCGGTTCCGTGGTAGTACGCGTGCCGGCCCATCACGTTGGCGACGGCCTGGATGGCGACCGCGCGCGTGGCATCGGAAATCTCCGGCCTTTTCTCGGCGGCAAAGGCGCTGGAAACTCCCAGTGCCGTGACGAGTCCCATTACAGATGCTGTCAATAATTTCATTCCATTCTCCTGTTTTGAGTTCGCAATGAATTTACCAGATCAACCCATCTCCTTTTGATAACCGATAGTTGTGTTGCTCAAAACTGTGGGGCTCTTACGAGCCTCACAGTTTTGCTCGTGACGCAACTAGAACAACAGCTTGAGTGCAAACTGGAAGTTCCTTTGCACTGAAAGCGCAACGGTACCCTTGTTGTAACTGATTCCATCTGGAGCTGCCACCAACCCTGTCGGGTTCTCCGAAGTCGGCGTGCCCTGGGCCCAAGCAGCAATCTGTGCGAGCGGCGTGGAGAAATTGGCGGTGTTGGAGATGTTGAAGCACTCGGCGCGGAACTGCAGGCCCACCCGCTCAGTGAACTGGAAGGTCTTGAAGAGGGACACGTCATCGTTGCGGAAGTGCGGACCATAGAACGGATTCACGCCTTCGTTTCCGTCGGTGCCCGGCATCGGCGGAGCAAACGCATTGGCATTGAACGAGCTCGCGTCGAAGTTTCTATTGAGGAGCACCTTGCCCACGATGTCCGGTACATAATACGTCTGCCCTTGCTGGTTGGTGTAGCCTTGTCCATTGGCGTTGACGCAGCGCGAATCGAGCGTAATAGGCGGCGGAGCCGGTTGTCCAGGGGGCGCCTGAGGCTGCGTATAGTAGCAGGGAACTCCCGAGATAAATGAGAAGGGCGTGCCGGTCTGCCACTGGAAGACGGTGTTCGCCTGCCATCCCTTGATGACCGCAGCCTCCCATCCGCTGGCCTTTTTGCCGAATGGCAGCGCGTAGCTGGCAGTCGCCGTGATTCTGTGATGGATGTCGTTTAGAGAGTTGCCATAGACAAGTTGATCGTTGTTCGGCGCCTCATAACCGTTCGCCGCTTGTCCCATGCTGTCCACCGTCTTCAAACTGTGGGCCCAGGTCCAGTTAGTATTCACGGTGAGATCTTTGCCGACGTGCCGCGCATAGATCAACTGAAGTGCATCGTAGTTGGTCAATCCGTGATACGTGTTGCTCGTTATGCTGTTTACGTTGTTCAGCACCGCGTACGGGCTCTGCGTTGGCAAGCCCTGAGGTCCAAGTCCCGCTTGTAATGTGTAGACGTACGGCGCCGTTAAATTGCCTGCGCCGGGCATGTCGGGCTTATCAAGGTCGACCGAAGTAGCCAGGCCGCGGCCAAAGACTCCGACATAAGCCGCTGTAACGGTGTTGGCTCCAAACTCACGCTGCGCGGAAAGATTCGTCTGGTAGACGCGAATCGACGGCGAATTGGCAGGCTGCGCCGTGAGGGTTGAAACACTCGAGTCATTGTTCCAGTTGTTGAGGTTTGAGGAAACCGGGTTCTTCCACACCGTGGGATCGTTCAAGTTGGGCATAAACGCGGCGTAGTTGAAGTAGAATGGAGCGTTGCCACCGCCGGTTATGCTGTTCGCTGCAGGGCTGTAGCTCATGCCGAAGCCGCCGCGTACAACGGTCTTTTTGTCGAACGAATAGGCAAAGCCGATGCGCGGCACGGTATTTCCATAGTCTGTGTCGATCCCCGCTGTTCCACCGACGTTGAAGTTGTGGGCATCGATCGGCAATCCGTCTCTGAGAGTCGCCGCGTTGAAGTTCGAGTCGTGGTTGTACCGCTCGTTGTAGGCGCTGAAAATGTCGTAACGAACGCCGAGATTTAGAGTGAGTTTCGGAGTGACCCGCCAGTTGTCCTGGGCGTAGATACTCCACTCTTTGGTCGTGAAGAAGGTGACGTAAACCGGGGCGTTCTGGAAAAAGAGGATCGGATAACCGCCCAGGAAGTCGAGGCGTTGATCGAAGTAAGGCGGAAGCGGAACGCCCGTGATCGCTCGTCCTGCGGCGCTGGCGTTGCCGGCATAGGAGAGCTGACGATAGATGAGGCCGCCGCCAAACTTGAGATCATGCGAGCCTCGCGTATAGATCAACGATCCGCCATACTGGTACGAATTGGAGATGTCCCGATAGGTGGCGCCACCGCCAATGCCGTCCCATACGAAAGCCGGGCCGCCAAAGAAAGGCAGGTCGTCGCCAACTGTTCCCTTTGGCATCGCGTTGGGTACGCCATATTCCGTCGCCAGCCCTCTGCCATAGTTGATGCCGTAAGCCTGGCTGTTGTAACGCACCCAACCAGCCTTGAGATCGAGCAGCAGATTTGGCTTGAAGATATGCGCGTAGTCGAGCTGAACGCTCTGCGTGCCGGTAACGGAGTAGCCCGGGCTGGAAACGCCCGCGTCCCCAACCAGGGATGCATCACCTTTCATCGGCAGGGGGCCGGGAGTAAGCGTATTTGCCGGGTTGTAGGCATAGCGGCCAAACACGGTATCGCGAGCGGAGAAATGATGGTCTACGCGTCCTTCGAGATCCATCATCTTCTGTGTCTGGTTTGGCGCCGAGGCATACCAGCCGATTAGGGTCTGCCCCGAACCCGTTTCCCCAAAGTTCGGTTCAGGGTACAACTCGAACATCTTCAAAGCGACCGGAAGGGCCACAAAATTCGATGGGGTTTCAATGCCGGCATCGGTGAAATCGCCTGGATGATCGACCTCGTACTTGGTGGGTATGCGGGTAAGGAAGGATTGGCCTTTGGAATTGGGATCACGCTCGAAGCCGAAGAAAAAGAACGTCTTGTCCTTGCCGTTATAGAGCTTGGGAAGCCAGACCGGACCGCCGAGACTGCCACCATAGTTGTTCTGCCGGTCGCGGGCCTGGGGATTGGGCTTGATGTTGGCCCAGAGGCGTGCATCGAAGTATTCATTCTTCAAGTATTCAAATGCGGAACCATGGAAGGCATTCGTGCCCGGCTTGGTGACAACGTCCACCACGGCGCCGGCAGCTCGGCCGTACTGTGCCTCAGCATTCGTGCTCTCAACGTGCACTTCGGCAATGCCATCGGGTGTGGGACGGGCTCCGGCAATACCGTTCATGAGTTCGTTGTTGTCGAAGCCGTTGATCATGTTGTTGTTAAGCGCATCGCTCTGGCCGTTGGCCACGATCGTCGAAGCCGGACGCCGATCGGCGTTCGAGTTGCCGGTAGTTGCGCTGGAAAAGCTGGTGGTACTGCCGCCGGGGTTCCCCAGATTGATGCCCGCCGTGGTCTCGACCACGGCAAAGTAGTTGCGGTTGGGCAATGGGAGGTCCTGAACGCTGCTGGGTTCAATAGTGCTGGAAACCGTCGAGGTGTCCGACTGCATGATCGCCGCCGTATTGGCGGTCACCTCTACGTTTTCTGAAACTGCTCCGGTTTCGAGCTTGGCGTCGAGGCGGTCGCGATCTCCTGTTGAAAGCGCAATCCCTTTAACCGTGTACACCTTGAACCCGGGTGCTTCCACCTTCAGGCTGTAGGTGCCAATCTGCAACAGGTCTACGACATATTCGCCCTTCGAGTTGGTTGTCGTGGAGCGCTCGATCGAGGTTCCCAGATTTTTGACGGTGACCTTCGCGCCCACGATAACCGCTCCGGTGGGATCGGCGACCGTGCCCAACACGTCAGCCGAGCCAACCTGTGCTCGAAGAAGGTTGGGAAATACGCATATCGATAGCAGGATCGCAACGACGCAACCCAAGATACATGAGAGCCGAAGCGAGTCGTCCTTCCGGTCCCGATTATGGAAAGGGGGTGCATATGCGCAGGCTCTTTCCCTCGGGTCCATTTCTACTGATTTTTCAGTTTTCATGTGAGCCTCACTTTGTATGTGGTGCGATTGATCTGCTCATAACCGGAGTAAGGACACTCCGGCGATGAAGTCGTAAGCAGCTGAATTAGCTGAAGAAAATCGACAAATTTTACAAATGGTGACAAGAATAGACACGGAACTAAAAAAAGTCCAGCACATTCCGGCACAGTACCGGTGCTGGACAGAGGTAATCGGCACGATAATTTGAGCGCAATTCACCCCAGTGGCAGCGTGAGTTTCCTGCAAGGAAAATCGAAGTGTTCAAACCGATGGGCATGGCAGAAACGCGAGCCGAGGCCGACTACCCTCCTCCTTGTTCTCCAGGTCCGCCCTGACCACTCGTCGCACCGCCTTGTCCGCCTTGTTTCCGGACCTGCCTGCCCACCGGGACCAGCCTCTCCTGCAGGCGCTGCACCCCACGGCATGGTCAGTCTCCGTGGCGCGATTGCGGTTGTTACGCGAATTATCTCGATCCGCATCAGGCATTGCTCAGGTACTTTGCAATGCTGGCCGCCGCGGAAATGCCTTTGGGAATCCCTCTTATTCCGCCGCCCGTATACGCGATGAAATTGCCAAAAAGCGAGGGACCGCCCCCAAAGGGATTGTCCTCCTGCGCGCTCGGCCGGGGTCCGGAGTTGGCCACATACAGTGTTGTGCAATCACCGCCCGCGTAAAGTCCCGGCATTGCATTGCCCTGGCCGTTGAGAACCTCGCTGTTTTCGTTGACGACGATGCCACCGTGCGTGCATTGTCTGAATCGCTGCTCGAAAATGGCGTAGAAAGGACCGCTCTGAATCGGCATCGGAGGCAAGCTTCCCTGGAAGAATCCGCTGGGGGACTTGCCGCCGTCGCTACCGTCTTTGACTTCCTGGTTGTATTTCTCCACCGTGGCAAGGAAGACAAGAGGGTCGATCTTAATCTTCATGGCTAGATCCACCAGCGTATCTGCCTTGGTAATGTGCTGGCCGTAACCCCACTTTTCGTCAACGGCGACCTCTTCGGCTACCGCTTCTCTCCAGTGGTTCTTGGCGAGCTCGTGTTCGACCTCCTCGGGGATAATTGCTGCAACCGTCTCCCCTGCTTTTTCCAGAACGTCCTGATCGGCGATGCTGTACACCAGAGGATCGGCCACCTCCTTTCCGAAGCGCCCGCCCGGCTCGGCTACCCGTTCGCCGTCCAGGTTGACCTGCAGTTGCATGACGCTGGACCGCGCCATGTTCGTCACCGTGTAGGAATACGGATGATGAATCGGTCCCTGAACATTGGGTCTTGCATTCTTCAGGTCGATGGCTGCGCCTATCTCTTCGGCGAAAGTGATCCAGTCCCCGGTCAAAGACGGCGGGTTGAGATTGTGCATCTGCTCGATGAAGACCCTCGGCCACACCTCCTTGCACTTCCTGAGGTTAGCTCCGAAACTGCCTGCGGCGATATAACAAGCTTTGCAGTTTACCTGCAGCTCGCCGTCCTTAGTATCGGCGATAACCGCCGTAATTTTGCCGCCTGCGTCCTTTATCAGTTTTTTCGCCCTGGTTTCGGTAAGCACCGGAATGTTCATCTTCTTGCAGCATTCCATCATCTTGTCGACAATGTAGGTTCCCCACCAGCCGGGGCCAATGGACGCGTCGTCCAGATCCTTATACTTGTCGACGCGCCTCGGCATATCTATGCTGATCTTCGGCGCATTGGGCCCCTTGCCCGGTAAGAACTTAAAGTACTTCTTTGCATCCTCCTCGTCTTTGGAGACCAGGAAGTCGAAGAACTGCCCGGAAAGATCCTGTGGCTCCTTGGGCGTCGCCCCTGCATTCCTTTGCCATGTTGAATCGATGATCGCCGCGCCGTGCCCGAAGATGGTAGCTCCGCCCGGCTTTTTCGCCTTCTCTAGCACGATCACCTTTTTGCTCGGAAGAAGGTCGGCCGCTTTCACGGCGCATACCGAACCGATGCCCCCGGCGCCTATCACGACCAGATCGCAGTCCATCACTTTTGCCGCCATACAAAACTCTCCTTGCAGGGTTCAGAGCTTGACTTCTTCGATCACCGAAATTGGGCACTCGTTGTAGCAAGTCCCGCACTGCACGCACTTGTCCTGATCGATCTCCATTTTCCGCACGCCGAAGTAAACGGCCTTTTGCGGGCAGAAGATCTTGCACGCATGGCAGCCGATGCATTTGCTGGTAATGAAGTAGATCTTGACCTTGCCGGGTTTCTTT
>Ga0326728_10015712_pt1 | contig 15666 bp, 12 predicted proteins | sample MB3enrmetagenome_FD_207602 | JGI IMG/M metagenome (GOLD analysis project Ga0326728, IMG submission 207602) | Lab enriched peat soil microbial communities from McLean, Ithaca, NY, United States - MB31MN | ecosystem: Environmental > Terrestrial > Soil > Wetlands > Peat | place: USA: New York...
TTAGCCACCACCAGCGCGTATACATCGCCTTCTTTGATCTCGCGATGTACCACCAGCTTGCACCGCTCCTCAAACATCTCCTGCAGCATGGCCCTCAGCATTGCGGGTTGCGAGGCAGGCTTCTGCCACTCCGCCAAGTCTGCCTCAGACACTCGTCCGTCGATGTCGTAGCGTTCCATCGTCACCCAACTCGGATAGCCCTTGATATCCTCTTCCCTGAAGGCCACAGCACCGACTTCCTGCGGAACATAAGCCATCATGATCTCCCATAGCAGTCTCGTCATTGTCACGCGATATCCGTCAGCGGATATTTTCATTGGCTGATATATGGCATTGGGGCTGCTCGGTCGAATCGAAACCACATCAAACGCATAGGCCTTGGCTGATGCCGCAGCAGCAGTCGGCGCTGCTAGAGCCACGGATGGTGGTCCGCTCGCCGCCTGCCCCACGGCCATTCCGCAACTCATCAATCCGACGATACAAATCTTGCAGATCATCGTTTGCGCCTCCCGGAGAATACTACGCTTCGATTTCTTCACGGCAAGAATCGTGCGGTTTGGGCGATCTTTACGCTTCAAACCGCGAAATCCGGTTGACAGTCCACTCCCAATAGCGAAGACTTGAATCGAACCCCAAGGATAATTATTTCGCCCCCATGACGACCAGGCCCGCCACCGCTCCCCCTACCTCCAACGTTCACCTCATACGCTGGGTCGAAAAGATGGCTGAACTGACCCAGCCGGCGCACATCCACTGGGTCACAGGCTCGCAGGACGAGTACGAGATGCTGTGCGACAAGCTGGTGGAGGCGGGCACCTTCTTCCCGCTGGACGACAAGAAGTGGCCGGGCTGTTTCTACGCCCGCTCCGTGCCCACCGATGTGGCCCGCGTGGAGGAGCGCACCTTCATCTGTTCCCTCTCCAAGGACAACGCCGGCCCCACCAACAACTGGGAAGACCCCTTCGTCATGCGCAAGCGGCTCAAGCAGCTCTTTACCGGCTCCATGCGCGGCCGCACCATGTATGTCCTTCCCTTCTCGATGGGCCCGGTCGGTTCCCCCATCTCGCAGATCGGCGTCGAGCTCACCGACTCCGCCTACGTCGTCGTCAACATGCGCATCATGTCGCGCATCGGCCTGCCTGTGCTGGCCGAGATCGACAAGGAGATCCATCGCGTCACCCCCTGCATGCACACCGTCGGCGCTCCGCTGGAGCCCGGGCAGAAGGACGTCCCCTGGCCCTGTAACGACCTAAAGTACATCGTTCACTACCCCGAGACGCGCGAGATTTGGTCCTACGGCTCGGGCTATGGAGGAAATGCGCTCTTGGGCAAAAAGTGCCTCGCGCTACGCATCGGCTCCAATATCGCACGCGACCAGGGCTGGATGGCAGAGCACATGCTCATCGTCGGCATCGAGACACCGCCCGACGCCAACGGCCGCACGGAGAAGACCTATCTCGCCGCCGCCTTTCCCTCCGCCTGCGGCAAAACCAACCTCGCCATGCTGATTCCACCCGCCGGATTCGAGGGATGGAAGGTGTGGACGGTAGGTGACGACATTGCATGGATCAAGCCCGACGCCAACGGGCAGTTGCGCGCCATCAATCCCGAGGCAGGATTCTTCGGCGTCGCTCCCGGCACATCGATGAAGACCAACCCCAACGCCATGGCGACGCTCAACCGCAACTCCATCTTCACTAACGTCGCCCTCACCGTGGGGGCCGGCGGCAAACCCGACGGCGGCATCTGGTGGGAGGGCATGACCGACACCGTTCCCGACCATCTCATCGACTGGCGCGGAAATCCCTGGACCCCGGCCAGCCCCACCCCCGCCGCCCATCCCAACGGCCGCTTCACCACCCCCGCCAGCCAGTGCCCCGTCATCGACCCCGACTGGGAGAACCCCCAGGGCGTTCCCATCTCCGCCTTCCTCTTCGGAGGCCGCCGCCCCTCCACCATCCCCCTCGTCTACCAGGCCTTCAACTGGTCGGCCGGCGTCTACACCGGGGCCACCATGGGCTCCGAGACCACCGCCGCTGCCGGCGCTCCCGTGGGCAAGGTACGCCGCGATCCCATGGCCATGCTCCCCTTCTGCGGCTACCACATGGCCGATTACTTCCGCCACTGGATCAAGATGAAGCGCTCCCTATCCGCCACCCCGCGCATCTTCCAGGTCAACTGGTTCCGCAAGGACGCCGACGGACGCTTTCTATGGCCGGGATACAGCGAGAACATGCGCGTGCTCAAATGGATCGTCGACCGCGTGCATGGCCGGGCCCAGGGGAAAGAAACGCCCATCGGCTGGGTCCCCTACTTCGAGGATATGCACTGGAAGGGCATGGACAAGCCGGAATCCGAGCTGCGCGCCATCTTCGCCCAGTTGATCCAGGTCGATACCGATGCATGGAAGCGCGAGGTCATGGACCACGAAGAGCTCCTTATCGCCCTCCACGACCACCTCCCCGCCGAAATAATCTTCCAGCGTGAACTCCTCATCTGCAGGTTATGAAATTCGGCAGACCGATCAAGTGCTTGTTAGCAACATGACCTTTGTTAATTCGTAACCCACTAAGAACCAACCCTAAAATCCATATGCCCAATTGTTCTCGTCTATCAAAAATATAGTGACAAATTTCGTCTTTCCACTCGATATAGCCGTTATACCAATCATCCTGCGATCGACCCTTACCTTCCATTGTTGAACTTGGAGGTCTGACGCTATCGCCCTTATCATGCGGAAGAGCGCAATTTGAAACGCGGCGATGTCAACCTCATATACAGTCTCGCCCTTTGTTTGAGCCTGTATGCGAAACAACTCGATGTCCATCTGCGATGGCCCGCTCAACGTTCGGCAACAGCTTCTTCTCCAGAGCGTGAAAAAGTTCCTGAACATTATCAAAAGTAAATTCATCACGGACGATGGGATGTTTCGGACAATCTTCCGCCAGTTTCTGCTTAACCTTGTCCGCAATTGCCGCTGGCTGAGATGAAGTGGACTGATCGATGCTGAAGCATGAATCACATACTGGAATCAAGCGGCTAAGCTTCAGGTGCATTACCGTATGGCATTTGTCTTCGGAAAGTGTGGCGTGGCACAACGAGCATTCAGTACTCCCAGCAATGGTAATGTTCGGATGCCTGATGCCTGCTGAACCAACATGAAGGCTCTTAATTATGCCCTCGAATGTGGGGAAGTCCGCCGCCGCGCGCTCCAAATCTGTTTCGCAGATAAACTGAAAGAGAAGAAGGCCTCCGCTCCCGAAAAAGGAGGTGGCGTTAATTTCTTTTCGAGGGCCTGAATCAATGCGGTAACTATAGGTCATCCAGGCGACGGGAAAGCCAAGTAGCGAGGTCTCTCGCTTTGTATCAAGAGCGAAGTTATCAAAGTGGCCACGCAAATCCTCCTCGGCGTTGTCCATATAGCCCTGTAACCCCTTGCCATCTTCCTTAGCTGGCATAACAAGAACGGAGAGGAATGGCCGACCGCGCGATGCCTTGGGACCCACAATGCGTAGCGGTTGCATCCACAGGTTTCCGTCCTCGTTCTCGTTCTCGAAAACGATTTCCCAACCACTTGGGATAGTGATGCCAAAATTCCATTCCTTGTTGAAATACTCGAGTCCCTGCAATTTGGTAACGCCTAGCGCCGGCTCTACTGCACCTGCGCTAGACGATGACTGCTCCTGGGTGATCTTCGGTTGCGACAAGGTCGCATGTGGTGGCTTTAGAGGCGGGGGTACCGGTGAATGTTTTGCTCCGCCAAATAATTTGCCCCAGATATTCATATTCATCTCCTATGCTCGTCGGGGCAGGCTGGATTCGGGACCGTGGCGCTTCCATCAGATAGTTTTCCTGCAATAGTGGCCCGTATTCGTCTGTCCAAAATCTATCTTTTTTCGGTTGGGAATCAATATACATCCGTCGGCCGGGTGGCCCACACATAATTCCAGGTGCCCCACCCCTCCCCTCTGAGATGCGGCAGCCTCCTGCTCTCACACTCCCTGTAAACCAGATGCCTCCATCGACCTTAACGGTATACACTTGGCATCTCGGTCTTCGCGCAAGCGTACGGACGAAACTCTTCTTCGACGAGGTGGATGATGAGAAACTCGGGCCTTGTTGCAGGTGTGCTTCTTGCTCTGGTTCTTCCCTGGGCTGTCGCGTCCGCGCAGACAGATTCGGCCCATCTTCCGCGATTGCCTGGGGCCACCTTCCTAATCGGCGATCCAACCACGAACATCACTCTCACCTCCGGACAAGGCACCAGCACCGTGCAGCAAGCGGGGGGCGAGTGGTACACCTCTCCCAGCATCTCGGCCGATGGCTCGGTGATCGCGACCGCGTTCCACTACTTGGGGGACCATCGCGGCTTCTTGCATCGCACCTTTGCTACCTATACCATCCGGGACAATCGATGGGCAGTGTATAAACAAACCTCATTCACCAATGGCGTCTTTGCAATCTCTCCCAACGGGACCACCCTCGCCTACCTTGAGTTCAAAACCGATGCAGCCCCCGCTCAGTTCCACTTCCTCGATCTGCCCACGGGAAAGATGACCGCCGGCCCGAAGCTGGAGCAGGATGTGGGCACTTCCATCAGCTGGTCCCCCGATGGCCGCCGTATCGCCTTCGATATGGAGGTCCCGCGGATGCGAAAGAATTCACTCATTCCGCCGCTCCACGCCATCTGCGTGTTAGATGTTCAAAACGGTACCGTCTCCAAGCTCGCCGACGGCGCCTTGCCCTCCTGGTCGCCTTCGGGCGACTGGATTGCGTACTACGACTACACGCTGGGCCGGGACGATCCCAACCGGGGCTGGTACCCCACCAACCCAGATCGTGTCAGTGTCATACGTCCGGATGGTACGAATTCCAGGGTCCTCGCTACATTTTCCTCCGATGAGGACCTGCGTGTGCCCTCGGTCTGGTCACCGGACTCCAAAACCTTCCTGATCAGCAGGCTTCAGGACAAAGTCAACGACACCGTGGACATCTACCAGCTCTCCCTTGCCTCCGGGAAACTCAAGAAGAAGTTTAAGGACACTTCGCCCATATATGCTTGGGTCGCGGCAAGGTAAACCGCTACCTCGGCAGCCCCACTATAAATACTTTGAGTGCACAATTCATCGCGCCTTTGCGCATGAGTGGGGAAGAAGCAGCCGATTGACACCTCACCTAAACCTGCTCCGCGCCTCATTTAAGTCTTCCGCCGTGTCCACGTCCAGCTCTCCGCCCGCCAACTCGACCGCCGCAGCCTGGCGCAGCAGATCGCGCGCTCCGGCGTCGCCACGCAGTTCCATCAACTGCGCGAACGCCGTTGCCGGAAGGTACGCCGGGACCCCGCGCCGCCCCGCGTAGGCCGAGGCCGTCATCTCGCCCATGGCCATCAGCGCGCGCAGATGACTCGCCGTCACCGCCGGCTGGTCGCAGGTCATCAGCAGCACGCCGTCCAAGTCTTTCGCGACCGAGCCAAGCGTCTGCACGCCAACTCGTATCGAACTCGCCATCCCCTCGCTCCACTCGTCGTTGATCGCCACCACCTCGTCGCTCAGGTCAGTTTGTGCCTGAATCTGGGTCGCGTCCGCGCCTAACACAACCACCACCGGCGAGCAGCCCGCCTCGTGCGCAGTCCTAATCGCGCGCTCCAGCAGCGTCTCGCCCGCCAGCCGCATCAACTGCTTCGGCTCGCCCAGCCGCCTCGATGCGCCCGCCGCAAGCACCACTGCCGCATTCATCGCTCTGCCGCGCCCATTGCGCACTGCGCCTGCTTGTAGCGGGACGCACCGCCTTGTTCGATCAGCCGCGCAACCTCCTCCGTCGTCAGCCTGCGCGAAGCGCCCGGCTTGCCCTGCCGCCACGCCTGCACCTCGGCTACCACGGCCAGCGCAATCGCCTCCGCGCCATCCCCTCCCAAGTCCATCCCCACCGGCGCCCACACCCGCGCGCAACACTCCGCCACGCTGCGTCCCAGTTGCGCCGCAGCTTCGCCGATCAGCAGGCTGCTGCGATGCATCGCGCCCAGCAAGCCGATGTACCCCGCCGCTCCTGCCAGCAACTCCGCCAGATAGGCGCGGTCCTGGTCGTAGCTGTGCGTCATCACCACCACTGCGTCCTTCGCAGTGATCTCAAGCTCCGCAACCGATGCAATCGCCAGCACACGCTCCGCCTCAGCAAACCGCTCCGCCCGCGCCAAATGCGCGCGTCCATCAATCACAATAACGTTCCAACCCAGAAGCGACGCCATCGTTACCACCGGCTTTGCGTCTTCGCCTGCGCCCAGCACAAATAGCCGCTGCGGCGCGCAGAGCGTCTCGACATAAACCTCAGAGTCGCACGCAACAGGAGCCGAAAAACGAGTCGCGATCGAATGCAACTCGCCAGCGTCCAGTCCTTCGCTGAGAAAGATCACCGCCCCATCCTCACCGATTATTGCCCGACGCAGCGGCCGTTCCCTCACAGGCAGCCAGGTCGCCACGCGCATCTCCACTCCGCCCAGCGAGGCATCCATCGCTGCCAGCAACGCGCGACACTCCGGCGTGTCGGCTGGCTCCAGCAACAGGTCCACAACGCCGCCGCAGCCAAGCCCGAAGGGAAGCTCTGCTGTGTCGTCAAACAATGTCGAATAGCGCTCCATTACCGCGCCGTTGCGCACCATCCACAGCGCTTTGCGCACCACCTCCGCCTCCAGGCAGCCGCCGCTGATCATCCCCGCACACTCGCCCGCTTCGCCAATCAGCAGATGCGCCCCAGGTCTGCGGTATGACGATCCCACCACGCGCACCAGCGTCACCAGCGCCTGCGCCCCGCCCGCGCCCCACATCCGAACGATCCGTCTTCGATCTACCATCGCATCCCCGTCATCGCAGCCCCATCCTCGCTTCCACCCGCGAGAGGAGTTTATACCTTCTCGGAAAAAGTATGGATGCCGCACTCCAGCTTCTTGCCGCCCCAGCGGCCCGCGCGCGGGTTTGCCGGATCGTCCGTCACCGACGTGCATGGTTCGCATCCGATGCTTGTGTATCCGCGCGCATACATCTCCAGCTTGGGAATCGCATGCGCCTCCGCGTATGCATCCACCTGCGCCATTGTCCAGTCGGCCAGCACGCTTACCTTCTTCATCCGCTTGCCAGTGGGCGTCTTGTGGTCTTCCACCTTGCGCAGCCCCGCGCGCGTCGGCGACTGCTCCCGCCGCAGCCCGGTGAACCACCAGTCGAACGGCTCCAGATGGCGCATCAGCGGCTCCACCTTGCGAATCTGGCAGCACTGCGCCGGCTGCACAATATACAGCAACCCAAACTGCGCCTCGTGCTCGGCCAGCGTCGTCAGCGGCAAGGCGTTGATCAGGTTCAGTCCCCACTCCGCCGTCATCCTGTCGCGATAGGCAAGCACCTCCTTGAAGTGGTACCCCGTCTCCAGAAAGATCACGGGCACCTCCGGCAGATGACGGCGCAGCATGTGCAGCACCACCATGTCCTCGGTCTGAAAGCTGCTGGTCATGCAGACGGGCGCGCCCGCGGCCTCGCGCACCACCTGAGCGACCAACCCCTCGGCGGTCAGCTCCTCGAAATTTGTAACCGTTTCTGTTTCGCTCATAAAATCCCTGCGAGAGCCTTAAGAATTGCCTCTTCGTCTGCGCTCTCTTCCACTCGCACGGCCCCCGCCGCGAAGCCCTCGATCTCCGCAATCATATCCTGCGGCAGCCTGCGCGACGACACCGCAATCACGCCCGCCAGTTCTAGCGCGCGGGCCACCGCCGTCACGGCAGAGTCGGGAATCAGCGCGTCGTCGATCACCACCGACCGCTCGCCCAGCGCCGCAAGTGCATCGCGAACCCTCCCCGCTAGCTCAGTCCGTCCCGGCAGCAGAATCAGCGCCGGACGTCGCGCATCGCCCAGCGAAGCCTTGTCGTTCCGCGTCGCAATAGACGACACGACTGGCCCCACGATCATCGCAGCGCCCACCGTGGCGTTTGTCAGAGCGTCGATCAGAATCAGTGATCCTGTCCAGCGGCACGCGCCATAGCTGTCGAAAAACAGAGGCAGGTTGGTCTCGAACTCCACCTCGGCAATCTCATTCATGGCAATCGAATCCGACGCCAGTTGGTCGAGTGTATTCACATCCACGCGATACTCGATCTTGCTCACGGCAGCCCTCACCGTCCGAGTCGTATGCTTGGCAAAATAAGTTCGTCCTACGCGCATCGGCTCCTCGTGCATCCACACCACCATGGCGCGAAAGCGCGTGCCCACATCGGGCAGCGCGGCTGCTTCAGCGTTTGCATCCACCAGCATCTCGCCGCGGCTCAGGTCGATCTCGTCTTCCAGCTCCACGGTCACGCTCTGCGGATATGAAGCCGCCGCAAGGTCTCCGTTGTAGGTGACGATGCGCCGCACCGTAGTCTCGCGCCGCGAAGGCAGAGCCATCACGCGGTCGCCCGCGCGCAGCGTGCCTCGCGCCACCTGTCCCGCGAAGCCGCGAAAGTTCGCGTCCGGCCGCAGCACAAGCTGCACCGGAAAGCGCATCGGCCCGGTGGTCTCGGCCCGCTCCAAAGGCACCGTCTCCAGATACTCCAGCAGTGTCGGCCCGGTATACCACGACATGTGCGCGCTGGCCGCCACCACGTTGTCGCCCTCCAGCGCGCTCACCGGAATGGTCACCTCGTCGGCCAGTCCAAGCTGCGCGCACAGCGCATCGAACTCGCGCCGGATGGCCGCGTAGCTCTCCTGCGAGTAGCCCACCAGGTCCATCTTATTCACCGCGGCCACCACATGCGGAATCCCCAGCAAAGACGCGATGTAGGTATGTCTGCACGACTGCGGCAGCAGTCTGCCCGCCCTGGCAAACGCCTGCGCATCGATCAGAATAATCGCCACGTCCGCGGTCGACGCTCCGGTCGCCATATTGCGCGTGTACTGCTCGTGGCCCGGCGTGTCCGCAATGATGAACTTGCGCCGCGCGGTCGAAAAGTAGCGATAGGCCACGTCGATGGTGATCCCCTGCTCACGCTCCGCCTTCAATCCATCGGTCAGCAGCGAAAAGTCTACATGTCCATTCGCAGCGCGGTTCACGCGGCTCTTCTTGACCGCCGCAAGCTGGTCCTCGTACACGCTCCTGGTATCGTGCAGCAGCCGTCCAATCAGCGTCGACTTGCCATCGTCCACGCTTCCCGCCGTGGTAAAGCGCAGCATCTCCTGCCCCAGATGTCCTTCCAGGAACTCCTCAAATGTTCGCACCGGCACAGGCTCTTCCAGTACGCTGGTTCCTGTTCCCTGTTCTCTGTTCCCTGGCTTCATTAGAAGTATCCCTCCCGCTTCTTCACTTCCATCGAGCCTTCCTCATCGTGGTCGATCGCGCGGTTCTCGCGCTCGCTGCGGCGAAACGTAATCAGCTCCTCAATGATCCTGGGCAGAGTGTCGGCCTCGCTGCGGATCGCGCCGGTGCAGGGCATGCAGCCCAGCGATCGCATGCGCACCTTGATCTGCTTCACCTTCTCGCCGGGCATCAGGTCCATGCCATCGTGCACCAGCGTCAGCGCGCCGCCGCGAGTCACAATCGGCCGCTCCTCGGCAAAGTACAGCGGCACAATCGGGACCTTCTCCGCGTACAGGTACAGCCACACGTCCAGCTCCGTCCAGTTGGACAGAGGAAACACTCGAATACTCTCACCCTTGCGCAGCCGCGAGTTGTACAGGCTCCACAGCTCCGGTCGCTGGCTCTTGGGGTCCCACTGCCCCGCCCCATCGCGGAAGGAATACACGCGTTCCTTGGCGCGGCTCTTCTCCTCGTCGCGCCGCGCCCCGCCGAAGGCCGCGTCGAACCCGCCCTCCTCCAGCGCATCCAGCAGGCTGCGCGTCTTCAGCAGTCCGCAGCAGTTCTGCGTGCCCAGCTTATAGGGGTTCGCGCCCGCCGCAATCGCCTTCTCGTTGCGATGCACAATCAGCTTTGCGCCAATCTCGCGCGTGTATTCATCGCGAAATTTGATCATCTCCGGGAACTTGTAGCTGGTATCGATATGCAGCAGAGGAAACGGAATCTTCCCCGGATAAAACGCCTTCTGCGCCAGCCGCAGCATCACCGACGAGTCCTTGCCGATGGAGTACAGCATCACCGGCCGGGCAAACTCCGCCACCGCCTCGCGCAGGATGGAGATGCTCTCCGCCTCCAGCGCCTGCAGATGGTTCAACCGCGCCGCATGAATCTCCTGCGTTTCGTCTTCCTTCTGTGCCAGCATGGTCATCGAGAAGGGTTCTCCACAGCGTCGGATCGTCGCTCTCTATAGATACAGATGCGGCCCGCAATCGCTAAGAATCAAAGTTTGAAATAATAGGGGACTTGAATGAGATGAATCCGCTAGCGTCGACAGCGGTCGCTCGCGGTTGCCCGCCAACAAACCTCGCGCATTCGGCTGTGATTCATCATTACTCCATTGTATCCGTCGCAATACCCTGCCGCAACGAAGCCTCGCGCCGCTACGCCGCGGCACGCACATCTCACGAGCAACTCTGCTAAACTGCTTAAGCTGGCACTGCGGTCCTGCACGCCTCTCGGCCCATGGATTGCATCCCGCTCACCGGCATCCACTCGGGCGCAGCTTCTCGCATAGTGAACGAGGCGCGCGGCACTTGGCATCACGAGTGGCTCTTGGCAACACGTTCGGGGCGTAGCGCAGTCTGGTAGCGCACCTGGTTCGGGACCAGGGGGTCGGAGGTTCAAATCCTCTCGCCCCGACCATTTCATCGAGATTACCATTTCAGCGGCTTACACGCGGTTCCCTTAACTCGATTTGAGCTTGCAATTTCCTTTGGCCTCTACAGGCTAAGTGCGCGCCGCAAAGTTACCGATTAGTGTACTCTTCGAAAACAAGGGAATTGCATCCGTTAGCTAGCGACTGGAAGCGCATTCGCCGATAGCCTACTTATCGATTCCTATCTGTCCATGGTAAGTTAATTGACGCTTATGCGTCATAGATAACATCATTATCCATCATTATTATTCATAGTCAACATTACCTTACTTTGTATTGATCGATAACCATCCACCAGCATAACTTCTGCCATTCTGCCAGGGCTGTCTTTGCCCATTCCCGATGTTGCCACCAGGCGGCGCCAAATCGCACGTCTGGGGCCGCCGCAACAGACCATCTGTATTCTGGGAGGACATGCTGCGCTACAGATAGGGCACGACGAGTATGAAAATCAGAAGTGACTAAGATCGCTGTCTTTGCCTTAGGAGCAATTGCGTGAACGCATTGGCTAACCTCACGCAACTCAAGCACCGTAGAATCGCCGTTAAAACTACAAACATGAAGATGGGATGTATTATTTGGGTCTACAGCATGAATATATTCCCGTGCCAAATCGGAGGAAGTCCTTCCGTACTCGACCCAGTCCGGAGCATCTAATATGAGTTCCTGCGAGTAACCGTTTCGCAAAAGTTCCAACCCATGAAGAAAACGTGTATCGCCAATATCACCGGAGAGCACGACGATAATATCTGCGCGCGTAGGATGATCGAGCACTAAGAACGTCCCAGCACTATGCAATAGGACACCGGCGATTGTCACGAGTAATATACAAACGAGAAGCAGTGATCCTGCTATTCTCTTTGTCATGTAATGTAATGTCGCACCAACAGCATTCAACCAGTATAACAATTTCCTTAATATGCAGATACAGGCGCACAATATTCGATTTCAATCAATACGCAGGATGTGTTTATTCCATTTCCGTCCTCAAAGCAGTTGGCACAACGCTGAGAGACCATCGACGCCGGCCCAGGACACGTGAAAAGTTTATGAATCATCCTCTCGTCCCCGCCATTCCCTCCCCTCCATAAAAAACCATCTTTGAATCGTGCATAGGGACCGTTGTACCCGCCGCACCAAGCGGTTTTGCATCGCTCCTTCAGCCTTCAGCATCCATATCCAGTCAGACATGCTGCGCTTTGGGGCCATGCTATCGCCATCTTCATGCTTCCGAGGTTGCTAAGGCGCGCCCTGCGCAGCTCTCGCCTGCAGGATTGCAACTTCACATTAGTGGGAGAGTATATGCAGCGTAGAGAGTTCCTCAAGGCGGCAGCCGTTGCCGGAGTGGCGGCCGCGGCAACATCCAACCTGCTTGGCCAGGCGCAGGCTTCTTCAGCGTCCCCTTCTTCGCAGATGCAGTACCGCACACTTGGCCGCACCGGGGAGAAGGTCTCCGCCATCGGACTGGGCGGCTACCATATCGGCGTGCAGGCCGATCCCGCGGACAGCGTGCGCCTCATCCGTTCCGCCATCGATCGCGGAATCAATTTTCTGGACAATAGCTGGGACTATAACAACGGCGTCAGCGAGTCGCGCATGGGCGACGCGCTGAAGGATGGCTACCGCAACAAAGTTCTGCTAATGACCAAGATCGACGGCCGCACCAAGCAGGCCTACCAGCAGCAATTGGAGCAGTCTTTAAGCCGCCTCAAAGTGGACACCATCGACTTGGTCCAGTTCCACGAGATCATTCGCATGGAGGACCCCGACCGCATCTTCGCCGCCGGGGGCGCGCTGGAGGCGGCCCTGGCAGCCAGGCAGGCGGGCAAGTTACGCTATATCGGCTTCACCGGCCACAAAGACCCAGCCATTCACCTGCGCATGTTCGAGATCGCCCAGCAACATGGCTTCCACTTCGATACGGTGCAGATGCCGATCAACGTGCTGGACGCGCAGTTTCGCTCGTTCGCCAAGCAGGTGGTGCCCGTGGCCCAGGCGCAGGGGACGGCCGTGCTTGCCATGAAGACCCTGGGCGGAGGAGGAGGCATCCTTCTCAAGAGCAATACAGTCAGCGCCATCGAAGCGCTGCACTATGTACTCTCTCAACCGATCTCCGTCTTGATCGCCGGGATCGACTCAACGCAGATTCTGGACCAGGCCTTCAACGCGATCAAGACCTTCAAGCCGATGACGCAGGCCGAGATGGCAGCGCTGCTTGCGCGCACACGCGATGCATCGCAGACCGGCCAGTATGAGCTCTTCAAGACCACCGCGCGATTCGACGGCACGGCGCGCAGCCCCGACTGGCTCGGGTAGAGGAAGATCGACAAGTTAAATCTGATGTCCCACGTCTCGATTGAGATGTGGGGCCTTACCGTGCATATATTATCCAACTCATCGCGCCAGGATATCGGCGGCCTTCAAGTACCAGGGGTCGAGCGGCTTCTTTCCGCTCACCACCGTCTCCAGCGGCGTACACACCAGCTCGCCTCGGACGATGCCGACCAGAACGCCGGTGTTGCCTGCCACCATCTGTTCCACGGCCTCCACGCCCAGACGCGTGCCCAGCAGCCGGTCTGCGCAGGTCGGCACCGCACCGCGCTGCACGTAGCCCAGCACGGTCGAGCGGAACTCGTAGCCCTGCAGCAGCCCGTGCTCCTTGAAGTACCGGCACAGTGCCTCGGCGTTGTACTTTGCGCCCTCGGCCACCACCACAATCGCATGCGGCTTTCCGCGCTCATACGAATCCTGAATCCGCTCGGCAAGATGTTCCGGCACAACCTCCACTTCGGGCAACACGACCGCCTCGGCCCCGCCCGCGATCCCCGACATCAGCGCCAGATAGCCGCAGTTCCGCCCCATCACCTCGACCAGAAGCGCCCTCCGGTGCGAGGAGGCCGTCACCTTCAGATTGTCGATCGCATTCAACGCCACATTCAACGCCGTGTCTACTCCGATCGTCACATCCGACCCGTACAGATCGTTGTCGATGGTCGATGCCGCGCCCACCACCGGGAAGCCCATCATGTTCAGCGAGTAGGCCCCGGTCTGCGATCCATTGCCGCCGATCACAACCAGCCCTTCAATCCCCGCGCCATGCAGACGGCGAATGGCCAGCTCGCGGCCCTCCTCGGTCTGGAACTCGGCGCACCGGGCGCTGCCCAGAATCGTTCCGCCGCGTTGAAGAATGCTTCCCACATCGCGCGTCCCAAGCCGCTTGAAATTTCCCTCGATCAGCCCGGAGTACCCCTGATAGACGCCCCACACACTCAACCCGTGCCCCAGTCCGCTGCGAACCACCGCGCGAATCGCCGCGTTCATTCCTGGAGCATCGCCACCGCTCGTCAACACCGCTATGTTCTTCATGCTGTATTTCCTCTAGATGCAGCAAAGCATGTCTATGCCATGGCAGCTATGACCGCGATCACAATTGATCTTGCTCCAGCATATGCCGAATTTAGGTCAGAAGCGCTTGATCTCAATGGCATGCTTGCGCAGCGCATAGCCCATCTGGCGCGGCGTCAGGCCGAGCAAACGCGCGGCCTTGGCCTGCACCCAGCCAGCCCGCTCCATGGCATCCACCAGCCGCTCCCGCTCACTGAAGTCGCCTTCACTTGCGATCTCCGCGGAGGGCCCTCCCTCCCGCTCCCCCGTGCCCTGCTGCGCGGCGGCATGCTCTGCCGCATTCGGCGGCAGTGCAGGAAATACCCTCGCGCCTCCGCCTGGAAAACGCTTCCCGGTCATCGCCTTGCCCAACGCCTTCGCATTGCTTTCGTTGCCCAGGTCAAAGTCTTCCGCCTGTAGCATTGGGGTCTTGGTCAACGCCGCAGTGCGTCGCACACAGCTCTCCAATTCGCGAACATTGCCTGGAAAGTCGTACGCAGTCAGCACCTCCATGGCGTGCGGCGAAATGCTCAAAGTGACGCCGTGCTCCTTGTTGAAGCGCTTCAGAAACTCACGCGCCAGCAGGGGCACGTCCTCCCGCCTTTCGCGCAGGGGCGGAAGAAAGATCGGCACCACGCTAATGCGGTAGTAGAGATCGGAGCGGAAGTCGCCGGAGATCACAGCCGCCTCCAGGTTGCGGTTGGTAGCCGTCACCAGCCGTACATCCACCTTGATGGTGTGATTGCCACCCACGCGCTCGAACTCCCCCTCCTGCAGCACGCGCAGCAGCTTGGCTTGGAAGGTGGTGGAAATCTCTCCAATCTCATCCAGAAACAGCGTCCCCCCATCCGCCATCTCGAATCGCCCTTTGCGCATTCCAATGGCGCCGGTAAACGCCCCGCGATCGTGCCCAAACAGCTCCGACTCCAGCACCGTCTCCGACAGCGCCGCGCAGTTCAGGCGAATATACGGCAGCTCCTTGCGCGGGGAGTACTCATGGATAGCGCGCGCAAACAGCTCCTTGCCGGTTCCCGACTCGCCGCACAGCAGCACCGGCAGGTTGCATCGCGCCACCAACTGCACCTTCTCCGTCACTTCCTGAATCGCGCGGCTTTTCCCTATGATCCACGAGATTCCCTCATGCCTGGACGCGTTCTTCTGTTCCAGCTCCTGCTCCAGCCGGTTACGTTCGGCCATCAAACGTTCGCGGTCCCGCTCCACCATGGTCTGCAGCGCCACGGTCTGTCCCACCAGGTTGGCAATCATGGTCAGATATCGAACATCTTCGTCCAGTGTGCCGGGCGAGGACTGGTTGCCCACGCGTTCGATCGTCAGCGTGCCTATGGTGCGGTTCTCGCCCTTGATCGGCACCCCGACAAATGAGCGCACCGAAGTCGCGTCCCCGGTCTTCAACTCGCTCCACTCGGCGAACAGCGGGCTCTGCGCCACGTCGCGAACCACCAGCGGCATTCCGGAGACCACAATCTGCCCCACGGCCTGCTCGGGAAGCCGTTCAAAGTGCTCCCTGGCCTGTGCCT